>Ga0163215_101150_pt1 | contig 19909 bp, 20 predicted proteins | sample SynspAceP_FD_185934 | JGI IMG/M metagenome (GOLD analysis project Ga0163215, IMG submission 185934) | Saline lake microbial communities from Ace Lake in Antarctica - Synechococcus sp. Ace-P (Hybrid Assembly) | ecosystem: Environmental > Aquatic > Non-marine Saline and Alkaline > Saline | place... | reverse complement strand
ACGACGTTGCACGCATGATGAACCACCGTCCTCGTAAGACACTAGGATGGAGAACTCCCGCCGAAGCCATGGCCGAAGAACTTGCGGCCATTAAATCAACCGTCGCACTTCAATCTTGAATCCAAGCAGTTCCCGAAAGCCATTATCCTGCATGCGGTCTTCTTTTATGTCCGCTACGCTGTCTCATACCGCGATCTGGAAGAGATATTGCAGGAGCGCGGCGTTGACGTGGACCATGCCACCTTGAACCGCTGGGTGGTGAAGTATTCGCCGCAGATCGCTGCAAATGCGCAGGCGAAGAAGCGGCGGACAGCCGTTTCTTGGCGCATGGACGAGACTTACATAAAGGTCAGGGGAAAATGGACTTACCTCTACCGTGCCGTCGATCGCAACGGACAAACTCTTGATTTCATGCTGTCTAAGCGCCGTGACACAGCTGCTGCGCGGCGTTTCTTCAAGCAGGCGATTGGCACGCATGGCGTTCCTGACCGTGTCGTAATCGACAGAGGCGGTGCCAATCTGGCTGGATTACAGAGCCTGAACGTAATCCTGAAATTTATCGGCGCAGGGTGGATCATCAAGATATTACAGGGCAAATACCTCAACAATATCCTCGAGCAGGATCATCGTTCTATTAAGCGATCACGAGGCCAACGTTAGGATTCAAGGCCTTCCATTTCGCCGCCGCAACTCTGGCCGGGATCGAAACAGCTAACTTGATCCGAAAGCGACAGTTCGGCGAAATTGGCATTTCCGCGTTTCGACAGTTTGCCGGGCTGGCAGCATAGTTATGTCCGAAACTCTGGCCTGCTCAGCCCCAGCAAAAATTTTGCGACAGAACCCACAAAGCCCCAATAGAATAGCCCTGACCGTTGAACGATTTTTGAAAGAGGACATCTGAAATGAGCGTTACAATCAACTCTCCCGCTGCAGCCCCGACACGCGCCGAGATTGAGGCCTGGAAAGACATTCCGGTTAGCGTCGCCGTCGATCTGGAGCCGTCCCGCCAGATCGACTACGCGATCCGTCCGCGGACGAAGGGTTCTGCAACTTTGCGCCTGATGGGGCGGGCCATGACTGTGGCGGTCACGCCGCCAGATTTCGGCGCGGTTGTCCACGCGCTGGATCATGTTCAGTCTGGCGATGTTGTCGTCATCGCGGCAGGTGGTGACACCGATTTCGCGGTGATAGGGGACATCCTTGGTGGCCATCTGCGCAATATCGGTTGCGCTGGTCTGGTGGTGGATGGGGCGGTGCGCGACATCGAAACACTAGGAGGTTGGGCTAATTTTCCGGTTTTTTCCCGCGCCATCAACCCGCGCGGACCCAAGGGTGCTGCGGAAGGCGAGATTAATGGCACGATCACTGTCGGGTCGTGTGTCGTGTCACCGGGCGATCTGATCATCGGGGACCGGGACGGGGTCGTGGCCCTGTCTCCTGATATGGTGCGCAACCGGATTGGCGACGCGCGGGCCAAGTTGCGGACCGAAAGCGGCTGGATCGAAGATCTGAAATCCGGGAAAACCGCCGTCACGGTGTTCGGGCTGTAATGGCATGGCAGGAGGGCCCATCAACGAGGGGAGCAAATGTCCTCATACCTGGGTAGACACGCCCCATCGGGCGGCGACACTCTCGTCATGATGAACCGCGATAATCAGGTGGTCCTGAAATTCAGGTGTCGGGAGCAGATGGATGAAGTGCTTCATGGAGCAAACTCTGCTCCCGACGGGTCCGGAGAAAGGCAAGAAACCGGACGTTAATTTAACATCGCCGCTGGCGCTGTGTTCCACACGGATGTGTTTCGTACGGAGCGGCAGTTCATTTCTGGAAAGACCGGCGCGGATCACTTCACAGTGCGCAAGTTCTGTCATGTTGCTAATCAGGGCCGCGTCTGTAAGAACCAATTTTTCCATCAGACGGACCTCGGTCGCATTAATGGTTCTTGCTCGTCTCCTTTCTTTTCTGGTCGCATTCACGTTTGGCACATCCTCACTGGCCCAGATTACAAGCCCGATCTCTGCCGGACTTCTGCCGCCGGAAGTGGGACGGGTCACCAACCTTCCAGTTTCTCGTTATGTCAGCCTGAAGGCTAAGAAAGCGAACGTGCGCCGGGGGCCGGGTCTGAGCTACCGCATCGATTGGGTTTTCCAGCGTCGTAACATGCCCCTGCAGATAACCGCCGAATACGGCCACTGGCGTCGCGTAGTCGACCGTGACGGTGAAGGTGGTTGGGTACACTACGTCCTTTTATCGGGTGCACGCACGGTGATCGTGAACGAAGACAGCCTTTCCCTGCGCGCCAAGCCGTCTGGCACTGCGCCCGTCAGAGCTGAACTGGAACATAACGTCATAGCGTGGCTTGGCGATTGCCAGACCACATGGTGCAAGTTGACCGCTGGTGGCTATACAGGCTGGGCTCACAAAGCCGCAATTTGGGGGGATGGCTGACGCCAGCTTCGCACCTTCATGTTTGCCACCTCGTACAAAGTGACGGTGCCAGATTGACCCAGACTCCGACGGTTCATTCCAGCGTGGCATTCCGCGTTCAAAACGGGGTTTGGCTATTGATCGCTCGGTGACACCGGATTCCGCGCTTCGCTTCAGTTCGGAAGTTGCTCCGACCGAGGCGAGGTGATGCGTACTGCGCAAGTTTTGATGCTTGTCATGCCAGGTCCTCAATCATCTGAAGCGGTCAGCTATTTTCTCAAGAAGGACGGGACCGTGTCCGAGAATATCGAAGGTTTGGAGAGGGGTGGAATCGGCGACCCATTCTGATGTGAATTTCGATTTCATAAGCTGATGTAAATGTCAGGCGATCGGCTCGCATATCGTTTTTCACCCTGGACATTGACCGACAGTTTCTGTCGGGTTAGCTTTGTTGAAACGTTTATGGAGAGTTCTATGACTATTCCCCGTTCCGTCACTCCGCGCCAATGGGGCACCCTATTGCTGACCACCGTTGCGCTGAGCCATGCCACCGGCTTGCCCGCACAAACGACTTCACCGGCGACGACGGCAACTGCCAATACTGAAGGCGGGGAAGGGGGCGAAGGTGGAGAAGGCGGTGCCGCGCAAGTCACGACTGATGCCCAAACCGACCTGAACACGCTGGCCAAGGTCGACGGCTACCTGCGCGCTGGGGTCGAGGCTTACCGTCAAGGCCAGGCTGGCGAGGCCGCATCCCTTGTGGCAGAGGCCCATGAAAAATTGTCCGGCGATCTGAGCGCGGCTGACGGCCCCGATCTGACGACGCCTATCGAGGGTCTGAGCAAAGCCATCACCGACGCCGCACCACAAGCCGATGTAGATGCCGCCTATGCGAGCGCGCAGACCGCAATCGCGAACGCGATGGCGCATGACACCGGCAACGCCAAGGGTCAATTGACTGCAGTCTATGAGCTGCTGAACGCTGCCGCGGAAGAATACGAAGACAGCGTCACAGATGGCGAGATCGTCGACCCGATCGCATGGGAAGAAGCGCATGGCTTCACCCTTGCCGCCGCAGACATCGCCCGGCGCTTGGCCGACGGTGGCGCATCCCCGGCGGCTGAAACCGCGCTCGCGGCAATACAGCCCGCAGTTGAAGCTTTCGTCTATGTCGATGCGACACGGCAGATGCTGGATGATGCGCTGTTACCGGCCACCGCCGCACAGGTCGAATTCGCGGCCCTAACGGTGAAGTAAACGATGTTCCTGACAATCCCCGATCTTCTGTCGGCGGCGGAGGTCACGGCGATCCAGCAAGCAGCCCGAACGATGCCTTTTGGCGACGGGCGCGCCACGGCGGGTCGCTATGCGCAGGCGGTCAAGGCCAACGACCAGGCAAGTCCGTCGCCCGCCCTCGATGCCTTGAACAAAAAGGTCAGCGGTGCCCTAACCGGGCATCCAGTCTTTGCCAGCGCCGTGCGGCCCCGCGTCATGACCCGGCTGATCCTATCGCGCTATGGAGAAGGCCAGACGTATGGCAGTCATGTCGATGATGCGCTGATGCAGGGGCTGCGGACCGACGTGTCCTTCACCTTGTTCCTGTCGGACCCCGCCATATATGACGGCGGCGAACTGATCGTGCAGGACACCTTAGAAGATCGGGCGATCCGGCTGACGCCGGGGAGCCTTGTTATTTATCCCTCAACCTCGCTGCACCGGGTCGCCCCGGTCACACGCGGCACCCGCCTTGCGGTCGTCGGCTGGGCGCAGAGCTGGGTCAGATCGGCAGAAAAGCGCGAGATCCTCTTCGATCTGGACCGCAGCATCGCGGCGCTGGACGCGGGCGATCTGCGCGAGACACTGTTGAAAACCCGGTCCAATCTCCTGAGGATGTGGGCCGCTGACTGAGCTGCTGCTAGCGGAGTTTCATCCAGGAACTCCGAATGTCAGTTCGAATCTCGGCTGTGATCGCCATCAGATTTTTGAGATACCTTTCACCCTCATCCGGTTCGCTGACATTCTGGCATTAAGGGCCTGCGCAGGTTAGAGGAATGAAGTGACTTACATCGATATCCTATTTCTTATGGACTCCGGTCTCTTGGCGGGCGCAATTAACACGCGCGCGGACAGTAAGACTATATCTTCGTTTTTGGTGCTCGTGGCGATCGAACCACTTTGCGCGACCGCTAACGCGACGCGCACATCTTTCGATGCACAAGTGCTTTAGGGTTGGGCGTCTTGCAAAAGTCTTCTTCTTTTGGTGTCGGTCTCGCTCTGGCGGGCGCACTTGTGTTAACGCCGGACGCACTTCTCATACGCATTTCTGGGATGTCCACATTCCAGATGTTGGGATGGAGAGGTCTTGGCCTCGGACTTATCTTCATTATCGCTTGGGCGCTGACAAGTCGCGACAGGCAGTCCGATTTTGCTATGCTCGGTACCGGAGCCGCGATCGTAGTGATCGTATGCCAAGTGGTTAATACGACGCTATTCCCCATGGGCATTGCGATCGCACCGGTTGCGACAGTCCTGCTGGGTGTCGCGACCGTGCCCGTCTGGTCAGCGCTTCTGGCGCAATGGCTGTACGGCGAGATCACATCGCGCGCGACATGGATCGCTATCGGACTGGTGATCGCGGGCTTGGCGGTGGCTGTGACAGACAAGGGTGAGGCCGCGCTTGACGCCAACGCACTTGCAGGTGCGGCGTGCGGGCTTGGGGTTGCGTTCGCTCTGGCTCTGACGTTCGTGACCATGCGCCATCACGCGAACCTGCCGCTACTTCTCGTCATAGGACTTGGCTCACTGACATCAGGAACCGCAGGTTTGCTCATCGTTGGTCCGGCACAGATGACGGATGGTACGGTTTGGGCCATTCTCGTCTGCGCTCTCCTGATCCTGCCATTGTCATTTTTTGCACTCAACGAGGCGTCCCGCCACACGGCTGCTGCCAATGTCAGCTTACTGCTGTTGCTGGAAACCGTTCTTGCACCACTTTGGGTTTGGCTTGGTACCGGCGAAGCGCCCTCGCAGCGTATGATGGCCGGTGGTGCGGTGGTCGTAGTGACGCTCGCGGTGTATGTAATTGCGACGCGGCGCACTCGAAGCCGGACGTGTCGCAACCCCGCAGAATAGAAGAGATTATGACTTACGCCGATATCCTACTCTTGTTCGGTTCCGGTTTGCTGGCAGGCGCCATCAATGCGCTTGCCGGGGGCGGTACGATCTTCACATTCTCCGCGCTCGTGGCGATCGGACTACCACCTGTGACTGCGAACGCCACGAGCGCGCTCTCCGTGCTGCCCGGCCAGATCGCGTCGACCACCGCCTATCGCCGCGAAATCGCGGCTGCGTTTCGCCGTCTTCTGCCCTTTTCTATAATCTCAGCAATAGGCGGCATTTTGGGTGGCCTGCTGCTGCTTAATACTGACGAAGGCGCGTTCCGGGCGTTAGTGCCGTTCCTGATCCTGTTCGCCACGATCCTCTTCATGCTCGCGCCACGCATCGCGTCACTTGGCGAAGGACTGGCCGCGCGTCGTAAAAGCGATGCACCCGGTGCTCTTGCCACGGGTCTGCAAGGGCTGGTCGCAATCTATGGTGGCTATTTTGGAGCCGGCATGGGGATCATGATGCTGGCCTCTCTTTCGCTCACAGAAGGCCGTGATTTTCATGCCCTGAATGCCGCTAAGAACTGGCTTGCTTGCATCATGCAGGGTTTAGCCGTCGTGGTGTTCATCGTGTCCGGGGCCATCGATTACCGAGCAGTTGCCATTGTGGCAACGGCAAGCATCCTTGGAGGATGGGGTAGCGTCGCTGTTGGTCGTCTCGTGCCGCAGCGCACGATCCGTTGGTTTGTCATCGCCACCGGCCTGGCATTAAGTTGCTGGTACTTCGTGCAGTAATCAAAATGGCAGTCTTTTAGTTTTGCGCCCATCCTGGCCCTATACGGGCGGTGGGGTGTCGCGCTTATGGGCCGCAATCCGGCTTGATCACATTTTCTTTTCCGTCGACACTGAGATGATACGAAACGCCACAGACATGTCGGATCGGTAAAAAGCGAGACGCGCTGTTGACCGCTGTTCAGAGGACTGGAGATTTGAAAATGTTGACAAAGCCCCTGAACACCCCTCACGTCGATACGGTGCTTCGTGGGATTCCTGCATCTGGGCCGACTATACCGCTGAAATGGCAGCATGAGATGCCTTTGCCCACCCTTCACAATCGACCTTCTACAACTTGGCAATACCCTGGGGAAAGGGGAGAACCGTTCGTCAGCTGGTTTGCGCAACAGAGTTGTATTGGATGACACCCGGCCTGGCGCTCAGAACAGCTTGCAATATAGCGGCCCCGAAACGGCGGCGCAGCAAGCGCAAGCCTACCCAGACATTGCGCCGATCCTGACAGACCTGTCCGCACAAGACGCCGTTGCCCGGGCGCTGGATATCGCGGATGACATGGGATGGGCGCTGGTGCCCAGAACGACGCGAACCTTCGGTTCGAGGCGACAGCGCGCACGCCGGTGTTTTTACTTCGCCGACGACGTCGTTGTTGTGATCAGTCCAACGCCGAACGGCAGCCGCGTTGATGTCCGCAGTGTATCAAGGGTTGGCCGCAGTGACGAAGGCGTTAACGCGGCGCGCATCCAGGCATTTGCTGCGGCGTTTCAGTAGCATCTCTGCGGCCTCGCACAGTCCCGGATTTACAAGTTCTGGCGCAGCAACCAGTCGACAAGCGCCTTCACATCGGCGCGTCCGGCCGCGTTATCGTGTTCGACCAATTTGAAGTTCGCCCCCATCGGGATTTCTAGGTCAAATGGCGCGACCAGGCTCCCGTCCTTTAAATGCCGGCGGGCAAAGCTTTTGCTGATGATGGCGCAGCCGTGGCCCGCCGACAGGATTTGCAAGGTGATCAAAGATGAATCCGCCCTGATCCAATGCGCCGGCCGCGGCCCATGAAAGCCGCAAATTTGAAACAGGCGGTCCCAGTCCGTTTCCGAGCCGCCAATTTGCACAATAGCGGCCCTGGCGAGCACCGCCTCGATTGGGGTCTGGCCCAAGGTCGCCGCGTAGTCCGGATGGCAGACGATGACGGCGCTATCGACGGGCATCGGGTGGATGTGACGTTCTGTCCAGCCACCTTCGCCGTAGCGGATATCTAAATCGATATGCGCGCCGTTCATCCGGTCTGCCCAAACTGTCGTCGACAACTCAACCTCGATCTGTGGATGTCGGGCGCAGAAATCGCGTAGTAGGGGGGCGACGATCAGCGCGGCAAAGGAAATAGAGCAGCGCAGGCGAATGACGGATTTCTGTTGGTCGCGAAACAGCCCATCGGTGGCCGCCTGCATTTCCTGAAAGGATTTGCGCACGGGCACCGCATAGGCAAGCCCAAGGTCAGTCAGTTCCACCCCTTTCGCAAGGCGGCGGAATAGCTGGATGTCCAGATGTTGTTCCAGCAGCCGGATCTGTTGGCTGACGGCGGCGGGCGTCAGGTTTAGCTCTTCTGCGGCAGAGCTGAAGGAGCAGTGCCGCGCTGCCGCCTCGAACGAGCGGAGCCATGTGACGTGAGGCAACCTGCGCATATTGTGTCCATGTTCTGTCCCAAACTGTTTGGGCAGCTTACGCCAATCATGCAACGCAATAAGCCTAAAATCCATGGGGTCTTAGCGGTCATAGCCGTTGTTTGTGCAAGGGGCACACGAATGATTTGTGGTATGTATTCAACCGTCAAGAGGCAGGCTGGCATGACCGCCAAAGAGTTCGATTTCGTGATCGTCGGCGCAGGCTCTGCAGGCTGTGTGCTGGCGGACCGGCTGTCCGCAAGCGGCAAGCACCGTGTGCTGGTGCTAGAGGCGGGCGGCAGCGACCGCCAGTTCTGGATCAAGATCCCCGTCGGTTATGCCATCAACTACGCAAAGCCCGCGCTGAACTGGGGCTATCACACCGACGCCGACACGGCCTTGAACGGGCGCAAAAGCTATTGGCCACGCGGCAAGGTAATTGGCGGATCAAGCTCTATCAACGCGATGGCCTATGTGCGCGGACAGGCGCGGGATTTCGACGATTGGGCCGCTGCGGGGGCGCAGGGCTGGGGCTGGGACGCTGTGCGCGGCATCTATGATGCGATGGAAACGCAGTCGGATGCACCGGGGCAGGGTGGACCAGTCTGGGTGCAGAACCTGAGCGATCAGATGAACCCGTTTTCGCGCAACTTCCTGACGGCTGCGCAGCAGGCAGGGTTTGCCAATATCGATGACATGAACGCCCCCGGCGCTGACGGCGTCAGTTTTTACCGTAGCAATGTGAAACACGGGATGCGCTGGTCTGCGGCAGATGCGTTTCTGCGCCCCGCGCAAAAGCGGCCCAATGTGACGCTTATTTCGCGCGCCCATGTCACGCAGCTGGAATTCTCTGGCACCCGCGTCGACGGCCTGAGTTATACGCGCGGCGGCCAAACGCACCGTGTGGTTGCCCGCAAAGAGGTGATCCTTGGCGCGGGCGCCATCAATTCGCCGCAGCTTTTGCAACTGTCCGGCATCGGGCCAGCGGCGCTGCTGCAATCGCAAGGGATCACAGTGCGCCATGACCTGCCGCAGGTGGGGCAGGGATTGCAGGACCATCTGGCTGTGTCCTACCAGTTCCGCGCCTTGCAAAAGACGCTGAATAACATCCTTGGCCACCCCCTTGGGCGTATGGCTGCCGGGGCGCGGTATGTGATGACGCGGCGCGGACCGCTTGCGGTGCCGGTCAATCAAGTCGGCGGCTTTGTGCGATCGGACGCGAACCGTGACGCACCCGACATCCAGCTGTTCTGCAACCCCGCGTCTTACGAGGTAACCCCCGCAGGAAAGGTGATTGTGGACCGCGATCCGGGCTACCTTTTGTCGGCGCAGCAATGCCGTCCGACCAGCCGGGGATCGGTGCAGATTAACTCTGCCGACTACCGCGATGCGCCAACAATACAGGCCAATTCGCTATCCACGAACGAAGACTGCGACGCCGCCGTCCGCGCCAGCCGGATCATTCGCGCATTGTCGCAGACACCGGCGTTGCAAGCGGTGACGGCCGCGTCCAAGCTTGAGGGGTTCGACACCATGGACGACGACGCGCTGCTGGCCGAATTTCGCAACCGCGCAGGCACGGTGTATCATCCCACCTGTACTTGCCGGATGGGGCAAAGCGCGGCGGACTCCGTGCTGAATGCGCGCCTGCAGGTGCACGGCGTGGCGGGATTGCGGGTTGCCGATGCATCCGCCTTTCCGAACATCACGTCGGGGAATACCAATGCGCCAACGATGATGCTCGCCATGCGTGCGGCTGATCTGATTTTACAAGATGCAGGATAACCTGCTGCCATTCAAAAGGAGGGGCACATGCGCCTCGAAAAGTTAGAGACATTTATCGTCGGAAATCCGCCCCCGCGTCATGGCGGGCGCTATTTCATCTTTGTGCGCCTGACGACGGCTTGCGGCATCACTGGCGTGGGCGAAATTTACAACGCGACCTTCGGGCCGCAGGTTTGCTGCGCGATGGCGCAGGATATGTTTGCGCGGCAATTTGAAGGGGCCGATCCCCATCAGATCGAACTGCTGTTTCGCAAGGCCTATAGCGCCGGGTTCACCCAGCGCCCAGATGTCAGCGTGATGGGCGTGTTCAGCGGACTCGAGATGGCCTGCTGGGATATCGTCGGCAAGGCGGCGGATAAGCCTGTCTATGAACTGCTGGGCGGGCGCGTGCACGACAAGCTGCGCAGCTATTCCTATATCTATCCCGCCAGCGGCGACGTCTATCCCGACCCATCCTTGCCCAACGCTTACAACGACCCGCATATCGCAGCGCAGGTGGCGCTGGATATGGTGAATCAGGGCTTTACTGCCCTGAAATTCGACCCCGCAGGGCCCTATACGATCTTTGACGGACACCAACCCCGACTGGAGGATATCAGTCTAAGCGTCGCGTTCTGCCGCGAAATCCGCGCCGCGGTTGGCGACCGCGCCGATCTGCTGCTTGGCACGCATGGTCAGTTCACCGTGTCGGGGGCTAAGCGGATGGCCCGTGCACTGGAACCTTTCGATCCGCTGTGGTTCGAAGAACCCGTGCCCCCCGAAAGCCCCGCCGACATGGCCAGTGTCGCGGCCTTCACCTCGATCCCCGTGGCGGCGGGCGAGCGGTTGTGCACCAAATACGAATTCGCCCGCCTGCTGGAAACCGGGGCGGCGTCGATCCTGCAGATGAATCTTGGCCGCGTCGGCGGACTGCTAGAGGCGAAGAAAATCGCTGGTATGGCCGAAACCCGGCAGGTCCAGATCGCGCCGCACCTGTACTGCGGCCCCATCGTCGCCGCCGCCAATATCCAGATCGCCACCTGTTCGCCGAACTTCTTGATTCTTGAAAGCATCGGCACCTTTGACGGGCCTTACATGAGCGCGGTCAAAGGCACGATTGAATGGGACAACGGCTATATCATCCCGTCCAAAGCGCCGGGTCTGGGACTGGAACTGGACGACGCCGCGATTGCAAACATGCCCTACACCGATACCGAACTGCATCTGACGATGGATCAGTTTCATGTGACCCCTCGTGGAGGAATACAATGATTACGCTTGATAAATTCTATATCAATGGCGCATGGGTTACCCCCGGCGCACCCAAAACCATGCCGATCCTGACGCCGTCCACCAATGCGCAGGTCGGCACGGTATCGCTTGGGAATGCCGTTGACGTGGACCGCGCCGTCGCTGCCGCCAAGACAGCGTTCGAGACGTTTTCCCTGACCACAAAGGACGAACGCCTTGCCCTGCTGCGCAAGCTGGCAGAGCTGACGCGCGCACGCCTGGGCGATCTGGCGGCGGCGATCACGATGGAAATGGGTGCCCCTGCCACCATGTCGCGCGACGCGCAGGCCGATGCGGGCCTTGGCCATCTGGAGGCTTTCATTGCCGCACTCGAGGCGCATGACGAAGAAGAAATCCTGCCCAATGGCGATATCGTCAGCCGCGAGCCAATCGGCGTTTGCGGCCTGATCACGCCGTGGAACTGGCCCATCAACCAGATCGCGCTGAAGGTCATTCCGGCGCTTGCGACGGGGTCGACCTGTGTGCTGAAGCCGTCCGAACACACGCCGCTGTCCGCCCAGATCTATGCCGAACTGATCCACGAAGCAGGCTACCCTGCAGGTGTGTTCAATCTGGTTTACGGCGATGGCCCTTCGGTCGGGGCGGCGCTGTCGCGGCATCCGGATGTGGCGATGATGTCCTTTACCGGATCAACCCGCGCAGGCAGCGCGGTGTCGGTGGATGCGGCAGCAACGATCAAGCGCGTGACACTAGAACTGGGCGGCAAATCACCCAACGTGATCTTTGCCGACGCCGATGTCGCGGCTGCCGTCGCGGGCGGTGTGGCGGAATGTTTCTATAACACCGGCCAATCTTGCAACGCACCGACCAAGATGCTGGTTGAACGCAGCGTCTATGATCGGGCGCTGTCCATCGCCCGTGCGGCCGCAGATGCGCAAGCCGTCGGCGATCCGGCGCTAGAGGGTGATCACATCGGCCCGCTGTTCGACCAGATCCAGTATGACCGCGTGCAAGAGTTGATCGGGACCGGCATCAATGAAGGCTCGCGCCTTTTGGCTGGCGGCCTTGGTCGCCCGGACAACCTGCCGCCTGCGCTGCAAACAGGTTGGTTCGCACGGCCAACCGTGTTCTGCGACGTGACGCCCGACATGACGGTTTGGCGCAAGGAAATCTTTGGCCCTGTCCTGATCATTGCGCCCTTCGACACCGAGGAAGAGGCGATCGCCTTGGCCAATGACACAGAGTACGGCCTTGATGCATACCTGTGGACTGGCAACGAAGCGCGCGCGCTGCGCGTCGCGCGGCGCCTACGGGCAGGCGGCATCCACATCAATGGCCGCGCCTCTGGCTATGGCTCCCCGTTTGGCGGGTTCAAACAGTCCGGCAATGGCCGCGAAGGCGGAAAATTCGGGCTAGACGATTATCTGGAAGTCAAAGTGCGCCCGCCCTTCGCGCTCTGACGTTATGCTTAGCGCATGAAAAGGGCCGCCAGCGATATGCTGGCGGCCCTTATCCGTTTCAGATGTCCGATCTATTCAGCCGGAACAGGTTTTGCCGCAGCCGCCGGGGCGGTCAGGCCGGTCGGGATGACCTCATAGCCTTGTTCTTCGGGCTCATCATCGGTCAGCTCTGCTGGGAAACCGGGGGCGCGGATATCGAGGCCGGTCGCCTCTTCCAGACGGCGGATGATGTTAGGCGACAACTCTCGTTCACCGAAACGAGCGATGCCGTCGTTAAAGATTTCGACCAGGAGCGGGCTGATTTCCAAAGGCACGCCAGCTTGATCGGCGATCTTCTGGAACAGGCCTATATCCTTTTTCACAAGGTCCATGGTGAACGACACATCGCGCGACCCATTCAGGATCAACTGGCTTTCCGTCTCGTGCACAAACGACGTGCCAGAGGAAATCTTCATCGCCTCATAGGTCGTATTCATATCCAGCCCGGCGGCCTTCATCGTGACCAGCGCCTCGCAGCAGGTCAGCAGATTGGCGGTCGCTAGATAGTTCGTCATGACCTTCAGGATCGACGCGGTGCCGATATCGCCGGTGTGCAGCACGCGGCGGCCCAGCGTCGTCAACGTTGGCAGCATCCGTTCAAACGTGGCGCGGTCACAGCCCACAAAGATTGAAATATTGCCCGTATCCGCCCGGTGGCAGCCGCCCGACACCGGGCATTCCATCGCCGCGCCGCCCGCCGCCTTGACCAAAGCGGCCAGGCGTTTGACCTCGCTTTCGTCCGTCGTCGACATCTCCATCCAGATTTTATCGGCAGTGACGGCAGGCAGCATTTCCTCGACCACGGCGGCAGAGGCGGCGGGGGAAGGCAGGCAGGTAATGACCGCGTCACAGTCCTGCATCATCTGCAGCGGGCTAGTCGCGGCATGGGCTCCGCGGCCGACAAAAGTCGCGACAAGGGCGGGGTTCAGGTCATGCACGGTCAGGTCGAATTTGTTGCGCAGCAAACTGCCCGCAAGTTTACCGCCCACGTTACCAAGACCAATGAAGCCGATTTTCATCCGGTATGTATCCTTGTCTGAGTGTCTGATCGATATTACGCCCAAGGTGCGGCAGTTCGAAATATCAGTAAAGCAACGGCATTTGGCCCATTGGGGCAGTATCCATTGGTGGCATTTGTTCCCCCCCTACCTGCCCGCGCTCTCAATCTTGCGGGATGCGATGACGTTTTCGAGCCATCCGACTTTCATCTCTGGCACAGAGGCGAGGAGGAGGTTTGTGTAATCGTCGAAGGGCGGTGCGAGGACCTGTGATTTTGGGCCGTATCGGACGACTTTGCCGCGGTGCATGACGGCGATTTGGTCGGCGATGGCTTTGACGGTGGCCAGGTCGTGGGTGATGTAAAGCGCGGCGACGCCGGTGTCCTGAATGGCCTTTTTGATCGCCGACAGCACGTCAATCTGCACACCGACACCCCCGCCGAAGAGCACGCCCCGGCGTCCAGTTTCTGCATTGCCGCGCAAATTCCGTCGCTGGCGGGCAAAGCATCTATAGCGACGGCGTTGCCGTTGCGAATGCCTTTCGCGAGCGTGGTCCCGTTCTATTGTGAACACTGCACCTACGACATGCGGTCGCGTCAGACCGTGATCGCGCTTGACACGCGAGGCGACGTGACGGGCCTGACCATCAGCCAGCACATGGCGGATATTTTCGATCTGGATCAGACCATGCTAGACGCCTACTACCCCGCGTTCTGCCGCTTTGGCCGAATGGCACAAGAGGTTCCTTATATGATGCGTTTCCTGATGAAGGCGGGCGAATGTATGGTCTTTGACAACCACCGTATCGTGCATGGCCGCAGCGCCTATTCGGCCGATAGCGGCTCGCGTTATCTGTGCGGCTGCTACACCGATCGGGGCGAAATGCGGTCGACCTATCTTGCGCGGGTCAACCAAGGCAGGTTCGCGGCGGCAGCATCAGGGCCAAGTACACCCGATGCGTCGGCTTGGTGTCTCCACGGCACGATCCACCGCCGCCTGCCAGAGGCGCGGGTCGTGCTGCACTGCCATTCGCCCCATGCAACGGCGCTGGCCTGCCTAAAGGACCCGGCGATTGTACCGATCGACAACAACACGGCGCGCTTTACGGGCGCACGGCCTTTGATCTGGCCTTGGGCGGGATCGCGGCATGGCGGCGCAGCATTTCGAGTACTTAAGGGCGCAGCTGCCAGCGCTGACATAGCGGTGTCCGCCGCAGGTGGGCCGATGGTGACAACTGCGGTTCAGTAGTTCCACATCGTCCCATCTTCGAGCCGTACAATGGGGTGGCTGCCGGGGGCGTAGCTGTAGCGCGCGGCCTCTGTTTCGTCGAAATCGACGCCAAGTCCGGGGGCGTCACTGACGTAGACCATACCGTTTTCCATTTTGTGGTCCGATGGAAACATGGCATCGCAGGCGGACGTCCCAAGGACCAGATATTCCTGAATGCCAAAGTTTGGGGCCCAAGCATTCAAATGCGCCTGCGCCGCCATGCATATGGGCGAGTGACTGGGGGCGCCGTGAAATCCGGTGCGCACGTTGTGCAGTCCGGCAAGATCAACGATGCGTTTGACCGGCGTGATGCCGCCTCCGTAGGTCACCGCGATGCGGATATAGTCGATCAGCTCTTGTTCGATCAGGCGGTTGCAATCGTAAACAGAGTTGAACACCTCGCCTATGGCGATGGGCACGGTGGAATGCTGGCGCAGCAGTTTCAACGCGTTTTGATCCTCGGCGGGGGTGGGATCTTCTAGCCAGAACAGGTTTGCTGGCTCTACTGCTTTGGCAAATTGCGCGGCTTCGCGCGGGGTCAGGCGGTGGTGCACGTCGTGCAGGATGTGCAGGTCAGGGCCGAACCTGTCCCGGATTTCCATCAGTGCACCGGGCATGTAGCGCATGTAACGGGCGCTGTCCCAGACTTCAACTTTCGGCCGTATGCCGCTGAAATCACTGATGTAATGTTTGCCTTGCCCCTTCGTTTCGGGAACGGCATAGCTGGCCGTGGGCATGCCGGGGATGCCGCATTGCACCCGCACGGCCTTGTATCCGAGCGAGACATAATGGGCGATAGAGTCCATCAGATCTTCTAGATCAGCGCCCGTCGCATGGGCATAGACCATCGCACCCTCGCGGCTTTTGCCGCCAAAAAGCTGATAGAGCGGCATATTGGCAAGCTTGCCCTTGATGTCCCATAGCGCCATGTCGATGGCCCCAAAGGCCGCCATTGCGATGGGGCCGCGGCGGAAATAAGCGCCGCGATAAAAGAACTGCCAGATATCCTCGCTGTTGCGGGGGTCCATGCCGATCAGGTTCGGGATCAGATAGTCCTGCAAATATGCGGCGGGCAGCGTTTCGCGGTTGTTCAATGTCGCGTCGCCAAGGCCATAGACACCCTGATCGGTCATGATTTTCAGGGTGACGTAATTCTTGCCGGGGCCGCCGACGAAGACTTTTGCATCAGTAATTTTCATGGCTTACACCTTTTTTGCTGCGCTTCAGGCGAGGCCCGACACATCGGTCCAATTGTCGTTCTTGCGGATCAGATCGATGATTTGCTGATACTGGCTGCCTTCCGCGAAGGTGGGGTAGGGCTCTGTTGCCTCGCCGCGAATATCGCGCACGAAAAGACGCGCCAGCGTGTGCCAGCATTGCTCTGTCTCGCCAGCGACGTCCGGAACTGCGGCAGCAATATCAGCGGGTAGGGGCAGGTCGCGCCAAGTTTTATCGTCGCCGTAATGGGACAACTGGCCACTGCCATAGTGGCCCTTGACATAGATCGCGCCTTTGGTGCCATAGAATACGATGTGGTCATCATGAAAGCGCGGCACCAAACCGCCGTGCTTGAACAGGACCGACACGGGCTTTTCTGCCAGCGGGCTTTCGAGTTGCGCCATCACAGTATAGGACCATTCCACGTCGCTGATGCCCCATTTCAGCGCAGGATCGTTCAGGTCCTTTGGGATGAAATCGCGCCGGGTGGCGAAGTTATGCACGCCTTCGACGATGGGCGCGCGCCCCAGATCATCACGCACTTCGCCGATGATGTTCAGGATCTTGTCGCCGACCACAGAGGCCACAATCGACAGCGTATGGGTGAAGTTGTTGTTCAACCGCCCGCCGCCGTCTTTCTTGCGATGTGACCAGCCAAAGGGGATTTCGCGCTCTAGGTTGAAGTGAGAGATACACTCAACTTCCGTCGGCTCGCCAATGGCGCCGGCGGCGACAAGCCGTTTGGCGTGCAGCACGCTGGGCGCATAGCGAAAGCTGGCTGCATAGGCGGTTTTGATGCCTTTGGCCTGTGCAAGCGCGTTCAGTTCGATGGCCGTAGCGCTGTCGTCCGTCATCGGCTTGTCGCAAAAAACATGGCAACCAAAGGCGATGGCTTGTTTGATTGGCGCGTAATGCGCGCCGCCGGGGGTTGCGATGGATACGATGTCAGGCTGGCAGGTTTCCAGCGCCTCTTGCCAATCGCACCCAGCAAAGGGGATGCCCATTTTGGCCGCGACATCCTGCACGACGTGCGGCGTGCGTCCGACGATGCCAACGACATCGGCGCCTGCAGCCCTAAAGGCATCGGCGTGTCCTTGGCCGGCAAAGCCGGTTCCTGCAATGAGAACCTTCAAGTGTCTTACCTTTCTAGCGATATCGTTGGCGCAGCGCGGCCATGACAGCCGCAATGCTTTTGCGATTAGTTGTACTGGCGGGTGTAGGCGGCGTTCATCACGCTGATCACGTCGTCATATCCCATCTTGTTCAGGGTGCTGATGTAGTCATCCCAGTCCGCATCGATATCGCCGGACCCAAGCACCCAAGCTTGCTGCCGTTCCAGCATGTAGGTCCGAATGGACGGCCAATAGCGATCATAAACTTCCTGCTCTTCCTTGCTGAAAGCGACGCCAAGGAATTGATCGACCAAAAGGTCCTCGGAATCGTAAAGCACTATCCCTTTGCGGGCGGCCTCTGCCGTCCATTGCCATTCATAGCGGTAGTCCTGCCAGTATCCTTTCTTGATCTGGGCTCCGACTTCCCACAGCTGGCTGTTGACGGCGCGGTCGCTGTTCAGGACCTCTGGCTTAAAGACGGGCTCGCCGTCGATCATGTCCCAGGTTTCGCCTTCGACACCAAAGTTCGACAGCAGGCGGCCGGTTTCTGTGAACCAAAAGTCGAAGTACTTTATCGTCTCAATGGGGTGCTGATTTGTGTGGCTGATGGCCCAGCCGTCAGGTTTGATCGGAATACGGCTGTGTTCCTCGATCCGTTTGCCACTGCCAGAGGCGGGCGGCAAAAAGGGGATGAAGTCGAAGCCTTCGATTTTATCGATCAAGGCTGCATTGTAGCCAGAGGTCGACGCGAACCAGTCGTGGGTCATCCCGCCAAGGTTTTCTGACAAAAGGTAGTCCCGCGCAGAGACGCCGCGCGTGAAAACTTCGTTGTCGATAAGCCCCTCAGCATACCAGTCGGCGACATGCGATAGGCCGATGCGATAGGTGTCCTGCGCGTAAGGATGCGCGATTTCGCCCGCATCGGTGACAAGAAAATCATGCGGCGTGTCTGACCCAGAAGAGCGGCCATCCCACAGGGTAACAAGGCGAATGACCTCCTCCCAATCGCGCACAAAGAACGGGATTTCGTCCTTAAGGCCGTTGCCATTGGGGTCCTGATCGCGAAACGCGAGCAGCACGTCGTGCAGCGCGTCCACGTTGTCTGGTTGGTCCAGCCCCAGCTGATCCAGCCAGTCCTGCCGTACGAAATAGGCGCGACCATATTTGCCGTCAGGCAGATAGGGGATGTAATACATATTGCCGTCATAGGCCGAAATCGCCTGACGCAGCTCTGGCCGGGCGTCAAAGAAGGCTTTGATATTGGGGGCATATTCGTCGATCAGATCGTTCAGCGGCACAAATGCCCCTTGTGGTCCGAATTCGTTCACCGGCTGTTTGATCAACTGGCTGCCAACGATATCGGGCATGTCGCCTTCGGCCAGCAACAGGTTCATCGCCTCGGCAGTGTCCGTCGTATTCTTGCCAGACGTGGCATCGATTAGGTTGATGCCCGTCAGCTCGCGCGCTTTTAGCTCGACCGGGTAATCCTCGCGGTAACCTTGCGCGCGGTCCCAGTGCATGTGGATGGTCAGGTCGAGCGGTTCATCCACGATCCGAAAGCTGTCCTGAGCCCAAGCGGGGCCCATCACTGTCAGCGCCGAGGTCGCCAGCGCGGCGGTTGCCATTGTTCTAAATTGCATTGTTTCTCCTCCCAAAGAATAATTGCAAAATTTGGTTTTAGGCCTGCGAAACCGCCCGAATTGCGATCATTCAATCGCGGTGTTTAAATTGGGTCCTCAAGGGCAATGAAGCCGCGCATCTTGTCATCTCTGACCAGTGCGCTGATTTGGCGATCCAGGTCGCCGATATGCGCCCGCAAGGCGTCCTCGGCGCGGGCACCATCCTGCGCGCGAATGGCATCTACGATGGCCTGATGGTCAGCTAACTGTGCTGGACCTGCGATGATCCGCTGCATACGGCGGATGTGGCGGACCCGGTTGACGTCAAATTGGGTGCGCCGGGCGGTCGACCATGCGTCTTCAAAGCCGGCCATGATGAATAATTGGCGGTGAAAGGCGTCATCAAGGGCATAAAATGCGGCGTCGTCTTCTTGCGCAATCGCTTTGGCCGTCTGGGATAAAATGCCATCAAGAACCGCTATGGATTGGTGTGGATCGGGCGTCAAAGCCGCGCCGCGCACGGCGCCAAGTTCAAGCTGCAGTCGAATAAAGCACGCAGTTCTGTAGCGGCTCACCGAGATTTTGGTCACATAGGTGCCGCTTTGTGGCACGATCCGCACCAGTTTTATCTCGTCCAGCCGGATCATCGCTTCACGCACTGGCGTTTTGCTAGCGCACAGCGCAGCCGCGATTTCCTTTTCCGACAGCCGTTGTCCGGGGCGCAGCCTGACCGAGACGATCAGATCGCGCAGAATATCAAAGATCTGAAACGTAATGTTTTGGTTGGCGTCTAAGACAGTACCAGCCAACAGCTGGAGGATCGTCAACTCTGCCGTTGGCTGATCGTCGGTGTTGGTCATATCTATCAACAAAACATCGCCCCCAGTTGCAGGCAAGCCAAGTGGCCAGCGCCACTGGGATACTTGTATTCTAGAACTGATATGTCAATTCGGGATATTAAAAGATCTCAGATTAGGCTGGGTTTGGTCGGTACCTAAGAGCGTGATAAGAAAATCATGATAAATTATATTACATAACTCTGATTATGCGATCAGTGGACGTAGGCATGGCACATTCTATACTGGGTTGCGACAAATCCCCTATCTTGATGGAAAGAAAGGAGAACGGAAGATGGCCCACACAGAGCTGAGTTTGAGCGAACGGCGCACGATTGAGGATATGTTGCACGCGAAGT
>Ga0163215_101148_pt1 | contig 19935 bp, 22 predicted proteins | sample SynspAceP_FD_185934 | JGI IMG/M metagenome (GOLD analysis project Ga0163215, IMG submission 185934) | Saline lake microbial communities from Ace Lake in Antarctica - Synechococcus sp. Ace-P (Hybrid Assembly) | ecosystem: Environmental > Aquatic > Non-marine Saline and Alkaline > Saline | place... | reverse complement strand
TTATTTGGAAAATAGGTTTGGTTTATTTTGTCAAAAATCGTATTCAAGCCGAGCTGCATATCATCAATAAAGTCATGTAACTTTTCTTGAATCAAGGTTTGCGGGTTGGCTTCCAACAATTGCTTTTCCACCACCCGAATTTGCATAATAGCTTCTTCATGATTGGGTAATTGTTTCAAACCAAGTTCAACTTGTTGCAAGGCATGCAACAAAGAGCGTGGAAACCTGTCTTCCAACAACAAAAATTTTAATACATCGGGACGACGAATACGCAAACGTACTTCACGACGATACATTTGATAAGCCGTTAGCGATTTTAACACGCTCATCCACTGCAAGTTTTCAAAAGCAGATTGTGAGGTTTCAGTTTCTTGTAACAGAGAAGCTGATCTGACATCAATAATCCGAGTGGTCATATCAGCACGTTCCAAATTGCGCCCAATCCGCAAAAACTCATAGCCTTCATCGTGGGTCATGGTACCAGCTAATATCCCGGTAATAGTTTGGTTAGACCGAATGATTTCACTCAAAAAAGCATAACGTGAGCGTCTGGCCTGGGCCTTCTGACAGTTTTCTTTAGCATAAGTAAACAATTCATTAATCTGTTCCCATGCCTCACGTGGAATAATTTCTCGAATGGTACGTGCGTTTTCACGAGCGGCACTTAGGGCGCTAATAATTGAACCTTGGTTTTTTTGATCGGCAACCATAAAGTTAATCACATTACGCTCTACGGCTTCTTTATGATTAGAGTAGAATAAATCACGATATGAGAGAATATCAACGATGGGCTCCCAGCCCAACGAAATAGTCTTAGGTAGGTCCAACATTAAATTTGAGTTAACGTTAATAATGCGCGCGGTATTTTCAGCACGCTCTAAATATCTTCCAAACCAACAAAGGTTACTGGCGACTCTTGATAACATAATTAAGACCCCTCCATATCGACAATCCAGGTATCTTTGCTACCACCACCTTGTGATGAATTGACTACCGTCGAACCTCTTATCATGGCCACCCGAGTCAAACCGCCCGTGGTCACTTTGACGTCTTTACCACTCAAAATAAAGGGCCGCAAATCCAAATGACGTGGTTCAACCTTAGTATCAACCATCACCGGAGCGGTAGATAAAATTAACATCGGTTGAGCAACATAGTTGCGCGGATCTTCTTGAATTAATTTACGAAATTTATCATGTTCTTTGGCGTTAGAATGCGGACCAATTAGCATACCATAACCACCCGATTCATTGGCTGGCTTGACGACCATAGAAGCAATATTTTCTAATACATAAGCACGCTCATCTGCATTCACACACTTATAAGTAGGCACGTTTTGCAAGATAGGCTCTTCGTTTAAATAATATTTAATAATATCAGGCACAAAGGCATATACCACTTTGTCATCTGCCACACCGGAGCCTGGTGCATTAGCCAGTGCTACATTGCCAGCTTTCCATGCACGCATGATACCCGGTACGCCTAAGGTGGATTCGGGGTTAAATACTTCAGGGTCAAGAAACCAGTCATCAATACGACGATAAACCACATCTACACGAGACAAACCATTGATAGTGCGCATGTATACGCAGTCGTCCTCACCCACGACCAAATCTGGGCCTTCAACCAATTCAGCACCCATTTGCTGAGCTAAGTAGGCATGTTCAAAATAAGCAGAATTGTAAGTGCCGGGAGTTAGTACCACGATTTCCGGCTCTGGAACATCACGGGGCGACATCGCTGCCAACATATCGTACAAGTCAGAAGGGTAATCATCCACAGGCATAATATTCAGTTTTTCGAACATTTCGGGAAAAACCCGCTTCATCACCTGGCGATTCTCTAACATGTAAGAAACACCTGAAGGCACACGCAAGTTGTCTTCTAGTACATACACAGTGCCTTTATTGTCTCTGACAAGATCAGAACCACAGATATGCGCCCACACACCCAATGGCGGACTGAAGCCCTTACATTCCTCTAGAAAATTTTTGGATTTATCCAGTAAATCAGCGGGGAATACCCCATCTTTGATAATATTTTGGCCGTTATACAAGTCATCAATAAACATGTTTAAGGCTTTGACGCGCTGCTTCAAACCAATTTCAATATCATTCCATTCTTTTTTATCAATTAATCGAGGAATAATATCAAAAGGCCAAGCACGGTCTATTGAGCCTTCTTCATCGTTATATACGCGAAAAGTGATACCCATTACTTGGATAGCAGAATCAGCCGCGGCTTTATATTCAATGATTTCAGCGTCACTTAAATCACGCAAATAATCGCATAAATCTTGTGCATAAGGTCTTGGTTTACCACTAGCTCGCAATAACTCATCGTGCAAGTTTGTTACTTTATAGCTTCCCCATCGAATAGCCATAGGCGCCCCTTTGCTGATAAATTAGTCATTCAGTATACTGAGAACTTAAATGTTTAAAAGACGTTTTTATTACAAAAATATGATTTGTATTTAAATCTCTACAGATTCATTATACTAAAAATTGAAATTTTGACTGGGTTAAAGACTGCCCAGCTTTGTGAATTGAGAGAGCTCAAATTGACCTATTGTTTAGCGATAAATGTGAATAAAGGAATTGTGTTTGCCTCTGACTCGCGCACCAACGCAGGCGTTGATTATGTTGCCTCTTACAGCAAAATGACGACTTTTGTTTTTCCTGGCGACCGCAGTTTAGTATTACTAACCTCTGGCAGTTTAGCCACGTCACAGGCAGTGATAAATTCGATTAAAACCGACTTGAACGATCCCGCGGCAAAATTTAATTTATGCAAAGGAAAATATTTACATGAAGTAGCCAAATATATCGGCCAAATTAGCCAGCGAGAACAAAAACAGCATGCTGAAGCTATGGAAAAATCAAGAACGAGTGCTGAGTCGACTTTTATTTTAGGTGGACAAATTGCTGGCCAGCCCTGTGAAATATTTTTAATATATCCACAAGGTAATTACATTGCTGCATCACCAGAAACACCTTATATCCAAATTGGTGAAAATAAATACGGCAAACCCATCTTAGACCGCATTATAGTCTCAAATACTACCTTAGAAGATGCGGCGCGCTGCGCTATTGTGTCGTTGGATTCAACTATACGTAGTAATATTTCCGTCGGTCCACCTATTGAGTTGGCTATATACACCAATAATCATATAGAAGCGCCTTATCGAACGTCACTGAGTACCAATAGTGTGATGTATAAATCGGTGCAAAAGCATTGGAATGAGGGTTTAAAGCGCGCCTTTAATAAACTACCGCGCTTTGAATGGGAAAAGCCAGTATCAAAATAAGCTTATTTTAAACTATCTTGGTAGAGACCATCATTTTGTAATACAACTTGATGCACAAAACGCAATTTGTCCAGTGCACTAATCGGAATAACAAAAGGATAGGCATCGTCTAGGCCCATGCTTCGATTTAAACCATTAAGTACCTCTGTTAGTCGACACCAATCATTAAATAAGTGGGTAAAACTGGTCGCGGTATAAACATGATCATGTTGACCACTGGCCACCAAAGGGTTAGCGACTTTATTGCCTGACACACTAAAATCAAAATCACTGGCCGTTTCTAAAGTATCGACCATGTGTAGATAGTGAGCCCAGGTTTCAGCCCAATCTTCCCAAGGATGCATGCTCGCGTAAGCGCTGATCCACACATTTTGCCAATTCTGTTTAGGACCTTCATCATAATAAACTTTCATGGCTTGTGAATAATTCATTCGTTCATCGCCAAATAAGTCTCTGAAGTCATTAATCAAGTAACCATTTTTGACAAAGCGATCCCAATAGTAATGGCCAGATTCATGCCGAAAGTGGCCAAGCAATGTACGGTAATTTTCGTTTAAACTTTCGCGCAATTTCAAGCGGGTGCTATGTTCTGCCTCCTTGATATCGATGGTCACTATGCCCGCCGCATGGCCAGTAGAAACATAGTTTTTAACCGTTAATTCATTGCCATACTCATCGGCAACTTCGTCTTCAAGAAAGCTAAAACCTAAGCCTGTCGTCGGCTCTTGGCGACGATTAACCACGGGTACTTTGAGTTTAAACAAGGTATAGAGTAAACGACGTTTAGCCTGTTCCAAACGAAACCAAAACTGCTTATTACCCTCCACATCTAAATTAGGAATGACCTCATTTAATTGACAAGATTGACAAAAATCTTGAGGGTCGTCGAAAGGAACCATCCAATTGCAGACATTATGGTCGATATAATTTTTGCACTGACGATAAATACGACCGTTACTAGAGGCCTGTAAATTACCTAAACCGTTACGAGTAAAGGCACTAAGTAATACATCATCAGGTAAAAAACCTAGTAATAAGCCGCAAACCACACATTGGCTATTAGAAAAATATAATTTATTACCACATTGGCAAACAAAAGTTTTCAAAAAATTTCCTCAGCTAACTGACTGCCAGCACAATTCGCGCATAATGAGCCATTTATGCCGGTTTAGCAATGTAATCCACAGTGTCATACCCGCACAGTTCTGGTTAAATTATATACAAAAACATGAAAAACTAATCGATTAAACTACGCTTACTAAGCTAAGATGTGAGTCTAGTAAATGGATACATTTCAGGGACGCCATGAATTTAAACCCTACATTGCCTCGCTCCATTTTATTGTTGGTCACATCTAACCCACAAATACTAAATGACTGGCAGGCAATGTTTGCTCATGAATATATTGTTGAAGTGGCTGAAAATGGCCAACAAGCGATAAATTTAATTTACGAGCTTGATATTGACCTTATTTTAAGTGCGGTTAATGTGCCAAGTATCTCTGGCCCAGAACTTTGTCTTTTGGTTAAAAAAAACCCTTTGACTCAACATATTCCGCTTATTTTATTGGCTTCTGCGGCGTCCATCGAAGAAGAGCAGAGGTGTTTAGAGATAGGCGCTATTGATTATATTACCCAACATGCCACACAAGAGATTATTCACTCTCGTATAGTCAACCATATGCGTTTAGTGGAACAACAAAAAGTATTTGAATATGTCTCTTGCACCGACGGCTTAACAGGTTTAGCCAATCGCATGCAGCTAGATACGACTTTAAATCGTATGTGGCATGCTGCCATTAGAGCCGGTCATTCCATTGGCTTGTTAATGATAGATATCGACCATTTTAAAGACTACAACGACCAATTTGGTCATATAGAAGGGGATGAGTGTTTAAAATTAGTCGCTGCTACTATTGCTAGCAGTAAAGGGCGAGAAGAGGATTTTGCCGCTCGCTTTGGCGGCGAAGAATTCGTTTTATTATTACCCTATACCGATCTAGTGGGTGCTAAACGGGTCGCCAGGCAACTTATTAAAAACATTCAGAATCTCAATATTCCAGCGGCAAAAAATGCCAACGCAGAACAAGTAACCGTCAGTGTTGGCGTAGCAGCCATATCACCTAAATTTGACTCGCTGCAAAATATTAGTCCGACAGAATTAATCAATCAAGCAGATATAAAACTGTTCAAGGCGAAACGCGCTGGGCGCAATCGTATTTGCTAATCTTAGCCAGCATTCCCTGTAAAGGGCTGATTAAGAATATCTGCCAGTAAGACTCGATAGTCTGACACTGCAGTAAAGTCTTCTGTATCATTTAAGGGTTTCTTACTATCTGGATTACTCACAGCGAGTAGATGAGCTATGCCAAAATGTTTTGCTGCATGTAATATAGCTAAGCTGTCATCAACAAATAATGTCGAGGCATTGTTAAAATTCAGTTTAGCTTGTAGCTTTTGCCACAATAACTGTGATTCTTTGGTCACGCCAAATTCGTGAGTCGATATCAAGTGATCAATATGAGTATCTAGTTTAGTGTGCTCTACTTTTAAGGACAAACTATCTGGATGGGCATTAGTCAGTAATATAACCTCTCTACCCGATTGCTTAAGAGCGTCGATAAATGGCAAAGCATCGGCACGTAAACTAATTAGATGCTCGATCTCTCGTTTCGCTTGCACGATATCTAGGCCGAGCTTTTCACTCCAATAATCCAAGCAATACCAACTAATTGTGCCCTGAACTTTTGTATATTCAGCGATGATGTCTTCTTTCGCTTCGGCAATTGGTATATTGTTGAGACGTGCTAACTTCGCAGGCAGGTGCTCCAACCAGAAATGGTTGTCAAAGTGCAGGTCAAGCAGTGTACCATCCATGTCTAACAAGACGGTTTGAATTTGATTCCAAGCTATAATTGACAATGGTGTGACTCTTGTTTAAATGGGGATAAGCACGATTAGCTGAGCCTGTGAGGCCACCCCGAAAATTAATAACAAATCGATTGGCATTAATAGTAACGTGAAAAAGACATGAGCAAAATAGACAATAATAAAACCTTGCCGACAATACATCAGCGCAAAGTCATCGCACAAAGTGGCCTATTTAGGGTTGAGCAACTTGATCTCGAGTTTAGCAACGGTGAGAAACGTCAGTTTGAACGCATGGCGGGCAGTGGCCGAGGGGCGGTCATGATCGTCCCCTTCATTAATGATCACGAATTTTTGCTGGTCAGAGAATATGCTGCTGGGAATCATACCTACCAATTGGGTTTCCCTAAAGGACTGATAGATCCGGGTGAATCAGCCATGGTTGCTGCCAATCGAGAGTTGAAGGAAGAAGTAGGTTATGGCGCGCAGCAACTTCTGTCTTTGCAAACCGTGAGCATGGCCCCCGCTTTTTTTGATGCAAAAATGGAGATCTTTGTCGCCCAGCAACTCTATCCTGAAAGATTAGTCGGCGACGAACCAGAACCATTGGAAGTGATCCCTTGGTCGATTAATAACACAGATGCACTTCTTGCCAGAGAAGATTTTACCGAAGCAAGATGTTACGCCGCCTTGTTTTTAGCATTGCAATGGATAAGGACACGTTAATGGTCAACAATAATTATCAGAGCCTGCTTGATATAGCAAAACGTGCAGCTCGTGTGGCGGGCGAAGAAGTGATGAAAATCTATGATAGTGGTGATTTTTCTAGCTATCAAAAAGAGGATGATTCACCTGTCACCAGTGCTGACTACAAAGCAAATGAAATTATTTTAGGGATTTTGCAGACGCAGACGCCCGATATTCCCATCATGTCAGAAGAGACAGATAATGCAAAATTAGCCATTCGCAAAGAATGGAAGCGCTATTGGTTAATTGATCCTATTGATGGCACCCAGGAATTTATCGCACGCAGTGGTGATTTTGCGGTCAATATTGCCTTAGTGGAAGATAACGTGCCGGTTATTGGGGTTATTTACTGGCCGCCAGGTGATACCCTGTATTACGCCTCAAAAGGTCAAGGTGCTTTTAAAGAAAGTCCCTCTGAAAATAAACAAATTAAAGTACGACGTTTTGACGATGCAGAGCAAGGCGTGGTGATGATAGCTATTAGTCGGCGTCAGGCCCGTGAAAAAGTCATGAATAGCATGAGCAACCACCGTATTTACCATACTTTGCCCTTAGGCAGTTGCTCTTTAAAAGCCTGCTTTATTGCTGAAGGCAAAGCGGATGTGTTTTTGCGGATTGGCATAACGGGTGAATGGGATACCGGCGCATCACAGTGCATTGTTGGCGAAGCGGGTGGCTCAATTTTAGCCCATAACTTTGAGCCATTAAGTTATAACCAACGTAAAAGTGTCAATAATCCAGATTTTATTGTGATGGGCGATCAAAAAGTAGATTGGCCATCAATTGTTAAATACCAACTTGGAGACTTATCGTGAGTAATGTGAGAAAAATTTTACCGAACTGTTTAGTTGCCCTAACTCTATTATCCACCGCAGCGTTGGCAGACTGGAAGGTTGACAGTGAGCAGTCTAAGGTGTTTTTTATATCCACCAAAAACCTCAATATTAGTGAGGTGCATAGTTTTAACCGCATTGACGGACAATTGAGCAGTGATGGGCAATTTAGCGCAGATATTAGTTTAAGCTCAGTTGAAACGGGCATAGATATCCGTAATCAAAGAATGCGTGATATGTTGTTTAAAGTAGACTTATTCCCCAAAGCAAACATTAGCGCCACTTTGCCCAAAGCTATCATGGGCTTGGCTAAGGGCGAAAGTATGCATACTGAATTACCGGCGACCTTGACCTTAATGGGGGCAAGTAAAGCCTTAAATTTAGATCTTATTGTTAGCAAAACCAACGACGGTAAATATATGGTCAGCAGTGCTAAACCTGTATTGTTAGGCGCCAGTGAACTGGGTTTACAAGAAGGGGTTGAAGCCTTACAAAAAATAGCCGGCTTAACCAGCATAGGGTTAACCGTGCCGGTCACCTTTAACTTGGTTCTCAATTAATCCACAGTTTCATCCAGCTTAAGATGGTCTTTTGCCACAATATTGACCGTTTCGTGCAATTCTGAATACACTAAAAAGGCCTCACCTGACTTAAGTTGGGTGAGAACTTGCTGTACTTTGTCAGCTAAACCTACATCCTGTTCGCCGTACTCGGTTCCCTCTTGTAGCACAAAGGCTTCAATAATATTGAGTAAGATTTCATGCTCAACGTCGCCAATGGGAATAATCATTTAACTGCTCCTATCGTTCGCTCTTGCGCTTCATCAAAGCGCGTTAAAAAGTCACTGACACGTTGTTGCATCCAAATTTTTGGACGCCAAGGACTGCCTTGTAGAAAACCAACATGTCCTCCGTGTTCACTTAACTCAACACGCACAAACTGCGACAGTTGATCGGTGCGAGGTATTACATTTTCATTCATAAAAGGATCGTCTTTAGCATGCAATACCAAGGTAGGGGTTTGTATTTTGCTTAAATAAGGCATAGCACTGCAACGTAAGTAATAGTCATCAGCCCCCAGAAAACCATGTAATGGTGCGGTAACGTGTTGATCAAAATCGCGAAAGTTCTTGAGCTGATGTAAGTCCTTGTATTTGATAGTTAGGTGATTTTGATAATCCATGATGGACATTTTGTGTCTCAGATTAGTGACCATACTTTTTAGTAAATAACTTTGATACAGCTTGGAAAATCCTTGATTAATACTCTGTGCACACTCAGCTAACTGTAATGGCGCAGATATGGCCAGTGCCGCTTTGATGATACTTTGCTGGGGTCTTTCACCTAGCAGCTTCAACAACATATTACCGCCTAAGGAGAAGCCAATAGCGAATTTTGCTAGGCTAGGATAAGACGCTTGCAGCCAACTGATAAATTCCCAAGGATCCGAGGTTTCTCCAGAATGATAAGCACGGGGGCTTTGATTTGACTCTCCTCCACAACCCCGAAAATGCATCACCACCACCGCAAAACCTTGGCGAGCTAAGTCGGCAGCCATATCATGACAATAATGAGAATAAATGGAGCCCTCTAAGCCATGAAACATGATAACCAAAGCTTTAGCCGATGATATATCGCCTACCCAAGCTAGTTGCACAAAGTCGCCATCGCTTAGGATGAAGCGTTCTTTACGAAAAACTAGGGCTTGGCGCTTTTGCAAGAATCGCGGAAAAATGGTTTGCAGGTGACGATTTTTTGCCCACCAAGGCGCCACAAAATCACTTTGCACCACCCGCCCAAAATACGAATCGATATACTGCATGGCGTCAACTGGCATGACTTGGAGGCTCACTCTGCGTTCAACGTTTGCTCAAACTCAGTCTGTTGCAGCTCTAACTGCTCCTGCGTATCGAGCCATTGCATCTCTACGTCGTCCAATTGCCCTTTGTATTTTGCCTGTTGGCCTATAATCTGTTTGAGTTGCTCTTTGTTTTCAGCACTATAGATGTCGGTATGACTTAACTCAGCTTCGATTTTCTCGAGCTTACTGTGCAGTTCAGCCATTACCTTTTCACATTGACTAATGGTTTTTCGCAAGCCTTGAGTGGCTTGTCGAAATTCAGCCTCAAGACGCTTGGTGTTTTTACGCTCAGGTTTTACCTTTGGTTTCTCGCTTGCGTTGGCACTTTGTTCTGGTTTTAGGATCCACGCCTTATAATCGTCTAAATCACCATCAAAGGCTTGTACTTGGCCGCTATCAACCAAGTAAAAATCATCACACACCGACGACAATAAAAACCTATCGTGCGAAACCAGTACCATGGCACCTTCAAAACCTTGCAATGCAATGTTTAAGGCATGGCGCATATCGAGATCTAAGTGGTTAGTGGGCTCATCTAACAACAATAAGTTGGGCTTTTGATAAACCGTTAAGGCCAAGACTAAACGCGCTTTCTCACCACCGGACATAGGTGCCACTTTGGCCATGGCATCGTCACCTCGAAAGCCGAAGCCGCCAAGAAAATCACGTAAGCTTTGCTCTGTTGCTTTTGGATCCAAACGCTGAATGTGGGCTAAAGGTGTATCATCGGCTCTTAAAAATTCCAGTTGGTGCTGAGCAAAATAACCAATACGTAAACCAGCAGAAGCTTCATACAATCCCTGCAATGGGGTATTTTCACCAGCAAGTAGCTTAATTAAAGTGGATTTACCCGCACCATTTTTACCCAGTAGACCAATGCGACTGCCTGGTACAAGATTAAGCTGGAGCTTTTCCAGAATCACTTTTTCACCATAGCCTACTTTTACTTGCTCAATTTTCACCAATGGATTAGGCAGTTTGGGCGGGGCTAAAAAACGAAAATTAAAGTGAGAATCAGCCATCACCGGTAACAAGGTTTCCATTCTGGCTAATTGTTTTACTCGACTTTGCGCCTGCTTAGCCTTACTGGCTTTAGCACCAAAACGATTTATAAAGGATTCTAAGTGGGAAATTTGATCTTGTTGCTTTTGATATTGCAGACTTTGCAAACGTAAACGCTCCGCTCGCTGCGTTTCGTAAGCATCATAGTTACCGGTGTAACTCACCAGTTTTTGTTGCTCAACACTAATAATTTCATTGATGGTACTGTCTAAAAAAGACTTATCGTGCGAAATCAGTAACAAGGTACCGCTATAACGCTGCAGCCATTTTTCTAACCAAATAACTGCATCTAAGTCCAAGTGGTTAGTGGGTTCATCGAGTAACAGTAGATCGGAATAACACAACAAGGCTTGAGCTAGATTAAGGCGCATACGCCAGCCACCCGAAAAAGCACTGACAGGATTTTGCATAACATCATTAGCAAAACCTAGACCAGCCAAAATGGTGGCGGCTCTAGACTCAATATCATAAGCACCGGCTTGTTCTAACAAACCATGTATGACGGCTATTTGCTCACCATTATGCGCCTCTTCGGCGACGTTTAAACGCGCCTGAAGTTGTCTAAACTTATGATCGCCATCAATAACATAGTCTAAGGCACAGCGATCTACTGCCGGGGTCTCTTGTGCCACCCATACAATTTGCCAATCTTTTGGGATCGCAAAATTCCCTTGTTCTGGGTGCAGCTCACCTCTGATTAAGGCAAATAAACTGGATTTTCCACAACCGTTGGCACCAATTAGACCCGCTTTGTGGCCTGGATACACGGTGGCATTAACATCTTGCAGCAGCATTTTACTGCCGCGCATTAAAGAAAGATCTGAAAATTGGATCATGCTTGCCTGTTTACTAATAACACTTATATTCGATACAGGTTATGATACCAAGATGGCGAGCTAAATTATTCTTTAAATCATGGTTAATAAAATAAAAAAACGCTTTGTCGCTGGCGCAGTATGCCCTAAGTGCAAAGCACAAGACTCAATTATGTTGTATTTCGAAAACAACGTAGAGCAGATTGAATGTGTGCATTGTGACTATCACGAATCACAGGTAGACAAAAAAGTCAGCAGTGCCAGTAAAGGTAGCAAAGGGGTTATTGGTATTTTTAAACCTGAGTAAGCTTTATGGATACCTATACCCAGCCTAAATAGTGCAATGCAAACAGCCCTATGGTGGAAGTAAACATAGAAAAAAGCGTACTTCCTGCAATAATTGCGGCTGTTAGGTGGTAGTCACCGCCGATAGCCCTAACCATTGGGTAAGCCGCTGCTGCAGTTGGCGCAGCGGTCATCACATATAACACCCCAAGCTCTTCGCCGCGTAGACCGCAATAATAAGCAATAATACTGGCCAGCAAGGGCAGTAATACTATCTTACTGGTAATCGCCACATACAATAAACCTGAAGCACGAAACTCATGCCATCTTATGGATGCACCAACACATAACAACGCCAAAGGTAGAGTCATACGCGCTACGTAATTGCCTGTATCAATCACAAACTTAGGCAATTCAATCGCGAACAAAGCAATCACTATGGCAATAAAAATAGCGATGGCTAGGGGGTTTTTGACCACACTCATAGCGATTTTTTTAGTCGAAGGCACATCAGACTGATGATAATACAAGGTGAGTATCGACAGGATATTAACTGGGATGACTAGCGCCGCCAGATACATTGAAGCTAATGGTAACACTTGCTCGCCAAAGGCATTGGCGGATAACGCCAAACCAATGATCGCCATATTGCTGCGACATGCGCCTTGTACAAAAGCACCACGAGAAAATTGACTAGGAATAGTTAAGGCGACCCCATGCATCACAACAAATGAACCCAGCATGATGGCCCCCGCCACAACAACTAACAAAAACGGAAAGTGGCTGGTTAAATCAGTAGTGGCGATATTAACAAATAATAAAGCAGGGAGGGTTACGTTAAAGACTAAGCGTGAACCCACTTCGGCAAATTCATCGTTAATCCAGCGCAAACGCTTTAATATCACTCCCAATACAATGATCAAGCTAATAGGCAGCGTAACATCAACAGCAAAAAACAAAGAATCTAGGATCATGATGACGCAGCTACCTTGGGTGAAGAATCGAGAGCCTAACTAAGTAGATGTATAATAATGAATAGAAAAAACGCCTCAATCAATAATGAGGGGGTGGCGCTTCTTCGTGCTCAGCCGCCATATTACTTGGCTCAATGGCCAGTACTTTATTGGAAAGTTGTTTAAATGCGAATTGCAGCGCTTCAAGCTGTTTTTGCTGGGCAATCAAAGCCTTATTAAGGCTCTCAATCGTATCTTCTTGGAAAGCCACTTTCATTTGAAGTTGCTCAATATCATCAATAATGTGCTGCATGTTAATTACTCTGTATGGGCCAAATTTCAGCTAAACCACTACTACTTTCGGAAATTACCTTGTTGTTATCCCAAAATCCAACTGCATATACTACCGCGGTTTGCGGTCTTGTACCCGCTCGCGGTGTGACTCGCCAAGACTTTATTTCTTCGCCCGTTTGCACATCCCACAAGTTTAAGCGCCGCGCAGGTGAACCGGTAAGCAGATATTTACCATCTTTTGAAAATACTGCAGTACTAAAAATTTTCTGCCGCTCAAAGTAATGTAAATAACTAATGACTTGCCCAGTACTTAAGTCCCAAATTCTTGCATCTCGCTTACTATCAGCGGTAAAAGCAAAACGACCTTCATCGTCTAGCACCACTTTAGTCACCCGACTCGAATGCTCAAATTTATATATCACTTGACCACTGCGGGTATCCCACAAGTAGGCAACATAATCATTGCCACCGCTTAAGGCATAAAATCCATTAGGTGATATATCAATACTATTGATTTTTTCGGTATGCCCTAAGAATTCCAAGCGCCGCCCGGTTTGAGGTTCAAAGTACATCACTTTGCCGTTACTGCGGCCAACGAGCACCCCCAAGCCTTGATTGGTCACTGCAATATCTCGAATATTAGATTCATCTATGCGCCAGAATCCTTCAGGCTCACCGTTAGTTAAGTTCCATAAAACAAAAGCATCTTGGTCAGACGTCACTGCGTAACTATTATCATAGGCAATATGAATAGTAACGACCAGATTACCTTCCTCTCCTTGATTCCACACGTAACGCTTGGTATTGGACTTTAAATCCCAAACTGAAATACCATTAGATAGATTTGATACTATAGCTAATGAAGCGTCTGCTGAAATACTTGCTGCATCAACGCCACCATCATCATGATGAAATGTCTTTTCAGCTTCATCAGTTAATTCACCACAAGCCGTTAGCATCACAATAAGTAACATAAAATAGCTGCGAAATAGATAAAGATTGCTCATCTATGGGGTTTCTCTTTGTTATCGCTACGTTTAAACTAGCTGTCTATTTACTTAACCCAGTTTGCTTGATTTAATTCAAGTTTTTACATTTATCGGAGAATTATAATGAAAAAAGCGTTAATCGCTATCTTAATAGGTTCAGCATTAGGTTTAAGTGCCTGTCAACCCGCCCCTGAACCTGTTGATATGTTAAAAGTAGAAGTTTTGACACTTGAAACTGATGAACAAAAACAAGCATACGCCATGGGCGCCAGTGTTGGCCAGTTTATTGAAAGCAAAGTACTTGTTCAAGAAAAGCTCGGTGTTGAATACGACAAAACCATCATGGCTAAAGGTTTTATTGCAGCCCTTCAAGGACAATCGCAGTTAGGCATGGAAGAAATGCAAACTATCACACAAAGCATTGAAGCCAAAATAAGAGAAAAACAAACCGAAATGGCCGCCCAAGCAGCTATAGCAAATATTGCTGCTGGTGAAGCGTTCTTGGCTGAAAATGCTCAACGGGAAGGCGTTGTCGTAACCGATTCAGGTTTGCAGTATGAAGTGTTAACCCAAGGTGATGGCGTGCAGCCTGTTGCGGCAGATACTGTTAAAGTACACTACCGCGGTACATTATTGGATGGCACTGAATTTGATTCATCGTATGCTCGGAATGAACCAGCTGAGTTTCCACTCTCTAGAGTGATCAGCGGTTGGACAGAAGGTGTGCAATTGATGAAAGTGGGTTCTAAATTTAAATTCTATATCCCATCTGAATTAGCCTATGGCGAGCGCAGCACCGGTAAAATAAGCAGCAATTCAACGCTTATTTTTGAAGTCGAACTACTTGAAGTGACGCCAGAGGCAGCGCCTCAATAAATCTGACTTTTCAGAAGTACAAAAAAAGCCGAATATCTATTCGGCTTTTTCATTTAATTAACCAGCTAATTTCCTTGCTGAACCTTATTCCCTCGTCGCTGTTGCCCTTCAAAAGGGCCGATAAGCCCAGACTAAACTGGGTGAATGTAGTCATTTATTTGTAATACCCTTAACTTAGTAACGATTCAGCTTACCTCTTAGTATTTATAAACACTATTATTGCCAAAATGAATACGCTTAATTCTTCAGAAAATAGGTTAAATACCGACAACGTTTTAATGGCAAAATTTCAAAACGCTGACCTAGTCAAAGTGAGATCTTAATTTACTTAACAACACTTTGATTAAGTGTAAGCATAGTAGAAGATAAACTTTGTGCTGCATAAATTAAGATAATTTCTAGTAACAAATTGCGATAAAAAAACATTTTTTAATTCCATATTCTACTTTTACAATTATTCACACGCTGCTTAATAATCTACAGCGAGTAACAAGTGATATTGCCTCTTGCTAAGTTTGTTATCCTAGTCAAAATATCCCCATAGCAACTTTCTATTTGAGTTCCAGTTTGAAAACAAAACTAATTACACCCGAGGGTTACGCAAAGCTCAAAAATGAACATGACGAACTTTGGTATGAACAACGCCCTGAAATCACCAAAATTGTTACCTGGGCTGCCAGCCTAGGCGATAGAAGTGAAAACGCAGATTATCAGTACAACAAACGTAAATTGCGCGAGATTGATCGTCGTGTGCGCTATTTAAGAAAATTACTGCCAGAGCTTAAAATCGTCTCTTATTCACCCCAGCAGCAAGGCAAAGTTTTTTTTGGCGCGTCGGTTGAAATAGAAAATGAGGCAGGAGATAAAAAGCAATTTCGTATAGTCGGGCCAGAAGAAATTTATGGTGACGCCAAAGGCTACATTTCGATTGACTCACCCATGGCCAGAGCTCTGCTTAGCAAACAAGTCGACGATGTAGCTGTTGTTAGTACCCCTGCCGGTGATAGAGAATGGTATATCAACACCATTAATTATAAAAAAGCCTAAGTAGACTCACCAAATTTCGAATTGCCAAATAGCGCAATACTAAAAAAGCATTTAGTGCTACATTCATTATGCAGATAAATTAATCACTTATATGTTAATTAAATTGGCACAGGGAATACCATTTGAGTCCAACACCGATTGATGAAAAGCAAGAGTTTGAACAGTTATTCAACCTTCCTCTAGACATGATATGCATAGCTGGAACTGACGGTTATTTCAAAAGAATCAACCCATCTTTTTCTAGAATATTGGGCTACGATGATAACTTTTTATTAATGACCCCCATTTTGCAATTAATTCACCCCGATGATGTAGAACGGACTAGGCTCCTAATAGACAAATTAAATATTGAATTAACTGTGCAAAATTTCGAAAACCGTTACCGTCACCAAGACGGTAGTTATCGGATTTTTTCTTGGTCTACCTCCTTCGATCCACTATCTAAAAGACTGTTTGCTATTGCTCGAGATATAACTAATGAGCGCCATTATCAAAGCCAACTCAGTCAAATGCACAGAGTCTTAAATAAAGAAACAATTGTGGCTATGACCAACCGGGCAGGTGATATTACCGAAGTTAATGATAAATTTTGTCAAATTAGTGGCTACAGCAAAGATGAACTACTTGGTCAGAACCATAGGATTATTAATTCAGGCAAACACCCAAAGGCATTTTTCAAGCAAATGTGGGACACCATATCTTCAGGCAAAACCTGGGCAGGAAAAATTGAAAATCGGGCGAAAAATGGCGAGCATTATTTTGTTAAAACAATCATCTCACCCATTTTTGATTCGCAAGGCAATATTTCCAATTTTTTAGCCATTCGCTTTGATATTACCGAAGAAGTTCGCAACAAAGAAATGTTAAGTAGAACCTTAGATATATTACGTGAAACCGGTTCAATCGCTCATGTTGGAGGCTGGGAGCTGCATATCGCCAGCGGCATACTGACTTGGACTGATGAAACATTTAAGATTCTTGATGTTGACCCCTCGGACAACCATCAACCTCTTTTGCCCGAGGGTTTAGATTTATTTGTTGAAGAACACAAACCCATTATTGAAAAAGCGGTGCAAAGAGCCATTGATTTTGGCGAGCCATATGAGTTGGAGTTGCAAGCCCAAACAGCTAAAGGCAACACCCTATGGATATATACCACCGGCAAAGCCAATTATCAAAATGGCCAGCGAATATCTATTTCGGGTACGATCCAAGACATCAACACCAGAAAAATAGCTGAACAACAATTAGAATTAGAAAGAATCAAAAGTATTCGTAATGCCAAGCTGGCTTCTTTAGGGGAGCTCGCTGCCGGTGTGGCTCATGAAATCAATAACCCTCTCGCTATTATTGACGGCATGTCCAAGTTAATTCCTAAACACTTAAATAATCCTGACAAACTTAATTCTTATCTGAAAAGTATTGAAAAATCCTGTAGCCGGATTTCTCGTATTGTGGATAACCTTAAAAAGTTTTCCCGTTCCAGCGATACAAGTCAATATAACAAACATCGTTTGCTCGATATCGTAAAGGAATCGATATTATTAACTGAAACAAAAGCAACGCGGCACAACACGATAATTAAATTGAGTGCTTCGTCTAAAGCCTTTATTTTTTGTGATGAAATCGAAATTGAACAGGTTGTGGTTAACTTAATTAATAATGCAATAGACGCGGTAAAAGACTTGCCAGAACGCTGGATTAAAATCTATTTATTACTAGAACAAGACCATATACGCTTAAAAATAGTCGATTCTGGTTTAGGCATTCCTTTGGCAGTGCAAGACAAACTATTTGATCCGTTTTTTACCACTAAAAAAGTAGGAGAAGGCACCGGCTTGGGTTTATCTATTACTAAAGGTATCCTTGATGAACACGGCGCCACTCTGTATATTGATAGAGAAGAGCCAAATACTTGTTTCGTTGTTTCATTCTCAATTTTCAGAGATTAGCCTATGCCATTTACCGTATTTTATTTAGACGATGAACAAGAGCTTTGTGAAATATTTTCTGACTTTTTTAGCTCAGATACAGTGCAAATAGAGACTTTTAGCGAGGCAAATAGCCTGCTTGAAGCCACTCTTCTCTCTCCACCTGACCTATTTTTTATCGATTACCGGCTACCAGAACAAAATGGTGATGAAGTAGCTAAAGCATTACCACAATCTATTCCCAAAGTGTTGGTGACCGGCGAGATAAAAGCGAACTACACGTATAATTTTATAGCGGTATTAAGCAAGCCTTATGACTATAAATTAGTACAAGAAATAATCGATCGTTACAAACCACAATAAAGAATTACCATTAAGCGGTCGCCCCGGGTAAAAACGAATTATCATTGCGCTTTAAAAACAGAATTAGATCTTTAAGTGACAAAGGACGTGCAAATAAATAACCTTGCACTATTGGACACTTTAAACCCAACAGCACCTCTGCTTGCTGCTGCGTTTCTATTCCCTCCGCTACCAAGGTGAAATTTAACTTCGCTGCTAAATCTATGGTGGTTGAAACAATGACCTCTGAGGATTTTTTATGTTGCATAGACTGAACAAAAATTTTGTCTACTTTGATTTGATTAAAGGGCATAGAGTCAATTTCTTGAAATGTTGCATAGCCAGTACCAAAGTCATCAACAGATAAATTAAAGCCTTTAAGGCGTAATTTAGTTAAGATCTTTTTACTATCTTGCGACATAGATAAGGCCGATGTTTCCGTTAGCTCCAGTACAATATCGCGATTATCAATTTGATGTTTTTCACAACATGCCAATAACCTTAACAAAAAGCTTTCCTGAATTGAGCTAGCAGAAATATTAAAGGCAATTTTTGTTGCTGTTGGCAGGTTTAGCTTTTCAAGTTGGCTAAGCCCCAGTTCAATAATGTAGAGAGTAAAGTCATCCATAAGCCCATGGTTGTCGAGGGCAGGAATAAAGACATCAGGCGTAACCATTTTTTGCTCTGCCGTATGCAAGCGGGCTAAACACTCTACTCCATGTAACTTTCCTGTATGACTATAAATTTGCGGTTGATAGCATAAGCTAAATTGTTGTTGGGCTAGAGCCTCGCCTAAGCGGGCAGCATCCCAAATATCTTCAAGGGGCACTGCCTTAATAAAGACAGGCTCATTTGCTGGTAAACTAGGAAGTGAATGCGCCTCAATCATCGCGCTGAATTGCTTGAAGGAAAAGGGCTTAATGAGGTTACCAGCATAACTTAGGCCATTTGTTTTAAGTACATCAGCGGCGGCTTCAATCACATTTTCATCGTGGCCACTGCACAGTAAAATTGGGGTGATAAGTTTTTCTTGTGCTAGATGTTCGATAATATCTAAGCCATCAAAATCGGGCAGTGAAAGGTCTAAAATAATCAACTCTGCTAATTTAAGCTGACTGAGCTCGATATCTGACCAAGTACTGACACTATAAACAGCTAAACCCAAGTGTTCGGCATATTTAGAGACAATATGAAGGATATTAGGGTCGTCATCGATGATACAGATGCGTTTAATGCTCACAAGCTACACCCCCTATTCACTAAAATAATTAACACTGATTAAACTGGCTGGCCATAGCTGCCAATATAGTTAAGATGATTATTCTCCACACTATCAGTAAAAATCACTTGATTTAAAATCGATCAGTACCTGAGTCGCACGGGCTAAATTATCAGCGACTTTTTGCACATTTTCTTTGGTTAAATTTTGCTCATCCAACAGCATTAAAGAAACATAACCATCAACAATCATTAATTTGTTCGATAAGTCATGGGCAAATTTGCGCGCCATTTCTGATTTGTCCATATTAATATGCTCCTATTAGTTGATTACGGTAAAACACTTTTATTAAATCAGTGGCCAAGGCCAATAACTTAAAATAATTCAACATCTTGATAGTCAGCCAAGGGTGCTTGCTCTGCTAGCTTGCTCATTTTTTGACTTTCTTTTACTGAGATAAGACAGTTATCCAGGGTATCGCGCAAATGAATAAATTTATTATCCACGG
>Ga0163215_101147_pt1 | contig 19953 bp, 16 predicted proteins | sample SynspAceP_FD_185934 | JGI IMG/M metagenome (GOLD analysis project Ga0163215, IMG submission 185934) | Saline lake microbial communities from Ace Lake in Antarctica - Synechococcus sp. Ace-P (Hybrid Assembly) | ecosystem: Environmental > Aquatic > Non-marine Saline and Alkaline > Saline | place... | reverse complement strand
TCACCTTGTCTGCTGCTATGACAGAAGTACTTGCGATCAGACCGGCTAATAGAGAAAGACGAAAAGTGGTTTTTATTGCTGTTTTCATAGGTAGGCTCCGAACAGTAGATGATGAGATGAGATTCTTTTGTTTCACTGGTAATACCTAAAGCAACAACTGTTCCATTTTTTATGTATGGTTATTTATTTTCTTAACTTGTTGAATTAAATATGAAAAAAACATTTTCTGATTTTTGGTGGAAGGTATTGGAAAGGGTGGATGTGATAGGGTGAAACAAAATGGTGCATGATTCCACGGCAGCATGGTTTGGATTGCTTTATCGAGGTATGGCGTTTCTTTCTTTTCGTTTACTCTGAAGTACACGGGCCATATACCAAACCACAGCGACATTTAGTAAAAATACGCTGATGCTCAGAATATGCGTATGAGACACGATTTCATACACTTCAAATGGTAAATAGATTGCCCCTGTTACCAAGGCAAACCATTCCGTCCAAACAAACGCTTTCCATAAACCGTACGCTTCAACGAACCGAATCAATGAATAAGCGAGAGCGCCAATAACAATTAAGTTTATATTACGGTCTGAAATTGAACTCGCCGCATGGATGAAAACACTGGGGAAATGGCTTGCAGGGTTTAAATGGGTGTGACTAACAATGGATTCTGCAAGCTGTTGTAAGTTTCGTCCAGCTAACGCATGAAGTCCAAAACCAACCAAAAGAGAGAGTAAGCCTTTAAACGCTTCTATTATGGCAATGGCTTTTAGCCCATTTTTCGATGATGTCATCTCGATCTCTTAATAAGCCAATTAGTATGTGTCTAACGTGTCTTTAGAAGCAAAAAAACACCGCTTATGTAACGTAGGCGTCTATGCTTTGAATTGTAGTGTTGATACTAAAGCGCATACTTGGTTTGTACCAGTACTAAGCCAATAGGTTACTGAAAAAATAAATAACATTTATGAAAATAAGCGGTTTTGATTTGAAAAGTATTGTTTAGTTTAATCGCTCTTTTACTGGTGACTAGACTTTCAAAAGTTTCAAATAGACGGCACAAATTTAATTATTTAGCAGCTGACTGTCGTTTTCTTTTTTAAATCTGTACGATTGGTCAGATATTTTCATTTCAACGATAACTTTAGATACTACTTTAATGAAGGAGAGTGCTTTGAAATTCCTCTTAAATGACAAACTCATTGACGATAACACGCTCCCCAGCGACTTTACCGCGTTACGCTACCTACGAGAGAAGCGTGGTTTAACAGGAACCAAAGAAGGTTGTGCGTCTGGTGATTGTGGTGCATGCACGCTTCTTGTTGGTGCGCTAGAAGACGGCGAACTTCAATATTCGACGTTTAATTCCTGCATTACACCGGTTCAGTCTCTTTCTGGAAAACATGTTGTTTCGGTAGAATATTTATCTGAATTTGGGGGGAAGGCGAGCGGTGGATTACATCCTGCTCAACAGGCCATGGTCGAGCATCATGGCTCCCAATGTGGTTTTTGTACACCAGGCATTGTGTTGTCCCTTGCGGGTCTTTATGAAAACAGCCAATCTTCTGATAAAGCCATAGACCGTGAGTCTGTGTGCGATGCTATTTCTGGAAACTTGTGTCGTTGTACCGGCTATCGCCCGATTATCGATGCAGGATTGGATATGGTGAGAACCGCTAAAGATGCGCAATTTATCGAACTGATGAGTAAAAACGACAATATTAAGTCTCAGTTGTTGGCTTTTAAAGAAGTTGAAAAACCAGCGTCCCTCAGTAATCAATCTTATTTACAGCCAACGACATTAACAGAACTGCTTCAAGTCAAAACCGCTCATGCGGACGCGATAATGATTGCTGGTGGCACGGATTTGATGTTAGAAAATACGCAGCGCTTCCATGACTTTGGTACTTTGATCGATGTGTCTCATGTCGCTGAGTTAAAACAGATTCAAGGCAATGGCACGACGCTAACCATAGGCGCATCTGTGACATACAGTGAATTGGAACACTTCAGTAAAACGCGCTACCCACATATCTATCATTTACTAAGCCGTATTGCCTCTCGACAAATTCGTAACCGTGGCACCATAGGCGGCAATGTGGCCAATGCCTCGCCGATTGCCGATCTACCACCTTTGTTATTGGCATTTGATGCCGACATGCAATTGGTCAAAGTTGATGGCAGCAAACGAGTCGTGAACATTAATGATTTCTATCAAGGTTACAAAACGACTGTTCTTGCAAAAGAAAGAGGAAAAGACGAGTTGATTGCCTCGTTTGATTTAGCATTGAGTAAGTTGGAACAGTTTCATCGTTTTTATAAAGTCTCCAAACGTATGGAAGACGATATATCCAGTGTGATGTTGGCCGTACGTTTTGAATTAAATCATGACAAAATCTGTGACGTTCGATTCGCCTTTGGCGGCATGGCAGCCACACCGATTCGCGCAGTAACAGCAGAACAGTCTTTGGTTGGCAAAAGCATTAACGACGAACAAGCGTTAGTGCAAGCCGTTGAGAATCTAAGAAGCGAATTAACGCCATTAAGCGACATGCGAGCCAGCTCCCACTATCGACTCGACATGGCGTGTAACTTAATCAAAAAAGCATGGTTAGAACTAAACGGCACGCAGGTTCCAACTTTCTCAGGTCATGCGTTATCAGAATCCATGCTTTCTCTTGGAAATGAGATCACCGGTCAGGAGGGAATGACTCATGCGTAAGTTACCTAGCGATTTAGTAACGGGTTTTAAAAATGACAAACTGCCCATGCATGAGTCAGCTGTTAAGCACGTCACAGGCCAAGCGATTTACATTGATGACATGCCCGAATGGCCGAATGAATTACACGTTGCGACAGGCAAATCGACGGAAGCGCACGCGGACATTGTTAGCATTAATCTAGACAAAGTACGCGCGTATCCTGGTGTGGTGGATGTGATCGTTCAGTCTGACATTCCTGGCGACGTCGATGTGTCACCGGTACTGAGTGGCGATTTATTGTTGGCTGGGGATTTTGTTCATTTCATCGGGCAGTCTATCTTTGCGGTAGCGGCGACCAGTTTACGTGCCGCAAAGCAAGCGGTGGAGTTGGCAGAAATCGTCTACAAACCAAGAATCAGCACACTGCATCCGAAGGAATCTCTCGAACGCCAAGAGTTCGTTTTACCAACCCACACGATTCAATGTGGTGACGCAAAAGCCGCAATGGCGACGGCGGCTCATATAATAAAATCGGATATTTACATCAAAGGCCAAGAGCACTTTTATTTAGAAGGCCAAATCAGTGTCGCGGTGCCACACGAAGATGGCGGCGTTTTGGTTTATGCCTCGTCTCAGCATCCTGCCGAAGTACAAAAATTGGTGGCGAAAGTGCTCGGTGTGTCCGTGGCTCAAGTTTTGGTCGAAGTACGACGTATGGGTGGCGGCTTTGGCGGTAAAGAATCTCAAGCGGCGGTATTAGGTTGCATGGCGGCGGTGTTAGCGATTCGTAATCGTTGCCCCGTTAAATACCGTATGCCGCGTCAAGATGACATGGTGCAAACAGGCAAGCGTCACGATTTCTGGAACCGTTACGAAGTGGGTTTCTCGGCAGAAGGCGAGATCATCAGTGCGGAATACGACATGGTCGGCAAATGTGGTTGTACGGCCGATTTGTCCGATGGCGTGGTCGACAGGGCCATGTTCCATGCAGATAACGCGTATCACCTACCGAATGCGCGTATCAGCGGTTATCGAGGCAAAACCCATACGGTATCGAACACCGCATTCCGTGGTTTTGGCGGACCAAAAGGCGTGTTATTGGCCGAAGCCGTCATCGAAGAAATTGCCTGTACGGTCGGTAAAGACGCTCTTGATGTTCGTAAACTGAATTGCTATCAAGAAGGCAAAACCAAAACCCCTTACGGACAAGACGTTGAAGAAAATGTGTTATTGACCTTGATCGAAGAACTAGAAGAAAGTTCTGATTATCGAGCTCGCCGCGAAGCGATTCGTGAATTTAACAAGCAAAGTCTTTTCCTTAAAAAAGGCTTGGCGCTGACGCCGGTTAAATTTGGTATTTCCTTCACATCAAAACACCTAAACCAAGGCGGCGCGTTGGTTCACGTTTACACCGATGGCAGTGTTCACATTAGTCACGGCGGAACGGAAATGGGCCAAGGCTTGTACACTAAAGTCGCGCAAATTGTCGCCAAGACGTTTGGAATCGATTACCAGCGTGTCAATGTCAGCTCGACTCGAACGGACAAAGTGCCAAACGCCTCGCCAACGGCCGCATCCGCAGGCACAGACTTGAACGGCATGGCGGCATTGGACGCGGTTGTAACCATAAAAGGGCGCTTGCAAGAATTCGCTATGGAACATTTTAGTATCGCAGCCGATGCCTTTGCCATTACGGATGACCAAGTGATTTTGGGAAGCGAGACAATGAGTTTTCCTGAATTCATCAAACTTGCTTATATGAACCGTGTGTCGTTGTCGTCAACAGGCTTCTACAAAACACCGAAAATCGGATACGATAGAAAAGCCGCAAAAGGCCGACCCTTCTTGTATTTCTCCAATGGTGCCGCTGTGTCAGAAGTGATTGTTGATACCTTCACGGGCGAGTACAAGGTCACGCAAGTTGACATATTGCACGACGTGGGCGACTCCATAAACTCTGACATCGACATTGGTCAAATCGAAGGCGCCTTCGTTCAAGGCATGGGTTGGCTGACAACGGAAGAACTCAGCTGGGATGAAAAAGGCCGCATTACAACAAACAGCCCTGCGAACTACAAAATCCCCACTTCTGCAGATGTACCAGAAAAATTCAATGTGAAACTGTTCGACCGCGCTAACAGTGAAGAATCGGTTTACCGCTCTAAAGCCGTTGGTGAGCCACCATTGATGCTCGGTATCTCTGTTTGGTGTGCGTTGAAAGACGCCTGTGCGTCAGTGTGTGATTATCAGTTCTCACCACCTTTGGCCGTGCCTGCAACGCCAGAAGCGGTGTTTTATGGCATGCAAGCCGCACAAGCGTTCCAGTCAGAAAACCAGTCAAAACAGAAGACTGATAAAGGTCAGGCGGCTAACTTATGATGTCTTCCATGAGTTGGATTCAAGCCTTGGCCGAAGTTGAAAAAGCCGCACAAGCGTGGGTGATTGCCACTGTTATTGGTACGCAAGGCTCCGCGCCTCGGGAATCGTCCAGCAAGATGATCATCACCGCGGATCACAGTTTCGACACCATCGGCGGCGGCCAGCTGGAATACGCTGTCTGCCAAAAAGCCCGCGACATGTTGAACGGTGAGCATACTGGCGCTTCTCATGTGTTGGAAAACTTTCCGCTCGCCGCGAAAACCAACCAATGTTGCGGCGGCGCGGTGAGTGTGTTGTTGGAATACTTTCCAGAACCCGCGACTAAAATCACCATCTTTGGAATGGGTCATGTGGCATCGACCTTAGTGAACGTATTGGGAAACATGCAGGCGAAAATCTCATGGATCGACAGCCGTGAGAACCTTGCTCAAGACCAAACGATCAAAGGTTTGCCAAGCAACGTCACACCGTTTCTTTATAAATCCATGCTCGATCATATCGACCACATGAGTCATAACGAAATCACCTTAGTCATGACCCATGATCACGCGTTGGATTATCAACTGGTCGAAGCCTTATTAGATCGAAAAGACTGCCGATTCATCGGCTTAATCGGCTCGAAAACCAAAGCACTACGCTTCAAAAAACGCCTCGTCAGCGCCTCGTTTAATCCAGCTGAAATTGAATCAGTGCATTGTCCTGTTGGACTGCCAGACGTTGCAGGAAAAAAACCGTTTGAAATCGCCATCTCAATCGCCGCGCAAATCATCCAAATCACCCAGCAAAACAAAACGGAAACGAAGAAACGTAGCGGATTAACATGGAAAGAAATAAACAACACCTTGACTGATACTAAAGAAAGCTCCGTGGTTTAGCCCGACAACGTAATTATTCCCTCCCCTTATGTCTTTCAAGGGGAGGGCGAGGGAGGGGTTATTACCTTGGTTTTTCGGCACAAAACACCACCACCTGCGCCACGTAGGCCTGCATGAGGGAGGCACGACCGTAATCAGGCATTGTTCGTAAACGAGCAACTTATTCTAATCCACGGTCAAGGCTCTTCCCCTTCCACTTCAAGGGGAAGACGGAAGATGGGGTTCTTTGATCCTTGGCACAAACCAAACGCCACCACCACCTGCGCCACGTAGGCCTGTATGAGGGAGGCACGACCGTAATCAGGCATTGTTCATTAACAAGCAACTTATTCTAATCCACGGTCAAGTCTCTTCCCCTTTCTCTTCAAGGGGAAGACGGAAGATGGGGTTCTTTGATCCTTGGCACAAACCAAACGCCACCATCATCACTACGTAGGCCTGCATGAGGGAGGCACGACCGTAATCAGGCATTGTTCGTTAACGAGCAACTTATTCTAATCGACGGTCAAGTCTCTTCCCCTTTTTCTTCAAGGGGAAGACGGAAGATGGGGGTTTTTGGCCCTTGGAACAAACCAAACGCCACCATCATCATCACTACGTAGGCCTGTATGAGGGAGGCACGACCGTAATCAGGCATTGTTCGTTAACGAGCAACTTATTCTAATCCACGGTCAAGTCTCTTCCCCTTTCTCTTCAAGGGGAAGACGGAAGATGGGGTTTTTAGGGGCTTTTGGCTCTTAGGGTAAACCAAACTGAACTCAGTGATTGATTATTTATCATCTGCTTAAAAACTAAAAGTGGTTTAGAAGTGCTACAGAATTACTTGACCATTACACTTTGGACATATTATTTAACGGGAAAGAGGGAGGGTCGGAAAATCAATTCAGATCTAACCTGACAAATGCCAATATATTGATTGAAAATAAAGCAATTGCCAGACTAGGTCTGAGTTAGTAAAGATAAGATTATTTACTTTTTCTTTTCTTCTTCCAGCTCACGAATAAAGGTGAAATCAAAGACAGCAAGATTAAAGAAATTAATATTAATGATATGGGACGACTTATATAATAAGAAAGCATGTCTCCTTTAGACATGACGATCGATTGTCGATAGCCTATCTCAGCCATTGTTCCTAGAATCATTGCAATTACAACTGCAGCAGTTGAAAAAGAAGTCTTACGCATAAGGTACCCAATTAGGCCAAATGCTGCCATGACATATACATCAAACATATTATTGTTTATGGCATAAGACCCAACGACAGAAAGTACTATAATGATTGGTGCTAAAATCGAAAAAGGTATTGAAGCTACTTTAACTATATATTTAGCCATTGATAAGCCAAATATCCCCATGAGAATATTCGCAAGAATTAACCCTATAATTACTGCATAGATAATATTCGCATTAGAAGTAAATAATTCGTGACCAGGTTGTAAGCCATGAATATATAAACCTCCTAACATGACAGCTGTTGCCGCACTTCCAGGTATACCTAAAGTAAGTAACGGTATCATTGCGCCACCAGTTACCGCATTGTTAGCTGTCTCTGCAGCAGCTAGACCTTCAATATTCCCTTTCCCAAAACTTTGAGGTTCTTTCGATGCACGTTTGGCTTCATTATAAGCAACCCAGGATGCAACATCTCCACCAGCCCCTGGAAGAATTCCAACTATTAGACCAATAATGGATGACCTTGTTACTGTTGGTCCAATTTGCTTCCACTCTTTGCGTGTAGGAAATGGGCTGCCTTTGAGCTCTGCTATTTCATGAGTTGGTTTGGCTATATGGTTAAGTGATTCAGCCTGAATAAGCACTTGTGAAATAGAAAATAATCCGATCATTGCAGGAATTAGTGAGATGCCATTTTCTAATTCAGGAATCCCAAAAGTAAATCTAGGGAAAGCTGTCATAACATCAACCCCTACCAAGCCTATTAGCAAACCAAACAATCCACCAGATAGGCCTTTTATCATTGCTCCAGATGAAAGGCTTGCAATAATTGTTAGTCCAAAAATTGCCATTAGAAAATATTCAGGTGCACTAAATTTAAGAGATATTTGTGCCAAGGGAGGAGCTAGGATTAGTAACGCTAAGGCACTCACGACGCCACCTATCACTGAGCAGATAGTTGAGATTCCTAATGCTTTTAGGCCTTTTCCTTGTAAGGTCAACTGGTAACCATCGATAGCGGTAGCTGCAGATGATGGCGTCCCTGGTGTATGGATTAGTATGGCTGTAATGGATCCACCGTACACCGCTGATGTGTATATTGCAGACAGTAAAACCAGTGCGGCAACAGGTTCCATTCCAAATGTAATTGGAATAAGTAAAGCTATTCCCATTGTAGCGCTTAAACCAGGTAGTGAACCTAAAAAAATCCCACCAATAACACCAACGAATAGCATTAAGACAACATCAAGGGAACCTAGCTCTGCTAATACTGAGCTTAATACAGAAAAATCAATAGACATTTTTTGCTCCCTTTATATAAATAAACCAGTAGGTAGGTAAATTTTAAGTTGCCAAACAAATAAGGCATAAATGAAAACATTTATACCAAGTAATACTAGAATTATTTTTCTTAGATTACGTACACCAAAGAAAACAATGAAAAATGCTGAGGCTATTGTACTGGCAGTAAAGAACCCAATTGAATCAATAGATATTACGTATAAAACAATAGAAATATAAAGGACTAAAGGTCTTCCAGAATCATTTAAATATCGATCTATTTTATTATTTGCTCTTTTAGATTTTATTGTTGTTATAAAACCTTTTGTGAATACTATAATTGAAAAAACTATCAAAACGGTTAGTATTAATTGAGGGAAGGTCGCTGGATCCTGAGGCATTTCTAATGTTAGAGTGTAAAAGTATGTTGATGTAAAAAACATCAAAATACCAATATAAATGTCAATATGTAAATTTTTCATCACTCACCAATATTATTATTTTTTAAAAATAAAAGGGGAGGTTACTCCCCTAAATATAACTACCAACCTAAAATGGATTTCAGTTCTGTTACACCAGCTTCTTCAGCTAAGAGCATTTCTTTATAAGCATCACCAGTTTTAATGTCGACTAATAACCCCATCTCATCCATTTTTTTCAGGTGTTCTGGATTATTCATTCCTTTTATGAATGCAGCAGTGAGCACCTTGAGCTGTTCATCCGAAATACCTTTTGGTGCTGCAATTCCTCGTGCAGACCATGATACAACTCCTGGAAAACCAGATTCAGCTAGCGTTGGTACATCAGGTATAAATTTCGAACGTTCAGGAGCCATGATGGATAAAATCTTCAATTGTCCATTCTTATATGCAACATTAGTATCGCCAACATTAGAAAAACTCACATCTACATGGCCACCTTGCAATGCCGCCCGTTGTTGAGCTGTACCAGTAGTGTGAACAGGTACAAATTGAGTGCCATATTTTTTGTTCATTTTGAGCATGGCAATATGATCATCACCATTTGCACCTGTTGTCGTAACTGTTAATACATTTTTTTGGGCGTACGCGACTAAGTCTTCAATAGTATTAAAACGTTCTTCATCTTTATTTATAGAAATAACGCCATAGTCGGTAACATGGTTGGCAATAAGTTCAAAGTCATCTAGGTTTTTATTTCGTTTATAGATAGGGTTTAAATAACCTGTGATCAAATTTGGAGTATTAATATAACCAATCGTATATCCATCATTTTTTGAGTTAAGTAAATTTGTCCAGCCAACCCAGCCTCCACCACCAGGTTTATTTATAATTGTTAGTGACGTGCCAAGCGATGGTTCAACTTTAGGGAATAGAATTCTTGCTCCAACATCTGTATTTCCTCCTGCGCCAAAAGAAATAATTGATGAGATTGGTTTTTCAGGATATGAATCTGCTAGAACTAAGCTAGAAATGGATAGTGCTAAAGTGACTGTTAATATTTTTGTTTTTATTTTCATAGTTTTCTCTCTTCTTATAATTTTAAGTGAAATTAATTTAATTTTAATCTTTTTAAGTTGTTTTCAAGGCCAAGTAACTTAACAGTACTTATTCCTTTTTTAATTTCTTCTCTATAAGTTGATTCAGTATTTTCTCTACTTGTACTTTTTTGCATTACATCTTCTAAATCATCACTTGAAATAACCACGACACCATCTTGATCTGCAATGATAAAATCGCCATTGTTAATCGTTACACCACCAATAGATATTGGCTGATTAATTAGTCCAGGTTGATTTTTGGTTGTACCTTTAATGCTTAAAGCTAAGCAAAAAACAGGAAAATTCATGTCGATTATTGCTTTAGAATCACGTACTGCACCATTAATAACTAATCCAGCGACTCCCTTTTTAATAGCTTGCTCAGTAAGAATATCTCCCCAAGGTCCAGCTTCAACAAACCCTTTTGCATCTACTACAAGAACATCACCTGGCTTCACATGAAGTAATGCGTAGTGAAGCATTAAATTATCTGCAGGACAGATATCTATGGTGAAAGCTCGGCCTGCTAATCGCATGCTCGGATGGATAGGCTTTATTTTAGAGTCAAGTGCTCCCTTTGCACCATATGCTTCGTACGCTGTAGCGCTTCCATAATTGAGAAGAGTGTCGAGCATATCGTTTTGTTTTTTATTTTGTTGGGTCATATGTGAGTCCTTATTGAGTTCGCATCCAGAATGATATAATGTTTTTCTAAATTCAATCATTGAATTCTTATTTGAGATCCAATAAAAATGAATCTAAGACAACTTCGTTACTTTTGTGAGACGGTAGATGCCGGTGGTGGTAATTTAGCTGCTCAAAAACTCTTTGTAGCTCCCACGGCGATAAGTACTCAAATTGGTCTGTTAGAGCAGCATCTAGGTGGAGAACTGTTTAATCGTTCAACTCGTCCGATGAAACTTACGCCATTAGGTGAGTTTTTTTACCCACGAGCTAAAGAACTTTTGGCTCAAGCTCGAAGATTAAATGATGAATCTTGCGGTGTGGCTGCTGGAACATGGGGGTGGCTAGGCGTTGGTTTTGCTCGATCAGCTCTATTTTCTTTATTGCCAAATACTATTCGAAACTTTCGCGTAGCGTATAAAGATGTACATCTTGACCTCATAGAGGTGTTGTCTGAATATCAAGCGGACCAACTTCGCCAGCAGCGAATTGACATAGGTATTTCTCGATTTTTTGGGGATTTTGAACGCGCCCAAGATATGAGCTATAAAGTTATTCTAGAAGATCCTTTTATTGCTGCAATTTCTATTCAACATCCTCTAGCCCAGAAACAAAAAATTTCTATTTCAGAGTTTAATACCATTCCTTTCATTCTGTATCCTAAAGATGCAGGTAGCCCATTTGGGCAAAAAATGTTGAATTCACTTAGACAAAATGGCACATCTCCAACTGTTGCCTATGAGGCTATAGAGCTTCATACAGCTTTAGCGTTAGTTGGTGCAGGGCTTGGGGCAACAATAGTCGGGAGCTCAATCATAGAAAATAACCGAAAAGATGTCGTATTTATCCCTATATCGGATCTTGATGAAGTTAGTAGTATTGTTGCTGTTACTAGAAAAAAAGATCAGACAAAAATACTCGGAGTGTTTATGGATCAGCTTTTGACTGAAGGTAAAAGCTTACCATTTACAAAGTAGTGGACTTTTTAGGCATTAGTTTTACAAGAGATATGTATAAATTTTTTTGAAAATTTTAAGAGACACAATTAGGTGGTGCTGCTCAGTTGCTTCGGTCGCGTAATGATTGATATTGTTATTTTTCAACAGACCTCGATACATTATATTTCCAAAACCAAACTAGTATTTTATGATTCGAAAGAGCTGTTCGGCCTTTGCTCGGATATTCGCTTTGATGTATTCCGTTTGGATTGGTTGCTCGTTATTTTTAGAGTATCTTGATAGCCAGAACAATCTGAAATAAAACACTTTTCGTCATCAAGAAGGTTTGTATGTCTCTACATAAATGTCAGAAATGCATGATTTTTTCTTAGTACTGCATTACCCCTCATTACTATTAGATAACGCTACTTTACCTACATGAATTAAGCTGGTTAATTTGATCAATGGTTTAATGATTAGCTGAGCACTGCCTGCGATAAATAACCATGTTCCACTTTCAATAAGTGAATCATTCAAGAAAAAGAAGCTACCAATCAAAAACCAGACAGCGATTAATAGATCATTTAATGCGCCTAGTGCTTCGTATCGACGCTGTATCACAATATGTTCACTTCCAATGTCTAGATCAAATTCAACGCTTTGCTTCACGGTTTTCTCCTCGTTTGTGTTTTATCTAATGGATCGGTTTATCTACGAGCTGTTTCTTTTGCTTGTATTTTAGTCATTGATACTAAAGCGATTTTCTCTTTTTCACCAGCGGATAAAAAGCAAAAAAAACCAGTGTCTCAAGGAAGAAACACTGGTTTCATCAAAGCGATCAACTATTAATGCGGATTAACCGTTTTTCGCTTTTGCTTCTTCAGGTGTTAACTCTTTTAGCTCAGGCCAGTTCTTTTCTGATGTGATTAAGTTGCCAGGAACGTCTTTTAACCAAACTTTTTGTGTGCCTTTGTTTAGGTTTAAATACAGTTTTCCATCGGCAATTTTCCATGCAGTTGGGTCTGTATCAAACTTTAAGTTCATCGCGACGCCCATGGCACAGTATCCGCCGTACTGAGGTGCGTATTTTGTCTTGTCTGTATTAAATAAATCTCGGTTTGCCGCGGAGACAAAACGGAAGGTTGCGTTTTTGTAGTTAGAGGTAAATTCTGGGCTGCCCAATACTGGCTTGCTCATTGTGAAGTAAGCAACGGTATCATAGCCTTTAATCGCCAAATCATTCGCGTCTGCGTTTGCATCGATGTCTGCGGCAAAGCTTGCGGCGCTAGCAAAAAGAACCGTTGCTGCGACTGCGTTTTTGATCAAGTTAGAAATGTTCATAATTGTACCTTTTGTTGTTTTCAATAAGTTGTTAAAACCCACACATTAAGAGGTTAGCGAAAAGCTGTTGAACTTATGGCTTTTGGTGTTTACTAACTAAGTCCCTTAAGTGAATGAGATCAGTCTATTTATTTTTTGGTCATGAAAGGCACCGAAATATCCATAAAATGAAACCAATCGTCCAAATCGGCAAACTAAGTAGGTGTTCGTGAACAAATTACAAAATATTATTGATAACTTTTCGATTCAGTCTGAGGTTATTTTTAGTGGGAGTTTTTGTGGTGGGAAAACGCTGGGCTCATTAGAAACAGAAAAGGGCGGTCATTTGCATTACCTTCGCTCTGGTAAGTTAACCGTCTTGAGTGATTCCGGTCACAAGATGTTGTTTGACCAACCTGCGATTATTCTTTTGCCGTTCGCGACGACTCACCAAGTCATTGGCGATGAAACCGAAGGCGCAGAGCTAATTTGTGCGGCGATTAATTTTACGGCATTAGAGCAAAAGCAATTAGTGTCGAGCTTACCTAAATTGGTTTATCTAAATTTAGACGACGGGCCGATGGCGAATACCGTGGATTGGATGTTTAGTGAAATCGGTGTGACGGGGCTTGGGCAGAAAAGCATCGTTGGCAAAATGTGTGACATTTTACTCATCCAAATGCTACGTAAGCTGTCTGAAGAGGGGTTGGTAATACAAGGTATGTTGGCGGGGTTGAGTCATCCTGCGTTGGCGCCGACCTTGGTGAAACTACAAGAAGCACCAGAGGAAGCATGGACGTTGGACTTGATGGCGGAAAGCGCCGCGATGTCCCGTTCCAAGTTCTCGGAACTGTTTCGAGATACCGTCGGACAAACGCCGAACGATTTTTTAACCGACTTACGTATATCCACCGCGCAGCAACTGTTAATACAAGACAAACCAGTCAACCTAGTGGCCAACAAAGTCGGCTATGAACACGGTTCTGTATTGGCGAGAGTCTTTCGTAAGAAAACAGGATTATCGCCTAAAGAGTGGCTGCAGAAGTTCCACGAGAGCTAATCGCTATGTTTTAAAAAAGAACATTCCTCATCAGTTTTAGCGAAATGTCCTCTTTCCATTCTAATAGTTCATAGCCTTAAATGTTTTTTGCGATCAAGTCGGCTTTTAATAGTCCGCCTTTCGTGAACAACTTTGCTGAGAATTTTGGGTTTCTTCTTGATTTGAAAGCATCCAATATCTGCTTTAATCCTGCGGCTTCAAGCAAGGATATATTTATTTCTGTATCCATTTCAGCGGATTCTACAAAGTCATTTGAAAATGACGGAGCAATGATTAGCACTTGAGCAACTCTTTTACCCGAGGATTCGCAGCGATTCACGTAGGCTTTTACTTGACGAGAGGTGGTTGAATATTTGGCAAAGTCACCATTCTTACAGGTTTTGGCCTCGCCAATAATTACATCGTCTTCACTTAACGACAAAATAATGTCTGCTTTATCTTTCGCGGTATTAATCGAGCGCCTTAGGTCTTCATCTACTTCAAGGCCCAGCTGTTCAAAGATAGCTTTCGTTACTTCTTCGAATTTAATGCCTATGTCTGATTCGGCGATTTCTATGCCTTCATTTTTTAAGCCAACTAAATCTCGTTTTGCGAGTAATGCGTAGTTTTCAATTAACTTGTCTGTCGCATCTGCAAAACTTTCCAGAATAACTAAGCGAGGGTTGCCACGTTTGCTCATTCCCATGCTATCTCGAACTAATTTAATGTCTTCGTTGGAAAGCATATAAAGAATGTCATGAGGCGTGATGCTTAACGCTCTAAGTTTGTCGACATCTAGCTCTTCATTGTCTTCAATTTCGAAGTCTTTATGTAGAACCGAGGTTAATGTCGAAAAATGGGTTTTTAATGTTGAGAAAAGTTCTTTAAAACCGGTTGCGCTAAGGGCATTGAATTCGTTTTCTGCAGATGAGTTAAGTGATGAAATAATAAGGTCGGTTCTTTCATCCAATGTGGTTCCAATTTTTTCTAGGCCTAAATCTAAGTCGGAAATAAGCGCTTTCAAGCGTTCTTTTCTGTCATTTATATTAGCGTCAGGGGGGCTAATATCTTGCTGTAGCATATCGGTTATGGGTAGTCCCATTTTGATGATTTCTTCAATCTTATCTGTGCGTTCAACACCACGAATTCGCTTGCCGTGAGCTTTTAAAATGTTTGATAACTCAGAATCGCTTAACGTTCGTAAAATCCGCAGTAGGTGTTTATCGGCAAGCTCTTTTCCTTGCATTCTATTTAGCATGGTGACGATTTCATCCGCTACGTAAACCGTAAGGTTTTTGCGGCTTACAAAAACAAGCCCGACTTCTCGTAATGTGTTGAGGCAGTCTTGGATACCTGTTTGAGGGATGGCATTTACTAAGTGCTGAACAGCTGATTTTTGATCAGCGGTAATGTCTAGTTTATGAGCTAAAACATTTAAAATGCTTCGTTCATCGTCTGTGATTTTAGCTTCACGATTATTCTTTTCATCGTTGAGATAGGCTTCTTTGAGACAAGCGTGATAAATTTCTAGGCGTTTAGCTTCATTAAATGTTTCCCCATCTAATGTCCCTTTTATTAAGCCGTTTATTTCTTTGGCTTTAGAGTCGATAGCCGTCCATTCTTTTGTATAGAGGGCTTCAATCCAAGAAAGTCGAGCAATGCAATTACCATCTCGACTGACGATATTGATTAGTAATGAGGCTTGCGCGCCCAGCATAGCCAATTGTTCTTTAACGCTCTTTTCGAAGTAAGGAAGAACGAGTTCGAAAAGTTGAATGATCTCGCCGCTGGAAGCATTTTTTATTTGCCCGTCAAGATTATTGATTCGTTTTGCCAGTTCTTTGTCGTGAATAATGGCTTCACTGCAAATTCGGTCAAGGAAGTTAATGAACTTAGATTTTTCGACTTGATTCACGGTAGATAAGATACTTGATAGCTTCACCTTGCATTCCTTTTCCTATGGCTTTCTTCGAAGTTACCACCAAAATTCAGATAAAGCATTGGAAATATATCAATCAGAAAAGGATTTGGTTTAGTGACTGTAGGCTTTCTTACTTATCATGACGCTTCGCTAATGGAGCCGAACAATGACCTATGATGAATTCAATCAATTTTGTTGTAGAGGATTGCTTTGAAATGGCGAGAATTACTTAGAAATCGATAGTCAGGGGGTTGAATAAATATGGGAATTAACCATTTTTTAAGCCTTTATCCAATGTGATTATTCAGCAGAGAGTATGGAAAAATGACGAACAGCTCATTTAGAAAAATAAGGCAGACATTGCCAAAATATAGTATTGCCTGCCTTAATAACTGACCAAATTTAGAAGTGATAGGCGACGGTTATGTTTGCAAAAGCAGAGGCGCCACCAAGATCGTCTTTGATGTTTTGTTTTTCTTTTGTTAGGTCGGATGCCGTTACGTTGTTATTAGAACCTTGAGCTTTCAGTTTTACCTTTGGATCATCAGAGGAAAAAATGACACCTACTTCAGCGCTAAAGTCGAAGCCTGGTGTTTTCTCAATTTTGTTTCCCCAACCTAAGCTAACGTAAGGAACGATTTCGGAGCGTTTTACATCTGCTGTAAATGAGTCTAAATCACCAGGGTTTACTGTGGTGGAGCCAACGGTATAGGCTTTTTTGTTGTTTGCAGAGTAGTTTGCGGAATAGTTCTGGTAGATTAAACCACCGGAAAGAAAGACATCATTTCCCCATCCAGATGATTGTATTGGATACCAATCAATACCACCTTTAATGGAGTACCTTGAGTAATCGGTAGCATCATAGTCAGTACCTGCAATGCTTAAACTGAATTCGTCATCGGCATCAAAACCACTGACAGCCGTTCGCCACTGAATGCTATCACCTCGAATAAGGTGTAGTTGGGTTGTATTACTCGCACTTATTCCTAGTCCCATGGTTCCTATGCTTATTCCGCCGGAATGGCTGGGTTCATACGCGAAGGCTTGCTGGCTGAGCACCACAGAAGAAATGAATAACGTAGCGAGTTTTAAGCTCAAATAACGGTTTTCTTTTGGTATTACTGTCATGGTCTTTTCCTTGAATGAAAGTGATAATTTGCTTACATGAGTTGGACCATTGCTATTATGAGGAGGCGCATGGGAGAAGTATGTGGCACTTTTGGGACGAAGTGTGACAGTCTATTTTTTTTATCGAGTGGATAGTGTGAAGAAAGTACATACGTAAGGCTGGAGTGATTCGAGAGGAAAACGTCAGTGCCTTCCCTCTCTGTTTATGCATTCTTAGGTTATTTTACTGGCCAGCGTATTTCAAAGTGGGCGCCACCTAGCTTGGACGTATTTACTAATGCGTAGCCAGAGTGCCATTCCGCAATTTGCTGAACAATGGCCAGTCCTAATCCATGACCTTTGGACGCTTCCCTATGCTCATTATCCAGTTGTTTAAAAGGAATAAACACCTTGTCTCTGTCTTCTTCTGCGATACCTTCACCATCGTCTTCAACTGATAAGCGGTATTCATGATCAAGCTGGACAAAATTAATGCGAATGGTGTGATCAGTATAAATTAGTGCATTTGAAACCAAATTATTTAAGGCTCGCAGCATCGCTCTTTGGTCAATAAAAAGACTTTTATCTTGTAGCTCGGGTGAAATGCCTAACTCAAATACAATCTTGCTGTGTTCGGTTTGCAGTAGACTAAGTTCATTGCGTATTTTCTGAGCAAGGACGCAATGCCCAAAATGAGTAATGTCTGTTGCGCGACTGTAGCGGGACAACATTAGTATCTGATTAATTAAGTAATCTAATGTAGTGATGCCAGATGCGATGCTTTTTTTATAGCGCTCTTTTTCGTCATCAGACGCTTCGATAGAGTCCAGCATTTCAAAGGCAAAGCTGAGCCTAGACAGCGGGGTGCGTAAATCGTGGGCTATGGCATTAGTAAGTTCCCGTTGGCTTCTAACCATTTTTTCTATGCGTTCTGCCATTGCATTAAAGGCTTTAGCAAGTCTAGAGATAGACGAAAATCGGCCAATGGCGGCACGTTGGTCGAGATAGCCTGAACCGAATAGCGAAGCGGTGTTGGACAATTTGGTTAAGTCTCGCCAGAGTGGAAAAACAAAGATTAAAATGCCCAAAGATACCACGGTGACAAATACCACAATCATCGTCAGAAACACCATGAGTGTTGCACCAGGCACGGGAATTGGGCCAATTTTAAGAACAAGGCTTTTGTCTTGAGTCGCTTGATAAATTTCTGTTTCATTATCCTCGTTAATAAGCCAAGTCATGCCAGTACGATCGAATTGCGCAAGTTTGATGGTGTTAATATCTAATGATTGTCGTGCGACAAGGGTTAAGTCGAAGCCAAATTCGGGTTGTAGTTGCTTTAACTTAGCTTGCCATTGGGATTGAGGCGTTTGTTGTAGATTTTGTATTATTAACTGAATGGTTCCTTTGCTGAGGTTACTCATTCTTCGTTCTTGAGTTTCTCCTAGCATCATGTGAATAAAAAAAGGGCTATCAAAAACACGCTTTATAATGGCATCCGCACCATTATGATCGCTGTAAACAACGAACTCTTTCGCTGGAAGTTGATCCAAGTCCCCATAATAATCAATCTTGTCCTGGGCCGATATTAAGGTTAACTCGTAGCTAAATTGGTCTGCAATGGTAGGGATTTTCTGCTGCCATTCGGCTTGAGGGGTGTCTTTTAAACGCTCCTCAATAAGGAAAAGCGTGCCTTTAAAACTCGCTGTAATTCTCTCGAATCGGGCCGCATCGTTAACGGCATGGATCGGGTTGTAGGCGGTGATGTAGATTAAATAAAATAATGGCAGGAAGACAAGTATCCAGATTCTTATAAATAGCTTAATCATGTTTTAACTGACTCGTTTTCTAGTATTTTCTCAATGGAAGCGCAGAGTAGATAGCCTTTACTTCGAATGGTTTTAATGATTTTCGGATTAATAGGGTCGTCATTGAGCTTTTTTCTAAGACGAGATATTCGACGATCAATTGATCGGTCTATTCCGTCGTATTCAAATCCTCTAAGACTTTGCAAAATGGTTTCTCGAGTAACAATCTTTCCAGCGTTATTAATTAATAAATTTAAAAGATCATACTCTGCAGTGGTCAGTGAAATATCCTGTTTATTGATAGAAACACTTCTTTTATGAGGAGCAATTTCTAATGTGCCCAAGGTGTTGATTGTCTGGTTATTAACAGACGCTAGTGAAGGAAATGAGGCATGACTAGATTCTACTCGCCTCAATAGCGCTTTGATGCGAGAAAGTAACAGACGTGGTTTCACTGGTTTAATCACATAGTCATCGGCACCAAGCTCTAGCCCCAGCATTTGATCCATATCTTCATCAAGCGATGTTAGCATCAGAATGAGGCCGCTATAAGCGGGTCTTACTATTCGGCAGACATCCATGCCTGATAGGCCAGGTAGCATGATGTCTAAAATAACCAAATCAGGCTGCTGTTCTATAATCTGATGAGTCGCCTCAATACCGTTTGTTACCACTTCGACAAGATAACCATTTTTTTGTAAAAACTCTTGAACCAGAGAGGCCAGTTCAACGTCATCTTCTACCAAAATCAGTTTTTTGCCATTTAATAGATAATTACCCATATAAATCCTTACGTTATGGGTGTTGATTATAAAAATAGTGCCATGAATGCTGAATGAATACGAGGTTATATTTGTGACGGTTTGAGACTATAAAGCAGGCTGGAGTGTGTGGTTGGAGTTGTGATATACGATCGCGAGGGCTGTTATCCCAAAGCGTTTTAAAAGCACACTGCTAAGCAAATGGTTGAATGTAATTATTCTGTTGTTGATCTATGAATGAAATAAAGCCCGATTAAATAGTACGATATCGCTCTTGTTTGGTTCGATATCGTACTATATTATGTGCTCTATCAACCTCAAGGGTGCGTATTATGAATGATCAAAAATCAACTGGGTTATCTCGTCGACATTTTTTATCTCTGGCTGGTGGTGGGGTTGTTGTCGCGGCAGGTATTGGCGGGACGGTATTTTCTCTGACGCGTACTCCT
>Ga0163215_101146_pt1 | contig 19983 bp, 16 predicted proteins | sample SynspAceP_FD_185934 | JGI IMG/M metagenome (GOLD analysis project Ga0163215, IMG submission 185934) | Saline lake microbial communities from Ace Lake in Antarctica - Synechococcus sp. Ace-P (Hybrid Assembly) | ecosystem: Environmental > Aquatic > Non-marine Saline and Alkaline > Saline | place... | reverse complement strand
TGATAGTTCGTGGCAGCCCTTTAGCTCTTTGGGGTCAGGGTGACTAAACAATGTTTAGTCTAACCATCAACAATGATGTCACTGGCGAATCATTGGTAGCGTGAGAACATATGGACAATCCAGTAATGAGTCATATGTTAAGCCCTTCTACATGATAAATTTTAGTACTGACGCTAACGTATTACAACCGACAACAAACAGTCAGTGATAAAGAACCTTGAGGTAGACTGTAAAACAACCAAGATATGCCTGATCGAAAGTTTTTTACCCGCAGCCCCTAGCGGCTACTGACTTTCTTTGAGCATAAAAAACTCCTAAGCAAATCAGCTACATGCAAGTAGTCTCATTGAAAGGAGCCGTGTTACTACAAAGTATATAACTGACCGTTATGAAGTTCTACCTTCCTAACAGTTGCTTCAAGTTCTTCTGAGCCCTCTAAGTGACACTCAAAAGCAGTAAAACGTAACAATTTTCTTAGCTAAACGGCCAAACTGAACAAAAATCTTAGCTCCTGAACGATTTTCTTGGGAAGTAACCCGCTCTGATCCAAAGCACAAGAAGACGTTTTATATGTGCTGCAAAAAAGCTGTTTGACTCTAATGTTGAAACGACGAAAGGGAGTCATGCTTATAGCGAGGGCTCTGGTGATTTATTCTCGTAATGAGAAATACATTACTTTAGAATAAAAAAAGCCACGCAGATGCATGGCTTTTTTATATTTCGTTTGTCTTTGGTGGGCTGCAAAAGCAGGGATATCCAAAGCACTTGTGAATAATGCTAGGCAAAATTGGCAGGCTCGTCAAGACGACTTAAGGATCAAGGATGTCACATACATCCATAGAACAAACACCGACCTAGACGTGAAAATGATCATGCAAGTACACTATGAACTCATCTTCGAAGTCGCTGCAAAAGACCTAGAAAAAGCCCAAACAAAAATCGTCGGCATCATGCAGAATAGTAGTCAGATTGACGTACCTTTATTGGAAGAAGCGGGCGTTGGATACAACTGGAACGAGGCGCATTAAGCGTCTCACCTTTTCTAAAAGGGATTGTCATGAGCAAAGCAACTCTTCAAATAGTAGAGCAATTAAAAGAATCCAGTCACCCACCTATTGTTCTTCTTGATGGGGCTTGGGGCATTGGAAAAACACATCTAGTTGAAAATGAGCTCCGTCCGACACTTGAAAAAGATTCAGATATATTTGGTTCTTACCTCTACATGTCAGTTTTTGGCATCAGCAACACCACAGAGTTTCTTGATCAAATTATTTCACTATTTGTATCTGGCCAAGAAGAAAGCGCTAAGGTACTAAAAAGCCTTACTTCATATATAGGTAATATTGCAAAGATTTTTAATGTTGATGGCAATCAAGCTGGATTAATCAAAGGTGCCATTTCAGGTGCTTCTGGCGTCATTCGCCAAAAAATCATCCAAGAAATGGCTGGTTTTACTCTAGTTATTGATGATTTAGAGCGCTTAACAGATAAGCCTTTGATTGCAAATATTATGGGTATTTGCTTACGTCTCGCAGAAAAAAACAAAATAAATATTATTGTTGTCGCCAATTTAGCTGCGTTAGAAGATAAAACTAAGGTCGAAAAAACCTTTAGCGATATTATAAAACTCAGCAGGTCGACTGAAGAGTTAACTGAAATCTTACTTGGAATCTATGCAGAACAACTTTCCCTTCAAGTAACAGAGTCGCTACCTATACTACTTGGTCGATTACAGTCCTCTGGCTTAGAAGTTAATAATTTAAGAGTACTTAAGAGATCTTTAAATCGGGTCATAAAAATAGTCGAAAAAGTGAGTAGAATTCAAGATATCGACACACCACGTAATATTGAAATGCTCATTGAAAATATTATTATTGTTATGCTTTATTCCTATACTCACAAAATGAATATGGATGATTATGTATCCGTACATAAGAATATGAATAAATACGAAACAGTGATGCCAAATTCAAGTAACGAAAAAGAACCAACCGAAGAGGAGCTGCTACAAAAGAATTTACAAAATCAGCTAAACTCTCTACTCAATGGGCAAAGTTGTAGTGATGCTTTAATCGAGTACTGCTTTACAAATGTACTGCCAGGTTTTGAGGATTCAAAATTTATCGATCGGTTCGGCCTACTACGACATGCTAAGCCCATAGACCTATTTAAAACAGGTTCCTTTTATCGATGCAACTCGGAAGATGAATTTCAACAAGGTCTGAGCGACTTAAAAGAATTACTATTCAAAACATCGAACACCCCTTGGCCAGACTGGATAGGTTGTTGCGATACCTATCTTTACCTAATTGAACAAGACTATTTTAAAGACAAGAACATAGATGAGGAATCTAAACGGCTTATAAATAGAATGCTAGAGCCCGGTTCTATAGACTTAAAAACAGCTTACGAAGAAAGCCTTTTTGGTAGAGGAGCTGGTTTATATCAAGTACGAAATTTATCTGAACACATCAAAACTGATAACTTTTCTCATTCTATAGAAGAATTAGCTAAAAAAGCTCAAACAGAAATAAAGGAAGTCATTATTAATCAGTTTTTAAATGACTGGAATACCGCCTATAAACCTCACAGTAATATCGAGCACCAAGCCTTTTTTCACACAATTGAAACTGAACGTCTTATTACCGCAATAATAGATCATTGGAAACCAATAGAAATAGTCAATTTCGGTAGGTATATTGAGCAAAGATACCGTATTACTAACAATGCTAAAAAAGACACACTAGAGCTACCTGCCCTAGAAAAACTATTGCAACAGTTGACCCAAAAGCATAAAGAATTAACAGAAATTCTACTAAAAGGAACCGTAGGAGAACTTATGAAAGGAATTAACCAAGCCATAGCTGTGATCAAGGAAAGACACGAGTAGAATAGTACTTAACAATTGGGTACGATGAAAATCAAGCTCCCTGACTAGGCTTCCGCGCTCGTTTCATAGGCGAGAATCGCCTGCCCGTTAGTTTTTCAATCTCCTCTTTAAACCTGCCATTCCCCAATGCCATGTCGGACTGGGTGGTTGTACGTAGTTCCTCATCTGATACATGTACTTGGAACTAAAAGGGGTCAGATCCATTAAACAGAGATCCGTTTTTTTGAAGCTTACGTGATGCCTTCTATGACTCATAAAAAAACGCATTTACCCGAAAAGATTTGTCCTGTTTGTCAGCGGTCGTTTACGTGGCGTAAGAAGTGGGAGAGAGATTGGGCACAGGTGAAATTTTGCTCTAAGCGCTGTAAACGACAAAGAGCAAAATGAGTTTATTAGAGAGTTATCTCTAATGAATCTTTTCTGGCAATGAATCAATCAGTCTTTTATTTTAATGGTGCTTTGTCTTTCTCGGTTGATATGTAATTGCGTCACATCCGGTCTAGAGTAATGACCTACAGGGTCAAAGCTATGTCGCTCTTCAAGCACTTTGTTAAAGTCTAACGTGGCGAGGTAGATTCCTTCTTTACCAATTTGAGGTTCCACTAGCCATTCACCATCGGGTCCGGCAATACAGGATGCACCGTTAGCCAACATTGGCTTGGCGTGCTCTAATATTTCGTCTAAATAAGGCGTATCAGCAGGGAAGTCTTCCGCTCTCATCAAACCCGACGCTGAGATCACATAACTGCGGCTTTCTTTTGCGATAAAGCGAGTAATATCGTGTGTGTTATGTTCTCCGCCCGGCCATATAGCGACATGTAAATTTTCACCTTGGCCATACAATGCTGCGCGCGATAATGGCATCCAGTTTTCCCAACAATTCAGGGCGCCCATCGTAAAAGGACCAACGGGGAAAGTTCTTAAACCATGTCCATCACCTGATGCCCAAGTGAGTCTTTCTTCGTAGGTTGGCATTAATTTACGATGAACATTTTGGATCAGGCCATCCTTATCGATATACACCAAGGAGCAATACACACTATGACCGCCTCGGTCAGTGGCCCTTTCTGCTACACCGACAATAACGGCAATACTTCTTTGTTTTGCTATGTCACAGATAGGTTGTAGATGCCCTGCTTCGATATTAACCGCTTGTCTTAAGTAATGAGCATGAATTTCTTTTTGCCTAGTAGAGTTAAATTCAGCGCCATTGGTTAACTCTACCCAAAATGGATAACCAGGAAGAAGGGTTTCGCCAAAGGTGATTAATTCTGCGCCTTTGTCTGCGGCTTCTGATATGGCGGCTAAAATTTTATCTATCGTTCTATCTCGATTTAGCCAAACTGGCGCTATTTGTGCAGCTGCTACCCGTAAATACTGATCGTTCGTCATAATATGTGTCCTTAACCTTCTCAAGTCTAAAAATAAGCAATTGAAGCAATTGGGGTCAGATGAAAATTAGGCTCTCTGACTAGGTTTCCGCGCTCGTTTCATAGGCGAGAATCGCCTGCCCATTAGCGTTCCAATCTCTTCTTTAAACCTGTCATTCCCCACTGTCATGTCGGGCTGTAGGGATTCGGTTCAGGATCAGATCAAAACTATTCACGAGTACGCTGCAAGTAGATCACGTACAGTCCACTGGCAATGACAATGCCCGCTCCCACAATGGTCCACCTGTCTGGTAGTTCGCTAAATACTAAAAAACCAATAATGGTGGCAAACACCAGTAAGCTGTAGTTGAACGGTTGTAATACCGAGGCTGGCGCATACTCTAGCGCTTTCACTAGCAAAAGCTGCGCGGCGACACTCATAATCGAGATCACTGCCAATAAAACCCATTCCTGCATGCTTGGTGCTCGCCATACCGTTACACCAAAGAGAGTTGCACACACGAAGCCGATCAACGCCATATACAGTATGTTGGTATGAAAACCATCACCCGCTGAACTCACCTGACGAGTCACAACGTGGTAGCAGGCAAAACACAGGGCGGCGGTTAATGGTATCAATGACTCAGGTTTGAAGACTTCCAATCCAGGCCGAAGGATAACGAGCGTTCCGGCAAAGCCGACACAAACCGCTAACCAAGATTTCATACTTACCCGTTCCCCTAGAATGGGTGCAGCCAAGGCAATCGCCATCAATGGGAACGCCGCCATCAGCGAATGGGATTCTGCCAAGCCAAGATGACGCAGAGCTAGATTAAAAATCGCAATCTCTGCGATGGATAATAAGGAGCGTAATACTTGTAACTTAGGGCGAACAGAACGTAATGCGTGGCGAATTGTGCTGGTGCGTGACACCCAAACGATGGCAAACAAGGCAAATACCCAATAGCGTACTAATACCACTTGCGCCACGGACATATCCTGCACGAGGATTTTCGTCACGGCATCTTGTGACGCGAATACCAACATCGCCGCTAAACATAACAGCACACCTTTTCCTACTAAGGTGCGCTCCGCTTCCATTTCCAATGGGCTCATTTGATTATTCGCCTTTAATCGTTCGTTTAATAATCGATAACATTCGGATTGTAGAGTATCTCAATATAGATATTTTCATCTGCCCCCAATTTACACCAATTTGCATAAAGATCATTGCCCCAAGGGACGAATCTTTTCGCCCAATACGTCGCACAAATACAACATTTGTGAAGCAATTGAGGTCAGAAGAAAATTTATCACATCAGAATGTATCAACTTCGTTTTTTGTAGTCTGCGTAGGCTTTCGCATGTTGATGGATGATGTCTAATGCTGTGTCATCATCCATAAGTTCGGCTGGAATACCTTCAATATTTTCCAGTCCATCGGCTGGATGTAATGGTCGCTCTAGCCACTTCCAGGCTTTTGGAACACTTCCTTCGATGCCTTTTTGACTTAGGAGATTCAGAATTTCTTGAACTTTCTCTGAATTCTTAAACCAACTTATGGGTTTTGAGGCTGTTTTCCTCGGCCCAAAAACGCGACACGGCAACCGTGCTGCTTGAAGCTCTTCGTTATGTATGTATTCTATCGTCCAGTCTGCACAGTCTTTTAAGGATTTATTACCTTTTCTTTCTGTATCACTTTTTCTTGTCGGAATAATCAGACCTATTTTGACTGGCTTGCGTAGCTTCAGCTCGTTGTGATGCTGAATTTTCCGTAATGCTGGAATGATATCTGTATCGTTGGTCACAAACACAATGTGCTCAAGTGTTAAATCTGTCACTGCATCGTAAACCGCTTCCAAAGCAACATTTACATCGCTTTGCTTCTCTTCCATTTTCCATATTTTTACCCTCTCAGAAGACCTAGGCTCTTTCTCTTTACCTCTTTCATCCTGTTCAACTTTTGGAAATTTGGTTTTATCAATTGAGTAGTTACCTTTGATGGTTTGCAATCTATTTGAGCAATGATTATTTAAAGCAAGATGGTAAGAACGTTGATCATTCAATGAGCTGCTATCAGAAGCCGCGCGTTCAGAAATTTCAGCGGTAAAAAATTTAACTGCCAGTTCATCAAGAGTGGATTCTGGGGCACCAGAACGCACTAACAAGATTTCAATAAGAGAAACTGGATCTAGCCATTTATATGGGGTGCCTTTTAAGCAACCAAAGTAGAAATTGTAACCATCGATGTAGACTCTCGTTTTCATATTTTCAGTCCAATTTCTTGGGCATCGCAATGAGCGGAAAACCTAGTATAAAAGATCAGAGAAAAAGAGTAGCAGGAACTTTCCATATCCATGTTTAATGCCTTCCTGGCCGTAGAATTGAAAAAACCGGCACTGGGCCGGCTTAATCGTCCAACTCCAGGGATCTGTATGTCGCCACGCGTGGAAGAAGGATAAGTTGTGAACACAATATAACCAAATAAGATTAATATTACAATATCCACACTACGTTCAACAATTGGGGCAGATGAAAATTAAGCTCCCTGATTTGGCTTCCTCCCTCGCTTCATGGGCGAAACTCGCCTACCCGTTAGTTTTTCAATCTCTTCTTTGAACTTGTCATTCCCCAATGCCATTCCAGACTAGGTTGGTCCGCATACTCAACCTAGTCCTACTTATCTATTAACGCAATTTACCACTCACCCAAAACGACCTATTTCAGTGCAAATCTGACGTGTTTTGTCCGCCTGTTTCATGATGAAGTCGGTAGAATCGAGTTTTACTATCACGGCTGGAGCTAGGCGGAGAAATGGAATTCAATATAAAACTTATTTTTAGTATCGTCGCCATCTTGTTAGCGATCATTGGCTTTGTGCCTTACATTGCGTTGATCTTACGCGGCCAAGTGAAGCCTCACGTGTTCTCGTGGGTGATTTGGGGCATTACCACCACCATCATTTTCTTTGCTCAACTGGAAGCCGATGGCGGCGTGGGCGCATGGCCCATTGGGTTATCTGGGGTTGTTACGATTTTCATAGCCATATTGGCTTATCTAAAGCGCGGCGATGCCACTATAACCACATTGGATTGGGGCTTTTTGGTCGTTGCTTTGGCGTCGTTGCCTCTGTGGTACATTACCAATGATCCCTTATGGACGGTGGTGATTCTGACTACGGTCGATATGATCGGTTTTGGGCCTACCTTCCGAAAAGCCTACCATAGACCCTTTGAAGACAGCCGTGTTTTCTTCATGATTATGATTTTACGCAATGCGTGTTCCGTTGTAGCGCTCGAAGCGTACTCCGTTACCACGGTACTGTTTCCATTCTGCTTAGCGGTAGGTTTTGTGATTTTACTGGTTATCCTGCAACACCGTCGTATCGCTCTGTCCCAGCAAGCGGCTTAATGAGCAATTGGGATCAGATGAAAATTAAGTTCTCTGGCTCAGCTTCCGCCCTCGCTTCATAGACGAGACTCGTCTGCCTGTTAGCCTCTTTTTTAAATCTGTCACTCTCAAACGCAATTTAATCAACTAAAGCCCAAAACGCAAAATGAGCAAAATTATGCTCATAAGTCACGATTCAATATATTTTTGCGCAATATTCTTCTCAAAAATGTTTTATTATGACTATAATGAGCAAAACTATGCGCATGCAGGCATTATCGGCGCTAAAACAAACAGCCAACAAACTGGTAGGATTACAACAACGCTTGGAAACAAGAGGTGTTCCTGAACGAATTTTAGATGTTATTCAAGTCAAATGGCTAGAAACAAAACTCACACGTTGGGAGCTTTTATGAGTATGACTGCTGAACAACGCCAAGCCTTGCTGGTAGAACTTCTACAAAAGCATATGTTAGGCGATCTCACTCAAGGGCAAATGTTAAAACGCCTTCGTAAGGAGGTGCTTGGCTTTTCTCAAACTCGCTATGCAGAGTTAGTTGGCGTCAGCCGCCGCACATTGACGGATATCGAACAAGACAAAGGCAGCCAAGTACAAAGCATTATCGATAAAGTGTTCAAGCCACTTGGTATGAAATCTGGACTAACGCCTATTCATCCACATGTCGCTAGACATGTCATGGATGCCAGCTCGCCGAAAATCAGTCATTAGAGTCAGATGAAAATTAATGCCTACGGCTTGGCCCCCGCTTCATAGACGAGACTCGTCTGCCTGTTAGCCTCGTAGCCTCTTCTTTAAATCTGTCTTTCCCCAACGCCATGTCGGATTGGGTGGCTGTGTGCTCTTACCCTAATTTCTCATCTGATAATGATACTGAAATAAACAACAGCATCCGACGCACGAGCATCATTCCATAAAAAATTTGGGTCTATTCCGAGCGATGTTAGTTCTTTGCAACTGGTTCGCATTATGGAATTGAATAAGCCCAAACATCGAATAACACTTTTATGCGCATTAAAAAGATAAAAACCACACTTTTATGCGCATAAAAATGTGGTTTTGATTAATTTCTAGTCTATTCCTTCCATGTTCTATATTCTTGCGCCCCATAGACGGGGCAGTTTCAAGCTTATTAAATCCAACAAGAGACAGTGAATGGCAAAGCGTAAACAAGGTATTTTCGGTAGGGTTTGGTTTGTTGTATGGCGCTTTTTGCTATTTCTCGTTCTCGTCTTATTGTTGTTTCGGTTTGCGCCACTTCCGACGACGGCGTTTATGCTGCAAAGCCCTTATCCAGTGACTCAAAATTGGATAAGCATTGATAAGCTACCGTCTTACATGCCGTTGGCAGTGGTGGCTTCAGAAGATCAGCGCTTTCCTAATCACTTCGGAGTCGATTTTGCCGCTATTAGTAAGGCGCTAAGCCAATACGACGATGGCGACAGTCTTCGTGGTGCCAGTACAATTACGCAGCAAACCGCGAAGAACCTTTTTCTTTGGTCAGGTCGAAGCTTTGTTCGCAAAGGTCTGGAAGCTGGTTTTGCTCTGAGCCTTGAAACACTTTGGGGTAAGAAACGTATTTTAGAAGTGTATTTAAACATCGCGGAATTTGGTCAAGGCATTTATGGTGTCGAGGCCGCAAGCCAACATTATTTTGGTCGAACGGCCAGCAAACTCACTATGAACCAAGCCGCACGATTGGCCATCATGCTACCAAGCCCACGCACTCGAAGCCCTAACGATTTAACCTTTTACCTTCGTCAAAGAGTGATCTGGGTTGAACGGCAAATGCAGCAACTTGGTCCTGATTATCTCAAGCCTATTCTTGAGTAGCATAGGTGTTTCTTCTCTTTTCTCTAAAAAACCTCCCCTTTGCGAAAACTATGCTTAACAAGACTCTAAAAAGCAGGATAGGATCGGCACATTTGGTTCGGTATAAGCAATCCACTAAGTATCAAAGTCCGTGATGTTGTATAGGTCTAAATTGGTTGCTCTGAAGTATACTCTCTCTTTATATATAAATTAGAAAACAGAATGCCCATAACTAAGCCTTGGTCGCACTGTTTAATCAAAGCGAACAAGATACATTCACTCAGAAGCCATTGGGCGGTTGAAAGTGGTTTGCGCGATGACACTCTAAGCTATTAGAAATAGTCACTTAAATTTAAAAAACATATACATAGGAGATAGCGATGAGTTTCTTTTCAAACAGCTCAGTGAGAGCTAAGTTAATCACTGGGTTTGGCATCGTCATTCTAATTATGATGGTACTCGTTGTATTTGGTATTCGAAATGTGAATTTCATTGATCGAACCCTAGCCGAAATAACCGACATTAACTCATTAAAACAACGCTATGCGATTAATTACCGAGGCAGTGTTCATGATAGTGCCATCGCGATTCGCGACGTGGGTATCGCACGAAATGAACAAGAGATTGACAAACTCGAACAAGAAATTCGACGCTTAGAAAACTTCTATAACGTCGCTGAGAAAGATATGAATACGTTATTACAGCAAGGCGTTTCATTCTCAGACAAAGAAAAAGACATTCTGAAGCGCATTGATGCCATAAAACAGCGCACATCGCCTATGGTCGAAAAAGTACTGACGTTGTCACGCAATAACGAGCCCGTTACGGCAATGATGCTGGATCAAATTCGTCCAGCCTTTATCCAATATCTAAACGTGATTAATGAGTTCATCGACTATCAAGAAAAACAAAACCAGATTGCGACAGCCAAAGCACGTGCCGTCGCCGGTGGTTTTGAAAACCTGATGTTGATTTTAGTCTCATTTTCTGCCGTTATCTCTCTCATTATTGCCATGCTAATCGCACGTAGTATTCGGTTATCGTTAGGGGGTGAGCCGCTTGAAGCTCAGACAAAAATCAAAGAATTCTCCGAAGGTTATTTAGCGGTAAAAGAGGAGGAATTTATCGCTGGTTCTGTGATGGACTCCTTGTGTGCAATGGGCATAAAGTTAACCAGTATTGTTCGTTCAATCGTTAGTTCATCAAACAATGTTGCGACTCAAATCAGCGATGTTGCCAGTGGTAACACCTTAGTTTTATCTAGAACAGTTGAACTGTCTGAGTTAACTAAGGTGACGGCTCAACGACTTGAATCGATGAGAGAACGCATTGATCAAGTCGCGGCCATTGCGTCTAAAACCGAAACCAACTCGGAGACAACCGCAGAGTATGCGAAACAAGGACGAGAAATCGTTGAACAAACCGCTGCAGAAATAGATAAGATTGCCACAACCGTAAATACATCAGTTGATCAAATTCGTGACCTTGAAAGCCGTACTCAGCAGATCGGTGGCATCATCGGTGAAATCAGTGCCATTTCGGAACAAACCAATCTGTTAGCGTTAAATGCGGCAATAGAAGCTGCACGTGCAGGTGAAACTGGTCGAGGTTTCGCGGTTGTTGCAGATGAAGTACGCAATTTAGCGAAACGAACAGGCGACGCAACGGCGCAAATTGAAAGTGTTATCAGTGAAATTCAAGTCGCTACTCAAGCATCAGTAAACATGATGGAAGCGGCTCAACCACAAGTAGATAACGGCAAAAAACAATCAGAATACGCCACTCAGCTGCTTAAAAATATCGAAGTACAAGCGGCGGATTCTTTATCTCAAATTCGCGAAGTTGCTTCGGCAAGCTCAGACCAAGTGTCGTTTGTATCTGAAATTTCAACCTCCATGGAGCAAATCATGAATATGACCCAAGAATCCATGGACTCCATGCACCGCAATGCTAAAGCCGCTGAAAATGTTGATTCATTGGCGAAAGCGCTCAAAAAAGAAGTCGAGTTTTTCAAACTTTAAGTGAGCGTCATAGAGGCATAGAGCAATACAGACTTCGAGTTGAAATCCTGTTGTTCTATGCCCTTTAAAACAGACGATCCAGCAACGGCGTATCTGACCGGTTTTTTAAAGCTGGCAGTTTGTAGAACCTGTGTAACGTTAGCCAAAATCGTAACGGACAAAAGGCTTGAGTAAATCAGGCCACAGGCACAAACAAAGGCTTGCCGTTTAGCTCTGTCATGGCGAGTTTTTGGCGGTAAAGCGGTTCTAAATTGTGTTGTGTTAAGAGGCTCGCGGCAGCGCCCCAAATCGGCGGGCGATCTGGGTACAAGAGCAAAACATGGCTGCACCACTGAGCGGCGACATTCACATCATGCAGTGACATCACAACAACCCTATCCATACTCGCCTGCTCCGCAAGTAAGCTCATCACGGCCACTTGATAGCGTAAATCCAGATGATTGGTTGGTTCATCCACCAGCAAGACATCGGGCGTTTGCGCCATTAAAGTAGCCAATGCCGCTCGTTGTCGTTCGCCACCGGATAAGCTGTTTAAGGCTCGCTCACGAAAAGGAGTCAGATCCAAACGCTCTAATGCCGCCAGTGCGATGGCTAAATCCTCTTCACCTTCCATTTCCCAAGGGGATAAATGAGGAAAGCGCCCTAATAAGACGGTTTCCAAAACCGTGGCAGGAAACCCATCTTGATGTTCTTGAAACATGATGCCAATTTGCTGTGCGAGCGTTAAACGATGCAAGACTGTCATCGGTTGGCCGTTTAATTCGATGCTTCCTAATGCAGGGGCTTTCAACGCCGCCAAGGTGTGCAATAAGGTGGTTTTTCCCACGCCATTTGGCCCTAAAATGCCCCACATTTGGCCCGCTTGAAACGTAAGGGTAAGCGCATGCTCTGGCTGGTCAGGCTTGTTGGGGATATCGGCCAACAGGTGAGTTAACGTCAACTCGGTCATAAACGCCCCCTTTGCAGTAGATACAGAAAGGTTGGCACTCCCAGTAACGCCGTAATGACGCCCACAGGAAGTTGTTCTGGGGCAATCACGGTACGAGCCAATGTATCGGCTAAGGTCACAAGACAACCCCCTGCCAACGCACTCGCGGGTAAAATCAATCGCTGATCATTGCCCAGTACCATGCGTAACATGTGTGGAATAACCAGCCCAACAAAACCAACACTGCCAGCCGTCGTCACGGCGATCGCGGTGAGCAAACTGGCGAGTAAAAACACAAGACGCTCTAAGCTTTTTACATTGACGCCCAGTGACGCTGCTTGCAAAGGCCCTCGGGCCAAGACATTCAGGCTGCGCCCTAGCGGCATTAAGATCAAACAGGTTGGCACCAGCACAATCCAAGCAAGCCACGGCGTGCTGGCATAGGATAAGTCGCCCATCAACCAATACAGCATGCCGGGGATTTTATGGGGCGGAGCAAGCGCCAACATCAAGGTGATCAAGGCACCCCAGCCTGCGGCAATCACCACGCCCGTTAGTAACAAACGCATGGTCGCCATATTGCCTAAACGTGTAGAAAGTCCAAACACCAACAACGTCGATAACACCGCACCGATAAACGCCATGCCCGACATCAAAATACCGCTGATCCCAAGTAAAATCGCCGTCAGTGCCGCCACCGAAGCGCCGCCAGAAATACCCAATACATAAGGGTCCGCCAGCGGGTTCCGAAGTAAGATTTGCATTAATGCACCCGCCACCGCCAACAAGCCGCCTGTAGCGAACGCCGCCATCACTCTAGGCAAACGCAGTTCCAGCACCAAGGTTTGATTTAGGCTAGAACCTTGCCCGAGTAACGCTTGCCAAACCGCATAGGGCGACAAACCAACGCTGCCTTGGGTGACCGAAAAAACGACACTCAGCAGCGATACACTGGCTAATATCACCAGCGGCCATAACATGGCGCGGCGATGGGTTGGATAACGCGGTTTAACGTCGGGCACGAGCCACATCCAATGTTTGGCAAAGGATTTGCGCGCCTTCTAATAAACGCGGTGTTGGGCGCTGGATCAGCGAAGGCGGCACAAAGAACAGATTGCCTTTTTGCGTGGCTAACAAGTCTGGAAAGACCCGCCAATTCTCCAACCATTGAGCATTACGCTCACCCATTCCCCCAGCAATAATGGCTTCTGGATTTTTCAACAGGACGGCCTCTTTACTAAGTCGAGGAATCAAGCGAGGCGAATCAGCAAACACATTAATACCGCCACATAAGCTGACCACCTTGCTGATGTAGTGGCTGCCATTCATCGACATAAGTGGCTCTTCCCATACTTGATAAAAGGTTTTGACTGGCGCGGCTTTTTTATAGCGCTCGCGTAACGCATCAATGCCGGTACGAAAACGCAATGCTTCGGCGTCCGCCTGTAATCCGGTGCCCGCAAGTTTGCCCATGCTTTCGATATTGCGGGCAATGTCTTCGAACTCATAGGGCTCTACGTAATAGACTGGCAAGCCCAAGCGCGCCAGCGTATCAATCTGTTCCGTTGGATTGCCCGTCCCCCACGCCAAAATCAAATCTGGTTGCAAACTGATCAAACGTTCTAAATCTAAACGTGTGTGACTGCCTACCGACGTGACACTTTTAGCGGCTTCTGGGTAATCACTATAAGACACCACAGCAACCACATTTTCACCGGCACCGGCCGCATAAATCAGTTCGGTCGCCCCCGGTGACAACGCCGCTATACGCTCGGCGGGATGATCAAGGCAGACATTCAGTCCGCGATCATCGATAACACATACAGACTCAGCGAAAGCGGCTGGCACGAATGCCCAGCCACTAAGCCACAATGCCGAGATGGATAACAAAATACGCATCACATTAGCCATTAAAAAACCGAATAGTTAAACGTTAAAAACACACCACGCCCAGGGTTAAAGTAACCCTTTGCCGTTTGGTACTCTTTATCAAGGGCATTTTTGACACTGAGTTCGGCGTTCCAGTCAGTCGCAAAATCATAGCTGCCGCGAAGGTTCATCGTCACATAGCCGGGCAAGGTTTCATCACTGCCCAATGTGCTTGCACGACCATCCGCGCCAAGTAATGTCATACCAACCCGCCCCTTTTCAAATAGACGGTCAGCACTTAAACGAGCACTGCGTTGTGCACGTTTCGGCAGCTGAAAGCCGGTATCATTATCTTTTGCGTCTAACCATGTAAACGCGGCTCTAAGCTGCCATTGATCCAACGTCACCCCAGACGCCAGTTCGACACCCTGAACATTGGAATCCACATTATAAGCCGCCCAAGCACCAGTGTAGTTGGACCAAATCACCATGTCGCCATAGGATGCATCAAACACGGCGGCATCCCAATAAAAGCGGTTATAGTCTGCACGAATGCCCACTTCAACGGTTTCCGATTTGGTTGCTTTGAGCGTGGGATCACCGCTGCTTGGGTAGTATAAATCGTTAAAAGTAGGCGCTTCGAAGGCTTTGCCGTAGCTGGTCCGTACGGTATGCACGTCATCCAACTGGTAACCTACGGCGACGCCGCCCGTTGTTGAATTGCCGTAAGCGCTGTTGTGATCCTGACGAATGTTGAGTTGCAGGCTGGTCGCGCCAAAATCAAACTGAGACTGAGCAAAAACCGCGTTATTATTGCGATCCGGCGCTTGGTATTTGGTGACATCTATGCTGTCTGCCGACGCTTCTGCACCGACTACATATTCATGATCTCCCGCCCACAGCGTGTTACTCCAGCGAGCGGTTTGTGTCTTAGTATCGTATGTATCCCCTGAAGAAAGTGTGGTGCTCTCGTTGCGACTTTGGGACAGCTTTATTTCCGTATCCCATTGCTCTGTTACTGGCAGGCTGACACCAAGACCAATGACTTGTACTTGGTAGTCATTTTCGTCGCCAACGTAATGGTTGCGCCCTTCGCTGTTCATGACCAAACCGCTGACGCGCGCGCCGTTAGAAAAATCGTGCCCTAGGTTTAGCAATATATTGTCGTTGTCATAGCCTTGCTCTTCCTGGCCTTTTTTCACGACATCACCGTCGGTTTTTAAGGTACCTACGGACAAGAGGTATTGAGATTTATCACTCGCCCCCGACAAGGTAGCATCCGCGGTTGTCGTACCGAACGAGCCGCCACCGAGAGAGATATCCAATTGTTTTTCATCGCCCGCCTGCGGCAAAAAAGCCTGTATCACGCCGCCAGCGGCATCGGCGCCGTATAACGTTGCTTTAGGGCCTCGAACAATTTCTAGCCGATCAATCAAAGACGTTGGGATATTTTCAAATGGCGCACCGCCAGATGTCGCAGAATACAAAGGAATGCCATCGAGTAAAAACTTGGTGGATTCAGAGCTAGCACCACGCATATAAACACTGGTGGTTTTGCCATAGCCACCATTTGAACTGATATCCACACCCGGCTGAGCCGCGAGCAATTCGCTTATTTCTTGCGCTTGCTGAGCGATAATTTCTTCGCGATCAATAACGGTGACTGACGAAAGTGAATCGGCCACACTCACTGGCGTCAAGGTCGCGGTGATGACCAAAGGTGACAAGATGGCTGATTGATCCGGTACGCTGTCCGCATGAGCTGTAGCAGCGGAAATAACACTAAGCGCCACGAAGGATTTCGCGAACGCTGGAGACGTAAATGACATTTTCATAAATAAGAATCTACTGTTGCACTGAGCACGCCCGCACAGTGGTGACATTCGGCTCTCGCACTCGCAAGAACCCCCAGTTACAGGCAGGTCTCCGGACTCAAAAGTTGCTGACGCAGCGTTGCCGCCTTCCCATGGTTTACCACAGTGGCTGTTTGGCAAAGCGTGACTTTTTTACCGTTGCGGGGGCAGCGTCAGAGTTGCACTGACTTCCCTATTATTGCTGACAATACGCCAACAACCTGTAACGGCGCGTACTCTAACATAAGGCGTTATCAGGGTCAGATGAAAACGAGGAGGCTTTGATTCAGTTTTCTTCAACTAACAGATTCAGTCAGCCAGACGCCTTAAATATCAACGTCATTGCGAATCAATAGCCTCATCATTTTTTGAGGGTGATGGTTTCTTTTAAATGCTAGAATCGCGCCTTATTCCGATTAGGTTTTACTTTAAAGGCAAGCTATGACCGTTCTTCTGATGACCCCACCGATGACCCAGTTAAATACACCGTACCCAGCGACGGCGTATCTGACCGGTTTTTTACGCTCTCGGGGCTATGAGGCGGTGCAGCGTGACCCTGCCATCGAGCTTTTTCTTGAGATGATGACGGCGCCCGCGCTGGACATAATCCGTCAACATGTGGAAGACAATTTCGAGTCATTTGAAGACGATGAACTGCCCGATGTGATCTACACTTTCATGGCGGAGTTTGATCGTTATCGCCTCGCGGTTGAACCGGTTATCCGCTTTTTACAAGGCAAAGACCCAAGCCTTGCGCTGCGTATTGTTTCTCGTCGTTTTTTACCAGAAGGCCCCGCGTTTGAAGCCATCGCGCAGATGGAAGCGGTATCTGGCGACATACTTAAAACCGCCTTTGGCAGCTTGGGTTTACAAGACAAAGCCAAGTATTTGGCGACCTTGTTTATCAATGATTTATCGGCGGTGATTACCCAAGGCGTTGACCCGTATTTCGAAGTCAGCCGTTACGGCGAGCGTCTTGCGGCGGCGAACCCAAGCTTCGATAATCTCTACGACACCCTAATGGGAGAGCCCAGTTTTAGCTCCGAAATTCTGGAACAATTAGTCGAACAATATCTTGAAGAAACGCAACCCAGCGTAGTGGCGTTAACCGTACCCTTCCCCGGTAATATGTTGGGCGCGCTGCGTATTGCACAAACTTGTAAAGCCATTAATCCTGACATCCCAATCGTCATGGGCGGCGGTTTTGTGAACACCGAATTACGCGCACTAAAAGACCCACGTGTGTTTGAGTTTATCGATTTTATCTGCCTCGATGATGGTGAACGCCCTTTTATGACCTTGCTGGAATACTTTGACGGCAAACGCGAAATAGACGACTTGGTGCGCACCTACTTCCTCGCGGAAGACGAAAACGGCGAACCGTACGTACACTATAATGAAAACCCTGAACTGCACGACATTCCACAAACCGATGTAGGCACACCCATTTACGATGGCTTGCCATTGGGCGAATACCTTTCTTTGTGTGAAATGCTTAACCCGATGCACCGTATTTGGAGTGATGGCCGCTGGAACAAGTTGACCATTGCCCACGGTTGTTACTGGCGTAAATGCAGCTTTTGTGATGTCACGTTGGATTATATCGATCGCTACGATGCCGCCGGCGCGGACATTCTGGTGGACCGAATTGAAGAGCTGATCGAAGAAACCGGACAAACTGGCTTCCACTTTGTCGACGAAGCCGCGCCGCCAAAGGCCTTATTTGCATTGGCAAGGCGCCTGATAGAACGCGGCGTAGTAATCAGCTGGTGGGGCAATATTCGTTTTGAGAAAACCTTTACACCAGAACGCTGCCAGTTATTGGCGGATTCCGGTTGTGTCGCGGTCAGCGGTGGACTTGAAGTTGCGTCCGACCGATTATTAAAACTGATGAAAAAAGGCGTGAGTGTCGAACAAGTCGCTCGCGTCACCAAAGCCTTCAGTGATGCGGATATTTTGGTTCACTCTTATTTGATGTATGGCTTCCCGACGCAAACCGAGCAAGAAACCATCGATGCGTTGGAAATGGTACGTCAGATGATGGCCCAAGGCTGTTTCCAGTCTGCTTTCTGGCACCGTTTTGCGGCCACCGCACACAGCCCGATCGGTATTAATCCTGAAGAGTTTGGCATCACCCTCGCTGAACGCCCTGAGATTTTGTTCGCTGAAAACGATGTGGATTTCACCGATCCAACGGGTACGAATCATGAAATGCTGGGCGAAGGCCTGCGTAAAGCGCTCTACAATTACATGCACGGTATCGGCTTTGATCAACCAATGAACTTTTGGTTTGAGCAACCGGTTAAACGCACCTTGGTGAAAAAAGAACTGATTTCGAAAGCCATTAACAACCTGATTGTTAGCAGTTAGGCGCCGTTGCTAAAGGGCTTTTTGGCAAAGAACGCTGATCAGATAAAATGTTTTTTTCTGTATAAGCCATTTTTTCTTATTATTTCTTATGTTTATAATTGACGTTCTAATAATGATATAGGAACTCAGTCAAATGAAGATTATGCCTTCAGTACTTCCTGTTATGCTGCTTTCTGCTATTTCCGCTAATGTCAGTGCTGCTAACTGTGGTTCCTTTACCATAGCTGACATGAACTGGAACTCCGCCAGCCTGATTGCCCACGTTGATCAATTCATTCTTAATAACGGCTACCAATGTGATGCCGAGCTAATCTCTGGTGATAGCGTCCCAACGGGCGTCTCGATGATTGAAAAAGGCAAACCCGATGTCGCGCCCGAACTTTGGACCAACGGCATAAAAGAAGCGTTGGATAAAGGCGTGGCTGAAAAACGCCTTCGCTATGCTGGGAATTCCTTGATTGATGGTGGTGAAGAAGGCTTTTGGGTTCCCGCTTATTTAGTCAAAAAATACCCAGAAATAGCCACCATTGAAGGTGTTATTAAGCATGCCGATTTATTTGTCCACCCTGAAAGCGATACCAAGCACGCATTTTATGGCTGCCCTGCCGGATGGACATGTCAAATTACGGCTGAGCATCTTTTTAACGCGCTTAAATTAGACGACAGTGGCTTTGAACTGATTGATCCAGGCTCTGGTGCGGGGCTCGCCGGTACCATTTCTAAAGCCTACGATCGAAACGAAGCCTGGTTTGGTTACTACTGGTCACCGACTCCCGTACTGGGTAAGTACAATATGGTGAAAGTGGACTTTGGCAGTGGTGCAGACGTAGAAGAATATCGTAACTGTACGACTCAGCCAGACTGCGTGTCACCAAAAGTGACCATGTATCCACCATCGCCCGTGCAAACGGTAACAACAGAATCATTTGCTCAACGTGAGCCACAAGCCTTTGAATACTTCGCAAAGCGCGGCTTTACCAACCAACAAATGAGTACGTTATTAGCCTGGATGGAAGACAATCAAGCAGACGGTGAAGCGGCCATGTATCACTTTTTAGAGCAGTATCCTAAAACGTGGAAAGCGTGGGTTTCTAGCGACGTTGCTGCGAAAGTAGAAAAAGCACTCTAACCTTTAGCCTTCACCCGCTCCTTCTCGCTTGCAAGAAGGAGCGGTGTTTCACACCTCAGTGCGTTTCATCTCTTCATCACCCGATGCTGGCTTTTATTTAGAAAGTAGTGCTACTCTTTTGGTACATGGCTGGATGCTAGGAGAGAGAGATTGTTTAATCCCAATTATTATTTATTGGTCACTGCCTTTTTTGTTTTCTTGAGCGTGATGACCAGCGCTGTGTACTTTAAGTTGGCTTGGGCATGGTTTGCCTTGTCGTTCTTTGCTGTCAGTCTTGCTTACCTTCTCAATAAACCGACTATTTTTCGTAAACGTTCCAATGGCACTGTGCC
>Ga0163215_101145_pt1 | contig 20033 bp, 20 predicted proteins | sample SynspAceP_FD_185934 | JGI IMG/M metagenome (GOLD analysis project Ga0163215, IMG submission 185934) | Saline lake microbial communities from Ace Lake in Antarctica - Synechococcus sp. Ace-P (Hybrid Assembly) | ecosystem: Environmental > Aquatic > Non-marine Saline and Alkaline > Saline | place... | reverse complement strand
TATTCTAATGAATTTGGGTTTCAATGGTGGCAATCATATCAGGATGAGGGCTGAATGCATGGCTAGTTTAAGACGCGTCATTTATGCTGTAACTGCTGTTTTCTTCGCCACTTCGATCAATGCTCAAGACCTGGAGTTCGCACTGATCAATCGTTCAGGTTACACTCTTGTCGAGTTTTATACATCGCCCGTAAATGTCAAATCTTGGGAGGACGATGTTCTTGGAAATGATGTTCTTGAGAGTGGTTACACGCTCAAGATTAACGTCGTCGATGGTCGAACAGAATGTGTGTACGACATGCTTATGATCTTTGACGATGGTGACAAGTTGGAAGACCGTGTGAATATGTGCGAGATGGGAAGTTATACTATCGATTAACTATAATTGAACGAATGTCTGATAAACGGCTTTGGATTGGTGGCATTGTCGGTGACGTGGTCACAGCGTGTCTTCATCGCCCGGCAACCTTGATGAGCAAGGGCGCTGTTCAGCGACTTGCCAAGCACAATATACTTGCATTCCACAGTGCCGAGCGTTGCTTTGTCGACAAGGTTAGCGGCGTTATGCGCCACGAGGCGTTCAAAGTTTTCCTTGCCGCCCAAAAGCTCCGCCGCCCATTGCTGTCGCATTGCAGCGCGCCAAACAATGACCAGCCTTTGCTTCCGACCGGCCCACTTCGGGCAAACACCATTGCCTGCCTCGATGGTCTTTTCCAAGCCGACTTCGTCCGCCAAGATGGGACCTTCCGCAAGCGGTGAGTGAAAAGAGATTATCACTGCCTCGATCGGGTGAAGATTGAGATCGGCCAAAGTGGCAGCCAACGAGATTTACAATTAATCGGCGACGCCAAGAGACGCCATCTTTGTGAAACCATATGCGGCGTATTTTCGCGGGAAAGGGCGCAAACATTCTAGAAGTTCAGCCGCATTCAACCACTGCTTAGATGGATTCTTTACTACCCATAAAGCACAAGGGCGTTAATCGATGTCCTATATGACGCTTTAACGCGCATAAAACAAAAGTGGCATGCGCAAACTGGGCAGCCAGCAAGTTACATTCTGCCTTATACCTTAAAATTCAATATCTTTTTTCAGATATTGGTGCGGGTGGTCGGACTCGAACCGACACACCGTGAGGTAAGGGTGTTTGAGACCCTCGCGTCTACCATTCCGCCACACCCGCACAATCGGATCACACAGGCAGGCCCCAGTTGCTGCGCGGCGGGCTGTGCGATCACATGTGCTGATTTACCGCCCGACCTGCGGCGCGTCCAGTCGAAAACCGCATGATAGGGACCATTGCATCGAGTTTTCGCTTTGCCCCCGCGTGCATGGATCGCTAAACAGCGCCGTAAGGGGCCGTTCAGGCCGGTTCAGGCCGCAAGTTGCCCCGACATCCAAGCCTTCCTGAACAGGCGGCACCCAATACCGACGGTCAAGGACGGCGCAAAATGATACGATCGCTTTATGACTGGACCTTGCGACAGGCGCAGCACCCGCGGGCGCTGTGGGTTCTGGCCTTTGTCGCCTTTATCGAATCCTCGGTCTTTCCGATCCCGCCGGATGTGCTGATGATCCCGATGATCCTTGCCCGCCCTTCGCGGGCCTGGCTGATCGCTTCCGTGGCGCTGGTCTCGTCCGTGGTGGGGGGCATGCTGGGCTATGTGATCGGCGCATTCTTCTATGACGCGCTGGGCCAACCCATCCTTGAGGCGCTGGGCAAGGGTGACGCGATGACCGCCTTCAACACCCGCTTCAACGATCTTGGCTTCTGGCCCGTGTTGGTCGCGGGGATCACGCCTTTTCCTTACAAGGTCATCACGATCATGTCGGGATGGACGGGATTGCCCATCGGCACCTTCATTGTGACATCAATCATCGCCCGGGGATTTCGCTTCTTTATCGTCGCGGCCCTGCTGTGGAAATTTGGCGCACCTATTCGTGATTTCATCGAAAAGCGTCTGGGCTTGTTGTTCACCCTGTTCGTGATCATGCTGCTGGCTGGATTCTACGGAGTACGCTTCTTGTGAGACTGACAGCCCGCCACTGGATGATCCTTGCCGCAGCCGGATCGGCCGCACTGATGATCGGTGCACTGGCGTTCCAGCATATCGGTGGCATGGCGCCTTGCAAATTATGCATCTGGCAGCGCTGGCCGCATGTGGTGGCAATTGCCCTTGGCGCTCTGGCGATGCTGGCGGTTGTGCCGCAGCGCCTGTTGGCAGGGCTGGGCGTTGTTGCAGCGCTGACAACCGCCGGGATCGGGGTCTATCATAGCGGGGTCGAGCGTGGCTGGTGGGAAGGCCCTGCCTCCTGTAGCGGCAGCGGCGTTGCGGGCCAATCCGCCGAGGATCTGTTCGCGCAGATCATGGCCGCGCCACTGGTGCGCTGTGACGAGGTCCCATGGGAGATGCTGGGCCTGTCGATGGCAAGCTGGAACGCGGTCGCGTCTTTCTGTCTGGCAGGGCTGTGGCTGATGGCGTGGAAGCGCGCAGTCTGACACAGGGCACTCAACGTCCCGATTTGCGGGTGCTCAGCAACAGATTGGTCTCGGAGCTGACAACACCGTCAAAACGCCGGATCGCAGCAAGGGCGCGGTCCAGATCCTCCAGCGTGGCGGTGCCGATCTCGACGATCATGTCCCATCGCCCATTGGTGCTGTGAACGGCGCGCACATCCGACAGGCCGGTCAACTGTCGCAGGATGCGATCCGCGCCGCGCCCCTCGACGGCGATCATCATCAATCCCCGCACAGGGTCTTGCGCCACATCGCCCTTCAGCACCACGCTGAACCCCACGATATCGCCCTGTCGCTGTAGCCGTTCTATTCTTGCGCGCACCGTGGTGCGGGACACGCCCAACTGGTCAGCCAGCGCGGAAAGCGAGGCACGCGCGTCGTGGCGCAAAGCGCGGATCAGCGCCTGATCGGTGTCGTCCATTTTGTCACTTCCTGCGTCCGCTTTGGTGAAACATGTCCCATAATGATCAATATGCAGGCTATAATCCATCCCTGACCGGCGCAATACTGCGGCTGGTTCCAACGCAGGAGAGTATCATGACCCCGCAAGACATCGTATTGATCGGTTGCCCCGTCGACAGCGGCAAGCGCAGTCGCGGCTGTCTGATGGGGCCTGATGCCTATCGCACCGCCGGTCTGGCCGAAGCGCTGGACGGGCTTGGGCACCGTGTGCGCGATCTGGGCAACATGACCCCTGCCCCGTTGCGCGCCATCCCTGATGCCCCCGCCCATCTGCACGCGCTTGCCGAAACCATCGGCTGGACTCAGTCACTGGCCGCTGCCGCGCAATCGGCAATGGATCAGGGCCTGCCGATCTTTCTGGGCGGCGATCACAGCCTGTCCCTGGGCAGTGTGGCGGGTGTGGCCGCCCATGCCCATGCAGCGGGTCGGCCCCAGTTTGTGCTGTGGCTGGACGCGCACAGCGATTTTCACACCCTGCAAACCACGGATTCAGGCCATCTGCACGGCACGCCTTTGGCCTATGTCACAGGGCGCGGCGATTTTGACGGATTTCCCGCGCTGGCGGCCAGTGTACCCGAGCAGAATATCTGCATCATCGGTCTGCGCTCGGTTGATCCCGCAGAACGCGCGGCCTTGCAGGATAGCGGCATCTACCGCCACGACATGCGCGAGATCGACGAGACCGGCATCGCCCGACCGCTCGGGGCGTTTCTGGAACGGGTGGCCGCCACCGGCGGGGCGCTGCATGTCTCGCTGGATGTGGATTTCATTGATCCCGCTTCGGCCCCCGGCGTGGTCACGACCGTCCCCGGCGGTGCCACTGTGCGCGAGGCGCATCTGGTGATGGAGATGCTGCACGATACAGGGCTGATGACCTCGCTGGATCTGGTCGAGTTGAACCCCTTTCTGGACGAACGCGGGCGCACCGCGCAGCTGATGGTGGATCTGGCGGCCTCGGCCTTGGGGCGGCGTGTGTTTGACCGCACAACCCGCGCCTATGGCTGATCGCAGTTTCATCTTGCCCCAAATACTCAATCCGACGGGAACGATGCCATGCTGACACCTTCTGAAAAGGCGCTGGTGCCTTTTGTCTCGGTCGATCACATGATGGGCCTTGTCCATCATCTGGGCCTTCCCGCCATGCTGCGCGATCTGGCCCTGTGCATCGAGGATGATTTCCGCCGCTGGCCGCATTTCGACAAGACCCCGCGTGTCGCCAGCCATTCCGATGTGGGTGTGATCGAATTGATGCCGACCTCGGACGGGGAACTTTACGGGTTCAAATATGTCAACGGACATCCCGGGAATATGCGGGCGGGGCTGCAGACCGTGACGGCATTCGGCATGCTGGCCCGCGTCGATAACGGCTATCCGGTCCTGTTGTCCGAGATGACATTGCTGACCGCGATCAGGACCGCCGCGACATCGGCGCTGGCGGCGCGGCATCTGGCGCCCAAAGGGGCCACGACCATGGCGATGATCGGCAATGGCGCACAGTCGGAATTCCAGTGCATCGCCATGCAGGCGATCTGCGGGATCAGCCATGTGCGGCTTTACGATATCGACGAAGCAGCAATGGCCAAGGCTGCGCGCAATCTGGCGGGTATTTGCTTGCAGGTCAGCGTCTGCACCAGCCCGCAAGAGGCGATCGAGGGCGCGCAGATCATCACCACCTGCACCGCCGACAAGCAATATGCCACGATCCTGACCGACAACATGGTCGGCGCAGGCGTGCATATCAACGCCATCGGCGGCGACTGTCCCGGCAAGACCGAATTGCATCCCGATATCCTGCGCAGGGCCGCGATCTTTGTAGAATATCCGGAACAGACGCGGATCGAGGGCGAGATCCAGCAGTTGCCAGCCGATCATCCCGTCACCGAGCTGTGGCAGGTAATCACGGGTGCTGCCAGCGGGCGCACGGATGCGCGCCAGATCACCCTGTTCGACAGCGTGGGCTTTGCGATCGAGGATTTCAGCGCTCTGCGCTATATCCGCGACCGGATTGCAGGCACGCCCTTCTACCAGCCACTGGATCTTCTGGCAGACCCCGACGATCCGCGCGACCTGTTCGGGATGCTGGCGCGCGCCACTCCCGACACCTTGGTCTGACGGCGGCGCAAGGCGAACCCACTGGCCCTTGTCATTGCGTGGCAGAGGCTGTTTGCAGCCCGACGCCAAGCGTGCCCAGCATCCAGCGCGTCAGATCACCCAACAGCAGTGTGGTAGCCTGATCGAAACCCTGCACCAGTGCGGGCGCTTCGGTCGAGGGCACCTCGGCACCGGCGGTGAATATGCGGGTCGATATGACCTGTGCATCGCTTTCACGCACCAGCCGTGCGATCAGGCGTAGCGTGATCCGGGCCGATTCTGGACCTGTGACCTCGGCGTGGAAATCGGTGATCTCGCTGATCAGGGCCACGTCACCGCCCGGACCGATAGGACGACGCCCGACAAAACGCAGCCCTTGGGTGTTTTCAAGGCTGCGCAGGATCAGGGTCTGGACCATGTCGGGCGTGGTGTCGGACCAGCGGATATCGGGCAGATACTGGGCCTGCAACGGGTTGGGCCGGATCATGATCCGGTCGGTGGCAAGGGCGCCGCCGGTTGTCGGCAGTTCCACGATCACATCGCGCGGGGCGCGGCTTTGCGCGACAGGGCCACCCACAAGTGCGCGCAACTCGAACACTTCGAGCGGGGTGCCCGCGCCGCCAAGGGCGGAAATCGCCGAACAGCCCCCCAGAAAGCAGGTCATGAGCAAGGCCAGTGCCGGAGACTTGGTGATGCGTGACATGTGCGTAATCCTATCGTCTGAAGTCGGGGGTCTGCTGGTTGAGGAAGAACCGTGCCGGATCGCGCTGGATCTGGCTGGTCAGCCGGTCAAGATTGTCGATCAGCGTGCGGGTCTCGCGGGCCAGTCTGGTGAAATCCGGCAAGGCCGTGGTTGTGAAATTCGTGACCGATCCGCCCGATGCCGCGACAACGCGGCCAAGCTCTGCAAAAGCGGCTTCTGCGGTGGCCGCCGCACTGCGCAGATCGGAAGTGATGCCTGGTATATCGGCCGAGACCTGACCGATGGCCCCGTTCAGCGTATCAAGCGTTGCGCGCAGGTCGGTGGTGATGCCCGCCACATCCTCGTTGATGATGCGGTCTGCCCCGTCAAAGGCGCGTGTGGCGGCGGCCAAGGCCGCGTCACCCGTGATCAGCGCGGCGTCAATCGCGGCCAGCGTAGCATTGGCATTGCTGAACGTGGCGGTCACAGTGGCCAGCGCCACCTCTGCATCGCTGGCAAGCCCATCGATCCGGCCTGTGGCCGTGCTGAGATCGGCGCTGATGTCGTTGATCGCCTGTGTGGCTGTGGCCGTGGCGCTGCGGATGTCCGCCACAACTGCGGGCAGATCGGTCTGGGCCGCTTGCGCCACAAGATCGACAGCGCCTGCTGCATCCGCGACCACAGCGCGCGTTTCGGCAATCAGGGCGGCCCCGTCGACCGTCATCAACGTGTCGAAATTCTCTGCCGCTGTTTCAACCGCTGTCAGCGAGGATTCGACGCGGGCAATCGCGGTGTCCGCTGCTGTCAGCAACGACTCCGCCTGTTCCAGACGCGCGGTGGCACTTGTTCCGGTATCGGTCATGGCCGCCAACATGGCGTCTGCCTGCGTGGACAGCGTGTCGATCCGGGCACGCAGGTCGGCCACAGTGCCCTGCACCTCGGCAGTGGCAGCGGTCAGATCCTGCGCCAGATAGCGCTGCGCCTCGGATATCATCGACTGCGCGCCCGTCATCGTGTCGACGCCCACCGACACAGCCGCGCGCGTTTCCTGCGCCAGATCGCCGATGCCCGCGATGGTCGTCTCTGCTGTCTCCAGCGCATCAGTCAGCGATCCTGTCAGCACGTTCAGCGTTTCGTTGAAGCTGTCGATCTGGCCTGCAAATTCGGACACTGACCCCGCCACATCTGAAAAATCGGTCATGGCTGTTGCAAAGCCCTCGGACGCCTCTTCCACGTTTGACAGGATGCGCTCGATCCGGTCGCGGTTCGGGCCGCTGAACACGGCGCTGAGTTCCTTGACGATCACCAACGCCTCGGCCAGCAGTTCCGGCGCATCCTCGGAGAGGCTTTGCAGAACCGAACGGCCTGCCTCGATCCGGGGAACCCGGCCGGTTCCTTCCGGTTTCAGCAAGGGCGCATCAGCCGTGCCGGGACTGATCCCGACAAAAGACACGCCCGTGACGCCCTGCGACTCGATCGTGGCGATGGAATCTGTGCGTACAGGTGTACTGGCCTCAATTTCGACACGCACCGTGACGGTACTATCGCCGGCAGGAGAGAGGCCGACAAAGACGACCCGCCCGACAGGAAGGCCGGCAAACCGCACGTCAGAGGCATTGCTCAGGCCGGAAACCGAGGTGAAGGAGATGTCGTAATAGGCAAACTGCCGGTCAAGTTCGACCCGTGCAAACCACAGGAAGAACCCCAGCAATCCCAGAAAACCGGCAAGGGTAAATGCACCGATCAGGACATAATTCGCTTTGGTTTCCATCTGTATGTCCTGTTCTATTCAGCAGCGGCGGCATCAAGGGCCGCGCGGGCGCGTGGCCCATGGAAATATTCGTGCACCCAAGGGTGGTCGACTTTCAGCATGTCCTGCATCGTGCCCGACACCAACACCTTGCGCTCGGCCAGCACCGCGATCCGGTCACAGACCGCATGCAATGTATCAAGATCATGGGTAACCAGAAACACCGTCAAACCCATGGCCCGGCTTAGCCGGACGATCAGCGCGTCAAAGGCGGAGGCCCCGATGGGGTCAAGCCCGGCGGTGGGTTCGTCCAGAAACACTATTTCAGGGTCAAGCGCCAGTGCGCGCGCCAGCCCTGCCCGCTTGCGCATGCCGCCCGACAGTTCAGACGGGTATTTGTCACCGGCCAGAAAGGGCAGACCGGCCATGGAAATCCGCAGATCAGCCAAAGCTGCGCGGATGTCGGGATCAAGCCCTTCAATTGCGCGCATCGGCACCTCGACATTCTCGCGCACAGTCAGGGACGAGAACAAGGCTCCGTCCTGAAACATCACGCCCCAGCGCGCCTCGAGTGCGGAGCGGGTTTCCTCGTCAGCCGTCAGGACATCGACGCCCAGCACATCCACCTGACCCGCCGCCGGTTTTTGCAAGCCTGCAATGGTCCGCAACAGCACGGATTTGCCAGTACCAGAGCCGCCGACCACACCCAGAATCTCGCCGCGGTAGACATCAAGGTGCAGATCCTCGTGCACCACATGGGTGCCGAACTGGTTGCGCAACCCTCTGACAGAGATCACAACTTCGGGCGAATCCTGAATAGTGTTGTCTGTGCTGTCGTGCATGTCAGATCCCCAATTGCGCGAAAAAGATCGAAAACAGCGCATCTGCCACGATCACCGCAAAAATTGCGGCCACCACAGCATTCGATGTCATGCGGCCCAGCGATTCTGCGTTGCTTTCGACCTGCATTCCAGCGTGACACCCCACGATCCCGATGATCAACGCAAAGACCGGTGCTTTGACCACCCCCACCATCAGATGGCTGATATCTGTGCCTTCAACCAGTCTGGTGCGGAACATCGCAGGCGAAATGCCCAGCTCGATCCACGACATCAGCGCACCACCGAAAAGCCCTGCGATATTGGCGACAAGGCCAAGGATCGGCAGCATCAGCAGCAGCGCAAGGATACGCGGCACAAACAGCACCATGGCGGGGTCCAACCCGAGGGTGCGCATTGCGTCGATCTCCTCGCGCATTTTCATCGAACCGATCGCGGCGGTAAAGGCCGATGCGGTGCGCCCTGCAACAATGATCGCTGTCAGCAAAATCCCCAACTCGCGCAGGATAGAGATGGCAATCAGATCGACAACAAAGACTTCGGCCCCGAACTGGCGCAACTGGGCCGAGCCTTGGAAGGCCAGCACGACACCGATCAGAAAGGCCATCAGCGATACAATCGGCACCGCCTTGAGCCCGACTTCCTGGCAGTGATGCACCAGCGAGGTGAATCGGAACTCGTGCGGGTGCCGCAGTGACCGGGCCAGACGCGACAGAAAAATCCCCAGATAGGCCATCAGCGCCAGACCAAAGCGCACGCCGCCGAGCACTGTGCGGCCGATCACGTCCAGCCTTGCCGTTAACCCTGTCAATGCAGGCTCGGGCACCGTGATCTTTGGCATGGCATCTTCTACCGCGCGCAGCAGGCTGTCTGCCTTGTCATCCGCACCGGTCATTGTCAGCTTGAAACCGGCGTCTGCAAAACGCATCCGGGCTTGGCTCACCACCCAAGCCCCTGCCGTATCGAGACGCGTTATTCCGGACAGATCAATGCGTGCATCGGCGCTGGCGTCCTGCGCTTGCAGGATGTTGTGAACCTTGGTCGCTTGTTTGAGGGTCAATTCACCATGCAGATGGATCGTCAGATCGCCAGTCTCGCCCGACAATTCGACAACAGGCGGCAGTGTGCCGTCTTTGCCATCTGCATCTGCGGGTGAATTCAACATGTTAAAAGCTGCGACATCGGGCAATTCGATCCTGATGGAAAAGCCTGCCAACTCTCGCATGCGCCTGTGACAGAGTCCATGACGGGCGAGCAATTGCAGGACAAACTATCCCTGAGGTTGTGATGGCGGTTAAGCCGCCAAATTGGTTGTGATGACGGGCGGGCCGCAAAACTCGCGGGACCTCGTGAGAAAATGGCCGCCCCCGGTCAGGGGCGGCCAAATTATTGTCCTTACAGGGCGTTTTCACCCAGATCAGTCGTTTGCCGAATAGGGCGGCATCGACTTCAGCTGCTCTTCTGTGACCGAGACATAGACACGCATGTCATTGTCTTCGTTTTTCAGGATGGTCATTTCCTCGAAGGTCAGCGCAACCTGCGTTGAACCCAGACCCAGGAAACCACCAAAGTCGATGATCACATCCTTCGCGACACCAGCGTCGTCGACGATGACGTCATCCACGGTCCCGAGGTTCGAATCCTCCACATCGTATACGGTTTTGCCGATCAACTCATCAACCGACACATCCGCAACCTCGACCATGGTGTAGCCTTCACGTTCGGTTGCGGGCGCTGTCAGCAACTCGCGCTGCGTCGCATTGTCTGTTGCAGCGGCAGTATCGCTGTCAGCAGGTGCATCTGCCGGGGCTGCCGTTTGTGTCCCGTTCATGCCGCCAACCACAGCCGTGCGGTCAAATACAGGCGAGGATTGCAGCATTTCACCCGACGTGTTGACCACGATATAGGTCTCTTCCAGATCATCTGCATCAGTGGCAAAGCTGACCTGATCCATCGTCACAGCAACGTCCTGCTCGCCGACACCCAGAAAGCCACCGATACCGATCACGACGGCAAGTACCGTTCCGTCATTGGACAGGACCATGTCGTTGATCTGACCGATATTGTCCATGTTTTCAAGGTCGGCTGCCGCCATCGTGGACATCGCGCCGGATGCTTCCGCTGGTGTCCGGCGTGCATAGACGTCTTTGCCGATCAGGTCGGTCGCCAGCATCTCGTTCATGCTGCGCTCGGCCAAAAAACCCATTTGCGCGCCTGTCGATGTCGACGTTTCGGTTGTGGTTGTTGCAGTCTGCGCAAAGGTTGCCACGGGCATGCCCAGTGCGATTACCATTGCGGTTGTTGTCATAAGCTTTTTCATGAGTCTCTCCTGAGGCTGCGGGCCCTTCCGACCATCGGCCGGACCCATCATCCTTTGATTGAATCTGCGGTCGGCGATTGACCGCTATTAAAGGGTGTGTGTCAGCGCGGGATGAAGGACGGCGAGCCGTCTATCACCCCGCTCTGTTCAGCGATGGGCCTTATTCAGGTCCGTTTGCTCCACTCGTCGACTTGACGTTCGGCTTCGTCTTTCGCGATGCCGTACTTTTCCTGAACCTTTCCGACAAGCTGGTCGCGCTTGCCCTCAACCTGATCCAGTTCGTCATCGGTCAGCTTGCCCCAGTTCTCTTTGGCGCTGCCACGAAACTGCTTCCACTTACCTTGGATTTGATCCCAGTTCATCTTCACGTCTCCTATGATGAGTGCTGCCGAGGCAGGACACATTTTTGGTTCAGGCTCTGCAACGCGGCACCCTACGGTATCCGCGCGGTCGTGCCGTCCTTTCGCGTATCGTCGCCTTGTGCGCCGACACATGGTGCGAAGGGAAAGCCCGTCTGATCGACGTTCTCCGGCTTCCCAGCGGCCATGCAGAGACAACGTGAAGCTCCCCAAACTGTTCCAACTTTTTTGCAGTACTTTCGAAGGAACCGCCGCGCTTCGGCGGATTTCGGCCAATCTGTGCATCGACATTCCTTGGAAAGGTGCGCCTTGCATCCGGTGTTATGCGGTGTTAAAACATCCCTATACCATCCCCACGGATGGTAATATTGGAGAAAACATGCCAAAACTGACTGTCGTGCCAACATCCAAATCACCCGATTCCGAGAAGATCACCATCAATCTCGGTTTTGTGGATCTGGGTCAGATCGAGCTTTTGGTGCAGGAAGGGTTTTATACGAACCGGACCGATTTCATCCGCACCGCCATCAGAAACCAGATCGAGCGCCATGCTGATACGGTCAAGCAGGTTGTCACGCGCAAAAGCGTGGATCTTGGTGTGCGGCACATCGGCAGCGACGAATTGCTGGCCGCGCGCGAGGCGGGCCAGATGCTTGATATCCGTGTTCTGGGCCTTGCGGTCATCGCACAGGAGGTTCCGGCCGATCTGGCGCGGGACACGATCGCCGCGCTCAATGTATTGGGAGCGTTGCAGGCCAGCGAGGCGGTCAAGGCCGCCTTGGCCGAAAGGATCAGCTGATCATGGCAGGGTCTTGCGATATGCGGCCCGCACTATAGCGTTTTTCGAAATTGCTTCAGGAATTTGGACCACACATGAACGATAGATTTACACGCGGCATGGCCAAAGCCGCCGCATTGACCCGCGCGGGGCAACTGCAAGAAGCGACCGATCTGATCCAGTCCCTGCTTGGACAGGGCTATCCGGCTGCCGCAACTGCGGTGGAAACCCCGCCGACACCGAAGAAAAGGCAAAAGCCTGCCCCTTCCCCGCGTACTGGTCTTGCAGAAACGCTACGCAAGATTGCGGAGGGCGGGATGCCTGCCCATGGACCTTTGTCAGACGCCGTGGCGGTGCCGCAGGGGGCATCTTTTCAATCGCTGACTTATCGCGGCCCGCATGGCACCCGCGAGTATCGTCTGTATATCCCGGCACGACGTCCCGATGCGTCGATGCCGCTGATCGTGATGCTGCACGGCTGCACCCAGACGCCCGAGGATTTCGCAACCGGCACCGGCATGAACGCACTGGCCGAGGAAATGGGCTGTCTGATCGTCTATCCGGCGCAGCCATCGGGTGCGAACGCGCAAAAATGCTGGAACTGGTTCAGGCCCGAGGATCAGGCCCGAGACCGTGGCGAGCCTGCCCTGATCGCGGAATTGACGCGTGAGGTGCTGCGCAACCATCCCGCCGATGCGGCGCGCACCTATATCGCGGGGCTGTCGGCAGGCGCTGCGGCAGCCATCATCACCGCTGCGGCCTATCCCGAGATTTTCAGCGCGGTGGGCGTTCATTCCGGCCTGCCGGCAGGCAGCGCGCAGGATGTGCCTTCGGCCTTTTCCGCCATGCGCCGTGGCACCTCCAGCCGCCCGCATGACAAGATTGTTCCGACGATCGTGTTTCACGGGCAGGCTGACACGACGGTGCATCCAACCAATGGTACGGCCGTAATGGAACAGGCGCTGCACGCCATGGCAGATCTGGAAAAAGTCACTGAATCAGGTACTTCCGCTGCGGGGCGCAAGTATCGCCGCACCGCGCATATGCTGGCAGACGGTCGCAGCTCTGCCGAGCATTGGGAGATCGAGGGCGCGGGCCATGCCTGGGCGGGCGGACATCCGGCGGGCAGCTACACCGATCCCGCAGGCCCTGATGCATCCCGCGTCATGGTCACGTTCTTTCTGCAGCATGTGCAGCGGCAGAGATAAAGAAAAAGGAGGGATGCACGCATCCCTCCAGTTTTGCTGATCAGGCTCGAATTTTTCACCGCTCGGAGTGTTCTGCCTGTGGCCTGATCTGCCCGGGGCAAGCGCACCTGCCCCGTGTTCTGTTGATGGTGCGGGCGGATCAAGCCCGCCCGGCCACCTTTGTCAGCTACAACCGCTTGTCGCGCCGCAGGTGTTGCACTTCATGCAGGTGCCGTTGCGGACCAGTGTGTAATTGCCGCAATCGCCGCAAGCCTCGCCCTCGTAGCCCTGAAGCTTGGCTTTGGTGCGCGCGTCCAGTGATACTGTGCCGCTGGACATGGCTGTTGTCGTCGTCACGCTGGCAGATGCGCGGAAGCTGGCGTCAGGCGCAAGTGTCTGCAAGGCCGATACAGCACCGGTGCCAGTGCGCATCAACTCGTTCATGCCGTTCTGGCCACCCTGAAACACCACCAGTTCCTGTGGCAGGCGCTTGCGCAGATAGCCGGTCGAGCTGATCTGCTTGAGCACCTCAAGGCTGCGCGATGCCGCGTTCTCCGATATCTCGGAGACATTCGACACGCCCTCTTCCTCGCCACGGCCCAGATCGTCAAAGCTGGCGCCTTGCGGCTTCACATGGGCCAGATCGGTACGGTCCAGATAGGACACGGCCAGTTCGCGGAAAATGTAATCAAGGATCGAGGTCGCGTTCTTGATCGAGTCGTTGCCCTGCACCAGACCTGCAGGCTCGAATTTGGTGAAGGTGAAGGCATCCACGAATTCCTCCAGCGGCACGCCGTATTGCAGGCCCACGGATATCGCGATGGCGAAGTTGTTCATCATCGCGCGGAAACCCGCACCTTCCTTGTGCATGTCGATGAAGATCTCACCAAGCTGGCCGTCACCATATTCACCGGTCCGCAGATAGACCTTGTGACCGCCGACGATGGCCTTCTGAGTGTAGCCCTTGCGCCGCTCAGGCAGCTTTTCGCGGCCACGGGCGATTTCCTTGATGATGATCTTCTCGACGATCTTCTCGGCGATCACGGCAGCCTTTTCCTGGGCCGATCCGCTCTCCAAGATATCCATCGCCTCGTCATCATCCTCGACCAGCGCCGATGCCAGCGGCTGGCTGAGTTTCGATCCGTCACGGTAGAGCGCGTTGGCTTTGACGCCCAGTTTCCAGCTCAGCTCATAGGCTTTCTGGCAATCGGTGATCGTCGCATCGTTGGGCATGTTGATCGTCTTGGAAATCGCGCCCGAGATGAAGCTTTGCGCGGCAGCCATCATGTAGATGTGGCTGTTAACACCAAGATAACGCTTGCCTTTTTTACCGCATGGGTTGGCGCAATCAAAGATGTGGTAATGCTCGGGGTCCAGATGCGGGGCGCCTTCAAGGGTCATGGTGCCGCAGACATGGTCGTTCGCCGCCTCGATATCCGCCTTGGTGTAACCAAGATGGCGCAGCAGATCGAAGGTCGGATCGTTCAGCTTTTCAACCGGAATGCCCAGCACGTTCTGGCAGAATTCGGTGCCCAGTGTCCACTGGTTGAAGACAAAGCGGATGTCAAAGGCCGAAGCCAGCGAGGATTCCACCTTTTCGATCTCGCGCGGGCCGAAGCCGTGGCCGATCAGGCTGGTGGTATTGATGCCCGGTGCGTTGCCGATGCTGCCGTGACCGACGGCATAGGAGACGATTTCCTCGATATGAGCCGAGCCATAGCCCAGCTTTTCCAGCGCGGCAGGCACCGAATGGTTGATGATCTTGAAGTAACCGCCACCGGCCAGTTTCTTGAATTTCACCAGCGCAAAGTCAGGCTCGATCCCTGTGGTGTCGCAATCCATCACCAGACCGATGGTGCCGGTTGGTGCAATCACAGAGGTCTGCGCGTTGCGGTAGCCGTTCTTCTTGCCAAGGCTCAGCGCCTCGTCCCATGCGGACATGGCCAGATCGACCAGACGCGGATCGGGGCAGTTGGCGTGATCCAGCGGCACCGGCTTGGTCGCCAGCCCCTCATAGCCATCGGTGGCGCCGTAAGCGGCGTTACGATGGTTGCGGATGACGCGCAGCATATGTTTGGAGTTGCGCTTATAGCCGTCAAACGCGCCCAGCTCGCCCGCCATCTCGGCGGATGTGGCATAGGATACGCCGGTCATGATCGCGGTCAGGGCACCGGCCATCGCACGACCTTCGTCGCTGTCATAGCCAAGACCCATGTTCATCAGCAGACCACCGATATTGGCATAGCCCAGACCCAGCGTGCGGAACTCGTAGGACAGTTGCGCGATTTCCTTGGAGGGGAATTGCGCCATCATCACGCTGATTTCCAGCGTTACAGTCCACAGACGGGTGGCGTGCATGTAGTCTTCGACCTGAAACACGCCGTCCTTGTAAAAGGTCAGCAGGTTCATCGAGGCCAGATTGCAGGCGGTGTCGTCAAGGAACATGTATTCCGAGCAAGGGTTCGATCCACGGATCGCGCCATCTTCGGGGCATGTGTGCCAGTCGTTGACGGTGTCATGGTACTGGATGCCGGGATCGGCGCAGGCCCAAGCAGCATGACCGATATCTTCCCACAGATCGCGGGCCTTGATCGTTTTGGCGACCGATCCATCGGTGCGGCGGATCAGTTCCCAATCGCCATTGTCCTCGACAGCCTTGAGGAAGGCATCGGTGACACGGACCGAGTTGTTGGAGTTCTGGCCGGAGACAGACGCATAGGCCTCCGAATCCCAGTCGGTGTCATAGGTCGGGAATTCGATCGAGCCATAGCCTTGCTTGGCGTAATCGAGCACGCGCTTGACGTAGGTCTCGGGGATCATGACCTTTTTCGCGCCGCGGATCGCATCTTTGAGCTGCGGGTTCTTGGAGGGATCAACCGAATCCTCGGAACTGCCGTCCCATGCCTTGATTGCCGCAAAGATCGCGTTCAGCTTTTGCTCGTGCATTTTGGAGCCTGCAACGATGCTGGCGACCTTCTGCTCTTCTTTGACCTTCCAGTTGATGTATTCCTGAATATCGGGGTGATCGGCATCGACGATCACCATCTTGGCCGCGCGCCGCGTGGTGCCGCCCGATTTGATGGCACCTGCTGCACGGTCACCGATCTTGAGGAAACCCATCAAGCCCGAAGATTTGCCGCCGCCCGACAATTTCTCGCCATTGGCGCGCAGGCTTGAGAAGTTGGTGCCGGTGCCGGAACCGTATTTGAACAGGCGCGCTTCGCGGACCCAGAGGTCCATGATGCCGCCATCACCCACCAGATCATCCTTGACCGACTGGATAAAGCAGGCATGCGGCTGCGGATGCTCATAGGCGCTGGTGGATTTGGTCAGCTCTTTGGTCTGGTAATCGACATAGTAATGACCCTGCGACGGGCCATCAATGCCGTAGGCCCAGTGCAGGCCGGTGTTGAACCACTGCGGGCTGTTGGGGGCCGCGCGCTGGGTCGCCAGCATGAAGCGCATTTCGTCGTAATAGGCGCGGGCATCGGCTTCGGTGGTGAAATACCCACCCTTCCAGCTCCAATAGGCCCAAGCGCCTGCCAGACGGTCGAAGACCTGCTTGGAGGACGTCTCGCCGACCTTTTCGACCTTGTCGCCATCGGGAACCGAGCGCCACAGAAATTCGGGCACGCCCTTTTCAGCGACTTTCTTCAGTTTGACCGGCACACCAGCCTTGCGGAAATACTTTTGCGCAATGACATCGGATGCGACCTGCGACCAGCTTGCGGGAACTTCAACCTCGTCAAGGCGGAACACAACCGTCCCGTCCGGGTTACGAATTTCGGACACGGTTGTCACGAAATTCAGCTCGGCATACGCGTCTTGCCCGGCCTTTGTGAATTTTCTGTCGATCTTCATACCTTGCCTCATTTGTAGCGTTCAAATCCGATCCCGCGTCATTGCGCGGCACCACAGCGCCGAAAGAGGCTCAAGAGGCAAAACGTTTCGCATATGGACCCCTGCAGTCAGCGGCTGGCATGCGCGGGCAAGTTGGACTGCGTCTTTGTGACGTCTGGCCTCTGCCCGATACAGTTTTTGTTTTTGTCCCTCGCCGCGACCCCCGGTACGTACACAACATGTAGTGGGTCTCTCTCTCGGCTCACACAACTTGACGTATTCAGTACCATATCGTCAACGGAGAATATTGGCTGTTACACAACAAAAAATCCTTGACCCATGTTTCAAGACGTTGCGGCATCGCGCAACTGACGCCATGCTATTTTTTGCCTTGGGGATAGGTTTGTGGATATGCGTCGAAACGCGTTGCATTCGGTACGCTTAAGCCGCATTTTTGAAGGATCAGGTTCAGTCTGCCGCAACGGGACAGAAATCTACCTGAAAAGCAGCCAGCGCAGCAAATGATGCTGAAAGGTCACGGGCAACACGCACATGATGGTCACGCAGCGATTCTTTTTGACCCTGTCCATGGCACAGTTGCGTTCCATCGCACGTGTGGGAGTAGCGCCTGTCATGTGCCTCGTTTTGACAGCTTGCGCCCCTCTCCCTGCTCCTGCACAGCTTTCGGATCAACCCCTGCCAGAGCAGCGCGCTTTTTTCACAGAGCCGCCCGCGGGGTTGCTGGAGGCGTTGCCGCAGATCTGTACCGCGCCCACACAGCGCATCCTCAGACCTGCGCCGGGCGTGATTGAATGCAGGATGCTTTTGCCCCCTGATGCCACTGCAGGCGCGATTCTGCGCTATGGCGGGACAGTCTCGGACTTGCCGGAAAGCGTTATCAGGTTGCGGCTTGTGCCAGATGGTGACGGATTTATTCTTGCCGCCGCCAATTACCTTGAGGTGCCACGCGCATCTGGAGGTGTCCTTCGCGTGGTGTTTCCCGACCAGCGTATCGAACAGCGCATGGAGCGGGTGATGGTCCGCTTGGGCGGAACGGTTCTGTAACCTACGGCATTTTTGCAAGGTTGGCGGGGCTTGGGAGCCGTTCGCCGAAATTGGTCGGGGCGGAGAGATTCGAACTCCCGACCCTCTGTTCCCAAAACAGATGCGCTACCAGACTGCGCTACGCCCCGGACCGAGACTGCATCTAAACCGCCCGCGCTGATTTGAAAAGCCCCTAACGGCGAAGAATGCAATTCCGTTTCAATGCGGCAGTCAGGACCCGCTCAGCAGGACCCGATCAGCAGGGCCAAGCGGCGCTTGCCGCGTCGAATGCAGGGTGGCGCATCTGGCTGCCCGGCACGATGCCCATGGCGCGCGCAATGCCGCCGTTGATCTCAAGAACGGTCAGAACGCCCATGCCCCCGTCAATCGTGGTCTCGTCGCCGGGAACCGCCTCGTGATGCACATGCTGCACGGTGCCGGTGTCATCGGTAAAAATCATGTCGAGCGGGATAAGCGTGTTACGCATCCAGAAAGTAGCGCGTTGCGGACTGTCATAGATAAACAGCATGCCCGCACCTGTCGGCATGGATTCCCGAAACATCAGCCCCCGGCTGCGCGTGTCTGGCGTATTCGCAAGCTCGACCCTGAACCGGGCCTGCCCCCAATCGCCACGCAACTGGACCGTGTCATCGCGGCAACTGGCAGCCTGAGCCTGCGCCATACCGGCGCCCAGCATCAGGCAGAGAACCAGAATGGCGCGGTGGATCATTCAGCGCGGGCTTTCAAGGCAGCTTCCCAAGCACAGACTTCGGTGGCCATCCGGCCACGCTTGCCCTCGATCACCCGCAGGCAAACCGCCTCGCCGGGCTGCAGATCGGCAAGACCCGAACGGCGCAGCACCTCGATATGGATAAAGACGTCTTCATTCCGGCCAAAAACATTGCCGAAACCAAAGCCTTTGGCCTTATCGAACCACTTGACGCGCGACGGCTCCAGCGGTGCATTACGCATCACCTCGGGATCAATATCCTCGAAGTCAGCCAGCATCGCTGCCTCGCTACCCACGGGCGATTCTATGCCGAATACTTCTACTGCCTGCACGCCGCGGGCTGTATCCTGCACATCTATTTCTATCTTCGCACCGTCGGCTACAGAACTCTGGCCGAAATTGCGTAGTACGTTTGCGTGCAGCAGAATGTCCGGGCCACCTTCATCGGCGACTACAAAACCGAAACCCTTTACAGGGTCAAACCACTTAACCGATCCAAGCACTCTGCGGGTCGTTGTAACGTCGTTTGTCACGGTATCACCCACATATTTTTCTCGACTATCTTTCTATGATCTGTCTGCCAAGCTTTCCCATAGTTCAAGCAAAAAAGACTATGGTATACTTGGGTTTGTCGTTCACGTGACGTGAGTGTCACGGGTTGAGCCGCTGGGTTGACCATGAATGGGCGGCGGATTCGCGTCGCCAGACAAACCTGTCGTGCAACCGGAATTGTCCGTCCGCCCAGAACTCGATCTCGACCGGGTCGATCCTGTAGCCCCCCCAGAAGGGTGGGCGGTCCGGGTTCGTGCCCTTGGTCGCCGTGATCTTGGCAACCTCGGCCATCAGGGCCGTGCGCGACGTCAATGGCTGCGACTGCGCCGATGCCCAAGCACCCAAGCGGCTTTTGAGCGAGCGCGTGCGGTAATACTCATCCGCCTGCGGCCCCTCTTCCTTGCTGACCAGACCGCGCACGCGGATCTGGCGGCGCAAGGATTTCCAATGCATCACAAAAGCGGCCTTGCCGGCACTGTCCAACTCGCGCGCTTTGGCGCTGTCATAGTTGGTATAGAAAACAAAGGCCTCTGCCTCGATTTCCTTCAACAGGACCATGCGCGCATTGGGTAGGCCATCACTATCGACGGTCGACAGCGCGATCGCGTTGGGGTCATTCGCTTCGCTCTGCTCGGCCTCGGCCAGCCAACGCCGCGCGATCCCGAACGGATCATCACCTGCAAAAATACCGTCTCTGTCACTCATATGTTGCAAACCTTTTTTACCATTTGGTCATTTTTACGTAAAGAACATAAACCGACATTCCCCAAGTGGCCTGCCGTCTGACGTCAAGATCGCCTGATTTTGCCCTTTGATCAAGCGTTTTCGCCCTGAGCGGTGTCTGTGGTCGCGCAAGCGCCTTGATCTGGCCGGATCGGGCC
>Ga0163215_101143_pt1 | contig 20066 bp, 19 predicted proteins | sample SynspAceP_FD_185934 | JGI IMG/M metagenome (GOLD analysis project Ga0163215, IMG submission 185934) | Saline lake microbial communities from Ace Lake in Antarctica - Synechococcus sp. Ace-P (Hybrid Assembly) | ecosystem: Environmental > Aquatic > Non-marine Saline and Alkaline > Saline | place... | reverse complement strand
AGATCATCGTGACCGACGATTTCAAAAAAGCGTGACCGTTTCGGATAAAATTAACCACTAACTTTGCAACCTAACCACATCGGTCACGCTTTTTTGAAATCACCGGTCACGTTCAGTGAAATACGCAGGCCACGCCCGCCACGGCAAACATCGTAAAAACCAAAGCGATGGGCGTAAAACCCAAGAGGCTATCGACGCCCACCAGATCAACCCGATAAATGCCGTATCCAGTGAGCCACCAAGCAATAAGCGCACTGCCCATGGTGGCAAGCAAACGCAGCCGAGTACTGACCCCACCGCTGATATCTTCAGCAATCCCAAAAAACCACGCCGGCAAAACCGCCAAAAGCAAAAGCCACATGAGATCTGAATCGACCGGGCCGATCAATAACGTGGCGGTCACCAGCCCCAAAATAATAGCAACCCCCCCAATCCTGGGGATCATGCCTTGGTGAACCGTTTGAACGCCTGCGGTGCCGTTTGCCGTTAGCTGACCATGCCAGCCTCGCGTCAACACAATCATCGCGCAAAGTAGCAATGAGACGAACATTGTCGTAACGACAATAATCGTCATAAAAAAAGGCCCCGCAATAGAAACCCGAGTGGGTATGCGTTAATCAATGTCTTCATTGGTTTGTAGCTTGTTAGTCTGATACGTCCGTTGGTCAATGAGCTGTGCCGTGTATTGGCGGCAATTGCAGGCAGTAGGGGGTTATTTGGTGTTAATTAGGGTTATTTGGAGTTATTTGGGGTAAGTGATGGTTAGTGATGGTTAGTAATGGTTAGTGGATATCAGTGGTAGTTTAGTGGATAGCAGGGTACTCGTCTGATTAAAGGGCACTTTGCTGATGAGGCTTGAGCAGTTTGGTCGCCAATAGAACCAAACGACCAAAGGAAAGCTTATGTCACTTTGCACCTACATAATAGTACCGGAATACTCCCATTAGTTAAATTACTTAGTGCCAATAAACGACATTTGTTACAAATTTTCCTAGATTTGGTAGATGGTAATGTGGGCATCGGTGAGGGTATCGGTGCGGGTATTGGTGTGGGTATTGGTGCGGCTGTTGTTGTTGGCGGTGACGTGTTTATAAACGCTGGCATCGGTAACAGTTATCCATATGCTAGGTACCTATAAATTCAGTACCCTCAAACTCGTGACATCCTTAGCAACATTTGAATGACTGAGTTATGCTGATCTTTTTGTGATTGGGCAATACGTGACCGCGGTCACTGTATAGGCTGGAGTGACTCTAGTGCCTTATATTGTGATGCCCTTGTTGAAGGCGGAGATTTGATGCTTGTTATCGTTGTTTTGTGGAGCAGGAGACCATGAGTGCCCGCTCACTTCGGATGAGGAGCCAAACCGCCCGTTTTTTGGGGGGTCTGTTGGGTTTGGTGTTGTATGTGGCGGTAATGTTTGTGGCTGGGCCAAAAAGCAGTGACCCAACAAGCAATACAGGGCTGTGGTGGTTTTTGGGGGGGCTGGTGCTTGCAGCGCTTTTAGGGGCATGGTTCCTGCCTTGGTTGCGGAATCGCTTTTCGGCACGACATGCGCGCCGGCGCCAATTGAGATGAATGGATTTGGGCAAGGATACGGTCATGGCAATGTTTAAGATCTTGGTTGTTTGCACGGCAAATATTTGCCGTAGCCCGGCCGCGCAGCATTTTTTGTTGCAGTCGCTCAAAGGAAAGCAAGTCACGGTGACGTCTGCCGGTACGTTGGCGCTTGATGGCAACGCCGCCGACCCAACAATTCAGACCTTGATGCTTGAACGAGCGTTTGATGGGATCACAGAGCATCGATCGCGCGCGTTGATGCCCTCGCATTTGACCCAAGCTGATTTGGTGCTTTGCATGTCACGCGACCACATGACCCGGGTACAAAAATTAAACCCCTTGAGCATGAACAAAACCCGTCTATTGGGTCATTGGGAAAACCAAGCCGAGGTTGACGACCCGGTGGGTCGTTCAACGCAGACCTATGCCCGCTCGCTTGACGAGATGCAACGATTGACCGGTCAATGGGTGGAAAAAATGTCAATGATGGGGATGGTGCAGTAACGCTTTGGCGTAAGTATTTCAGCGCGAATGGTCCAGCGCAATGGCCTCAGTGCAACGGCCTCAGTGCAACGGCCTCAGTGCAACAGCTTCAGTGATTCGCTTGCGTCCATCCCTTCACCTCGCCCCTTCACCTCGCCCCCTCACGTCGCAACTTCACCTCGCATGCTCAGCAAAGAAAGCACGTAACGCCTGATACGTATCATCGGGGGCTTGCTCATTGGGATAGTGTCCCGAGGGCAGTTCCGCCATGCCAACGATGTTTTGACAGTATTTGGGCCACTCAATGCGCGGGTCGTGGTGAAGCGCGGTGTGGCTCGTGGCGCCCCAGAGAATAAGGGCCGGTGGCAACACTTTGCGGCCGGCCTCGAAGTCTGCCGTATCCAAGGGTAAATCAATGTGCAGGGCCGCTCGATAGTCTTCGCATACGGCGTGTATGTTTTCTGGGGTGCATACGCGAATGTATTCTTCAGTCTCCGCTGGCGTGAAGCCGCCTTTGCCTGGCCCCTGACTCATCAACTTGGTCGTGATGTAGTAGCGTTCGTGACCACTTAAAAACGTTTCCGGAAAACCCACAGGCTGCGCCATGAACCACCAGTGGTAAAGGTCCATGGCCATTTGCGCCTGGATGTTCTGAAACACGCAATGCGTAGGCAAAATATCTAAAAACGCCACGCCCTTGATCTTGTCCGGGTGATCCATGGCCATTCGAAATGCCGTGCGCGCCCCGCGATCGTGTCCTGCCACCGCGAAGTGTTCAAAGCCGAGTTGACGCATTACGTCAACCTGATCTTGCGCCATGCGACGAAACGAATAGTTACTGTGATCAGACAGCCCCCTAGGCTTATCGCTGTCACCGTAGCCACGCAAGTCCGTGGTCACCACCGTGAAGTCATCTGCCAAGCGAGGCGCAATGCGATCCCAGCTCATCTGCGTCAGCGGATTGCCATGCAGCAACAACAATGGCGGACCGGATCCGCGTTTACGGCCCACGATATTGACACCCGTGTCGGTAGTAGGCAGTACGAAAGGTTCGATCATCGCAAGCAATCCAAAGTGGGGGTTTTAAAATGGGGCTTTCAAAGTACGGGTTTCAAAGTGGGGGTTTTAAAGTGCGGGTCTAACTGCAGCGAGCTGCTGTTGCAGGGTCTTGCCTGTGGATTCATACTAGCCCAAATGATTTCTTTCAGGGCACGTCAGATTTGCAGTGGCGGTTTGGTTGTTTGGGTTGTTTGGGTTGTTTGGGTTGGGTCATCTGCGCCCTACAATAAGCCATCATTTCTAAAGGAGACTAGCCTTGCAAACTTATCAAATCGCAACCCTCGAGGGTGATGGCATTGGCCCTGAGGTGTGCCAAGCTGCTGTTGCTGTGCTTAAAGCGGCGACGTCACAGACGCAACTGCAGTTCGAACAACTGCCTGGTGGTGCTAACCACTATCTTCGCACGGGTCATGTGCTTGACGACGATACGTTTGCTGCTTGTAAAAACGCGCATGCGATTTTGCATGGGGCGGCCGGGCTGCCCCATGCAACCTACCCAGATGGCACAGAGGTGGGTAATGATCTTCACTTGCAACTGCGTTTTAAGCTTGACCTCTATGGCAATGTTCGCCCGATCAAGTTGTATGACCCGGCGTTCTCGCCCTTAAAGGATTTAAAGCCTGGCAGCATTGATTACGTGATTGTGCGCGAGAATACCGAGGGTTTGTATGCCAGCCGCGGTGGTGGCACGGTTCTGCGAGATAGCGTGGCGACAGACACCTTGGTGATGACGCGTCATGGCATTGAGCGTATTGCCAAATTTGCCTTGGACTTGTGCGGCACACGACCTGGCGCGCCCAAGGATCAGACGCATCGTCTGACAATCTGCGACAAAGCCAATATTCTTCGCAGCTACGCTTTTTTTCGGGCGGTCTGCCAAGACGTGGCCAAGCAATACCCTGACGTGACGCTTGACTACGCTTACGTTGATGCGATCACTGTTCACATGGTCAAGCGCCCCAGTCACTTTGACGTGATCGTCGCAGAAAACATGTTTGGTGACATCATTTCAGATCTTGGGGCGGGTACTGTTGGTGGTTTGGGCCTTGCCCCCTCAGCTGAAATCGGTGACAACCACGCGCTGTTTCAGGGCGCCCATGGTTCAGCCCCAGATATCGCCGGACAGAATGTCGCGAGTCCCTTGGCGACCATCTTGTCCGGCGCTTTTATGTTGCGTTGGTTGGGTCAGCGCCATGGCGATGACTCGCTCTTGGAATCGGCGTTACGCATTGAAGCGGCCGTTGAAGATGCACTCAAGGACCCATCAGCCGTGCCGGCTGACCTCGGTGGCAAAGCCAGTTGCACGGCAGTCACTGACGCGATCTGCCGGCGTCTGGCCTGACGATTTACCTCGGCAGGCGGCCTTTGAGCGGATACTGCGGATCCACAAAACCGTGGGTTGAGGCATAGCCTGGTGGTACCAAGCTGTCCACCAGTGCCTCATCCTCGGGCAGCAGCTCGACAGACAAGGCCGCGATGTAGTCCTTCCATTGCTCGAGGGTTCGCGGCCCACCGATCACGCCATTGACCAAGCCGTTTTTTAGCGCCCAGGCGATGGCAAACTGTGTCGGACTGATGCCACGGGCCATGGCGTGGGCTTTGAGCCCATCGGCAACGTCGATGGATTCAGGACGAAACTCGGTTTGGTGAATTCGTTTGTCGCCACGCCCAGCCCGGCTGTTTGGATCCGGTTCGGTGTTGGGTGCATACTTGCCCGTTAGCACGCCACGTGCTAACGGGCTGTAAGCCACCACACCCACACCATAGTATTGGCAGGCCGGCAAGATTTCAGTTTCAATTAAGCGCGTCACCGCGCTATAAGGCGGCTGGCAAACAATCGGTTGGGGAATGCCCATGCGCCGAGCTGTCTCCACGATTCGCGCCACCCGCCAACCCCTAAAGTTAGAGATCCCGTAATAACGGATCTTGCCTAATTCAATCAAACGCGCAAAGCTCGCAAGCGTCTCTTCGATTGGCGTGATCTCATCATCTTTATGCATGTAGTAGACGTCAATGCAGTCCGTGTTCATTCGTTTAAGGCTGTTGTCAATCTCTTGCATGACCCAGCGCCTAGAAAGACCCTGATCGTTGGGCTCTTTGCCAATGGGGTTAGCCACTTTGGTCGCCAACACCCAACGCGAACGGTCTTTGGCAATGAGCTTACCCACGATGCGTTCAGACTCACCCCCCGCATAGTTGTCCGCCGTATCGATAGCGTTCAAACCCGCATCACGTGCCATTGCCGCCATCTCACCGGCGACGTGTTCGTCTGTTTGGTCACCGAACATCATGGCGCCGAGCCATAAACGCGGGACCAACAGGCCACTGTGACCGAGGGGGCTGTATTGTGGGGTATTGGTTGTCATTAGAGCTTCCAGTCGTTAAAAGGTGCCCACCGAAGTTAGCGCGAAAGACCCCAACAAGCAATATGTACCGTGTTTGCCGTGTTTGCCGTGCGTACAGTTTTTACCGTACTCAGCGTACTCAGCGTGCTCGGCGTGCTCAGTGTGCTCAGCGTGCCTCGAAAAACAGTGTTGACAGTGGTTTTGACTTTGGTTTGAGCTCGGTTTTGACCTTGGTTTTGACTTCAGTTTTAATTTGACTGGCGTCAAACTTCCCCCTCTCACAAAAGTTGTCTCCAGCGTTTAATTTGGTTCTTTATCCCTTGGGGCGGATGGTTGCAACATGGCACTATGTTGTGTGCTTGTACTACGCCTGACACAGGCATTGTTCATTCAGGTTTGCCAGCCAGGTCCGCCAGACTTGAACGCATCGATGATGTCGGCATCGTAGCGAACCGCTTTCTTGAAATCGGTCGTTGTCCATTCAGGGTTGTCGTCGGAGATCGTTTTAGCGTCAGGCCGTTACTTGCTCATGCTGTCGCATCACCCGGTGGTTGGCTTTGCGCAAACTAATAACTCGGATTCCAGTGGCAGTTTCGGTTAAGACCAGTGCGTGCACGCGATTGTCGATCAAACCAAGGGCTCGAATTCGAGTTTCACCGTAATCACGCCTGTTATCGACACGGTACGAGGCTGTCTCAAAATCAAACTCGGCCGCAACTCAATAGGGAAGTCCACGCGCAAGGGTGTTCGCTGGTGCTAGAACGCATGAAGCGTTTACCTGTGGGGAGCCAAGCGTGGCATCGCTCAAAGTTTCGCAGCTTTACGATGCCACGTCCTAAGCCTGATTCTAACGACACGCCGTTGCTTGCGCAGAGTTTCAGGAAGCGCACGTCCTTGTAAGCACGCCAATAAACACTGCGCCACAACCACACACCAACCAGCTAAACCTTTGAGGAGGGTATCGGGTTGGTTGGCGTGGTTAAGTTTGGTTAAGTTTGGTTAAGTTTGGTTAAGTTTGTAAACGGACGCCAAACACACCTTGTTAGCGGGGCTAGCATGCCCGATAGCAGCGGGTATGGATACGCACGAACCCACCCTCAATGGAAGCGCCTAAGCCGGCCATTCCCAAGAGACGCAAATTTACGCCAACGTTCAAAGTCCGTATCGTCAAGCTGTGTGAACAGCCTGATGCCGTGGTCTGCAAGATCGCACGCGATTATGACTTAGCCCTCAATATGGTGAAGCGCTGGCAGCACGAACACCGCCAGCTCACGAGCCCATCGGCGTTTGTGCCGGTTCAAGTGCCTAGCGCTGAAGTATCGATTGTGAAGTATCGATTGGCGAGATACGCATTGAATGCACCCACGGCCAGCAGCGGGTGTCGCTCGATTGGCCAGCGTCAGCCGCTGCCACATCACTTTGATCAAAGGGCCACAATGAATTTGTCAGACCAAAAGTCATGGTCGGTCCAGTCAGGAGGGCATCCCATGTCCCCTGCACTGACATTTGGTACGTGCGGGAAATTTTTCATCATCTGCTTCAAACGACATTGCCACGAAGAATTGGGGCAAACCTTTTGCATCAGATGCGCGAGAATACACAAAACGCCGTAAACACGTGACGCGACTTCAGTGTTACCGATCAACCGATCGAAGGTAGTGATTTCTCCTGGTTCCGGCATTTTGGGTTGATCGACAAGGTTCTTGTTCCACAGCCGATTGTGGTGAGCTGCGATATTGCGGACATGATTGATCGTGCGCAACCAACTGGCCATGGTCTTCCAGCTATGCAAGCCATATTTGGCGGCAATCTGTTCTTTGTCGCCGATGGCCATGCCCTGATAAAAATTCGACAACAGGCCAAAATCCCAAAGCTCGACGGCAATCCAGATCGGCAAGGGCCCGCCGTATTTGCTGGAGTAGTGCTTGACGAAATCTTCCTTGGAACGCGCGACCAACTCGTTGTAATTCTTGATCCAGTCCGAGTAGCCCGTTTTACCGGTTTTGGGTTTGATCTTTTTGGTGAAGTTCCCGTGTAATAGCGCTGGATTGGTGTGTGCAAACGCATCGTGCTCGCCCAGCAGATGAGCAATGTCCACCCGAACGGCTATTTCGATTCGCTCAATGGCATCGAGCAGCAACAGCCGCAGTCGTTTGTCGAACACGTAAAGGTCTAGGGCATCCTGGAAGCGCGCGCCTTCAATGAATTGTTCACTGCGCACGACGGTAAGTTTTTTGGAGATGGGGTCTTGCTGCAGCGAGGTATCCCGAAAGGGATACCAATAGGCACTTAAACGGTAATAACCGATACGACGTAGGTAGTCCATAGCAGTCGTCTCGTCGCTAACCCTGAGCCCACGTGCTTTGAGCAATTGCAACTGTTCGGCGAAGCGGAGGAACGGTTTTTGGTAAGTCGTTGACACGATTCTTGACTTTGAAAATGAAAACCCACCCGTACATCTTTCGACGAAGAGGGGTGGGCCGTGTTAAGTAATATTATGCCTCAAGTAGGCATTCAAGTCAAAGTCAATTCAATCAATCCAAGTGTCAATTAATTCAGACAGGATCTCGCGACACTGCAGAAGATTGTCATACAACCCATTACACGTTTGGGTGATCGCTGCACCGGCCATGGCTGCTGCCCAGCAAGCCCATGTGCCTTAGAATTCCTTCGCTGCTGTTTTGGTGTTCGTCAATGGCATCGAGGTGCATTAGTTGGGGAATACGTAGGTAGGGCCCGGGGGTTAGCCGATGTCTGATACGTCGTAAAAAAAGTGGATCCCAACTTTTGTAAACTGATACTAACAAGGTGTGTTTGGCGTCCGCTTACTTAGGTTTGGTTAGGTTTGGTTACGTTTGGTTTTTGATTGTGGTTGTGTGGTTGTGCGGTTGTGGTGCGGTGGCCGAGGCGTAGGATAGTGTGAAAGGACAGTTATCAAATCTGCAACCATACGTCGATAAACGGTTATTGTCAGGATGAGATCAAATATTTACCAGACTTAACAAAAATGAAGTGAAGGAGCGCAGCGACCATGGATAAGTCAGTGAGTTTTGCCGAATTTGCGAATATTGCCATCCCCACGCCGACGGGCAGCTATGTGCCGTACTGTCAAACAGGGGACTTGTTGTATCTGGCCGGTCAGACGTGTTCGCGCGATAACAAGATGGTTTATGTTGGGCAGGTCGGAGTTGATCTAACCGTGGCCGATGCACAACAGGCGGCACGGATTTGCATGCAGAACCTGTTGGCGACACTCTATAAGGCTGTTGATGGACAGTTTGATCGGGTGGTTCAGTGTGTCAAGGTCAACGGCTACGTCAACTCGCAGGCCCCGTTTTCTGATGGGCCGACCGTGATCAACGGCGCGTCGGACTTGGTGGTGGCATTGATGGGTGAGCAGGGCCGTCATGCGCGCACAGCGGTTGGCGTCTCGGCGTTACCAGGCAATGCCGCCGTCGAAGTGGAAGCGATTTTTAGATTGAAGTTTTAAGCTGAAGTTCTAAGCTGAAGTTCTAAGCTGAAGTTAAAAGCGATTTTATTAACTGAAGCGGGACCCATTTTTTAACGGGTCTCGCCATTGAGCGGAGTCGCTAGGATGTCAACAGCCCGTGCGTTTGAAGTCACGCTATCGGACGGCGCCACACTGATGTGCAATGTAGCGGGCAAGGGCACGCCTGTGCTTTGGGTGAGTGGCTTGAGAGGTGTGGCCAGTTTTTGGGAGTCGATTTGTACCGAACTTGATGGCGTCATGTCGATTACGTTTGATCAGCGCGGGTTGCGCGCCTCCAAACGGGGCGAGTCACCGGCTAGCGTTGATCTTCTCGCACGCGACGCCATGGCGATACTAGATGCGCTCGACCTTGAGCAGGCTCATGTCGTGGGTCACTCGACAGGCGGTTGCATAGCCATAACCATGGCCTTAGCAGCACCGACACGCATCAGCAGCCTGATCTTAAGCGGCTCATGGGCAGGCCCGCATCTCTACTTGGAGGCCTTGTTTGGCTGGCGACTCAAGTTGCTAGAGACCGCCCCCCATTTATACGAGGCGATCGGTCCGTTCCTATCGAACACGCCGCAATGGCTCATTGATCACCCGCAGCGTCTGAGTGCATCGAGAGCACTGACTGCGCAGACAGCACCAGCAACACCAGCAACACAACCAGCGCCCTGGTCGGGCAAGCGCATCAGGGTGATAAAAGAGCGGATTGGCGCGCTCATGGCGTTTGACCGAAGACAAGAACTCGACCGCTTGACGCCACCCTGCTTGGTGCTCGGCGCGCGCGATGACGTGGTCATTCCGCTCTTTTTACAAGAAGAATTGGCGCGTCTCATACCAAATGCCACATTGAAGGTTTTTGAGCAAGGTGCTCACTTCTTTCCCCAATCGCAGCACCAGGCTTTTGTTGACCTCGTGCGCGCTTGGTTGGCGTCGAATCATCACGGCTAACGTAGGTCTGCCCTCACTTCACGGTGTTTATGACCGCTGTGTCTGACCAAGGAGTCAGGGCCAACGCTTCGTTAGCGGCGATCCGTCCAAAGGCAAAGCATTCGCCGATATTACCTGTGCCTTGATACAGGTAACCGAATATGGAACCCATCTCGCCGGCGCTATAGAGCCGCTTAATCGGTTGGCCGTCGGGGCGCAATATTTCAGCGCGCTCGTTACGCCGAGGACCCCCTTGGGTGTTGAGCATGCTCGGCACCAGCGGTAAGGCGTATAAGGGGCCGTCAGCCATGGCGTGTAGCGACTTGGTGCGTCCAAACGCGGCGTCATTGCCTTGAGTGATCGAGGCATTCCACTGGTTAATGGATTCGCTTAAAGCCGTTGCGTCCATCGATAGCTCAGCGGCCAACGCTTGAACGTTTGCTGCTTGCATAATCCATCCATTTTCGATTTCTTTGCGATTGTCTTTGCTCCAGTCGTAACCAATCATGATGGGGGTCCAGCCACGGTTGGGTTTGCTGTCATAGAGCGGACCAGCATCAAGCAAGGTCTGATCAAAGATCATGTACATCGGCGTTCTCACAGGCATGGGTGCCCATTGATCTCCCATCGGGATCTTGCCGTGTTTGTGCTTGTACTTCTCGTTGATGAATCGCTTGCCATCGCCGCCCACGACGATCATGCCACCGGGCGGCTCGTGCGAGAAGTGCAGGGCGATAATTGAAAACGTCGTCGGGTACTCAGGGGCCTTGAAAGCCATGGAGGGTCCGGCGTAGTTGTTCATGTGCCAAAGGTCAGCACCGGCTTGCATTGCCATGCGAATACCGTCGCCTTCGTTGTAAGGCGAACCCGACGTATAGCAAAACGGCACGCCAGGCAGGTAGTTGCGAATCATGTCTTGGTTGTTTTCAAAGCCGCCGGTGGTGAGGATGACCCCTCGTTTGGCTTTGATGCGGATGGTCTTGTTGTTTTCACCATTCAGGCCAATTTGTGTGGCGATCACCCCGCCAATCGCCCCATCGACGAGTTGAATCAACTCGGTCGCGGGCGTTTCATACAGGATTTCAATCTGAGGCCTGGCTTTAACGGACTCTTCGAGAAACTCCCACGTCTTCGAATAGCCCAAGACATCACTATGGTGGTACTTGCGCACGCACTCGGCACCCGGTAGGTCGGGGTATTCAATGCCGGCCGGTGGCGGCTGGTGTTCTTGTGGATCGCCATCAATACTGGCGAGCCACTCGTTGTTTTTACAGTTCTCTTGCGCCCAGACCTCGATCATCGATGACGGCACTTCAAACGGGCCACAAAGCGCCTTGAGATAAGTGGCCGCCGTTTCTGGATCCGTCGGGTTTAGATAGCCTTGTGAAGCCACTCGGGTGTTACCACCCACCGCATGCGCCGGGGCTTTGTCTAGCAAGATGACACGGGCGCCACCATCGGCCGCGGTGATGGCGGCAGCCGATCCCGCCCCTCCAAAACCCACCACCACAATATCGGCCTCAAGATCAAAATTAGTCACGGTCAATCACTCATTCAATGAAAAATAGTCAGGGGGAAAGTCTGTCAGGATACAAAAATAGAAGGGTACAACTATACAAGAGTACAACGGTACAAGGATGCGGGGTAATTGGGTAGTTGTGTCTTTGTGAGGTTGTGTGGATGCGTTGCTCGGTAGTCGAATAAGCCTAAACGATACAAAACAAGCAATAAGCAATGAGTAACACGTGGCAAACACATGCGTGTTAACCCTAGAATCGGTTATGAAATCAGTCTGGGTTTGGTGTGAATTTGATGTGATTTGAATATTGCTCTTTTTTTAAAAAAAGCTTAACGTTGCTCGCATGCCTGACACACATCAACGGCCCATTGCCGAACGCATTGATTGGTTATTTGATTTGGCTCGTCGCCACGGGCAGGCCTATCGCAGTCCTGAAGCGACGTTAGCGCGTACGCGTTATCTCAGCAAACACACCACCGCCATGGTGGCGCTTAAGTGCATGGATGGCCGCATTAATATTCCGGTGGCCACCCAAACCCCCACGGGTATTGTCATGCCGTTTCGCAATTTGGGCGGCATCTTTGATTTGGGTTGGCCACACCTCGGTGAGGTGTTGCAGCACCATGTGATGGGCATGATTGGGCAGGGCCGGCGGGTGCTCTTGTTGATTACCTACCACTACGCCAAAGGAGATTCTAAGCGTGGCTGCGCGGGGTTTCACTTTAACAAGCAAGCAGGCCTTGATCACACTTGGCAAATCCGCGAGCAAGTGGCTCACATCTTCGGTGATTCGCATGAATCCGTCTATCCCTTGGTGGTTGGTTTTGAGACGGACGAGGACGCCATCACCTTGCACTCGCATGTCAATGGCCCGACGTTAAATCTGGCCGATTGTCTAGGTAAAGATGACAAGACAATGGCTTTTGAGTTGGCAGCGTTATTACCAGACATGCCCCTTGATATGCGCGATGACTTGCTGCCCCTGTTGATGGGTAATCTCGATCACATCGAGCAGGTAAGGGCGCAGAACGTGCGACAAGAGCGACTGCTTGATATTGAGCATCGCGAGTGGATGATTTGCCTGGGCAGAGGCTTTGATTGGTTACACACGCCGAATATTGCACTCATTATTGGTCCCTACAGTCCCAATCTTGCTCATCCGATTCAAACCGCGGCCCAAATTATTGACACGAACATGGGCGCGTCACGCATTCCCGATGACGGCTTTTTGTTGCTGGCCTCAGTGCCCTATGAACACGTTGGTGTAGACCGTGCTCGGGCGGAGTTGAAAGCCCGTTTCTTAGCGGGCTTTGCGGCACAGGTGATCGGCGAACAAAACCCCGAACTCGCACAAAAAATGCACGTTCGAACCGCTGTGCTCGATTGGCAGTCGAGGCGCTTAGAGACACTCTCGCCGTAGGCTACGATAGCGGCTAAGTCAGGAAGGCAAGCCAAATGCATTAGCCAGCCACGTTAGCCAAATACAGTGAGAACAACCATGTCGTCATCAGAAAAGCGCTCGGCGCAGCAGCTCCGAGAACAAGGTAAGGCCGCGTTTGAGCGGCTTGGTGTGCCACCAGACGATGCCCGTCTGTGCGCCGATCTGCTGGTGATGGCAGACCTCTTTGGTTTGACAACACACGGCCTGAGCCGGCTTGAGTCTTACGGCGAACGGCTGCGCATTGGCGGCATCAATCCCAAGCCCACCATTCAAATCGAGCATGTGGCCAATGCGGTCATCAAAGTCGACGGTGACAACGGCTTGGGGCCTGTGGTTGGCATGCGCACCTTACATGCCACCATGGATGCGGCCCGTGAACACGGCGTGGCTGTTGGTTTTGCTCGTGGGAGTAACCATTTTGGGCCGATCTCGCCGTATCTTTATGAAGCGGCCCAAGCCGGCTTTGTTAGTCTGGTGTGCAGCAACGCCACGACCACCATCGCCCCGTGGGGTGGCAGCGACGCCAGACTAGGCAACAACCCACTCGGGTTTGGCGCACCCGGGTCCGATGGTAACCATTTCATGCTCGACATGGCCATCAGCGTGGCCGCACGGGCAAAGATTCGTTCGGCTTTGCGCGATGGCAAACCCATTCCTAGCACCTGGGCCACAGACGCCAAAGGCAACCCAACCACAGACCCCGCCCAAGCCCTCGAAGGCTTCTTACAACCCATGGGTGGCTACAAAGGCTATGGGCTCGCCCTCATGGTGGACTTATTAGCAGGCGTCATGTCTGACGCCGCTTACCTGACCCACGTGAAGTCTTGGGTCGACGCACCAGAAGAACCACAGAACCTCGGTAACTTCTTTTTGGTGATGGACACCAAGGTCTTGGGATCAAGTGGCTGGCTGCTCGCGCGCATGAAAGACTTCATGATGATCTTGCACGCCAGTGAGCCAGCAAACCCCAGTCAGCCGGTGTTGGTGCCAGGAGAGATGGAGCTTGGTCGCATGCGCGACCGACTGCGCGACGGGATTGACATTGATGCAGCCGTGTTGGGTTTGCTCGATTAACTTATCTTCACCAAATAACTCACACCATATGCCCCGCACCACATGGCCCACACCACATGGCCCACACCACATGGCCCACACCACTTCCTTTGGTGACCTACCCCATCTAGGCAAGCACTCGAAACATGGTGCGTAGGGTGTCTTTGAAGTGAGGTCGGCAATGGTCACTCCACGGGGTACCTCGCACGGCCAACCAGGGGTCAGAGCCCATGACGCTTTCGTGGGTGAGTTCATAACAAGCCACCGACCTTGGGCTGTGATCAGCATTCAAAAATTTCACGGTGTGCACCGTGCCAACAACGGTGGCCAATCCCGGCATATGCTCGCTGTCATACCAAGCGCTGATCTCTTCAAACCAACCTTTGTCCGCGTCAGTCTCGACCACATAATGAGCGGTGACTGGCTCACCAGCGCTCGCACCCGCGCACTCAAGCGTCCTGGTCAAGCGCGACACAGTGGCCTGCTTGTCACCAGTTAGCTTCCTCCAAGCCTTTTCCCATTCGGCGCGTTGTTTTTTACCGACCTTGGCTGTTTGTTGAGTTCTGACATAGGCGTGGCAAAGCAGGCGTTTGGCGTCTGGAGATGAGGTCGTGTCAACCACGATTCGACTGCCGTCAATGGCAACACCCGTGAGAGATTGTAGGGCCGCTTCGTTAAGCTGATCTTTACGCGTCGGTTTGATCCGCGCTTTGAATAAGATCACATCTGTTTTCATATGAATCTCCTTGGGGCCGTGCAGTCGGTCTTAACTGTTCGTTTTGAATCATTTGTTTTGAAGCGTTGGGTTCAAACTATTCAGTCAAAACGCATGGCTTCTATTTGGCTAGTCTAGCCATAAGCACGGGGGTACGCAATGTAGGAGCTCGTGCAGAAGCTCATGCAGGAGATCAACAACTCAGTCCTCGAACTGAAACAGTCTTTGGGGGTTGTGCACCAAAAGCGTCTCTAGTGCCGCAGGACTCGGTGCGATATCGATTAAGGCTTCGACCAAGGTGACGTCATCTGGTACGTGGGTGTGGTTGGGGTGTGGCCAGTCCAGTCCCCAGAGGCATTGTTCGGGATAGCGTTGAACCAAATCGGCGGCGAGTTGTTTGCCAGCAAGGTAGGGCGGCTGGTCGTCGATGCGATCGATGCCGCTGACTTTGACGTAAAAATTTGGCTCATCCATGAGGCGACAGAGGGCACTGTAGTGTTCGCCGGTTAAACCATTCCGGGCGTCGACGCGTCCCATGTGATCAAGCACAACAGGTAACAACTTGGCGCAAGACGCGAAAGTTGGCGCGAGCGAGGCAATGAGCTCTTTTTCGAAATGAACTTGCAGATGCATGTCGATGTCAGCCAAGCGCTCACAGAACTTCACCAGATCACCAGCAGGCATGGCGGCAGGGAGATGTTTCATGAAGTTGAATCGGACCCCACGAAAGCCAGCTGCTTTTAGGCGTAGCAGTTCAGTTTGTGACACCGAGGGTTCAACGAGCGCGATACCCACATACCGCCCACCACCGTGCGCAATCGCGTCTTCGGTTACCCGCAAATCAAAACCATGCAACGCGGTATGCACAATCACGCCCCGTTCGATACCCACCCGCTGATGCAGGGCAAAGAGTTTCTCCTTTGGCGCGTCAACAGGCGTGAAGTTTCGTTTGTCGCTGTAGGGAAAACTACTGGCTGGCCCAAATATATGAAAATGACTGTCACAAGACTTCGGCGGCAGCACTAGCGTTGGCACCCGCTGCGAATCGAGGTAAGTCTTGGTGGGCTGGTCGGAATCGAGGGGCGCTGTGAGGGGTGACTTGGTGAGGTCCATGCTTTTTTTTAGATCTTTAGGTTAGTTCTAGAGCGCGGCGCGCCATCAACTATCGCCTGTCGACGGTCTCGTATCGCCTGAGTCCTCGGTGTTGTCAGTGGTTTGGTTGGCTTGGGAAGGAAAGCACATCTTATCGCCATCCCATTGCTGACCACACCAGCAGTGACCTTCGTCGTTGATGATACAGGTGCCGCTGCCGCAGCATCGGGGATCTTCTGCCATGATGATTTCCTTGTGATTGATCGGTTTGTGATTGATCGGTTTTTGCTTAACTCAGGCCCTGCTGTCATCGAACCCTTGGCCGCCACGAGTACCGCCGAGGTCTACTCAAAGGGAGGTGTTGGGTTTGATATTGAACTGGATTTGGTATTGAACTGGACTTACTGCTGGACTGTATTTGCCTCTGAACCTAACATCTAACGATTGATTTGTAACACGGAAGAAATTTTAAAAAGTGGATGCCAATTCGAGGCAAGCGGCTTTGGCTTTTGTGCTCAACCCGCTACTGAGCATTTTACTCAACGCCTTACTCAACATTCTACTCAACAGGCTCCTCAAACCTCTTCACCAAAATATGTCTGCGCAAGGCTTGCGTCCTATTAAACTGGTAGTTTGTAGGTAATCTGTGGGTAATCTGCGGGCAGCCTCTGAGCCATTCTTTCTTAAGAGGCTGGCGTGCTTTCGCTAATCACCACCAACGTTGAATCATGAGTCTGACACTATTCGATAAAATCTGGTCCACGCATTTGGTACTGCCTCGGGATGACGGGCCGTCGCTGCTTTATATCGATCGGCACATCGTGCACGAGGGCTCGTTCCATGCTTTCAATGCGCTGCGTGCGCGCAATCTGTCGCTACGCCATCCTGAGCGGGTGTTTGGTGTGCCCGATCATTATGTGCCCACGCACAGTCGTTTGGCCAAAGAGGCGGCGAGCGATGAGGTGGGCAACATGATTGTGCAGTTCGATCGGAATATGCAGTGGGGTCAGGTGCCGCATTTTAAGCTTGCAGACGAGCGCCAAGGCATTGTGCACGTGATCGGTCCCGAGCAAGGGCTAACGCTGCCCGGCATGGCGGTGGTTTGCAGCGACAGTCACACCTCTACGCATGGGGCGCTCGGTGCGATTGCGTTTGGTATTGGTCAGTCAGAGAGTATGCATGTGATGGCCACGCAGACGCTATGGCAAATCAAGCCCAAAGCCATGCGTGTGCGGGTGGACGGCCCGCTCGCGGCTGGGGTGAGCGCCAAAGACTTGATCTTGGCGATCATCTGTGAAATCGGTGCCGCAGGCGCGGTCGGGCATGCCATTGAATATGCCGGCACGACGATCGAGTCGCTCGGCATTGAGGGTCGACTGACCATTTGCAACATGTCAATTGAAGCGGGTGCGCGGTTTGGATCGATTGCGCCAGACGACGTGGTGTTTGAATACCTACACGGCAGACCACAGTCACCTAAAGGCGAGCAATGGGACCAAGCACTTGCTTATTGGCGCACCCTGAAGTCCGATGACCACGCGCGCTTTGATCAAGAGGTGGTGCTAGATGGCAGCCACATCAAACCCATGGTGACGTGGGGCACCAGTCCCGATGCGGGGGCCCCGATTGATGGGGTTGTGCCTGACCCTGCTCGTTTGAATGATGCCGCCGAGCGCGCGAGCGCCCACGCGGCTTTGGACTACATGGCGCTTACACCCGGCACCCGCTTAAAGGACATCGCCATTGATCGGGTCTTTATCGGCTCATGCACCAATAGCCGCTTGAGTGATTTACGAGAAGCCGCGCGCATCCTGCGTGGACGCAAAGTCCGTGTCCCAGGGATGGTCGTGCCCGGTTCGGGCCTAATCAAGCAAGCCGCTGAAGCAGATGGGTTGGATCGGGTTTTTATCGAGGCAGGCCTGCAATGGCGTTCAGCCGGCTGCTCCATGTGTGTCGCCATGAACGGCGACGCCGGTCAGCCCGGTGAGCGCATCGCCTCGACTTCAAACCGTAACTTTGTTGGCCGACAAGGCAGGGGCACACGCACTCACTTAATGAGCCCCGCCATGGCGGCTGCCGCCGCCGTCAGCGGCTACTTAACAGACGTCAGGCAGTTTTCATGAATCCATCTCAATCAGTCTTCGAGCCGTTGCAAACCTTAACCGCTCGTGCCCTTGACCTGCCGGGCGCAAACATTGACACCGACCAGATCATTCCCGCCCGGTTTCTAAAGAAAAACCGGGCGGCGGGCTACGGCCAATACCTGTTTTTTGATGAGCGGTTTGAAGATCGGTTGGAAGATGGGTTTGAAGAGCGGTTAGATAGCCACTGCACTGCGCGTGCCGATCACCCTTTAAACGCAAAAAATTCGCCCCAAATTCTGGTCGTCCAAGATAACTTTGGCTGTGGGTCCTCGCGCGAAGGCGCCGTCTACGCCTTGGTCGATTACGGTATTCGCGTCGTGGTTGGCACGAGCTTTGGTGATATCTTTTTTAACAACTGCTTCAAAAACGGACTGTTACCGATTCGCTTGCCGTTGGCCGATCACTTGGCCTTGCGTACGGATTTGTCCCCTTTTGGTTCCTTGACCATGGATCTGGTCAATCAGTGCGTCCAAGGCAGTGGCCACCGCGCATCATTTGATATCGATCCGTTTGCCAAAGCGTGTTTGTTGCAAGGCGTAGACGAAGTGGCACTCACGTTGGGTTATGAAGCGCAAATCAGCGCGTTTGAAAACAGTTACAGCCAGCGATTTCCTTGGCTGACACCGCCTGTTGCATAAGTACTTAAGTGCTTAAATGCTTAAATGCTTAAGCAACAGGCTCCCAATCACCACTGAAGTAGTCACTCTATCGATAATTAAGCAGTCTTGTGCTGCAACGGAGATGCGAATGAACGATCAGTCAACCTATCCTGTGGGTTTAAGACGCGGCCAAGCCAGCAGCAAAAACGCCCGCCTCAAAGCGGCGCTGACGTCCAAAGAAATACTGATGGCGCCCGGCTGTTTTGATTGTGTGACGGCCAAGCTTGTGGCAAAAGCGGGCTTCACGGCGGGCTACATCACAGGGTCTGGCCTGTCGATGAGTGCGCTCGGCGCCCCAGATATCGGCGCTATCTCCTTTGGTGAAATCCTCGAGCGCGTCATGCGAATCGCTGACAGCGTGGATATTCCGTTGATATGTGACGCAGACACCGGCTATGGTGGGCCCATCAATGTGATTCGTACAGTCAAAGATCTAGAGCGTGCGGGCGTCAGTGGCATTCAAATTGAAGATCAGACCTGGCCTAAAAAGTGTGGTCATGAGCTCGGCCGAACCGTGGTCGACACCGCCGAAATGGTGGGACGCATCAAGGCGGCCGTGGATGCACGTGATGATCAACATTTGCTGATCATTGCCCGCACCGACGCACGTACCTCACTTGGGATTGATGCAGCAATCGAGCGGGCGCATCGCTACCATGAGGCGGGCGCAGACGTTTTGTTTGTCGAGTCACCTGAGAGCGAACTTGAGATGCGCCAGATCAACGAACAGATCAAAGCGCCGACGCTTGCCAACATGGTCGAAGGCGGGCGTACGCCTCTCTTTGATGCCGCTACGCTTCAAGAGATTGGCTATGGCGTGGCCATCTACCCCAACTCACTGACGCGCATGATGGCCTCGCAAGGTGCCCGCATGCTGCAAACCTTAAAAAAGGATGGCTCAACAGCGGCATTCTCTGACCGCATGGTCGATCATCGGGGGCTGTGGGATCTGTTTGACTACAGCGAGTGGACTGATCTTGAGGGTCGGTTCGCGCAGAAATGAACGCCGGTTTGAGGCGATAACGGTATAGAGGACGCAAAAGGACATCGCCGAGAGGTACCCCAGAGAGGCACCTCCTATTGGGGGGCCTCTCTGGGCGGTTTCATATGACTGAGGTCGATGCGCGTTCGCCGTAGTTCGATTTGAGGGCGGCGATGGTGTCTTTGAGTGACTCAACATCGCCGAATTTCATGTCCAAGTCAAACAAGTTGGCCTTGTGCGCCTGAGGGCTGCGATCCCCACACGCGTCTTCGACGATGATGCTGCGAAAGTTATGCGAGAAGGCATCCACGGCGCCTGAGCGCACACAACCCGATGTGGAAACACCACAAATAATCAGCGTGTCGATATTGTCATAGCGCAGGAAGGCTTCAAGCGGCGTCGCAAAAAAACACGAGGGCTTATTTTTTAGGATCAGGCGGTCCTCTGGACGTGGGCCATAACTCTCAGGCCATTGGTCAGCGCGAGGATCGCTCACATATTGAAAGGCGTCTGGTTCTTGCAACTTGTGGTTCCAAACACCGCGATAAGTCGGATGGCTGCGATCGTCACGACGGCTGTAGTAGATCG
>Ga0163215_101141_pt1 | contig 20155 bp, 27 predicted proteins | sample SynspAceP_FD_185934 | JGI IMG/M metagenome (GOLD analysis project Ga0163215, IMG submission 185934) | Saline lake microbial communities from Ace Lake in Antarctica - Synechococcus sp. Ace-P (Hybrid Assembly) | ecosystem: Environmental > Aquatic > Non-marine Saline and Alkaline > Saline | place... | reverse complement strand
CGGCAACAGCTTGCCGCAGAACTGGGGTTCACCTGCGACACGCTGTGCCGCTGGGAGGCCCGCCAAATTGGTCCGCCCTGCACACGGATCGGGCGACGCGTTTTATATCGCCGTGATGCAGTCGAGGCCTGGATTCTTGAGCAAGAAAACGCGCGTGCAAATCGTGCAAGACGGGGAAGCCCCCGATGAATATCCCCTTGCCCTTCCGCAACAGGAGCCAGCGCGCTGATCGCGATGAGGCCCGCTTGGACTGGATCGATGAACGCCTGCGCGAAGCCCGCATCGTCGTGGCCGACGTCGTGCATCATTCCGATCACCTGCTGCGCATGGCCTGCAAGGTTCTGGTCCAGCATGGCGAGACGCCAGAGGAACGCGAGGATGCGCGCATCCTGGAGGTTATCCTCGACGCTAAATCACCGGGACGTGACGATCGCAGGTCGCGCGACGGGGAGGACCGGGGATGAAGCGGCGTGGGACACCAGAGGCAGATCTGCAACGCGCTGTTGTGGTCGCGCTTCGCTTTGCCCTCCCAAAGGGGGCAATCATTCATCACTGCGTCAACGAGGTAACCGAGGCAGGTCCCCGCGGGGCGAAGCGCCAGGCAATCCTTGTGGGCATGGGTGTGCAAGCAGGTTTTGCGGACCTGATCGTGCTTTGCGATGGCCGCGTACTGTTCCTGGAGCTCAAATCCCTCAAGGGGCGGCTCAGCCCCACGCAGGAGGCGTTTCGCGATGCCATGCTGGCACAGGGCTTTGGCTGGGCGCTGGTGCGCAGTCTCGACGATGCGCTGAGCGCAATTGCCGATCATGGCTTCACGTCGCGCGTGGTCAGTCACGGCACGTTTCAGCGCGCTGACGCCACCTTGGTGCGGAGGGCCCAGCCATGAGCCACAAAGCGACTGTCTGGGCCATCCAGCAACGCGGGTTGAAGCCTGCCACCAAGATCGTGCTCTGGTTTCTGTGCGACCGGCACAACCCAGATTTCGGCTGTTTCCCGACGCAAGCCCGGCTTGCAGAGGATGCGGAAATGTCGATCTCGGCGTTAAACGATCACCTCACGCGGCTCGAGGACCTGCGCCTGATCCACCGGGTTCGTAGCCATGATCCGCGCACCCACAAGCGCCAGGCGACACGCTACATCTTGGGATTTGAAGATGGGTTTCCACAAAAGCCAACTCCGGAAGCCGGACACGGTTCATGCGGAACAGAGGACGAACAACACGTCGACCCAACTCCGGTTTCCGGAGATAGAGCCATCTCCGGATTTTCGGCAAAGCCATCTCCGGATTTTGCCCAAAGCCATCTCCGGAATCCGGAGACTAACCTTGTAAGGGAACCCTTAAGTAAACCTGTAAAGGAGGAGGAGGACGCGGCTGCGCGAGATTCTGATTTTGATCAGTTCTTCGCAGAGCTGCTCGGCGCGCTGGGCTTTGCCGCCGATGCCAGCCTCCCAGCTTGGTGGCGGGGCGAGCCTGCGCGGCTGCACGCTCGCCGCTGGATTGATGACCTCGGGTTGACTGAGGATCGGATCATCGAGACCGCCACCGAAACTCGGCGCGATCACCCGAACCCGCCCGATGGCCCAAAGGCGCTGGATCGGTTCATGGAACGCGCCGCTCAGCGTGATGCGCAAGCCGCAGCAGATGCCAGCGGCGGGAAAGCCAAACGGCAGCGCAAGCGCGATGTTGGCCCTCCACCCAGTGAAGATCAACTCGCGGCCTTTTACGCCGCCAAGGTGAACTCCGACGAATACCTGCCCGCCAACATGATCAGCAACGCCATGTGCGAGGCCATGCTGGCGCGCGGCCTTGTCACCCGCGAGCGGCTCCTGCTGCGAAAGGGGCGGTGAATGGCATGGTGTCACGTCCCCGGCACGGATTGTCCCTCTGCGCAGGCGGCGGTGGCCTTGATCTGGGCCTCATGCTCGCCAAACCCGGCTATCACGCCCGCGCGCTCATTGAGTGGGAGGATTGGCCTCGCGCCGTCCTCATTGCAGCCCAGCGCGCAGGGTATTTCGCCCCAGCACCAATCTGGGACGATCTGCGCAGCCTCAAAGCCCGGCCCTTCCGGGGTGACTTCGACACCGTGCTGGCCGGATATCCCTGCCAGCCGTTCAGCGCCGCCGGAAAGCGCGGTGGTGACGATGATTCCCGTCACCTCTGGCCCGAGGTCGCCCGCGTCATCCGGGAATGTGCCTCGGAATGGGTCTTCCTTGAAAACGTCGCCGGTAACGTCAGCCTCGGCCTTGAAACAGCCCTGCGAGAGTTTTGGGGCATGGGCTACACGCCTGCGGCAGGCTTGTTCTCGGCGGCAGAAGTTGGCGCGCCGCACCAGCGGCTCCGGATCTTCATCCTGGCCCACACCGATGAGCCTGCATCCCGGCACCGCCAGCTACAACTCGGCAGGGAACAGCGACTTCACACGCAAGGCCGAGGCGCTGGCGCTGGGCATCACCAATTGGTCGACGCCCAAGGCGACGGATGGCGCGAAGGGCGGTCCGGGGCAGAGCTATGGCTCGGGCGGCACCCCACCCCTGCCAGCGCAGGCGGCACAGTGGCAAACGCCAGTCGCAGACGATCAGGTCGACCGGCTGCGTGGCAAGATCAACAGCAGGGGCGAGCCGAAACTGAGTGCGCAGGCGATCCAGTGGCCAACCCCGGCGGCGCAGAACTGGAAGGGCAGCAGCGAAGCCAGCGTGACGCGGGCGGATGGCAGGAGCCGGATGGATATCCTGCACTACCGGGCCGAACAGGGCTTCATCCGCCCGGCCCCGGTGATCGGGATGCATGGGCTGCGGTCCTCGCCGCACGCCCGGATCTCGCGCCCGCTCTGGGCTTCAATGATTGCCTCGCATGGGCGGGTCGTCTCGCGACGGATTCTGAAAGCCCGCGCGCGGCGGCGGCTCAATCCGCTCTTCGTCGGATGGCTGATGGGCTGGCCCATCGAGCACGCGCTCTGCGCCTGCTCGGCAACGGAGTTCACCCACTGGCAGCGGCGCATGCGTGGCGCGCTCTCGCAGCTGCCCATGGTCTCGGGCCCGTGGATCTGGCGGCCGAGCGAGGGGCCGGAGAGCCCAGCGCAAATGAACCTCTTTGAAGGAATGCAGCCATGAGCATGCAGGGACGGATCGGCCGCGCCGGTGGCAGACGGGTAAAACGCGCGCTGGGCGTGCAAGCGCTGCTGGAATGGGCCTTCCGGGTCGAAAGGGCACAGCTGGAATTGCCGCCACCGAAAGATGTGGTCGAAGAAGGCTTTGGGTTTGGCATGGAATACGTCCTGATGCAGCGCGCCGCACTGGGCTGCAAGGTGGACGGTGGCCAGCACAAGATGGGCAGCTACACCCATGCGGATGCCGAGGTAATCGCGGCCACCGTCGCCGGAATGCCCGACAGCCTCGGCGGCATCCGGATGGCGATCAGCGTGGCCGAAATGGCGCGCGCAGGCATAACGCCCGACTGGATGCCCGGCGCAGTGCCGCGCTGCGTGCCCGTCGACATCAAGCGCAACCGCCATGGAGATCGTGCCGTCAGCGTCGTTGTCGGAACGGAAAGGGTAATGGTCAGCGGCAAATGGCGGACAATCGAAGTACGCGCCTGTCCGGTGAACTGGCGACCACATCCAGAACAGATCGCATCAGCGCGGCGCGGCTATGAGGATTGGTGGCAGGCGCTGGATTGGGTGCGGGATGGGCTGGTGGCAGGCGGCATGCTGAGAGAGATGGAAGTGCCGGATACGATGCCAAAAGTACGGCCCTGGAACACGAAAATTCCAGACAGTCGTAAATGAAAGGCTTCAAAAGCGGTTTTTTCGCTCTCCTTACCGGACTACCGGCAAATCAGAGATCCGCGTCGTATAGCGTGGGCTACGGTGTGCAGACCGCATTGCCCACGGGCTATCCATGCCCTCAGAAGCGAGCACCATCGTCTTCTTGCCGAACCGGGCGTTAACTGCGTCCAGCGCCTGCATCACGGCTTGCGACCGTTCAACTGACCCATCAACCACGTCAAACAGGGTGCGGGGCCGGTCCGCCTCGGCCACAAGGTCATCCAGCATCACGCCGGACTTCGCGAAGGCGTATGGCCCGCCCTGTTTCGGCCAGGCTGCCTCCACGCAGGCCCGCACCACTCGCACGAGGTCCCGCGCATCAGCCGTCATCGGGGTAAGGTTCACCGTTCTGGACGCGGCATGCTGAGGCTTGCCCGTGTTGAACCGGCTGGTCTGGAAAAACACCGTGATGGAACCAGCAACCAGACCGTGCTGGCGCAGCTTTTCAGCAGCGCGGGTCGCGTGGGCGGCCAGCGCGCTCATCACCGTCTCAATATCCCGCATCGGGGCACCGGAGGATCGAGTAACCGCCATCCCCTTGCGCGGTGGCGGGGCTTCATCCAGCGCCAGGCAGGGCTCGCCTTGCAGTTCCCGGACCGTCCGCTCAAGCACCACAGATCCCAAGCCCCGCGCCTGGCGGGTGGGCATGTCCCGCAAGTCCGCCGCCGTATGAACCCCGAGCAGGGCAAGCTTGGCCTTTGTTTTGCCGCCGACCCCCCAGACATCCCCCACAGGGACGCGTGGCAACACCCAGTCCGTTACGGATCGGTCCATCATGTCCAGCACACCCTTGAATATCGGGTTTCGTTTGGCCACCTCGTTAGCACATTTGGCGAGAGTCTTTGTTGGGCCTATCCCGACCCGGACCGGCACGCCGACCTGCAACAGGACTTGCGCCCGCATGGCTTGCGCGTGCGCATCCCGATCCCGAATTCCACCGAAATCAAGAAAGCTCTCATCAATCGAATAGACTTCCACCACTGGAGAGAAGGTTTCATAGACCTCAACCACCCGGCGCGAGATATCGCCGTAAAGGGTATAATTGGACGAGAACACCCGGATCCCATGCGCCGCTATCTTGTCCTGAATTAAGTGCAGAGGCGCGCCCATTTTGATCCCAAGCGATTTCGCCTCGTCCGAGCGGGCAACAGCGCAGCCGTCGTTGTTGGACAGGACGATCACAGGGACGTTCTTGAGGGAGGGCTCAAAGATCCGTTCAGCGCTGACGTAGAAATTGGCGCAGTCCGAAATCGCGATGGGCCGGATCATTCGATGGGGTAACGCCGAACTACACCGGCGATCACCCCCCAGATCTCGCTCCCCTCGGTCAGCTCAATGTCCGGGAAACACTCTTTGGCGTTGGCGCTGGACAGGTAATAGCGGTCTGCAGTCTTGCGCAGGATCTTTGCGATCACAGACCCCTCGACCACAGCCAGAACTGCTCGACCGACCCGGCGCTTACCTGCCCGGTCCACCGCGATCAAATCTCCGTCCCGAATGCCCACATCCCAGAGACAATCCCCCTCTACCCGCCACCAGAAAGTGGACGTCGGATGGCGCACAACCCAACTGATCGGGTCTATCTCCTCCTCAAGATCGTCAGCTGCGGGCGAAGGAAAACCTGCGCTCGCTGTCATCAGCGCGAGCCGTTGAGGCGCGCCAGGCAGACGTACTGGGTTCTCGATTCGATGAACTGGCATAGGACCACACTGTTCTTGTTATGTTCTAATTGAGCCACCCATATCAGATTGCGGTGTCGATCCAAGCGATTCTGAGCGAGTCCCAAACAATTGAAGGATCTCAGAGCTTTTAAAGCTGCTGAAGTTCGAATTATTTTTCAAGAGATCCGAGCTTATCTCGCAGCCCGCACTGGGCATCAATCCTAAGCGTGGCGAAAATGACGCGCGTCGGATTAACGGCCAACTGAAGGCCTGGCGCGGTGCCATTTTGCGTGCCCGTCGAAATGCACCCCAATCGACAGGGGGATCATGCCGTCAGCCCCTGCACCAGACCAAGAACTGCTGTGAGTGCCGTTGGGCCATCGACCAGAACGCGACGGCCGTCTGACAGAGTGATGTCAACGCGGATGGTCGTAAGCGGCGTCCTGTGCTGGGGGCACCTCGGCCTCCATCAAGGGAGCAAAGGCCAATGCGGACGCTTCAACCTCAATGGGGAGAAAGTCGCATTCGCCACCCCCTGCGTCTGACGCTTCAGCAACTGGGCCAAACCGTGAATCACGCAGCCATTTATGGATCAGGTTCGCATTCATTCCGTAGCGTCGCCCAGCGTCTTTGTCGGCACCGAAAGAGTACTGGTCACCGGCAAATGGCGGATAATTGAAGTGCGGGCCTGTCTGGTTACCTGGCAGCCGCATCCGGAACAGATCGCCTCCGCCCGGCGTGGTTATGAGGATTGGTGGCAGGCGCTGGCTTGATTGCGGGATGGGCTGGTGGCAGGCAGGATGCTGCGGGAGATGGAAGTGCCGGCAGTTATGCCGAAAGTGAGACCTTGGGGATCCGGCTGACAACGTCGCGATGGGCGGAAACTAGACTTTCGCCGGAGGTGCAAAGCCCGAGTTCGACCAAGGAGGAAGCGGACCTTCAACACGAAGATCCTATGCGGAAACAACGGCGGTTGGCTTGGATCCTCTTTGCCAAACCTCTGCATTGTAACTAGTGCTTGCTATCACGGTAGGCGCAAAAACCTTCAACATCCGCTTGGGTTTTGAACGAAGCATGTGGCGTGGTCGCTAATGCCTGCAGTCTGAACTAATGAGGCATTCACAGCAGTTTCGAAATCAATCTGTGAAATGCTACAAGCCAAGCCAATGATGACAAACACTGAGCCTTCCGAACTTGACCACATAAAGGGCGGTCACTCGACGAGCGAAGTGATATGTGATTGCCGAACAGAACGAACATAATTACCCTTGGTAAAGCTCCAGCTGCTCAAATTATTAGCAGTAAACGAGATTTATTCTATTGGCTTGAACTCAAAATTGCAGCTAGGTCGCCCTGAGGTTGCCGTCTGGTGTCCATGACGAGGCCGTTTTGAATGTGCTTCAAGTGAGACACCAGAAGTTCTTCTGACTGATCGGGATCGCGCAGTTGGATCGCCTTTAGGATTTTACTGTGCTCGTCGTCGGGGCAGCTGGCGTTCTCGGATGATCCAAACAGGCCGACGATCAGGGAGGTGCGCGTTACAAGTTCTCGCATCATTCGCGAGATGAATTTGTTGCCTGTCGCTTGGGCGAGCTTGGAATGAAATTCGCCGGATAGACGGATGATCTCCGTCCGTTCGTTTGCAAGGCGCGCCGCATCTTCGAGCGCAATATGATCGGTAAGAAGAGTCAGGCTGATTTCACTCGCGCTTTGCGCAAGTTGCCGCACGAGTGGTGGTTCAATCAACATGCGCGCGGCGAAGACATCGTTAGCCTCAGACTTGTCAGGGCAAGCGATATAGGCGCCGCGATTCGATTGCAAGTTGACGATTCCCTGGCTTGAAAGCAGCAAAAGTGCGCGCCGCACCCGCATCCGGCCAACGCCAAATGTCTCACAAAGACTTCCCTCGCTCAGTTTAGTGTTGGGCGCCAAGCGTTGTTCCATGACCGCTTTGTAGATCCGCTCTACAATCAGATTCTCACTCAGTTCAGATGAAAATACTGATACATCTCGGTCACTTGATTGGGATATTATGCTCACACTAAGGCCTTTCTAGAACGCTTATTCTGGCGCCATTTGATGCCAAATACCGCTTACTTTCAAGCCAAACTATGGCTTAATGCCAGATTTTGTCGACCGCAAAGTAAAAGGTGTTGACAACTATTGTTAACAATTAGACGATTAGAACAGCAGAGATGGCCCAGTCATTTAACTGCGAACCAAGAATGGCGCAAAAAGCGTCAGCATAGAATTCAACGGGAGTTAAGAAATGCAACGTAGATCACTTTTGAAAACAGCCCTGGCGGCTGCAACCCTTACCTCACTTCTCGCGACGACTGCACTCGCAGAGAACACGGTTCTGAAGATTGGCTTTGTTGGCGTGACCAGTGGTCCAGCTGCATCGTGGGGTATCTCGAACCAACGTTCGATGGAAACCCGCGCGGCGTGGATCAACGAAACTGGCGGTTATGAAATAGGCGGCACAACATACGACATCGAAATTGTTTCCTTCGATGATCAAAAAGACCCCAAGCGGGCAATTGCGGGCATGGAGAAGATGGCCCAAGAGGGCATCCACTATGTTGTTGGTCCGAACGTCGACGACGGTGCAGCAGCTGTGCGCCCAGTGGCTGAGTCCAACGGCATTATGTATTTCCCATATGCGTTCCCAAAATCGCTATATGTAGCGCCAGCATCGAACGCGGTTCTTGGCATGGTTGCGAATTACCAGTCTGGCCCTGCAATTTACAAATACCTGATGGAAGAAAAAGGCGTAAAGACAGTTGCCTTTATTGCGGCCAACGAATCCGATCCGCTCAGCCAGCGTGATGGAGGTGTTGAAGCCGCAACAGCACTTGGTATGGAAGTTGTTTCTGACAGCGTCACATATCAGGTTGATACAACTGACTTCACACCTGTTTTAACGCCAGTTATGCGCTCGCGTCCTGACTTGCTGGTTCTGTCCGGTGTGTCTCCTGCTAACGCGCCACAGCTTATCCGCTCGGCACGTGAGTTAGGTTTCGAAGGTGTGATTTCTACCGAAACTGCGCAAGATGCGGGTGTTCTGGCTGAGGGTGCAGGCGACTTGGCGAACGGCTTTATCTCGGTTGGTGGTGCGTCCACCCCAGAGTTGGCCTCTCCAATGATGTTGGAGTTTGTTCAGCGTTACACTGACATGTTTGGTGAATATAACGACGAGTCCAACACCAAAGTCTATGCACTTGAGTACATTCTTGAGACCCTGAAGGCCGATCCATCTGCGATCACTAATGTTGATGCGTTCCAAGCCACAATGGACACGTTCGAAGCACCAAATCCATACATGAATGGTGATGCGACATTGCGTTATGTAGGCATGACGTCCTTTGGTCAGCGCCGTCAGGTGTCTGTTCCATTGGTGGTGAATGTCTATCAGGATGGTGCGTTTGAAACTCTGTTTGTTGCAGAAGTCGACTAACACTTCCTGACTGCTTGGACGTCCCTTCAAGCAATAACTCCCCTGGGCCATTTTTGGTCCAGGGGCTTTTCTGAAAGAAAGAGCTTATGGAACAGATATTGGCCAATGGGGTCTATCTGGGGTCCCAATACGCGATGATTGCGCTTGGTTTGACCCTGATTTTCGCCCTGATGAACGTCCTAAATTTTGCACACGGACAGATGTATGTGATTGGCGGTTTTGTCACATATACCTTCTACGGTCAGTGGGGCGTACCGTTTGTTCTGGCGCTGGTTATGTCTTGCGTAACGTTGGCAATCCTGGGGGCGTTGATTGAACGGTTCCTATTTGCGCCCGTAATCAAAGGCTCAGCCCGCGAGGAAAGCACAATGCTTTTGGCCGCTGGCATCGCATTCTTCTTGGATGCGGTTATATTGCTGGTGTTTGGCGAAAAGCAGCGCGGTGTTCCAAAAATTATCGACGGTGTTTTCAACTACGATTTCAAATTGATTATGCCGTATGATCGCATTCTGATTTGCGGACTTGCCATCCTATCAATCGTCGCCTTCATCGGCCTGATGCAATACACTAAGACTGGCCGCGCTTTGCGGGCGTTGGCCCAAGATCGCACGGCGGCTCAGCTTATGGGCGTGAACGTGGATCGCTATTCAATGATCGGCTTTGCGCTCGGCGCGATGCTTGCTGGACTTGTCGGCGGCTTGTTGGTCACTATCACCGGTGTGAACCTTGGCATGGGCGGCCCGACGTCGATCAAAGCCTTTATGATGGTCATGATTGGTGGCGCGGGCGTTATTTCTGGCGCGATTTGGGGCGGCATTATCCTTGGCTTCATGGAAGCAATTGGCCTCGCGTTGCTTTATGAATATGGCGATATCACTTACTTGCTGATCTTCGTTTCCCTTATGATTTTCCTCGCCATTAGACCGCAGGGTTTGATGGGCAAGCCTTGGGGTTAAGTCGATGAAACACTTTACTCAAAAACAACTGATGGGCATCGGGATATTCCTTTTCGCCATTTTTGTTGGTGTTCCAATTATCATTGGCGCAACAGGGCGTTGGGATTTCTACTATACTCTGACCTCCGTAGCCCTATTGGCTATCGCAAGTGCGGGCGTATGGCTGACGTTTTACATTGGGCGGATTAATATTGGTCAAGGCGCATTTGCATTAATCGGGGCCTATGTCTCGGCCATTTTGGTGGTCAAAGCAGGTTGGTCATTCTGGATATCACTGCCGGCAGCGGGTCTATTTGCAGCCGTGGTCGCTATCCTGATTGGACTGCCAATCTTGCGACTACGCGGCGTTTATTTCGCGATGATCACGCTGGTATTAACGCAGGTGGTAACGCTGACCGCCCTCGCATTGCCAATCACCAACGGCGCAAAGGGTATCTCTTCTATCCCGCTGCCAACTGGTGTGTCGCTGTTTGGCATTCCAATCATCCCAAACTTTGCTTCACTGGAAAATACCAAGCTGGCGTTCTACCTTACCGCCTGCGTCTTGATGATTGTTACCTATGCGGCCCTCTACCGTTTGGTGAATTCACGCCTCGGCCACCTTTGCCGCTCAATGCAGCAAAACGAGGAACTGGCTAGCTCGATCGGTGTGAATATCTCTTACATCCGCATCGTCATCTTCGCGATCTCCAGCTTTTTCGGTGGGATAGGTGGGGCGATGTTTGGATCTATCGCCCAATCGGTATATCCTTCCAGCTTTCAGGTCGCAGACTCGGTCAACTTCATGTTGAATTGCTTCCTTGGAGGGTTGGGCTATGTCTTTGGACCAATGCTCGGGACACTGGTTCTGTATTTCGGCTGGGACTTGTTGTTCGAATTAGGCAAATACCAAATGCTGATTTATTCAACAATCTTGATCATCTTGATCCGGTTTTTGCCTAACGGCATTTTGAGCCTGCGACTTGGTAAGGGAGACAAAAAATGAGCGCCCTTATTCAAGTTAAGAACGTCACCAAAAAATACGGTGGTCTGACGGCGAACAATGACATCAGCTTTGATGTGGCCGAAAACGAAATCCTGTCGGTGATTGGGCCAAATGGCGCTGGTAAATCCACGCTGTTCAAGATGATTTCGTCATTCACTCCAACCACATCGGGTGAGGTGTTGTATAGCGGAGAGCGTATATCGAACCTTAAGCCGCACATCGTGGCGCGCAAAGGTATAGTTCGAACATTTCAGGAAACGACGATATTCAAAAGCATGACCGTGCGCGAAAGCGTTGTTGTTGCCCAACACCTTCGGGCCACTGCCTCGCTTGCAGGATATTTTTGGGGATCAAAAGCGGCCAAAGAAGATGTCACAGCTTTTGGTCAATACGCGGATGAGTTGCTGGATTTCCTCGGCATGTCCAAGATCAGCAATGAGCAAGCTAGCAATCTGCCACAGGGAAACCTGCGCGCGCTTGGCATCGCTATTGGTCTAGCGACTGATCCCAAAGTACTTTTGTTGGACGAACCTTTTGCGGGCATGAATCATGATGAGACCATGCATATGGTTGATCTTGTGCGCTCTGTGCGTGATGAGCGCGGCGTGACCGTCATGTTGGTGGAACACGATATGCCCGCGGTGATGAACATCTCTGACCGGATTGTCGTGCTCAACTTTGGTGAAAAAATCGCCGAGGGTACGCCCTCTGAAATCCAGAATAATGAAAAAGTCATCGAGGCCTATCTTGGCAGCGTCGACGATGAGATTGGGATGTAAACCATGGCAGCTATGTTGGATTTCAAAGACGTCGAACTTTACTACGATCATGTTTATGCGCTGAAAGGCGTGTCATTGACCGTCAACCAAGGCGAAACCGTTGCTCTGATTGGGGCCAATGGTGCGGGCAAGTCGTCAATTTTGCGTGCAATCACGGGGCTGGCCAAACCGGTTAAAGGGTCCGTGTCATTCGAAGGTGTGCGCATAGATGGCGCTGACCCCTCAGATACCGTCAAACGTGGCATCGCAATGGTCCCAGAGGGTCGCCGTGTTTTCCCCTTCATGTCGATCAAAGACAACCTGATGATGGGTGCCTTTACTCGCACAAACAAGGGTGAAATCCAGGACACACTCGATAGCATTCTGATCCGTTTTCCACGTCTCAAGGAACGCTATTCCCAAGCGGCGGGAACGCTATCTGGCGGCGAACAACAGATGATGGTGATTGGGCGTGCGTTGATGGCGAAGCCCAAGTTGCTGTTGCTTGATGAGCCAAGCCTTGGGATCGCACCAAAACTGGTGCAAGATATCGCGCGTTCAATTGTTGCGATCAACCGTGACGAGGGTGTTTCTGTGCTGCTCGTCGAGCAAAACTCACGCATGGCACTCAGCATTTCACACCGCGCCTATGCAATGGCGACAGGCAAGGTGGTGATTGAGGGCAATTCAAAAGAGCTGTTGCACGATGACCGTATTAAGGCCGCCTATCTTGGTGGGGAAGTGTAGTCAGCAATGAAAATTCTAGTTATTAATCCCAACACTACCGCCTCAATGACGACAAAAATTGGCGCGGCGGCGCGCGCCGTTGCGCGCCCCGATACTGAAATTGTTGCGACCAATTCCCAAAACGGTCCCGCGAGCATTCAAGGTTTCCTAGATGTGGCTACCTGCGTGCCGGGCTTACTCGCAGAGGTCGTGCGCCACCCAGACGTTGATGCCATCGTTGTGGCATGTTTCGATGATACTGGTGTCGACGCGGTCCGCACGATGGTCTCGGTCCCTGTTTTGGGGATCGGAGAGGCCGCCTATCACGCGGCCAGCATGATCTCAACCAAGTTCAGCGTGATCACAACCCTGTTGCGCTCAGTTCCTGGGTTGGAAAATAACCTGATGCGCTACGGTCTCGCGCAAAAATGCGTGCGGGTGCGGGCTACTGATATTCCAGTGCTCAAACTTGAAGAGGGTGACCATGCCACCCTGTCAAAAATTCGTTCCGAAATTCGAGAAGCCATAGAACAGGATAAGGCTGAGGCGATTGTTCTGGGCTGTGCTGGCATGTCGGACCTTATGACGCAACTCAGCGAAGAATTTGGTTTACCCATAATCGACGGCGTTGCCGCTGGCGTAACTTTTGCTGAAGCATTGGTGAACAATAGCCTAAAAACCTCCAAAGTTGGTGCATATTCTGCGGACTGAATGAAAAACATCAACAGCATTCCTGGAATTCCAAGATATCAACTGTTCATAATGGCGTTACCCGTTTCTCAAAAGCAGCCATGAGTCTGATCAAAAACCAAAGGTCACGGCGTCCGTACAGCTATCCTGCCTATGGAAATGTTGCGCTTGTGCAGTACGGTTCGGGGAAGCCGGATTGCGCCGTCGGCGACCCCACGGAACGGCGGCTTTGGGCCGTTCATGTCGATCGACACGAATGGCGGACAGCAGACTTTGGCGGCGTTGCCGAGAAATTTGTGGCGCGACGCGAAAGCGGACTTTCCCTTTTTGCATTGTGGTCGTGAATATACTTTTCAAGCTCTTGCCCTACCGGAAGAAGTGCCAAATCCGTTGCGAGATGCTTTTTGCTTCAGTTTCATGCTCTAAGTCGAGTGTACTGTAAAACACCATTATGGTGAGCTTGGTTGAAGCTAGACACGGACGACATGATTAATTCTGCACAACGTCACTGAGTGACCCAATAACTACGTACATTTTACCAACAGCTTCAACGCAGGTCTGAGGGCCAAAAAAATTGCAGTACTTACAGAATGCTATGAAGTTGAGCTAACGGGCCCGAATACCTGCCGTGCAAGCGATCTAATTTATCCTTCACGCTCTGCTTTTTTGCGCGCTAGTTTACGCTGACGATTAACAGCCTCTTTTTTCTCCCGTGCTTTCCGGACAGATGGCTTTTCGAAATGTTCCTTGAGCCTCATCTCACGGAACACGCCTTCGCGCTGAAGCTTTTTCTTAAGCGCACGAAGCGCCTGATCGACGTTATTATCACGAACACTGACTTGCATTTGGGTTCTGCTAACTTTCCAAGAGAATTTTAAATCATTTTGCAGCGTTACGCGACAAAATCAAACAAAATCTTCACGGTAGGGAGTATGTTGTCGTGTTTCAGTAAACCTTATCCCAAAGCTCAAACCCATCGCGCGTTGGCAATAGTAACCAATGTCCGCTTCCACGTGCCGCGATGCAGCGTAGCCATAGCATGATGAAAGTCCGGCTAAGGGCCGGTCAGGTCGATCCCAAAAACCTGGGCTTTGTGAAGCTATCTCTGGGAGTTCTTTAGGTTTTGGTCAATCCGTTTTTTCCACTCGCGGACAAGGAGATCCGCACACACAGTGGTACATAATGCAATAGCCCCTGACGGTATGATTGCGACCTAGCTCTGTCGTATTCCTCGCAGATTAAGGTACGTAAACCGCTCTAGATTTTTTTGTGTACTTTGGAGTGAATGACGATGGTTCAGAGCAATCTTCTTTCAGCAATGCTTGAGGCAATCTCGGGGGTCTACGAGGCCGAAGCTGATCCGCAGGGAACTTACACGGCCCAAACACTCAGGGTGACGCCATTGCTGATGAGATTTGAACAGGCACTGCCGTGTCTTCTTGATGAAGGCATTCGCACGGTCCTGGCGGGTAGCGAACACCCTGTAGCGCGCGCCGCGCATAAGGCACACCATCTGCTTCCTTGGGGTTCAAACCCTGTTGAAGGGCAAACTGAACAGACGATTGCCGAGATGATCAGCGTGGCCACGCTGATGGGGCCAGACGGGCCGATCCCTGCACCGGACGTGAGGCTGGGGTTGGTCTATATGCGGCCAGAATCTTATTATCCGATGCATCTTCATGATGCCGACGAGACCTATGTCATTATTGCGGGGCAGGCCTTTTGGATTGCTGGCGATGATATCCGGATGCGGGGGGCTGGCGACATGATCCATCACCCCAGCCAAATGCCGCATGCCTTCAATACTGGGCCTGAAGGATTTCTCGCGATCTGGCGCTGGAGCGGAGATATTAACACGGAGTCGTATGCCTTCGTCGAGGATCAGGTGGCGGATCTGCAAGCCGCAGGGGCAGTTGCCTGAACCCCACAGCAGTCCAATTAGCATCCTTCAAAACCTAGACGTTGAATTCGTGGGAAAGGGCTAACGTCAATCGCTTTGACTTGGTTGGGTAAATTCGGCGCAGACTAACGCGGTTGTTGATCTTTGGATTTACAGACTGACGATGGGCATCCAAACACTGCATGGTGCATCAATATCAACAATGCAAAAGCCTCACTACGGCGCTGAAGACTGGTGTTAAAGTCCGCAAGGGGCCGTCCGGTGCGCAAGTCCTTACGGCGTGGTGATTGGCGGCGGCTTGCGCCGCTTGCCGGACAGCGCATTTCCTGCAATCGCAGCCAGCAAAACAAGGCCGCCGATAAGCGTGTTGAGGCTCGCTGTTTCACCAAGGAAAAGCCAGACCCAAAGCGGGCCAAGCAGAACCTCAGCCAACGACAGCAGTGCAAGCTCTGCCGCAGGCAGGCTGCGAGATCCCAGCGTATAGAAAATGAGGCCCGCGCCAACCTGAAACACCCCCATGCCCATGGATATCGCGCCATCTTGCACACTCAGAACAACGGATAGCCCAAAAATTGGCATATGCCGAATGTGACGATGATGGCAAACAACCCGGACAGGAAGACCGACGGGAGCATTTCGCCCGCCCGCCCCCATCGTAAGGCCACGGTGAAGACTGCAAAACCAAAGGCAGATCCAAGTGCTGCAAGGCTGCCTTTTAGGACAACGCTGCCGGATTTATCGGCGACCATAATTGCAATCCCGCCTATGGCGATGGCAATCGCGCCCCAGGTTGCTGCGCGCACACGTTCACGCAGAATAATCCAACCGAGGACCGCAGCCATGAATGGTGCCGTTGCAAAAAGGAGCATGGCATTCGCGACTGAAGTATTCTGGATCGAGTAGATCCCGCCCGAATAGGCCGCAACTAGCGATAGCCCAGCGATAACAGAGGGAAAGCTGACGCGGTGGACCTGGACAAAGGGGCTTTCGCCCGACCGCAGCCGAATGACCACGTAAAGAAACAACGACATAGCGATCGACCGATAGAGCAAAATCTGCCAGACGACAGCATCTTCGATCATACGAATGCCTAGACCGACCGTTGACCATAGAACCCCGGCCACAAAGACGAATAGCACACCATACTTGTGAGCATGCGCATTGAAAAAGGTAGGTGCTACAGATGTCATTTTAGGCCATTCAAAGGGTTCTCTCCATTTAGGATAACGTCCCGACCAGAACTCTGATCTCTCATATGCGACATTGGCGGGGATCGTTGTGCGTGACCTTCATAAACCGAGAGTGCTGTACCATGCACGAATGGCAGTAATGCGAAAGCGACAGCGCAGCGCTCAGACCGTCGGTAGACGGCCGCTATGGGCCGGAACCGACACGCCCCCCTGGCATGGTTCCTCCCTGGCCCTATCCGTATACGGGGGGGCTTAGCGCGCCATTTGGCTAGCGCGTGGCTTTTTCACCGGGGAATCCACTTGGAATCCACCTTGGCCAGTTTTTGCCAGAATTATCATACAGGATCAGGGACTTAAGCGATCACCTTTCTGGCTAAAGTGGATTCTTTTTGGAATCCACTTTAGCCAGTTTAGCCAATTTGAGGAATCCACCTTGGCCAAAAGCCACATTGGAAGCCAGCCAAGATACAAGTGACTCCGATTCACATTTTGTGTTGACATTTCTAGCCCCCTTGACCTACCTATACATCATTGAAAAATTGCGCCCGGAGGATAACCCTCGCGGGCGTTTTTTGTTTTTCCCCACATCGCGGATGCCAACTCTGTCGCTGCCACTCTTGGCCGCGCGCTTTGCTTGTCCGCCCTGTCCCAAATGAGCACATCCCCTATGGACCTCGTCTTCGCACCGCGCCAGATTGAGACATGGCCGATTGACCGGCTGCGGCCCTATGCTCGCAATGCCAAAATCCACGGCACCGATCAGGTTGCCAAGATCGCCGCGAGCATGGCCAAGTTCGGCTGGACCGTTCCCTGCATGGTGGCCGACGACGGCGAGCTGATCGCTGGGCATGGCCGGGTGCTGGCGGCCATCATGCTGGGGCTGAAGGATGTGCCGGTGATCCGGCTTAGCCACCTCGACGAGGATAATCGCCGGGCTTACCGGATCGCCGACAATAAATTGACCGAGCTGAGCGAATGGGATGATCCAATACTGCGCGACGAGATCGCGCTGCTTCTGGCCGTGGATTATGACCTCGGGCTTCTGGGGATCGTTGATGAGGATCTGGAAGCCCTGCTGCGCGATCCGGATCAGGTGGAAAGCGGTGCGGTCGAGGGTGAGGATGATATCCCCGAGCCACCGGCGACACCGGTGTCAGTTCTTGGCGATCTCTGGCAGCTGGGATCACATCGGCTGATCTGTGGTGACAGCACGGCCGCCGATGTGGTCGGGCGGCTCTTGGGCACTGTGAAACCGCAGCTGATGGTGACGGACCCACCTTACGGCGTAGAATACGATCCCAGCTGGCGCAACCAGGCGGGCGCTGCCAAAACCAAACGCACCGGTAAAGTGCTGAATGATGATCGGGCCGATTGGCGCGAGGCTTGGGCGCTGTTCCCGGGCGATGTCGCCTACGTTTGGCACGGCGCGCTGCATGCGGCCACGGTGGCCGACAGCTTGATCGCATCAGGCTTCAACTTGCGGTCGCAGATCATCTGGGCCAAGGACCGGCTGGTGCTCAGTCGGGGCGACTACCATTGGCAGCATGAGCCCTGCTGGTATGCCGTCAAGAAGACCGGCAAGGGGCATTGGGCGGGCGACCGCAAGCAGACCACGCTATGGCAGATCGCAAACAAGGATCAGGATGCCGACACAGTCCATGGCACACAAAAACCGGTCGAGTGCATGCGCCGCCCAATCCTGAACAACTCAAGCCCCGGTCAGGCCGTGTACGAGCCGTTCATGGGATCCGGCACGACGCTGATCGCGGCGGAAACCACGGGCCGGGTCTGCTACGGGATTGAATTGAACCCGGCATATGTCGATGTAGCCATCGAGCGCTGGCAGGCCTTTACCGGCAAAGAAGCTGTTTTGGCTGAAAGTGGAGAGACCTTCGGGACACTCAAATCGCAACGGCTGACCGCGTGATGCAGTCTCGCCGCCTATCACTAATTGAGGCTTTCACCAATGTGGTGGTGGGCTATGCTCTGGCGCTCGCGACGCAGATCATCGTGTTCCCATGGTTCGGCTTGCACACGAGCCTTGGTGACAATCTGGCGCTGGGCGCAGTTTTTGTGGGGATATCCCTGCTGCGCAGCTACGCGCTGCGCAGGTTGTTCGCGCGTTTGAGGTAATGGCCGAGGTCAGGCCACATCAAGTTTATACACGGTGCCCCGCTGATCAACCTTTTCGGAGATGATCGGCAGTCCAAGCTTCTTCTTCAACCCGCCCGAGATCATGCCTCTGGCAGAATGTGCAGCCCAGCCGGTCACCTCAACGATTTCGCTGATCGAGACGCCTTCGGACCGCTGAATGAGCGCGATGATCTTCGCCTGCTTGGTGCCAGCGCGGATAGCGATCGGCTTGGGCGTGACAGGATCAGTCAACGCTTCGGCTTCATCCTTCGGCGCAGAGGCCAGGTCCAGTCTGGACTTGCGCAGATTGTTCATGGTGGTCGCCACCACCGGCTCTATCCCGATCGCGGCAAGGCCAGCTTCTGTCGCAACCAGCGTGGTGCCGTGGCCATCGCCTGTTTCGCGCCAAAGCGGCTCGCCGCGCCGAAGGTTGGCCTCGACCTCTTCGAGCCAGCCGCGTGTAATCATCGCGGTCACCGCCTTTTGTGCGGCCGCCCCATGCAACCCCTTGGGCAGCGGCATGGCCAGATTGTCAGGACGCGTTGCGGCGCGGCTGAGGATGATGGTCTGGGTGTCGGTGAGTTTGGGCATCTGGGCCTCCTGTCGTCATGGGCATGTCGGGGTCGGGTTCTGGGTCAGTCGCTTTCGGCCATGGCTGAGGCGATGGCGAAATGCTGCACCCAACCCGTCAAGTAGGGCAGCCCTGCGGGGATCCCGTCGCAGCGCTCGATCTTGCGGCTGATACGCCAGTCCTGCCAGCGGCTGATCGCGGATGCGATCGCAGTCTCGGTATCGATGTTGCAGCCAGTCATGTTGCCGACCACATCGTCGGCGAAGTGGCGACCCATGCGGCTGTCGAGGAAATCACGGATGCCGATCATCTCGTCCTCGCTGTCGACGCCAATGGCATCAGCAATCAGGCGCAAGGCGAGCGTCCAGACCTCCGCGCTGCGGCAGTCGCGATGCGGGCAAACAGTCAGGGCCCGGAAGAACCCGTAATCCTCGTTGCGGCTGGGTAGAATAGGGTGCGTGGTCATGGTGGTGGCTCCGTGGTCTTCCAGACAGGCAGTTCAGGGAGGGATTGGTCATTGGGCTGCGCCTTCGGGGGCGTGGGCTTCAGGGTTGAGTTCAATCCATCCCCCGTCCCGCCAGACGTAGAGGTGGCAGAGCTGACAGGTCGGGCGCTGCAGGATCACTGGGTCGCGGGGCGGATCAAAGCAGTCCAGCGCGTCCGCGCGCACTTGCCGGATTTCCTTCGCCGCGAGGATGTCCTCGGGCGCCCAGCGGGCCAGCGCTGGGAGCATATGGGCAGGGTAGCCGTCAAAGTGACAATAAATGTGGGCCCATTCTCCGGGTCCGATCTCGATGGCGATCTGCGCGCGCGTGCTCATGACTGTCTCCTTGTTGCGGTGTTTGCGCGGGCTCAAATGAACCCGTGCTGTTTTAGGACGGAGACAACATCGGCCAGCTCGATCGTCAGGCAGTCGATCCCGATCCGGCCCGCCATCTCGAAGACCTCAGCGTTCAGGCTGATGTCGTTGAAATGGCCCTGCAGCGCGGGCACGGTCATGGCCTGAGTGAAGCGGCTGCGGTCGATGAAAATGCGTGTCGTGTCAGAAGTGGTGGCGATGGCCATGTGCGTGTCCTTTCAGGAGTGGGGTGTGGGCGTGTGGGGATTCAAGCGGCGCGGCGTCCAGTCTCAAAAGCCTCCTCGAGCGCCGCGCGGATGGACCAGACGGCGACATCATGGAAGTCGAGGCGGTCGCGGTTGCGGGTTTCCAGCGTCTCGACGGTGTGGAAATGCTTCGCTGCGATCTCCAGCAGCAGGGCTTCGCTGGGGGCTTTGGCGAGGGTGGTGGTCTTCGTGGTCATGGC
>Ga0163215_101133_pt1 | contig 20370 bp, 24 predicted proteins | sample SynspAceP_FD_185934 | JGI IMG/M metagenome (GOLD analysis project Ga0163215, IMG submission 185934) | Saline lake microbial communities from Ace Lake in Antarctica - Synechococcus sp. Ace-P (Hybrid Assembly) | ecosystem: Environmental > Aquatic > Non-marine Saline and Alkaline > Saline | place... | reverse complement strand
TTCAAACCCAAGTATCTCACCACGCATCGCCGACCCCCACCTAAGATACGTCGCTAACGACGTCGTTAAGCACGTCTCTTAGCAAATCATCAGGAAATCAGGCAGGCGGTCACAACGGAGTGGTTACGCGGATGACGCGTTCCGCGGGCAATGAAAAATCCACCTCAATGCCCAGACCCTCCCTGTTGAAGTCGTCCAGCACGTTCGGCAGCCTAAAAGCGCTGCCGTCAGCCAGCCGATCTGCCATGAAGTCCATCGACCAAGTTACATTTGGCCTCTCGGGTATGGCCAGAGCATCCGGCACCTCTTCGCTGCAGGCGCTTGCGCGGCTTGATCCGCAGGTTCAGCTCCACGACGCAGTAGATGCGGTAGACGCGTTTGTGGTTCCAGAGATGCCCCTTCACGTTCCGCAGGTGCAGAAAACACAACCCGAAGCCCCACGTCTTGCGCGCGTCTGTCAGGCCGACCAGCAGGTCAGCGATCAGCTCGTTCTCATCGCTGAGCAACGGACTGTAGCGATAGCACGTCTCTCTCACACCGAACGCTCGGCAGGCAAGTGCGATGCTGACCCCTCGATGTTTTACGGCCTTGGCGGCCATCTCGCGACGCTGAGATGGCCCAGTCACTTTTTTCCAAGGGCTTCCTTCAGCAGATCGGGCTGCATGCTGAGATCTGCGAATATGCGCTTCAGGCGCCGGTTCTCGTCCTCCAGGCTCTTCATCTGGCTGATCATGGACGCATCCATGCCGCCATACTTCGCGCGCCATTTATGAAAAGACGCGGTGCTCATGCCGTGTTCATGCGGTGCTCGCGGCACAGCTCGGCCACAGGCACGCCACCTTCGGCCTGGCGCACGATCGCAAGGATCTGGGATTCGCTAAATCTCGTCATCTTCGTCAGATTCTCCTCAGGTATATTGCTGAGAAAATTCTACGTCCGCATCCCCTTGATTTTGGGGAGGATTACCCACCTCTTGCTACCCACGTCAAACAACTTGGCAATGCCGCTCAGCTAGCTGACCCTGTTTTCTCGGTTTCGGACGAGTTTTGGCGGGAACACGACGAGTTCACCTCAGCGCCATTCTCGATCGTGAGGGTCTGGTAGAAGATTTCACCAGAGACTTTTGCGCTTGAGTGCAATATGACATCCTGACCGTGGATGCTGCCATCGAAACGGCCTTTGATGGCCACGCTGTCCGCAAGCAGTTCGCCGATGGCGGATCCGTTCGCCTCGATCACGATCGAATCCGCTGTGATTTTCCCGTCAATATGGCCGGAGAGTTCCATGTGGCCAGGCACCGTGAGGTCACCGGACAGCTTTGCCCCGGCGGCAAAATGGGAACGGCCACCATTTGAACCGCCTCCCGCTGAAGATGGTGAAGCGTCTGAAACAATGGACATATGTGCGGTTCCGATGGTGTTGAATTTCAGATCATTCCGACAAAGGCTGAGCCGGACGTTAGCGGGACCATACCCGGTCGCGGACGTCTGACGATACCAAAAAAGTGCTGTCAGACTAATTCTGAACCAGTCTCAGTTTGCCGCCACACGTCGGAACTTATGCTGAACAAAGTTGACGCCACTCGGTTAGAGCAGCGGCGCGGTTGAGCTTAAAGTCATTGCGTGAATGGAGATGGCGCTCCGCGTTGAAATAGCTGCGCAGCTTGTCGGTGATCACGACCCTCGGCTCGCCGTACTGAGTGATCAGCCATTGGAGAAACCGCTCGTCTGCTTTAGCGTTTCTTCGCGTTTGCACGAGAATGTCGAGGACGTCCCCTTCCGCGTCGATGGCACGCCACAGCCAATGTTTCTTCCCTCGAATCGAGATAACAACCTCATCCAGGTGCCATTTGTCGTTGGGGCAAGGACGATCGCGCCGGACGCAATTTGCGAAATGTGGACCAAAGCGATTGACCCACAATCGGATCGCTTCCCGGCTGACAATCACACCACGCTCGGCCAGCAGGTCTTCGACGTCGGCCGTGCTTATTGCAAAGCGATGGTAAGCCCAAACAGCGTATGCGATGGTTCCGCGAGGGAACCGGAAGCCCTTCAGGCTCAGCACACTGGTTGGAATTTTCATGATGTTGAAATGGTCTGATCATGCAGGCTGAACAACTTGGCAATACCAGCCGGACCAATTGAGCTTAATAGAGCCCTTGAATCTCTAAGGGGAGCTGGCGCACCTCTTGCTCTCTCAAAATTGTGCGTGGCGCTGCGATTCCATCGGCCTGCCTTAGTCGCGTCAACCGATTAGCGCTTGCCGCTTGGATGTCCGCCCGATCTCTCAGAATTGTCGGCCGCAGAAAGACGAACAGAGTGCGACGCGACTCTCGAGCGTCGCGAGATTTGAATAGGTTACCAACGACAGGAATGTCACCGAGCCCTGGGACCTTTTGCTCGCTCGACAGACGGTCATCCGTAATCAAGCCGCCCAGCACGACAGTGCCCCCATTGTCTGCCATGACTGTGGTGTTGATAACACGCCGATTGGTAACAAGATCGGCTGCCCCCTCGACGTTACCGTTCACAAGACTGCTAATTTCCTGCTCGATCACAAGTTGCACAACGCCACCTGCAGTGATGCGCGGCACGACGTTCATAGTGATCCCGACATCCTGACGTTCAATGGTCGTGAACGGGGTTACAGTGTTGCCGTCAGTCGCAAAGCTCCCGGTGCGGAATGGCACGTTCTGGCCGACCACGATGGTAGCCGGCTCATTGTCGAGCGTCGTGACCGATGGCGTCGATAGTAGCCGGGCGCGCGTTGAGTTTGACAGCGCCTGCACCAGCAGACCAAAGTCATTGTTGCTTGCGGCCAACGTTGCCCCGGTCGACAGCGCAACCGATGCTGGCGCGCCCACGGCTGCCAAGACACCTTGCAACGACACTCCGCCATTACTAAAAGATGACGCGCCTAAGGCACCTTGAGCCTGCGTGGTCCCAAAGCCAAGCTGCGCACCTAATCGTTCGGCCACATCGCCAGAAACTTCGACTATGGCAGCCTCGATCATCACTTGTGGCCGGCGAACGTCCAGCGCATGAATTAACTCTCCGATTTCTGCAAGCTGGGTCTGAGTGCCGCGTACGATGACCGAGTTTGTCTCGATCGAAGGCGTAATTGTCACCGCAGGGGACGCAGTATCGCGGCTGACCGGGCTGAAGAAACCAGCAATCTGATTGCCGTCTTGGTCCACAGCTCCTGGATCAATCGCGGCCCCTACATCAGCCGCGACTGGATTAGTAATACTCGTCGCGTCACCAACCGTGCCGCGTACGATATCTGCTATAACCCCGGCATCGCCATACTGCAGGTTAAATACCCGCGTGCTGACCTGCGCAGCCGGGGACACTGGCGCGCGCACGTCCATAGCCTGAGCGAGTTGGCGAATTTCCTCTATATCGGACGGCGTGCCGCGCACCAGAAGTAAGTTTGCGCCCGCATCAACGCTTAGCCGTGCACCAGTTCCCGCGGGCCCAAGCACGTCTAGAATCGCCTGCCCCACCGACGACGCCTCGGCCTGACGGAACCGGATTACCTCGGCGCGAACCTGCGCATCGCCGTCAAAGGCGTTGGCGATCTGAATGATCCGGTCCACGTTGGCCCGTGTGTCCGTGATGATAATGGCGTTGGGGTCCTCGACCGCCTCAAGATAACCGCTTTCGGCCACCAGAGGGCGCAGCACGCGCACCGCTTCGGCAGAGGGAAGCCTATCAAGACGCAAAGTTTCGGTCACCACATCCTGACCGCCGACGGGTGTATCCCCGGCAGGACCACTGACGCTGCGTTGCTCAGCCTCTGGCACAACCTGCCAGATCGTGCCAGATTGGACCGCGACAAAGCCACGGGCGCGCAAGATTGATTGAAACAGGGACCAGATCCCAACTTCATCCAGCGCTTCTGACGATACGACCGTGACTGTGCCGGTCAGGCCGGGGTCAAGGATCAGGGTCCGCTTCGTGATTTCTGTAATCTGTTCCGCCAAGACCGAGATTTCGGCGTCCCGCAAGTTGATCGTGAAGGTGCCGTCTTGCGCCCGCAACGGCGCGGCTGCCAGAGCCATCGCCAGTGCAAAAGTGATAAGGCGGCGCATCATTGCAGCGGAAACGACAGCAGAATGGAGCGGCCATCCCGCTCTATCTCTACCCGAGCAAGGCCGGAATTCGCGACTTCGTCATATAGTGCACGATCGCTATCGATATTGCCCACCGGTTGTCCATTCACAGATTTTACCAAGTCTCCTGCCTTCAATCCTGCGCGGCTAACCCCGCTATCGTGATTTTCTGCGATGGTATAGCCCCCGTCGCCAGCAACCAAACCTATTTCGTCCAGAACCTGCATTGGATTGGCCCTGATACGCTCTCGCCACAGGTCTATATAGTCCTGCGTGGTCACTGGCGCCGGCGCGGTGGCCGGCTCTGCATAGGCCTGCGTCGCTGGCGCGGCCAATGCAGCCGCCAGAAGCGATGCCATGCTGTCGCCACTGTTTGCCGCCGCCGCGTCAGGCGCGTCCAAGACAGCATCGGCGTTGGGGAATCCCAAAATCTGCCGTGCGCCGTCCACTAGTAAAACGACGTGATCGGCGTTCACCTGATCAAGAATCGCCGCTTCGCCAATTTTGTTGCCTTGCTTATAATTCGCTTGTCGGCCGCCGGTATCTATCAGCGCCATGGATTCAGCCGGATTATCGCGCCGGATGATACCCAGCAGCGCCATATCAAGCATCATCGGTGCCACCTCTTCGGCAGATGGAGGTGCATCGGGGCGCCCAAAGGGGGCCAACGATAGCACCGGTGCGATATCAGCGGATGGGCGCGGGGCAGAGTCTGACACCGCAGGTTCGGGCAGAGTGGCGTTGGTGCTACCGGCGACTGCGCCCCGCAGATGCCATGTCACAGGGGCTGCGGAGATGGCCAATGACCCAAGCATAAGTGCGCCTGCACCAAAGGGCAGCCATTTTGCGGCGTGCACATGCATCACTCGCCCTCCCTCAACGTCGAACCAGACAATCTATAACCCGTCAAACGGTAAAGCACATTGGCGACGCTGTCACCAACCTGCGCGGCGGGGGAACTTACCGTGACATCCAGCGATAAAAGATCAGGATCGCCAGTTTCAGTCTCTGCCACGGTCACAGGGAATGAACGTCCCAACATCTCGATGTTCTCGGGAATGGACACGCCAATACGGGCCGCTGTCAAAGCATAATCGGCAACCCAACGTGCGGTCGTGCGTTCCGTCACGGCGCCGATCCGGGTGGACTGCCCTTCAGTTGCGATCAGCAGCGATACCGCACCCAACGCCAGCACGGCCATCGCGACCAACGCCTCTATCAAAGTAAATCCGGATTGCGCGTCACGGCGTTCCATTAGGATGGGTCCTGAAGGGCGTTGACACCGTCGAAGCTAACCACCTCATCCGAACCATTCGCGCTGCGCATGGTCAGCCTCAATGCGGCCATCGTTGCGGGAAGTAGATCACCGTCGACGACATAGCGGCCATCGCTGCCGCCATCGCCAGAAAAGTTGATGATACCTACCTGATGCGGCGTCCCCAACAGCTCGATCGGATGCGGTCCCCAACTGCCATCTATCTGAAGCACCTCGAACCGATAGGTGCCGTCACCCCAGACAAAGGCGGTCGCCGCCCCAGTCAGCAATGCCTCATCCGCCGCGCGGTTCAGGCGAGCAATTAGTAATGTCGCTTCTCTGTTCGCGGCGTCGCCGCGGTCCGCGGGGCCCAGTGACAAACCGATAGCGCCAGCCATGATGCCGACAAGAACGAGCACAACGAGCACTTCGACCAATGTGACGCCCGCATCACGGCTTCGCATCAGTTGGTGGCGGTCGCTTGCCCGTGGGCGATGTCGGCGGCGGGGCCTTCACCCCCGGGCGCTCCATCTGCCCCCAGCGTTATCAGATCGAACCCGCCTGTATCCCCCGGCGAGCGGTACAGGTATTCGTTGCCCCAAGGATCCACAGGCAATTGCGGTAGATAACCGCCCACGACCCAATTGCGAGGCTCTGGCGGCGATGTCGGACGCGCGGCCAAAGCCTGCAGCCCCTGCGATGTCGTCGGATAGGTCTGGTTATCCAGCCGGTAAAGTTCCAGCGCAGAGCCGATGGCCCGAATATCGGTTTGCGCGACGGCAACGCGTGCCTCGTCAGGGCGACCAATAACGTTTGGCACGATAATTGCTGCGACCAATGCGATGATAACCAGAACGACCATCATCTCGATCAAAGTGACGCCCGCATCGGGTGTACGGCGCTTCTGCCGGTAGCGGAGGCGGTTGAGGATAAGGCGCATGAAACTGTTTCCCTTTCGCCAGCGTGGCTGTCAGTATGATACATGATACGCAGGACGGATGAAAAGGCAATAATTCGTGAATAATCAAGGGATTAATGCGAAAAAAGTGGCGTCAGCGCCGCCCGTTGTATTGCCTGATGATCACACCGAACTGCAAGTTCCCCACCCCACTTCGATGTCGGTCGCACGAGCCGGAAGCGCGGCCCTGCAGGACTTTCTGGCCCGGGGGGTCACGCAGCGCCCCCTGCCCTTTCTGCTGGCAGGCGAACAAGTTACCAGTCACCTAATTACCCTCCCCCCCGCCTCGACCCGGCAGCGGGCCGCCATGCTTGTTTTCGCCGCCGAAGACCGCATCGCCATGCCGCTTGACCAAACCTTAATTACTGCCGGACCAGTACTCGCCAAATCCGGCACTCCCCAGATTACCTTTGTTGTGGATCGGCGGATTATCGAAACCTGCCCTGATATCGCGCCGCGCATCTTGCCTGAATACCTAATAATTGCGCGCCCGAACGACGGCTGGGCCGTCTGGCGTGACCGCGACCGTTGCATTGTGCGTGCCGCCGATGGCACCGGCTTTGCAGCCCCGACAGAGATGCTGCCGCTTCTTTGGACGCGGGCTGGCCAACCAGCGTTGACATCACTCGCAATGCCACTGCCGCAAGAGCTGCCGCATTCGGACCTGTCGCAGAATGTCCCGCCTCCTGACGCGGCGGAACTGGCCTATACCCTGCCCCGCGTCCGTCTAGGAGATACGGCACGCTATTGGCGGCCCGCAGTTTTGGCCGGCGCAGTGATTGCGGCGGGGCTGGTGGCACATTTATCGCTGTTAGCGCTTGACGTCATTGCCTTGAACCGGATTGCAAACAGAGAGCAGGCGGCGGCGCAGGCGTCTATTGCAGACACGCTGCCGGGTATGACGCTGATGCCAGATGTCGGCCCTATCTTGGCGCGTTTGACACCAACGCAAGCCACGCCCGCTGGTAGTACGTTGTTGCCACTGATGGCCGATGTGGCCGCCGCCTTGGCGGTCACAAATACCGATGCCACGTTCCGCAGGCTTAGTTGGGGGGCCGCTGAAGACCGGCTTGTCGTGCTCGTGCAAGCCAGCGGGCTGGAGGCCTTGCAGACGATAGAACGTGGGCTGATCGCCGCAGGATTTATAGTCCAATCCGGCGCGGCAAGTGCCGGTGACGGCGCTGCAGAGGCAGAGATGCGCATCTCGCGGGGTCCAGCATGACCCGATGGTTCAACAGCTTGACCATGCGAGAACGCGTCCTTCTGGTAGGCCTTGTCCCGCTTGCGGTGATGTTTGGGCTGTTCCAATTTGCTTGGGTGCCATTGCAGCAAACCCGCGCCGCGCACTTGACAGATATTGCAGCCTATCGCCTTGTCAGCAGCGCCGCCGCGCGCTTGCAGGCGGACCCCGCCCCAATCGCCGTGCCCGCACCCACTGACCCCATTGCCACACGCGTCACCCAAAGCGCCGAGTCCGCAGGCCTGCAACTTCGCCGGCTAGAGCCTGATGGCACTGGTCTGCGGGTTACATTGGACGAAGTGCCATTCCAATCTATCATGCTGTGGATGTCGGACATGGAAGCAAATTTTGCCGTCCGCGTCGCCGCGATAGAACTGGACCGCCGCCCGGCACCTGGCGCAATTTCTGCCAGACTGTTGCTGGAGGATATGCAATGATCCCCCGCCTGACTTATGGCTTTGCCCAAACACAGGGCGTGATAGTAATGGATGACGGCGGCGCGGTCTGCCGCTACCGCGCGGATGCACCCGTCGCGGCCCTAATCGAGGCACAGCGCGTGAATGGCGGTCCACTGCCATTTATAGAAATCTCCGCTGCCGCCTTTGAGGCGGCGCTTGGCACCGTCTATCGGGACTCCGCGTCAGAGGCGGCGCAGGTTGCAGCGGATGCAGACGACAACCTTGCTTCACTCGCTGACACTGCGGCGTCCGTAGACGACCTGCTGGCGCAGAACGACGATGCCCCCGTCGTGCGCCTGATCAACGCCCTACTGCTAGAGGCGGTTAAGGAAGGCGCATCTGACGTGCATATCGAAACGGAGGAGCGCCGCCTGTTGGTGCGCTTTCGTATCGACGGCGTCTTGCGCGAGGTCATTAGCCCAAAGCGTGCGTTGGCCCCTCTTCTGGTCAGTCGGATCAAAGTCATGGGTAAGCTCGACATTGCAGAAAAGCGGCTTCCGCAAGATGGACGCGTCAGCTTGCGGGTTGGTGGATACGATCTTGACGTGCGCATTTCCACTATCCCTAGCCAGTTTGGTGAACGGGTTGTGCTGCGTCTGCTGGACCGGGGTCAGACCCTACGTGGTATCGACTATCTGGGGCTATCTGACACTGACAATGCCAAGCTGAAACGCATCCTTGCACGACCCGACGGGCTAGTGCTGGTCACAGGGCCAACGGGGTCGGGCAAAACTACGACGCTTTATGCTGGGCTCGACATGCTAAATGACCGGCAGCGCAATATCATGACGGTCGAAGACCCGATCGAATACACAATGGACGGCGTCGGCCAGATGCAGGTCAACGCCAAGACCGATCTGACCTTTGCCCGCGGCCTGCGCGCTATTCTACGCCAAGATCCCGACGTCATAATGGTCGGTGAAATTCGTGACCGCGAAACTGCGCAAATCGCGGTAGAGAGCGCCATGACCGGGCACCTTGTCATCTCGACTCTGCATACGAACACGGCAATCGGTGCTGTGTCGCGTCTGGTCGAAATGGGAGTAGAACGATTTCTGCTGGCTCCCATGTTGCGGGGGCTAATCGCGCAGCGGCTGGTGCGGCAGACTTGCCCGGACTGCAAGGCCGACCACATCCTGACAGAGGCCGAAAGTGCTCTGCTGTCCCACGCCGTGCCTGCGGGCGAGGTAGTTCAGATAGGCGCTGGGTGCAATACCTGCCACGGGTCGGGCCACCGGGGCCGATTGCCGCTATATGAAGTGATCGAGGTCGATACCGCGCTTGAAAGGATGCTGCACGAAGGCGGGTCAGAGGCCGATATGATCGCCGCCGCCCGTAAGCGCGGGGCCGGAATCTTGCTGGACGGCGTGGCCAAGATGCGTGCCGGCCTGACTACGCCGCAAGAGGTCGCCCGCGCCGTCCACGAAGATCCGTCCTTGCCAGAGGTCGGAACCTAAATGGCCGCCTTCGCCTATACCGCAGTCGATCCGGCGGGCAAGACCGTCAAGGGCATCGCCGAGGCAAGCAATGCCGCCGCCGCCCGCCACTCCTTAAGAGCGAGGCAGCTATCGCCGGTCAGCGTGGAGCCGACGACATCAAAACGCGGCGGACCCACCGCCGCCCGCGTCAAAACTGTGTCAATCCGGGCACTGACGCTGGTGACGCGGCAGCTTGCGACGTTGATCGGGTCTGGCATTTCGGTTGAACAAGCACTGAAAACCGTCGCTGATCAGTCGGATAAGCCCGCGATTTCAACCCTGCTTTTGAACCTGCGCGCAGCCGTGCTTGATGGCCGCAGCTTTGCCCAGGCCTTGGGCGATTATCCGCAGACCTTTGGCGATTACTATCGCGCCTCTGTCGCAGCAGGGGAAAGTTCGGGGCAATTGGGGCGTGTGATGGACCTGCTTTCAGGCTTCGTCGAAACCCGCGCCAAGAACCGCCAGACCGTGCAACTGGCGCTACTCTATCCCGCGATCCTTGCGGTCGTGTCATTGGCGGTTATTGTTGCACTGCTGACCTTTGTGGTGCCCGATATCGTGCGGGTGTTCACATCCCGTGGGGCAGAACTGCCGTTCCTGACCCGCGCCTTGATTGCGGTGTCGGATTTCATCAACGCCTGGGGCTTGGTAATGCTCGCGGCGATCGTGGCTGCGGCGTTTGGCGTTGGCGCGATCCTGCGCCGCCCTGCGGTGCGACTACGCTGGCACCGGTTCTTGGCGCTTGCGCCCGTCACCCGTACCTTTGTCCTAAAGGCGAATGCCGCGCAGTTCGCGGGCACACTGTCCACACTCACCGTAAGTCAGGTCCCCCTGACCGACGCGCTAGAGGCGGCGGCCCAGACGGTGCCAAATCTCTATATCCGTGCCCGCGTGCAGGCCGCCAGCGCCCGAGTACGCGAAGGCACGGCCCTATCACGCGCGCTAGCTGAGGCTGATATATTTCCGCCCATGTTGATCGCCATGGTCGCGAGTGGCGAGGCAGGCGGTGTGCTGGGGGCGACCTTGACACGGGCCGCAGACGATCAAGCGCGTGATCTGAACGCCCTTGTCGCAGCGCTGGTGGCGCTGGTGGAACCCGCGGTGCTATTGCTGATGGGCGGGATCGTAATGCTTCTGGTGCTGTCGATCCTGCTGCCCATCGTGAACCTGAACAATCTGGTCAACTAGGCTTAGAACGGAAATTCCAGGATAATCGGAGCCCCGGTCGGTAAGCCCGGGATCAGGGACGCTCCTTCGGGCTGCAAGGTCAGTCGCAGGCGGCGGTCGCCGGTGACTGTCACCTGCGCCAAGGTGGCGGCCTGTGCGGTCAACACAGCTTGCGCATCTGAGCCCGCGCTGGTCAACGTCGCGGTCATGGCCGGGACAGGGTTGATCCGGCCATTGGCCTCGGTACAGGTGCCGGCGTCTATATCGACGCGGCCCTGCGCAATCGCCCGTCCCGGCAACAAGCCAATGTGCGCAATATCAATGATCGCGCGTGTGTTGCACCTGTCCACCGGCAGGTCAGGAACAAGCTTCAGCAACCCCGGCCCGGCCCGGCCTGTCACATCCGTCATCACCGCCGCCCGCCGTGACAGCGTCGCCGCACCGAACAACTGCGTGTCTGTCCCATGCACAGCTAGATCAGCGCGAAGCCGAAGCAACGCCAGATCACGCAGGCGCACATCCCAATCGATAGTATAACCGCCGATCAAACCGGCGCTACCTTGCCAGATCGTGCCATAAAGGGCTGTGACTTGCGGAGGGATGGTGCCAAGATCGCGCAAAGCACTGGCAGGCATCGTCGCCACCAGAGCCGCGATATAGAGCAAGGCAGTCACACATGTCAGAACACCCCATCTTATCACGCGCCGCAGTCGGGATCCCTTTGGGGCGCCGACGTTTTCTTGCGGGGTTATGCGGAACATCGGGCGTTACCTTGCTGGGGGGCTGCGCAGCCTTGTCAGGAGAGCCGGCTTTGCCGCCTGCGGGCACAATTGGTCGAGCCGCATTGTTAGCGCCGTTATCCGGGGCTCAAGCTTCAATAGGTCAGATCATGCAGGCCGCCGCAAGTGTTGGCGGCAATGATATCGGTCCGGGGGCCGAGGTTGCAGTCTATGATTCCGGCGGCTCCGATAGCAGCGCCGTCACCGCGGCCCGGGCCGCCTTGGCCGATGGGGCGCAGATGTTGCTGGGCCCGTTGTTGTCGGGGCAAAGCCGAGCAGTCGGAGCCGTTGCAGGACGAGTGCCCGTAGTGGCCCTAACGAACGACAGCACTATTGCGGGCAACGGCGTGTTCGTATTTGGCCTGACTCCCCTACAATCGGCGCGGTCCGTCATCGGTTTTGCTAGCCAGCGCGGCAAGCGGCGGATCGGCGTTGTCGTGCCGACATCGCCCTTTGGCCAGCTGCAGGCTAATGCCGCGCAAGCGGCGGGTGCAGCCGTTGGGGCTACTATCGCAGCGCCCGTCGTCACCGACAGCGCAACAGGGTTAATCACCGCGCTGACGGCCGCCAATGGTGGCAGCGCACCTGACGCCGTGTATCTGCCAATTGTTGGCGGTGCATTCGACGCGCAAGCTGCCGCCCTAAATGCGGCGGGGATCCAGATCCTTGGGTCGGATCAATGGTCGTCGATAGTCCCTTATCGAGTGCCCGCCCTGATAGGCGCATGGTTCGCCGCCCCGGACCCGATTCGATACGAAGCCTTTGCGCTCGCGCTGGAAGAACAGACTGGGCAAGAGGCAGGCATTCTGGCGGGTCTGGCCTTTGACGCAGTCGAGATGGCGCGCCTATTGGGCCGCATTGGCCAGCAAAATCGCGCTGGACTGCTGCGCGAGGGTGGCTTTGACGGGGTGCTTGGTCCCTACCGCTTTACCGAAAGCGGACAATGCGACCGCGCCTTGGCCGTTCTTGGCGTGCAATCAGGCGCGACGACCCTGATCGGCGCGACCGGCGCATGACGCAGCGCGACAGCGTAGCAGGTCTGACACTGGTGGAAATGCTGGTGGCTCTTGTGCTATTTGCTATGGTCGGGATTGCGTCCTTTACCACGTTAGACACGATTATCCGCGTGCGCGATCGAACCGAAGGACGGCTGGAAAATCTTGCGCAGATTGACCGTGCGCTGCAGCTATTCAGCCGCGATCTGACCCAATCCGTCCCGGGCGGCATCAAAGGGGATGGCACCACCCTAACCGTCTATCGCGGGGCAAAGCCCGCGCTCATCTGGCAAATACAGGACGGCAGCCTAACCCGGCAGGCGCAGACATCGGCGGCAGAAGCAGCGTTAAAACAATCCCTCCTGGCCGTAGCGGACGCGAAGTTTCGCTTTGTCGACAGCCAGGGCAACTGGTTTCAAATCTGGCCGAACGATCAAGAAGCTCCAGCTTTGCGCGGTGTGGAAATGGCACTCGATCTGGGACCGACGCAAGGAGTCCTTCTGCGACTGGCACAAGTACCAGACGCGACGCCAGACCGGCGGGACACTAATCCACTGTCCGCATTTTCTGGTAGCGCGGACGCGTCGCTACCAGCGGACGCCGCGCCGGAACCTGCGGTAGATGCAAACTAATGCGCCGCACCGACGACGGGATCATTCTGGTTAACGTGTTGGTTGCGCTGGCATTGGGTTCAGCGTTGGTGGTGCTAATGTTTACGTCGCAAGACAACCTAATCGACCGCACCCGCCGCGCCGCGGCCGCCACCCAAGCCGAGGCGCTCGCTCTTGGCGGGGAAGCCTCCGTCGTAGCTGCCCTGCAGCGCGACCTGATCACGGGCCCGGATACAGACAACTTCACCGAAGACTGGGCGCTGATCCAACAGGCCCCCGTGCAGCTGACGACAGGAACGTTTTCTGTGACGATCGTTGATGCGCAGGCGCTGTTTGACATCAACCAGCTTGCGGATGGAGGATTGGTGAAAACGCAAGTGTTTACGCTACTGATTGCACAGGCAGGCATTCCTGCCAGTGTCGGTCAGGGGATCATAAACCAAGTTCGGTCTGCTGGCCCTCTGGCCGATTTGGACGCCTTACGCGATCTTGATGATACCACCTTATCAACATTGAAAGCACGGCTTGTAGCTTTGCCTATCCCGGGAAATGTGAACCTAAACACAGCAACTATGCCAGTTCTGTCAGCCGTACTAGGTAATCCTGCGACAGCATCGCGACTGCTGGCGCTGCGGGACAGACAAGGTTTCATTACACCTACAGACCTTGCAAATCTGGGTGGTCTGGCCGCAACCGGGATTGGTTTTACCTCTGACGTCTATGATGTCAAAGTCATCGCTGGCGTGGATGACGCAGTCATCACATTGAATAGCCGCATTTTACGCCTGCGTCGCACACCGGCAGAGCGTGAGGTGCGAGTGATCTCTCGAAAACTTTCGGCTCCGGCTTTGACGCAGCCGTCCAATTAAAAACGGCCGGTCCTTGGGACCGGCCGTTTCGCTTTTCTTGTTAGCTCAGTTACGGATTGAACGGCTCAATCTGGGGTGTCTGAAGCAGCGTCACATTCTCTAGCGAGATCGGCGTATCGTTTCGGTCTTGATTAAAAGCCCGAACGAAATCGCTACCCAGGGACGTGATGCCCTTTCCAAGTTGGCCACCTGTTGCATTGTCACAAGCAACCAGTGCGGCCATTGCGACAAACCCGAAGCCGACGTTGCGGATCATGTTGAACGATTGTTGCATAATCCCCCCTTAACCCTGTGCGCCAGGCAGTGGCGTGTTCAGGTATGGAAACGCAGCTGGCAGTTCGGACGGCTTGATAGGTGCGCCATCGGTAAACGGCAGCGTGCCAACTGGCGCATCACTCGGAGCGCAAAGGCCAAGGTTCACGTTATCGCTTGCCGTGTCTTCCGTTGCATTAGCCACGCCCAATTCTGCGCCAAGCGGCACGGGATGACATAGCGCACCCATGACAACACGCAGCGCAATATCGACAGTATCGTCAGCAGGGCGACGACCGTTGGGGAAACCTGCAAGGTCTTCTGCGACCACACCAAAGACGTTTTGCTGTGCCAGCGGGGTCGGCGGAACCGCCGTGTTCAGACGCATCATCTCAGACGGCGTAACGTTTGCCGGCTGGTTGAAGCCCGGAAAGCCCGTCAGGAAAGCAGCCACAAGGTCGTTCCGCGGAAAGTTGGACGGCGCGATGTTGCCCGGCGCACGAAGTGCGTCACGGAACAGCACGTCCAGCAGCGCCGGCAGCGTCGGGTTGGTGACGTAAGTGGCCAGTGCAGCATCCTGCGTCGGCTCTGCTGCGTTGAATAGGTTCTTGTCACGCAGGCCGATGACCAGTTCATTCACCAGTGGTGCCGAAAGACGCGATTGCTGCACCCATGCACCGCCATACTTTGCGTCTTGCTCGTAGGTAGGCGATGGGTCTTCCAACATAGCCTGCGGCAAGCTGGCTGTCGTCCATGCACCGATGACTGGGTCGCTATCAGCGGTCAGACAAGAGATTGGCACTTCGATCGCCAGCGAGGTTACATTCGCCTCGCCAATCAGGTCATCGTTGGCACGGTCCTGCTGAATCCCCACTCCCCTATAGGTGTAATCAGGCACATTATATTGCGGGAACGCCGCGTTATCCGCACCCTGCAACGGAATTATGTTCACGAGGTCAAAGATCGGGCCAAGGTTGACCGCGAAGGCCTCTGCCCGCTGACCAGCAAAAACACGCGCCTTGCCGGAACAGCCCGGAATGGTGACGTCGTCATAGACAAACTTGTCAGCGTATGCTGCGTAGTCGGGGAGAGTCTTGGTGCCGATGTTATCAATCGGCTTTGTGAACGTGCTGCTGCCACCGGCCCGCGTCAGCTGTTGCGCGGTACCGCTGCGACGATCGCCGCGGATGACTTTCACACCATAATTTTCAATTTCATTAAGATTGCCGTTCGGATTGTCAGCCGTGATCTGTCCGACCTGGCGCAGCGGCACAGCAACATTGGTGCCACCAATGTTCAATTCGATGCCATTACCCTTGTTGGCAAGATTGTTGTTGAAATCGAACTGAAACGTCAGGTCCTCAACAGCATCACCGTTGTTGTCGATATGGATCTCATAGATCGCATCCGGGTCCATCGTGAAGTAGTTCGGGCCGCCGTAAGGTGCTTGGATCGGCTGATAGTTGGCGATCAGTGTGACATAGCCGTCGCGCCCATTCTCGTAGCTTCGGAACATATACAAGTCGGTGCCGTCAACCTTCGGGGTCTCTGTGATGGCCGATGCTTCGCGGTGCGAAGATGCACCTGCCATTGTTGCGGTCAGACAGACCGCCAGCGCAGTGGTCCCGCTTAATATATTGTTAAGCTTAAGTTTCATTCGTCTTGCCCTCTCATAAACACTAAACTCACTCCTCAAAAGGCGCTATCGTAGGCAGATGCTAACGTAACGGCAGCAGCAAACAAGAGGCGTCTTTCAAGATCAGTAATGGAAGGCACGGCGTTTGGTTTTTAAAGTTTCACAACACCTGAGATTTCTTTAATAAAGGTCTAGAAATTTATCGTGACTGCGACCAGACGAAGGAATAAAATGTTCACTGCCATCACTACCATGGCCCTCGGGATCGCCCTGTTGCGCGTATCACAAATTGATGCGCGGACCTACCGTCTGCCCGACCACTACACCTTGCCTTTGATCGCAGTCGGCCTAGCCTTAAATAGCCTGCATCTGGCAGCGATACCATGGAATTACATCGCGGCCGCGGCCGCGGGATATCTGACTTTTGCACTTATTGGGGAAGCGTTCTTTAAGCTACGCGGCGTCGACGGGCTAGGACTTGGCGATGCAAAACTGTTGGCAGCTGCGGGGGCTTGGGTCGGATTGAAAGCGTTGCCTTTGGTAGTCTTCATCGCCGCCGTTAGCGCCCTAGTAATTACCATATTTAGTGAGCAGGATAGGCAAAAGCGCATCGCTTTTGGACCTTGGCTTGCAATAGCCTTCTTCACCGTCTGGCTTGCAAGTGACAAATGGTGACGGCCTTACTTCGACTAAGCAGCACCCACGCCGCCGATCAGAATGGGCACGATTCAAAGGCCTAATCGAACTTTATTACCACAAACGTTACACATTGCTTCAATATACTCCATTTGTCGTTGATGGCCGTCCCGATAAGTATGCTATGATCTTAATGCTGGTCCGTACGCGTCACGTTGGCACGAGCATGGTCCAATGTTGTTGTGTTGAATGTTTAAGGATTTACCAAATGGCCCCTACAATTTCGCTACGATCAATTTGCAGCACCGCTGCCACTATGGCTGCCTGCTTGCATTTGATCTCGCCTGCCTCAGCAGGAAGCTTGGCTGAACCAATCATGGCGGTGGAACCTACACCCATAGGCGCGGCTCAAGTTACTCTTCAAACTTCAGGCTGGACGGGTGCCTATATCGGTGGAAGCCTTGGCTACACCTTATTTGACGGATCAACGAACGGTGCCAACCTCTTCGGCGGCTCACTCGACGGCGCCTCCTATGGTGCTCACGCAGGCTACAACCATGGTTTTGGCAAAGTTGTTGTGGGCGGCGAACTCCAATATGAAGCAACGGATGTTCAGGAAGGTTCTTCCTTTCTCGAGTTAGACAGCTTCGCCCGCGCTAAAGTGCGTGTTGGCTATGATTTCGGCAAGTTTCTTCCCTATGCAACCGCCGGTGTCGCCAGCGCAAAAGTATCCAGCAGCAGCTTTGCAGGTACCGATACAGGTGCTTTGATCGGACTAGGCGTTGACTACCAAGTCGGGCAGAATCTAATTCTCGGTGCAGAGGTTATCAAAAACCAGTTTGGTAATTTCGAAGATTCGAATGTTGATCTAGAGGCGACAAACGCCGCACTACGGCTTTCATTTCGCTTTTAAACCTGCCTCTATTTGCTGACCAAATTAGTTGAGAGTTGGAAAACATCTATAATTTGCAACTCTCAACGTTTAACTAGCGTTACATCGATAGCCGTGAATAGTGACGAAAGTCGCATCCTCTTGGTAATTCCACAAAGTGCTTTCGCATATTAGGCGCTCGGGTCGAATGTTGGACTGATAATTGCGCCCTGATTTAATAGTTCAACTGGCTCTATTAAGTTCATTGTGAGGCGGGGATCGCCCAAGTTATATTGGCCCACAACGTTTCCCAAACGGCACCGGTCTCAGCTGCCAGTGCAGGCGATGGTTCCCGCATGACGACCGCATCGGCCATATAGGTGTGGCTTGGCTTGACTGGAACGGTGACAATACCCTCATCGTTGGTGCGAAAAAATGTTTGGGAAACCGTGCCATCCGGCGCTCTATCGTAAACTTCAAATTGTGCTTCAGCGCGGGGCTGGTCATCAAACCACACCTGAAAATTCATCCCGCTCGTCAAATCATCCACATAAGGATTATTTAAAGCAACTATTTCCGTAAGCAATCCTTTCCGGTTGTCCTCACCCTGCGCCCCGCCAACAGCAACAAGTGATTTAGAATAGCGGGAATACACTTCGGTAACTGCTTCCTCGGCCAATCCGCGATCTGAATGGCGCTTCAAAATATTAGCCAGATCCTTGTGCTCGGTAAATTGCACGAATGTGCCCCAATCCGCATAAGTTACGACTGCATTTTTGGCCTGATAGGCTAGCACGTATAAACCGTCTATTGGGTTCATAATCTTTATAGCCGGAATGTCGCCAATCCTCGCTGTGATCTGATTGGTTTCACCATGTACCGTGTATTCAAACCGGGCAGCACGCTGCGGGAGAAAAGGAAGTTTTTGTCCCGAATAGCCTTCACCATTAAGAATTTGGGCCATCAACATTGAGTCCGCGTTGACAGTATAGTCAAGAGGCTCAAGCCAGAGTTCGTGGGCCGTGACGGGCGAAGCCGAAATTGCCAGCAAAAGTGCCAGGGTAAGCATGAAAAATTCCTACTAAGGTAAAAACACGATGTGCGTTTGGTTGGTATAGTCAAGATCAAGTGCGTCAATTCGGACTGAGGCGAAGCGGTCAATCATGCCCACCTTCGTACTAATCAGAGGGTGTTGTCACGTTAACTCGCTGACTTTTCAAGTTGGCATGCCGATCTTTGATCAAGCGGCATGTGCAGCGGATTTCCACACCTCGAATGCTTCGAGCGGCTTTGCCAAGTTGTTTGGCCCCACCTAGTTGGCTGCGGTTTTGAACATGAAAATATCACCGTCAATGCTGGAATTTCTGCTTTTTGTTGCAATATTTTGGGGATGCGCGGCTTTATTTAAAGTAGGCAATGGCAGCGTACTGCGGCCATTGCCTACTGGTCGTCTGTCTTGGCGTCAGACAATCTTTGTTTCGACGTCAATATTGCCCTTTGTCGCATTAGAATAGGGGCAGATGTGGTGGCCGCGTTCGGCGATCTTTTCAGCAACTGCGGCGTCAACACCGGGCATGTTGACGACCAGTTTGACCTTCAGGCCAAAACCGCCATCGCTGCGCGGCCCGATCCCGACATGCGCGTCCACTGTAGCGTTGTCCGGTACCTTGCCCAGCTTTTCGCTTTGCGCTGCAAACCGCATCGCACCCAGATAGCATGCGGCATACCCAAGCGCGAACAGCTCCTCTGGGTTATGACCGGCACCTGACCCACCCAATTCCTTAGGAGGGGTCATGTTCAGGTCAAGCGTACCCGATTTCAGCGCAGTTGTTCCTTCACGGCCTCCGCCTGTGGCGTGGGCTTCTGTCCAGTATTTAATATCGGCAGACATAACAGTTTCCTTTGTGCACGATTTAATCGTGCCCGCTTCATGCCTGATTTCGATATCAAATGTCAATCCGCTTGCAAATAAATCGTGCACGATGTAACTTAATCGAATGACAATGGTTCCATCAGATATGATCTGCTTCGCGCTCTACTCAGCGACCCATGCAATGCAGAAAGCTTATCGCCCACTACTGGATGACATCGGAATCACCTATCCGCAGTATCTTGTCCTCAGCGCTCTCTGGTCTGAAAAGGCGCCGATAACCGTCAGTGGAATTGGTACTGCGCTTCATCTGGATTCCAGCACAGTCACGCCGTTGCTCAAACGCCTTGAGGCCGCAGGACTGGTAGCACGCAATCGCGATCCTAACGATGAACGGCAGGTGCAAGTATCGCTTTCCGAGGCTGGTCGTGCGCTGGAAGCGCAAACCGCGCATGTTTCAACCTGCATTCTTGAAAAAATAGGTATGGACGTCAGTGCGTTGGCACAGCTGCAAGCGGATGTTACTGCCCTTGGCGAACGATTGCGGGTCACGTCGAAACCAGAAAATCTGCGTGGTGGCCGCAGCAATTCTGTTTAGAAGTTATCGCACGATAATTTACACCCTCACACATCGACCTCTTCATCGCTGCCGTCTCCAGCACCGCTGCAAACTTGTCGCGCGAGGTCCAACCTTCAGGGCCAGCATCAGCATCGGGTAAAAGCTGACCCTTCCCAGGCGCCTGAGCCCGCCACTTGTGCAGTGTCGCCTATGAAATTCCTTCCTCCTGCGACAATTGCCGCACAGGCAGGTTGTTCGGAGGTAGCATCCGCTTCAGTACAGCTGCCTTGCGTTCCGGTGAATTTCCCATGTCATCGTACTATCCCGCCCACCTGAAAAATAGAGGAAAAGTAGAGCAGCGGACAACATCCCTGACTGTGAGTGTATCATTGCAGCCTGATGGCCTGACCCATTCGCTGAATGACTGCGTGTCTTTCCTGTCACGTGTCGACCATCAGGTTGCGCCGGTGAGCCAAACGAGATGTGACTTTATAGGAGCCTGACGGTTTTGCACCATCACAGTCCTGTCCTCTTGTTCGGAACCCGGGATCATTTCATCGAGGGGACATCATGGATTCTATCATCATCGGCGTTGACACGCATAAAGACACACACACTGCCG
>Ga0163215_101131_pt1 | contig 20471 bp, 21 predicted proteins | sample SynspAceP_FD_185934 | JGI IMG/M metagenome (GOLD analysis project Ga0163215, IMG submission 185934) | Saline lake microbial communities from Ace Lake in Antarctica - Synechococcus sp. Ace-P (Hybrid Assembly) | ecosystem: Environmental > Aquatic > Non-marine Saline and Alkaline > Saline | place... | reverse complement strand
AGCATCTCGCCGGTTTCGGTGATCAGCGGCACGCCATCCTCGGTCATCAGATAAAGAACGATCGGCTGTTCCGCGTAATTGAAGACGACATCGGTCCATGCCGGCCGGATGCGTTCGATCTCGCACTCAAGTAGGCCATGGTCGAAATCGAGGAGCCGCGTCACGCCAGTCTCACCGATCCCGGTCTCGAACTGGCTTGTCGGCGCATCGCGCACCAGTACAACCCACTGGCTCTCGAGAGCGACGTTCGAAAGTTCGCCGAGACCAAGGCAGGGTCCCTCGCCCGCAAGGAAAGCGTCGGGCTCCTCGATGGCAATCGTGTAGCCCAGCCTCGCCGCCAGCCTCACCACATCGGCGGGCGTGATGGTGGCGAGCCGAGCGACGCGCGAACGCAGGATCGCAAGCCGCATTTCATCCGTCTGGTTGTCACCTGCGCATGGGCTCGGCAGGCCGAAATCGGCCTCCCAGTCCTCGAGGCTGTCAACCAGCGATGCAGACCGCGATTCCTCGGTCAGCCGCCAGGCTTTTGCATAAAGATCGGCGAACGGAGACAGCAGCGCCCGGGTCAGGTTTGCAATCACGCTCGCCGTTCCCGGCGCCTCGCCGTCCGGCGTTCCCCATGCCGCACCGCGCGGCCATAATGACAGCCCGGAGAACACAAGCGCCTCGACAATGGGCGCTGACAGCACATCGCGCGGGTCAATGTCCAGGTCGGAAAACCCGTCGCTCGGGTCAACCCAGAACACGGGTCCGCCATCAGCGGCGAAGAAATTCGCCCACTCGTTGTTCACATGCCAGGTTGACATTTTCTCTCCGCCCAGCCCTTAGCTCATGCCCATGTGATTGTTCCAAGCACCGGCAACTCGCCAGGCTGGAACACCACGCCGCCAGAGGGCTCATTCAATATGTGGCTGGTCTCGCCCGGCACACCGGAAATCACCTCCGACAACCATGCGCGCGGCAAGGTAAACGGGTCATCCGGCAGGCCTGGCCGCAACCGCGTACCCTCAAGAGTCGCGTCAAAGAATTGCGCCAGCGCCGTGGTCACCGAGGTGCGCATCGCCGCGGTGTCGGGCGACAGGCTGATTGAAAGGTCAACCGGCTTGGCCACCGGCGCCATGGTGTAATAACGCGCCCGCACAAGCCGCAGGCTGGCGATGTAAGCATCGACTGCGGCCAGATCCGCAAGTTCCGGAATGCCGTTCGCCCGCCCCTTGAACAGAACCCAGACGCCAATCGTATAAAACCCGTCGGCGAAGTTCGCCGCCCACGCGTTGACTACGCCAGGAACCTCAAGCGCCCAGTTTTCATAATCCGGCAATGCGCCACCCTGCGGCGGAGACGCCTTGCGCTTGAGCGCCCTGGCACGCAACTCCTCGAGTTGTTCGATATCGGCTCCACCGCCAAGTCCACCCCCGGCAACCGTCACTTTTTCCGGCAAGGTCGGATAGAGTGCGGGATCGGCCAGGAGCAATTCGGCAGCCGCCTCGCGGTTTGTCGCAGCACCTGCGCTCTCCGCCTGCACGCTCGCCGTAAAATCGCCGGCAGCGTTCGCGGTAAAGGCCGTCGTGGTCCGGTAGGAAATGCCAGCCGAAATGAAACGCACCCCTGCCGGATAGATGGCGTTCGCCTGACCGGTGCCCGTCACCTCACCCGCGCTCGCCGAGGCGGGCTTCTGCAATATCCGGTATTCGGCGGCATGCAGCCTTATGATGGCCTCGCTGGTCGCCGTCGACAGATAAAGCTGGCTGAATATCCATTTCAACCGCAACTCATATTCATGCGCCAGGAGCGCCTGCACCTTGCCAATGACGCGCAGCACGTTCTGCTTGAGGCTGGCGTCGGTGCCCGGCAGGTATTGCCGCATGGCCCCGCGCACCGAGGCCGAAATCTCGTCAAGCGAGCGGATCGGAAACGCCATTCAACTGCTCCCACAAAACTGCATATTTCTGGTCATGAACCTGCGCGCCATCACGGCCATAGCCGGCGATGGTAAGCACAAGCGTGGATTTGGCCTGGTTGGCTGCGGCCGACACATCAAAGCGCGCCACGGCGCCCTGATCGATCAGCGGCTGCAAGGCGGCGCGTGTGTAGTCCTCGGCAAGCGTCTCGATCTCGCCGGTCAGCGCCCGGCGGCGCAACAGCCACAATTTCGAGCCGAGTGCCGGCTCGTCAAAATCCCTGTCAAAACTGTCGCCGGGCCAGCCGCGGTTGACATCGCCGGCGCGGAGCTCGGTGGCATCGGCCCGCGCATCTGTCATCAGGCAAATGAGAATAGCCGTGGCCAGCGCCTGGCTGGCCCGAAGCCCGCCCGGGTTGACCGGGTCGTCGATCGGTGTGGTCACCAGATCGCCGATGCGACCATCCCAGACCAGGTCCGGGTCGAGCAGCGGCTCGGCGTCAGGAGCAAGCGCAATGATTTTCACGTCACATATACCCCGGTGCCAAAGTTGCTCGTCTCCACATGACCGGCGCTGTCGATAGTGCCCTGCGCCGAAACCGGCCGCGAAGCCCCAGGGCCGCCGAGGAATATTTCACCCTCAAGCACGATCTCCGGCGCAACGATGTGGACCTTGGTGGCATGCACGATCCGCAAATCCTTCTGGACCACCGAGACAATGTTGCCCGTATGGTCATAAATCGCGGTTCCGCCCATATCGACAGAAGGCCGCAGGCCCGGGTTTTCGCCGCCGAACACATAGGCCGAATCCCGGTTACCGCGCGCCGACATGGCCACGCCGATGCCGCCCTTGACCGGATGACTGGCAAAGCCGTGCGGCTCGATACGGTGAACCCGCTCAAAGCTGTCGCCAGAAAACCCCTTGCCGTTCACGAATTGCTGGCCCTCGCGGTGCTCGACCGTGCCATCAAGGGAAAATCGGGTCAGGTGACCGTCAAACATGCCTCACCCTTCCCTGTAGGATGGCGCCGCCACCGATGGCGCGCCCCATGCAGAATTTGATTTGCCGCGCGGGTTGTCGCCGCCGAGCGCGCGCGGATCCTTGAGATTGAGCCTGGCAACCGTTCCGTCGCTGCCGTCCTGCACCAGCGACACCGACGCGATCACCATGTCCTGGTTGATCCCGAGCCAGTCATCATCGACCTCGACCAGCCAGTTCGCTTTCCAGAGCTTGCCGCCCTGATCACGGAACCCCGGCACGGTAAGGCTGCAGGTCACACCCTCGCCGCTTGCCCGCTTTGCTTCCCAGCCGGCGCGCTTTTTCAGCCGCTCCGATGTCGCCTCTCCCTCGAACGGTACAATCAGCGGACGCCGGCGGCGGGCTGCGCCCTTGGCCTCGGCTTCCGGCCGCAACGCCGAGGCACTGACCCCGATCGATGCCTGCCCGCGCACCTTGACGGTGGAGAAATTTGTGGCGCCCGACAGGCTGCCGCTGGCTTGCTCTATATTCACCCCGCGCTTGAGGCTGCCCGCGTGTCGGCCCTCCGGCCTGTCCGCCAGCACCAGCTTACCCTCCGGACTGTCGTGGATCAGCACGCCTTGCGCCCGCGCGTCAGTTTCCAGAGTCTCGAACAATGTCTCACCAGGCCTCACCTTATGCACCGCCTTTTTGATCGTCTTCGCCTTGACATCGATGCCAATGCCCAGCGTGTCGAATTCCTTTGCGATATCGCCCAGATCCGCATCGCGCTTGAGCCCGGTCGGGTGTTCGATCGAGCACTCCGTCGCATCGCAGGCTCGCGAGGCAAAGGTCACACTGTAACTGCGGTTTTCACCATCATGCGCGGCCCGGACATCACGCACATATCCCGTGCCCCACAACACGCCCGAAACCGTGATGATCGCCTCGTCATCCGGCGCGCACGGGATACCGTGCCCAATCCACGCGACATCAAACTGCGCGGTGCGCACCGCCTCCTCGGCGGACTGGTCAAGCTGGGCGCTCTTGTGCGGCAGCGGGTTGCCACCAACCGCAAAAACAATCACCTCGAGCGTCATTCTGCCAGCGCCTCAAACGAGACCGGCATCACCAGCGAAGTGCTGATCCGGTTGCGATCGACAATTTCTCCGGCACGCGCCGCGCTGCCATAAAGATCATAAGCCAACAGCGTCGAGGGCAATGACACCCCGGTCTCCACCCGCACCGCGGGCGATCGCTCTGCCGCGGTGCGCGACAGGTGAATTACCGTGATACCGGTAAGTGAAACCAGCCAGTCGACCAGATCCGAGCCGAAAACACCGGCAGATGCATAGACCGTTTCCGCCCGGGCCGAGATCGCCGCCCGGGCCGCTTGCGCGTCCTGCCGCGACGGATAGTCGGCACGGACGGCGGCGAAAGATGCCGTCACCAGGCCAGCAACTGCCCAAAGGGCGTCAGCTGCCGGCGTCCTGTCCAGTGCGGACGGCACGGCGGCGGCGTCATCCGCCGCCTCTCCGATCAGTTGCGCCACTTGCAAAAGCGCGATCACGCCGGCCATGCCGCCTGCCTGGGCCGCCACCATCAGTCCGTCGACCTGCAGCAGGTCATCGTCATCCGTGATGAGTTCCCGCGCCAGGCTGCCGAGATAATCAAGTGCCTGTTGCATAGTGATCCCGGTCAAAACGCTGCAGCCATGGCAGCGGCAACCGCAGCCACGCCAGCAGTAAATGCCTGGCGAAGCTGACCGAGGCCGCTTGCCGTGAATGAAACCCCGACGCCGGCACGCACAAACTCGAGCCGATAGGCGATGAACCCGTTCTTGTCCTTGCGCCGGTTCCTGGCGCAGGCCATGCAGTGAGCAGCCTCGCCAGGATCCATCGGCAGGATCAGCAGCGACGCGCCGGGTGCCCCGCAAGCAGCCTCGAGCGTGCGGCCTGCAAAATCCGCCAGATCGCCGGCGACATAGGCCTCCACAAAGATCGTTTTCGACCGTGCGCCCATATCCTCGGTGAGCACGGCCTCGCCGCCCGAGATTTCATGCACGGCGACCCGCCGGCCGATTTCCGGTTCCTCGCCGTCCACCCAGAACGGCACACCCCGGAACGATGCCCTGCGGAGAGTGTTTGCCCAGTCCCTCATTGCCATGTCCTATTGCGCCTGACTGGCCTGCCCGGCCCGTGGCATGGTGCGCCCGCGGTTTCCGGAAACAGCTTGCGCGCCTTGCGCCCTAATTTGGATATTTGCAGCGGCCGACTTGATCTGTGCTGCAATCGACGCGCCCGCATCTTTCAAAGCCGCGGCAGCCTCCTGACCACCGCGCGCGATCTCGTCGCCCGAAACGCTGACCGCATCGGCGGCCTCCTTGCCCCCTCGAGCGAGGTCGGATCCGGATTGCGCGCCCGCCTGTTCAAGCCTGCCAAGCAGGCCCTGCAGTTCGGACACGCCCTGGCCTGGGCGAAGCGAGGCGTCGCCAGCCGGCGCCCCTGCCATCGAAGCGTTCTGGCCAGGGGTCCAGCCCCGAGCAGCGTCCTGCGCCTCAATTGCCATGTCGGTCTGGTTTGGTTTGACTGCGGGCAGCGGAATGCGCGATCCACCAGCCGCAGCGGCAGCAGCCGAAATGACCGTGCCGTCGCGGGCCCTGACCAGCGGTCCGGTGTCTGGAAGGGTTTCGCGCGGCATGCGAAAGGCTGGCGCTTCCGATCGCGACTTGGCATAGGCGCCATAACTCGCGATGGCCGCCCGCTGCGCATCGGTGCGATACCCGCCGACCCAGGCCATGGAATCCTTTTGCGCCTCACTCGAGGTTACGCCCCAGCCCGTGCGGGCCCACCAGCCTTTTGCCGTGCCTGTTTTTTCAAGGCCGGCATTGACGGCGGAGGCCCTGTCGATTCCGCCGGAGATGTAATCCATGACACCTGCCGCCGGCGGCGCGATGGTTTCGCCAAGGCTGGTCTTGAGCCGGTCCCAGGAATTGGCCATGCGGTCGATACCGGCTTGCGTGTCTGCGAGAACGCGGGCCTGATCCTTCGCAACAGTGCCAGTGGCACTGGCGAGTTCTTTGAGTAGTTCGGTGTATTCGCCGGTATGGTTCATCAGCGCCCGCATGCCGATCAGCATCTGCTTGTCGGTGAACAGCAGCGGCAGTTTCGACATGTCACCATCCACGGCCTCTTTTGAAAGCCGGATGAAGGCCTCGAGCGTATCCTCGCCGGCGGCCTTCGCCTTTTTCATCTCGTTGCGCAGATCGACGCCAAACTGCTTTTTGAAACTGTTGGAAACCGTCACCGAATTCATCTTGGTCAGAACATCCATGAAAGACGTGGCCGCCTCGCCCGAGGTGCCGGTCTCCATGCGCACCGTCTGCAGCGCCGCGGTCAGCCGCTTGAGCCCGTCCTCGCCCTCGTAACCCAGCGCCGCGAAGGCCGGCGCGAGTGAGGGCAATTCCGCCGCCATGTCGCGCAATTCGAACTTGCCTGCCTTGCCGCCCATGGCCAGGATGTCGAATGCCCCCTGCATACTCTCGCCGGCGATGCCGAACGAATTCGAGACCGCGTCGGCCGTCGTCGCCATCTGGCCAAAGTCCGCCCCAGCCGCCTGCGCTGTCGCGGATACAGACCCGATCAGGGCCATGGCCTCGTCGAGCGACTTGCCAGAGGCAATCAGCGAATCGAGACCCGAAACAATATTGTCAACCGGCGTGGCAGTAGCCTGGGCAACTTGCTGGAGTTCCTTGAACACGTCCGCCATCTGTTCACGGCTGGCGTCGGCGTTAATCCCGATGCGGGTCAGTGTCCGCTCGACGCCGGCGAACTCACGCACGACACGCTGCGCGCCGTAGGCCAGCGCCGCGGGTGCTGCAAAGCGCAGCATCGCGGCCGTCGCGGCATTCGAGCTCCGCGCCACCAGCGCCTGCGTCTTGTTGAACGCCGAGGCCTTGCGGTTCACATCCGCAAGCTTGGCGCCCATCTGGCCGAATGCCGCCATCGGCCCGAGCTTGGCCGACAGGCGAACCATGGCTTCGATCGTGCGGTTCACTGTCAACTCCGGAAAGACTGGCCGCGCACGGCCCAGGAAAAGCATTGCGACAGCGTCATCTGCATGACGCCGTCAGGATTGAACCCGAATTTGAAAATCAGGAGGTCGGCAGATCGCCGCCAGACTTTGCCCGCGCCTGGGAAAAAAAACCGGTAATAGTTTCCTTGACCGCGATGCCGTCGGCGAGGTCCAGATCACCGAGGTCTGCCGATGATGGCAGATCATCGCCGCGCTTGAGCAGTCGATCGCGGTATTTCCAGACGCGGTCATCGTGATAAAGGATCATCTCGCCGCCCATCGGCGCCGGTTGCCGCTCGGCGATTTCGCCGATCTCCTCGAAATCCGCCATTTTCGGCTCGCGGAAAACGAGGCTGTCGAAGGTCCGGCCATGCGCCTCATAACGCCGCGACAGCCGGACCGTTTTTTCGCCTGACATGGATCAGCCCTTCCGGACGTAGGTTTCGGCAGCACCCGAAACGCCGCTGACTTCGCCGTTCATCCTGTTGCTTGTCGGCTCGCCGACAAAAAAGCTCCGGGTGAAATAATGCGACACGCCGGTGTCATCCTCGATAAAGGTTGCATCAAACCGGTCGGACTTCATCAGCGCCTCGAGGTCCTGGCCACGATCGGCGAATGAAACCTCGAACGCGTAAGGCATCAGGGTTTCTACCCGGTCGGTAGAGCGGTCCTGATTGACAACCGCCTCGACAGAACGCCCGGCGGTCTTGAGGTTCATGGTGCCGCGCAGGGAAAACGTCACGCCGCTCGACAGACGAAAGCGGATTTGCCCGCCGTAATCTTTACCAGCCATTTTAGGAATCCTTCGTTTTGAATGGGGTCAACCGGGCGACATGGCGCCCGGCTCAAGGTCGGTCAGCGAAACTGCGAATAGACCCGCGCCAGGCCGGAGAAAATATCGAGCGGGTTGCTGAAGTCCATCGGCACCACAGCGTCGACACGGTTAGGATTGTCGAGGTTGCGCGTGACTGTCAGGTTCTTGAGCGCCGCGGCGGAATTCTCAAGCACACCGCGCAGCTCCAACCCGACATAGGCGTGGTAGCAAGTCGCCTCGATATCTTTCGGCGTCGAGACCGAACCGACATTGCCCGGATTGTCGTCGGCGATCACCTTGTTGGAATGCTCATAAGCCAGTTGCGCCAGGATATAGCGCAGCGAGTACATCAGCGCATGCGGCTTCTGAATATCGCGGAACGTGGTGTCCGGCACGCCGGCGGTGGTGCGGGCGTGGGTGATGATTTTGTCGACCGCCACCCGGCCATTGCCGTCGATCCGCCAGGATGAAAGGCCCGAAGCGAGAAAGGCGTTGCGGGTCGCAAGGTCGGGCCAGTAGGCCGTATCCGTCGGCGCGGTGATTCCCTCGACCACGAGTCCGGTCTGGTTTCGGTTAACATCGCCCGTTGCACCGCCGGCCAGCCAGGGCGCAACGCGGGCCACCATGGCCGCCACCCAGAGATAACCCGGCTCGGCATGGCCGCCCGCGGTAAAGCTCGGGATGGCGCAAAGCTTCCAGGTATCCTTGCCTTCACCATAAGAAATCAGGTTCGCCTGGCTGTCGCGTTTCGGATAATAGGCGATGCCGAATTTCTGATTTGCATAGGACCAGCGCCCGGACACTTCCGACAGCAGCGTGTCGTATTTGCCGACGTTCGTTGCGTCGCCGAAGGCCGAGATCAGGAACGACCAGTCATCCTCCTCGATCGCCGCATTGGCCGCCGACGTGTCAGGTGTGCCCGCTCCGGCGGTGCCCGTGGCGATCGTCAATACACCGGTCAGCGCATTCGCCCCGTCGAGCACCGGCACGGTGACGCCGATTTCCGCCGCATAGGCGCCCGTATGGCGTGCCGTGATGGTCACAACATTGATTGCAACCGTCGCGGTGTAAGGCAGCGCATGCCCGGTCTGCGGGTTGTCATAGGCATTGATCGCGTTTTTGATTGCAGTAGCAACGGTCGCGGCACTGTCACCCGCCGCAATCGAGATCGAGACCAGTTCGCCCATGACATTGACCATGCCGGTGCCACCGGCCGCCGGCGGGGCGCCCACGGTGATGGTCCGGATCTCGGCGGTGCCGCTTTCCGGAATCGAGACAATGTAAAGCGGATGCGTTGGGGCGTTCTTGCGGAACACCGCCACCATCTGCTCGAGTATCGAGCCCTTGCCGGCCAGCGCCCGGGCCTGGCTGCGCGAGGCGCAGGAGGTCTTGACGTTGTCAGCCATCGATCCGGCGGTTGTGCTGTGACCATACAAGATCACGGGTGCGAGGTCTTCAAACTGCCCGCCACTCTCGACAGAGAAGGCGAACAGGGGGGCCACGAGGTTTGCAGGTACGGTCATCGCCGCGTCTCCTTCTTGGATGCGGCATCGGCCGCCGGTTTACTGGGTTCAGGCTTGGAATCAGGGGCCTCAACAGGGACAGGAACAAGAGAGCCCTCACCGATCATCCGCGCGTAATAGCGGTTGGCCGGGTCGATCATCTTGCCCGCTTCGGGAAAGGCTTCGCCGTCCGTGGTGCGCAGCAACGGCGCTCCGGCGGCTGGTTTGTAGCGTTGCATTGAGCTCACTCCAGTGTTGTGCCTGCAGTCGGCCCCGCACCGGGGTCGAGGGTGATTTCAGTCAGCGGCGTCCGGGTCTCGCCGGCCAGATGCGCGGCAAGGTCTGTGAGCTTTGCCTTGGCATAGGAGCCAGCTGGCAGTGCGTCGAACAGTGTCTTGATCCGCCCGGTCAGACCGCCATCGTCGCTCAACTCGTCATCCGCGATCGTTAGTGTCAGACGCATGAACTCGCGCTGAAACCGTAACCCCAGTTCCGGCACTGTGTGGCTCTGTTGTTCGATCTTGTCGCAATGCGTCACAATCCGGCGGAACAGGTATCCACGCTCGGAATAGAGCAGCTCCTTGCGGACCTGCGCCATCATCGCAGACAGCACCAGCCGTGCCTCCGGGTCACTTCCCGCCACCGCATCAACATAATCCAGATCAGCATCATCGTCGCGGGATATGATGGCCAGTTCTCCGACGATTTCGAGCGTCATGTGACAGAAATTGTCAGACACATCAGCAGCACCGCCCCGCGTCTCCACTGTCGAGTCTTCCGTATAGAGCGACAGGACAGGCAGATACGGCAAATCACCGGATTGCAAATCATCGAGATCCGCAATGCTGGCCTGCCTACTGTCAAATACATTGCCCCTGGCCAGAGTCGGAAACTGAACGGTCGCGCTCGTTGGCCGCAGCACCTCAATGGCCGCCAACCGCGCAGCTTCAGCAGTCAGTGTCATGGCTTCGCCTTGTTGACGTAATAGACACGCCGGGCCGAACCGTCGCGGTGAATGTCGGCCACCTCGTAGGTCATGTCCACAGCGACCAGATGATCGCCGCGCTTCGGCCGCCACAACCATGTGCCGTCATCATGCGCAGTAATAACCGCGTCGAAGGCGACATTAGCCTGACCGCTCTTGGCGGCCTGCATAAACTGCTCGTTGCGGAGCGGAGGCGGATTGAATTCGATCGACCCGGGAAAGGAAAACCCCACCCGGTCCGGATCGTTTTCCCTGCGGGCGTTGACCGTCGCTCCGCTTTTTCGGGCAACAGCCTGCACCTCGGTCTCGTCGAAAAGCGCCGCCGCGTCTGTGTCGAGGCGGCGCTCCATGTCTGTCCAGTTGTTCATTGCCCTGGCGTCAGTTCGATGTCAGGATCTGGACAGCGCATTCCGGCTGCTTGTTGACCGCAAGCCGGTTGGTCTGCGACAGCATCTCCACACCCTGGCCGTGCTTCAGCGGCTCGACCGAGATGTAGATCGTGTCCGCGTCGGGCGCCTGGTTGGTCAGGTCAATATGGTAGACCGGGGCTTCGAAGGTGCGCATCATCGACTGGGTACCGGTCGGATAGGCCGTGCCAGAATTGTCGGCCACGTTCTTCGCGGTGCTGATCACACCGGTGGTCGAGCGGACCGGCAGGCCGCCCTTGTACTCGCGGAACATGATGTCGCCGAACTCAAACACCCGGCCCCAGTTTCCGGCTCGGCTTTCACGATTGAGCATCCTGTGCTCGCTCGAGTTCTGCGCGTTAAGCCAGAACTTCTCGACATTGGCATGGGTGATCAGCTTGTTGAAGAACAATGAATCGACCACTGCCTCTACGCCGCTGGTGGTTTCGCCCTGCAGCTTGGTCATCGTGTGATCGACCACCTCCTCGCATTTGGCGCGAACGTCCGTGCCGGCCGTGCCCAGAACAAAATCTACTTCCTTCTTGGTGATGCCGAAGACGGTGTAGAGATTGTAGAGCGTCTTGCCCTTGCCGTCCTTGATCAGGCCATTGAGCGCGCCCAAACGAATATACTCCAGCGTGATCGAATGATTGCGCCGGATGACGTCGAGCTTCCTGGCCGTCTCGCGGTCGACGGAACGCTGGTCGACCTGGCCATTGAAGACCTGCAGCAACCCGTCGACATCGCCGACCGCGATCTTTTCGAGATGCGGGAAATGCGGGATCTGCAGGATCACGCCGCCCTCTTCCTCGCCGCCACCGACGGCGCCGGGCGAACCGGGTTCCTCGGCAGACAGCACGTGAATCTGGCCATTCCTGTAGTCGACGCGGACAAACCGCGAACCGATGGTTTCAATGGGAAAAAGCCCGAGCGCATTGATCAGGCCGAACTCGTTCGGCAGCCGGTTGACCTCCTGGGTCAGGTCCGTGCTGGTGTAAAGATATTCGAACATGGATAATCTCCTGGTGACGCGGGCATTGCCTGCGCATGGTCGATTGGATGGATGAAGCCGGCGCGGTCGAAACCGCGCCGTATTGCGCGCGTCAGCGCTGGATGATTCCGAGCCCCTTGAGCATTTCGATGCCCTTGGCCTTGTTCGCGGCGCTGATACCGTCAGGCCACGCGATGTCTGCGACCGATACGATGGCAGGGCCTCGATCAAGCGACAGCCCCTGCGCGGTTTCACCGTCAGGCGCCGTGGTGTCGCGCAGCGAAAGCCCGGTGATGACGCCGGTGTCGTCAGCTGCACCCGGCACCCAGGCAATGCGCTCATTGCCAGCCGCCGACTGGTCAATATCGACATCGATGGTGAATGCGTCGCCTTCGACAAAGGCGGTGCCACCGCCGGCAATGGTGAACTTGACCTCCTTGGCGAAAGCCGCGCCGCCGGTTGCGGTGCCGACAGCCTTGCCGTCCGGACCTTCGACCCGGAACTTCGATGCTCCGTCCGCGCCACCCGTCGAGCAGGTGACCACATAGCGGCCTTCCTTGACCGAGGCCGTGAATGCAGGCGCAGCGGCAAGGGTCAGGGTACCGTTGCCGGTTCCGCCGGCGACAGCAGCCGCAGCGATTGTGACATTGTCTCCGTCAATCACCGTGGCAAGCGGCGTTCCGAGAACAACCGAACGCACGGCGCCGGAACCCGCCTTGAGGATGTAGGACTCGCGGCAGAACTGCGGGTCGAACTCCTGCTTGACAAGCTGGCTCTCGCGCTTTGGCGCGGTATTGGAATAATACGGCATCATGGACGTGTCTCCTGGTGTCCCGCGTCAGGCCCGCTTGCGGGCGATGCGAGCTATGGGATTGTGGGGTGAACCCGCGTCAGGCGCGCTTGCGCTCAACCCTCGCGGTAATCAGCTTGGAAAGGCCGCTTTCGGCCTTGTTCCCGTCAGCCGGGGTGGCAAGTCCCGCGCCGGCTGCGGCGCGCGCCTTGTCATAGGCGGCTGCCGACGGCTTTTCTTCAGCATCCGCGACCGGTGCGACAGCAAGAACCGCCTTGACATCATCCACCGACATTTCGGTCGTTGCGTGAAGATGGGCGGCGAGCTGCTCACGGCCCTTTGCTTCATCAAGCGCCATGATGGCGGCATGACGATCGCGGTCTGCCTTCACGGCCTCCCGGGCGGCGGTCGCTGTTGCGTCTTCGATATTGGCGGGCTGGGTATCCGCCTTGGTCTTGTCGGTCATGGTGGGGTTCTCCTTCTGGTGACCGGTTGGCGCCGGGGCGGATGCCGTCGGCGGTTTTCGCGTTGCCTGTTTCAGGCTCCATCCGTTGGCGCTTGCCACCGCCCGGAGTTGGTCCGGCGCATGGGCATAGGCGCGGTAATCGAATGCAGCGACGGCGGGTGCCGCGTTGTCATTTGCGGCGTCGGCAAAGCCTTCGGCGATCGCCTGTTCCGGCGTCATCCAGCATTCCGCCTTCATGATCTCCCGGCACTCATCGGCAGTCTTGCCGGACTTGGCCGCATAAACCCGCGCATAGGCGGTCGCCAGTGCCTCGAGCGCCTCGACGGCCTTCTGGTGATCCGCTGAAGTTCCGAACGAAATGCCTGCCGGATCATGGATCATCATGATCGAGCCTGCCGACATGCTGACGGTCTCGCCGGCCATGGCGATCAGCGACGCCGCGGAAGCCGCGACACCATCGACAACCACATTGGTGACGCCCGAGCGCCGCGCGAGAAGCGCGTGGATTGCCGCGCCATCGGTGGCGTAGCCGCCACCCGAATTAATGGCGACCACCAGCTCGGAATCGTCTTCCACCGATGCAAGCGCGACCAGCACCTCGTCATAGGTGAAGCCTTCACCCCACCAGTTGTCGCCTACGAAGCCCGAAAGCGTCAGGGTCTGTCCGTCAAGAGTTGTTGCCATGTCATGATCCTCAAAAGTGAAAGCTGGCTGCGCCGCGCCGGCGCTTGCCCGTCTTTGCGTCGCACGCGCCGGCAAGGCGGCCGAGTTCGGCATCGAGATCGGCGAGCGAGACCGTCGCGTAGCGCATCCGCCGCCGGGTTACCGGAGAGGCTATTTCGCCTTCCTCGACAGCATCACCAGCAAGGCGCTTGAGCTTGATTGCGTACAGCGCCTGGTAGAGCGCGCACGGGTCGTCCATATCGACGGTCGCGCCATCGATCTTTACGGTCGCCATCAGCAAGCCCTCAGTTTGTGTTCTGGACTTCGACCGGCTGTGCCGGGGCCGGTGCGTCGCGGTCGTAGGGCGACCGCATTCCCGCATCGACGTAACGCTTGTGATCGGCGCTGCGCTCGTCGAACAGTTCGTCGGCGTCAACACCCTTCAGCTCCGCCTCGCGCGGAATGCTGGACGTGCCGTTGGCAATCCGCTCGCTGGCTGCCTTCTCCGACTTCAGGTCGTCCGCCGTCGGTTTCTCCGGCCCCTGCCACTGGGCCCAGCTCGCGGCGTCCTTGTTGGCCCGGTAGTTCGAGAGCCCACCCGGAAACGGGATCGCACCTGTCTCGATCTTCTCGTCGAGCCATTGCTCGTAAATCATCTGGTACATCGGCGCCGCGATGTGCTCGCGCCTGCGCATCACCACAGGCCAGATCGACGCGTTTTCCATCCGCACCGATGAATAGGTCGCGGCCCCATGGTCCATCGTGTAGGCGCCGTAGGTGACCCCGATCGCGCGCGCCATATCGCGATCAAGCGACTGCGTCAGCGGCAGGTAATTGTCGCCCGGCGACTGCGCCTGGCGGAACTGCAGATCCTCGTCGGGGCCCAGCACCGGAATGCGTGACCCGCCGGTCAGGCTGACCCCGCCCTCGGCCGCGCGATCCAGCGTGCTGCCCAGATAGCCCAGCACATTGTCGTAGATTGCCTTTCCGGCTGTGTTGCCATCCTTGGCCAGTTCCTGCAGCGATTCGATCGCCTCGGCTGCCGGCAGTTTTGAAGTCAGAACCGCGGCAAAGAATGTCTGTACGATCAGCGTCTGAAGTGTCGCCTCGCGCGCCACCTCGGTCTGCGCGTGCTGCTTGAGAATTGGCGTCAACTGCGAGATACCGCGCACATCGTCGGCGTCGAGCGGATCGAAGATATGCATGACCACCGGCCGACCGCTGGCGTCATAGGCCGGGTATCGCACCTTCTTCGGAAATCCGTTCTGACGCTCCTCGAACAGGTACCCTTCGGCGCGGCCGTTCTCGTCGTGATAGACGCCCTGGAACAGTCGCAGCGCGTCATTGGTGTCCTGCACCAGGCGCGGCGGCGGAACCAGCAAGGTCTTCGATCCTGTCCGGATACCATACCTTGCCCGCTGCCCTGCATCGAAATGCGTCAGGATCCCCGTTGTCTCACCGAAAGCAATGTGCCAGCGCAGCGAGATTGCGACCAGTTGCGGCACCGTGAACTTGCCGCGATGATCGCACTCGCGCGGATTCCATGAGTCCTTCTTCCACTCGCCCTTCACCAGTTTGGACCAGGCTACCGATCGCTCCTGCGACCAGCCGAGCTTTGCATAGTCAGGGGCCGGTTTCAGGATCAGCTCGGACCCCACGGTGTCGGCGATAACCTGGTCTACAGCGCCCTTGAGCCGCCCCGAATTGTGGATGAAATCCAGCGCCAGCGCCGCTGCCCGCCGCCACGAACGGCGGATCTCGTCGCGGCTCTCCGAGACCGGCGTCAGCCGAGCGGAAAGGACACCGGACGGGCTGTCGCGCAACATGCGCATCACCGGCCGCGCCACGGGTCCGGCAACGGCCCCGCGCGGCTTCACGGAGCCGTCTCGCGCAACACTCGGTACCCGCATCATTTTCGCCTTTTCCATTTGGCCAGCACATCTTCGGCCGGCGCTTTGTTTGTAGCCGCTGCCTGCGCGGGAGCATCGGTCGATGCATCCTCCCCGCCCCGTGCGGCAATCTGTTGCGACACCGGCGAGAACAGCGTCTGCGCTGTCGCAGGCGTCAACTGCACCCTCAGCGCCGCCCAACCCGCGGGCGTCAGCCTTGACAGACCAAGATGCTCCGCCATCGCCATCGCGTAGATCCGGCAATCGAGAAAGTGGTTGTCGCGCCGGATCTTCTTCCACTCCTCGACGAGGCGTCCGCGCACCATCTTCTGATCGAAATATTCCGCCGTGATCTGGCGGAAGAATTCTTCGTTCCGGGCCTCGTTGAAGTGGCAATACCCTGGCGGGTCGACCACCTCACCGGAACGAATCCCGAGCCGGTGCAGGTTTCCGTAGAACTCGCCCTTCAGCGACCATGTCCCGACCGGCCACTGCATAGTGGAACCGATGCGCTTGCGCTTGCCGCCCTTGCGAACCGATTTCCTTGTCGGAACACCGATGGCAGGCACCCCGCGGCCGTGCTTGCCGGCGATCGCATAGGTGTCAGGCCGCTCTCGGCACCATTCCAGCACCTGCGTGGTGCGGTTGCCGTCGCCGGAATCCACTGCCATCGCCCCGACGCGGCGTGCCGATCCATAGGAATCGGGCCACTCCGTTCGGTAAAGCTTGTCTAGCTTCACCCATGCCCCGGCGTTCTTGTCGTCGGTTTCCCCTTCGAGAAACTCGGCGTGCACCGACCAGGACTGCCTGTCCGAGCCGAACGGCACGAACTCGACATATATGCCGTTGTGCTGCACGTCGGCGCCTGCGACAAATATCAGCCCGTCCGGCGGGATGACGCCGTCCGGATAGTCCTCGCGGCGCTCCATCAGCCGCTGCCAGTCCGGCGCGTTACCGCGCATCTGGTAGGGCAGCGCCCGCACCAGGTTGTGATAGTCCTTGGCACCCGCCTCGCCGCGTTTCTCAGCCTTCAGCTTGTCGTCGGCAATGTCGCCCAGACTCATGAGCAGGCTCATGAAGGCATCGACATGGAAGCCCGGATGCCTGTCCGGGCCACTTTGTGTCGGCCGGTACTCACCGGCGCGAACGATCGACACCCGCTCGGCCTCGTCTATCCAGTGGCCGCATTGAGGGTTCGGACATACCAGCACGCTCTTGTGGGGGTGTTCCCGATCGATCTGCAGCAGGTCGTCGCTCATCACAAACCACTCATGGCACTCCTGACACTCGACGTTCCAGAACCGCTGGTCGGACCGTTTGAACGACCGGTCGATCCGGCAATGCCCGGGGTCGTCGCCGAGCGCGTCGCCGGAATCGAGTTCCGGCGTCGACAACTCGAATATCTTGTAACTCCGCTGCCGGCGAAACGCGGTGAAGCGTCCGAAGAACAGCGTCTCGGGATCCGCGCCGTTCGCCAGCTCGCCCCACTTCGAAACCTCGTCCTTGACCCCGAAGCGGCAGGTCTTCATGGACAGGTCCATAACTGTGTTGGCGTTGGCGAGCGAGATGTACCCTCCCGGGAACCGCTTCTCGTATGTCGTCGAGTTGCGCCCCGAACGGCTCGTCACCGGCAGGATGATCCGCTTGCCGGTCTTCGCCTGCCAGGCATCAATCAAAGGCTGCAGTTTCTGCCCGTTGATATCCTGCAGCGCGTCAATGCCGGGCACCCCGTACAGGATGTTGTCCGGGCAGATCTCCGCGATGTAGAGGCACCACGACAGCGCCAGGATCGAAACCCCTGTCTGCTGCGCCTTGCGGACAGTGACCAGGTTCGCCGGATGCTCCTGGCTGAGACACTCGGCGATCTCGACCAGATAGGGCGCGTCCCGCGGCGACCACAACTCGCCCTTGCGCGGACCGTCGACGAGAACAACGTTTTCGGCAAGCCACTCCACAAACGGCTTTGGCGGTTGCGGGCGGATAGCCTCGGCGAGCCGTGAGGCCACCAGCTGCAATGCGCCTGGGTGAATGGTCACGCCCGGGTCTCTTCATCCTCGATGACATCCCGCTCCGGAGCGGATGCCGCAATTTCCTTGAACCTCTCGGCGATCGAAAGGCTGATCTGGTGAGCAACCTCCCTCAATGCCGTCCGCAACCCGTGTACGCCTTCCTTGGCGAAGGGCGCAGAAAGATCGTCGGCATGGTTCGGTAGCCTGGCGATGATCGCCTGCGTTTCCCGTCCCAGGCTGTCGAGCGCTGCAGCCACGGCGTCAGCGCTGATCAGCCGGCCGCAGGCTTCGTCGTGCTGAAGCTTCAGACGGCTGTAGCGGAGCCACTCATTGAGCCGGCGCGCTTCCTCGAAGGAATCACCCTCTTGCTCAATAGGCGGCGCGCCATCGCGCTTCGGTTTGTCCTCGGACGGTGACGGCCGCGACGCCAGCACCTTGGCCGGGTTCTGGAACTTGTCGCGATAGTGATCGATGTGACCCACCGACACCCGGACGATCCGCTCCCGCCCGTCCCGCTCGACCGGGATCTTGTCGTGCTTCTCGACCAGCTCCCGCACGGTCTTCGAAATCGCCTGGCGGGAAATCCCGTCGCGCGCCGCAATCTCCGACAGCGTCATCATCACTGTCTCGACCATGACCGCCTCAAATTCCTCTATGACAACCTGACAACGCCACCTCAGCGCCACTGACAACCTGACAACCCAACCAAAACCCCTGCAAAACTGGCAGGATTCCGGGGTCGTCCCGCCCCGCTCGGGTTGGAGAAGGGGTACGGTCCCTAATTCTCCCGGACCACATAGCCGGCACTAGCGACTGGCGGCGAGGCGTGCGAGACGGCGATCGATCTCGTGCAGAAGACGTGGCGCGAAGTCGCGGTCCATGATCGACTGCGCCAGGCGTTCGAACTCGCCGTGACGATCCGCGCCCATGGCGTGGGCAGGGTTGGCGGCGTAGAGTTCGCGGACCGGCAGCCGCGCCGAGCCCTTGCGAGCCAGCACTGCCGAACCGCCCGAGATCTTCGACGAGGCGATGAACGCACTGGCGTAGGATCCGCGGCCGCGAACGCTCACACCCTTGCGGGTCTGCCGCGCGCCTAGTTGCGCCAAAGAAATCCAGCGAGAGCGCAGCCTGATCTCGACATCGTCACCGGTCAGCCGCATCGCGGACGCGCCCCGGACAAGCCGGTAAGGCAGGCCGGAATAGCTCGCCGCCAGCCGCGTGATCTGTGTGCGGGCCTTCTTACCGGTATGATTGACCGCCGAGCGGAACGCCTTGGCCTTCATCTCAGCAGGCAGATTGTGCATGGCGGCACCGAGGACGCGAAAGTCGCTCGCGTCGATTTGCACCCTTGCCTGGCTCATGCCCGTTCTCCCACGAAAAAAATCGCCGGGATTGCCAGCGGGTTTGAAGATGGTCTGTTGTCCTTTTCAGGGTGAGATGAGTTTTGCCCATCGGGGCGGCTCGCACTGTCCGCCATCGCCATTCCACACCCTCCGAAACGACTTCGCCCCGAGCCGGGGAAGCCGGTCGGGGCGAATCAAGCAGATCAATCTGTTTTACCGTGGTTGAGTAACCACCAAATTCCCGCACCTGTCAATTGGCTCCGCATTTCCGGCCGTCAGATCCGGCTTTTCTAACTGACACATCCGGCCCTTTGGTGCGGTTCGAATGAAGCATCTCGCTACATTCTGCAGAATTATACATGCGGGCGTTCTCACTAAATGCGCTACCGCATTTAGCCGAAAGTATCGTCGACCCGTGGAGTTCTGGGGAATTTTTAGATGACCGAGTTGATAGCTTTCATCTCTCGGGCAGCCCTTTGAAGTCCGGAGTGCCGAAACCGTCACTTTTCATCTGCTCGTTTAACTGTTCTACCGCAGCCATTGCATCATCCCCTATTTTCGAAAGCATATCCGTTCGCATTGAGGCCAAATCGCCTGGATTGACAAGCATGGTCTTGCGCAGGATGAAACCAGCCCAATGAATTACGGCATTCCCTATCTTTTGAAGCAAATCGGCTGTTGTCTCAGGTCGCGGCTTGCCTAAGTATATGAAGAGGGCTTTCCAATCTTGAATCCCCGGCACCAACGTGGCACGGGAGCTCCGGAGCGCATTAACCGCTAAATTGACCGCCGCCCTAGCTTGTTGTAGCCAGATTTCCGGGACGTCTTGATTTTGAGCGAGTGTCTTGAGCTCCTCATAGACGGTGACGGCCTCGTCCAGCCGGGCTTCGTGGGCGCCGAGGCAGCCGACGAGATTGACCGCCGCCCTAGCTTGTCGTAGCCAGATTTCCGCGACGTCGCGATTTTGAGCGAGTGTCTTGAGCTCCTCATAGACGGTGACGGCCTCGTCCAGCCGGGCTTCGTGGTTGCCGAGGTAGCCGACGAGATTGACCGCCGCCATAGCTTGTTGTAGCCAGATTTCCGCGACGTCGCGATTTTGAGCGAGTGTCTTGAGCTCCTCATAGACGGTGACGGCCTCGTCCAGCCGGGCTTCGTGGTTGCCGAGGTGGATGACGAGATTGGTCGCCGCCTTAGCTTGTAGCAGCCAGACTTCCGCGACGTCGCGATTTTGAGCGAGTGTCTTGAGCTCCTCATAGACGGTGACGGCCTCGTCCAGCCGGGCTTCGTGATTGCCGTGGTAGCCGACGAGATTGACCGCCGCCCTAGCTTGTCGTAGCCAGATTTCCGGGACGTCTTGATTTTGAGCGAGTGTCTTGAGCTCCTCATAGATGGTGACGGCCTCGTCCAGCCGGGCTTCGTGGCTGCCGAGGTCGCCGACGAGATTGGCCGCCATCATAGCTTGTGCCAGCCAGATTTCCGCGACGTCGCGATTTTGAGCGAGTGTCTTGAGCTCCTCATAGACGGTGACGGCCTCGTCCAGCCGGGCTTCGTGGTTGCCGAGGTCGCCGACGAGATTGACCGCCGCCTTAGCTTGTTCTTGCCAGATTTCCGGGACGTCGCGATTTTGAGCGAGTGTCTTGAGCTCCTCGTAGACGGTGACGGCCTCGTCCAGCCGGGCTT
>Ga0163215_101130_pt1 | contig 20487 bp, 18 predicted proteins | sample SynspAceP_FD_185934 | JGI IMG/M metagenome (GOLD analysis project Ga0163215, IMG submission 185934) | Saline lake microbial communities from Ace Lake in Antarctica - Synechococcus sp. Ace-P (Hybrid Assembly) | ecosystem: Environmental > Aquatic > Non-marine Saline and Alkaline > Saline | place... | reverse complement strand
TGGACCCACCTCGAGCGGCAGCGCGGCGGCCTCGGGTTTGTGGGCGGCCCCGGCGAGACGCAGATCGAGGCGGACCGCCGTGCCATCGACGACCAGTTGGTGCGTCTCAAGCGGCAGCTGGAGAAGGTGGTGAAGACCCGTGCCCTCCACCGTGCCGCGCGTGCAAAAGTGCCTTATCCGATTGTGGCGCTGGTGGGCTATACCAACGCCGGAAAATCGACCCTGTTCAACCGGCTGACCGGTGCGGATGTACTGGTCAAGGACATGCTCTTTGCCACGCTGGACCCGACCATGCGCAGTCTTGAACTGCTCGACGGCCCCGAGATCATTCTCAGCGATACCGTGGGTTTCATCTCTGATCTGCCGACCGAACTGGTTGCGGCCTTCCGTGCCACGCTGGAGGAGGTGCTGGCCGCCGACATCATCCTGCATGTGCGTGATGTGAGCCACGCGGAGACCGAGGAACAGGCACAGGATGTGCGTGATATCCTCACCTCGCTCGGCGTGCCGGACGATACCCGCACATTCGAGGTCTGGAACAAGCTTGATTTGTTGCCCGAAGACCGCGCCGAAGCGCTACGCGAACGCGCCGCGCGCAACGAGAGCGTCATTGCCATTTCAGCCATCACCGGCGAGGGGCTGGAGCTGTTGCAAACCACCGTGGCCGAAGCGCTGCAAGGCGCGCTGCGTACAGCCGAGCTCAGCTTGGGTTTTGCGGACGGCAAGAAACGCGCATGGCTTTTCGAGCGCGATATCGTGGTGTCTGAGTTCCAGACCGAGGACGGTTTCGAGATCACCGTGCGCTGGCCTGCGGATATAGAAGCAGCGTACCAGCGGCTCTGAAGCAGCGTACCAGCGGCTCTGACGCCTCCGCGCCATAGACTTCCGCCAAAACTGCATCATATCAAGACGTGAACATCCTATCGGAGGCCCCCATGTCTTATCTTGTCGTCTACCTTGCCACGTTCATCGTCTTCCTGGCGGTGGATTTTGTCGGGCTCAGCTACATGATCAAACCGTTGTTCCAGCGCGAGATTGCACCCCTGATGCTGGAGAACTTTCGCGTCGTGCCCGCGTTCCTGTTCTACGCCTTTCTGGTGTTTGTGGTGATGTGGTTCGTTGGCTGGCCCGCGCTGAGCGAAGGCAAATCGCTGTTCTGGGTCTTCGGGTCTGCAGCGCTCATCGGGGCGGCATCCTATGGTACATACGAGTTTACAAACTACGCAGTTCTCAAGGATTGGACCGCAACTATGGTGATGGCTGATCTGTCTTGGGGGACATTCCTGACGGGGGCATCATGCACCGCGGGCGTGGCGATTACCCGCGCGTTTGGTCTGGCCTAGGCGCCCGTGGCGGAAGCAAAGCGCCACGCGCCCGGAGCCAGTTGGTTGAGCTGCCAGTCGCCCACCTGAACGCGGATCAGCCGCAGGGTGGGCAGGCCGACATGGGCGGTCATGCGCCGCACCTGACGGTTCCGCCCCTCCGATATGGTGATCCGAAGCCATGCGTCCGGCACGGATTTGCGAAACCGCACCGGCGGATCACGCGGCCAGAGATCCTCGGGCGCGTCAACCTGATCAGCGCGGGCAGGGCGGGTCATCCCGTCCTTTAGGTCCACTCCGCGCCGCAGTGCCGCGAGGGCCACATCGTCCGGCGTGCCTTCGACCTGAACCAGATAGGCCTTTTCCAGCTTGTATTTCGGGTTTGAAATCCGCGCCTGCAAGGGCCCGTTGTCTGTCAGCACCATCAGCCCCTCGCTGTCGCGGTCCAGCCTTCCGGCGGGATAGAAGCCCTTTTCGTCAATAAAGCCGGACAGCGTCGGCCGTGGCGACCCTTCGGTGCCTTTGTCGGTGAATTGCGACAGCACGCCATAGGGCTTGTTAAACAGGATCACGCGAGGGATGCCCATGGCTTACTCCGGTGCCTGCGGGATCAGCAGCGTGACCCCGACAGAGGCCGCGCGCGCCAGATCCTGATCCAGCGACATCGGAATATATTCACCACGCCGCCACAGCTGTGCCAGATCGTCATAATGGCGGGACAGGAAATGCCCTGACTGGCCCGTGGATGTCACAAAGACCGAGCTATCGGGATCGGCAAAATCATAAACCCCGCGATACCCCGCCCCATGCACGTTCTGGAACGGATCGGGGCCGGTGCCTTTGGTGCGTCCGCGCATCAGCGTGTGATCGCCGCCGGACGTGCTCTGCCGGATGTTCACGAAATAGCGCAGCAACGGCACGCTGCCCAGTACCGGATGGTCATGGGTCGCCTGGTGCGCATCCCCCCAGCGCAGGGATTCCAGCGCGGTGCCGTATTTCTGCGAAATCTCCAGCAGCGCGTCGTCCAGAGCCAGTCGCGCCATGTCCGCGCAAGTCTCTACGGGGGCGGATTGGAACACGTCACACCAGGCGGATGCGCCTTGCACATCGCGGAATACGCGCTCGATGAACAAGGGTTCCACATGGGTGAATTCGGGCGTGAGCGTCCCAAGTTCATCGCGGATCAGCCTGTCTTGCAGTGCGCGCAGCCATGTGGCGTAGATCAATGGCTCGGGCAGGTGTTCGTTCATCTCGCCGGACCAGCCCGCCAAGAGCTTCAGCGCGCGCTGGCGCAGCGCTTCGGGGGTGCTTGCCTCGGCGGCCTCGCCCGTAAACCACAGCTCGGCGCCGATCAGCGGCAAAAGCGAGCGCGCGGTAAAGCTGACTGTGTCCAGCTGTGCCTCGATGAAGCTGTCGCGGGTGTGGACCTGACGGCCCTGCATCAGCCGCTGCCAGCGTTGCACACGTTGGGTATCGCCCCACAAAAACGAGATGTGGTTGGGGAAAGGTCGGTCGATCATCTTGTTGTTGGTATTGCCAAGGATCCCGCCCTCAGGTGCCACAAAGCCGGGGTTCGAGGCATAGGGCAAAATGCCTTGCCAGCGGTTCGTCTCGATCCAGCCGGGGGAGGGCAGGCGGCCCTGACTCTGGTGCAGCGGGTCCCGTCTTGGCGCGGCACCAATGGTTTTCATGGCGATGTTGCGGCGGTCCACCAGCGTGAGGTTCTGGGAGGGCGCCACAAACAGCGATGCCGCCTCGATCCCTTGGGCAACGGTTTTTGCATTCATCAGCGCCATGGCCGATTGCATCGTCGTGTCACGTTGGCTCAGCACGGTCCAGTTGACAGAAACCACATGGCCGGGCGGCGTGATAGAGGCGAGGTTATAGTGGGTGCCGGGCAGGACGGGCCCATTGTCCGTCCAGCGCAGGGTCAGCGTGACCGGATCCATGTCCTTGACGGTGATGATGGACGCACGGGTGCGGAATTTCTTGAACCCGTCGGGCGTGCGGTACTCCTCGCGGTTGGCGGGGTTCAGCTCTTCGATATAAACGTCCTGATCGTCCATATAGCTGGAGGTCAGCCCCCAGCCCAGATCGGCGGAGCGTCCCGTCAGCACCGCAGGCACGCCGGGAATGGTAGCACCAATGACCCCGCCTGCCGCTAACTCCAGCCGCGCCAGATACCAGATCGACGGCGCGGTGAAACCCAGATGCGGGTCATTGGCCAGCAACGTGCCGCCCGAAGCCGAGCGGGAGGGTGCTGCCGCCCAAGCGTTGGAGGCCCCCGCCAGATCCGTGCGCTTGAACGGCGATAAGGGGTGCGAGGTATAGGGGACAGTTTGCGCAAAACGCGGCACATCCGGAAAAAGGCTTGCGTATTGCGGCAACGCAGCCACGCCGGTGCCCGGTGCATCGGGCAGGATGTCGCGCAACCGGTCAGCATCCGGCAGCGCCAGCGAGGTACGCGCGCGGATTACTTCGGCGTCAAGATGCCCCGACAGTTGCAGCCCCATCAACTTGACGATTGCGATGCTGTCAGCGGGACGCCATGGGGCCATCGGTGCGTTGAAAAGGAACATCTCGGGTGCGCCACGGCCCAGGGCTTGGGTGTTGATCTGGTCCAGCCGCGCGTTCACGCCGGCAGAATACGCGCGCAAGGCGTTTTGTGTCGTCTCGTCCAGTGCCTCGAAGGAAGCGACCGACAGCGCATAAATATCAAAGCGGCGCAGCAGTTTGTCCACGTCCAGCGTAGAGGCGCCAAACACTTCCGACAGCCGCCCCTGCGCAGTACGCCGCATGGTGGTCATCTGCCATAGTCGGTCTTGTGCGTGAACAAACCCCAGACCAAAGAACACATCCTCGTCCTGCGGGCCAAAAATATGGGGCACGTTGGCGTTGTCGCGCACAATCTCTACAGGGCGCTGGAGGTTGGGCACCTCTACTTCGGCATTGTAATCGGGCAGGGAGCGCGAGGCGAGCCAGTAGACCACGCTCACAGTCAGGACCGATAGCACCAGCAGGCCCGCGGTCAGACGGATAAGCCAGCGAAACACCAAAGCCATGAGATAATCCTTCCAAGACGCCCGATCCCGCATTTGACCCTGCGGGCCACGGTGATAGGAATGACGCAGCAATAGCGCAACATCAAAGCAAGGAAAAGCAGATGCAAAAGCAGGGGACCAAACTGGCGTTTTTGGGGCTGGGCGTCATGGGGGCACAATGGCGGGCCACCTGCAAAAGGCAGGGTATGATGTAACAGTCTACAATCGTACCGCGTCAAAGGCCGAGGATTGGGCCGCAACCTATGGCGGCGCGCATGCCGCTACGCCGCGCGAAGCGGCGGCGGATGCGGATTTCGTGATGTCCTGCGTGGGCAATGACGATGATCTGCGCTCGGTCACGCTGGGCGAGGATGGCGCGTTTGCGGGCATGCAGTCCGGAGCTGTGTTTGTGGATCACACGACTGTGTCAGCAGCCGTCACACGCGAGCTTTATGCAGCGGCCGATCACGCGCAGATCAGCTTTATCGACGCGCCCATCTCGGGCGGGCAGGCAGGCGCAGAAAACGGCCAGCTGTCGATCATGTGCGGCGGCGATCAGGGTGCGTTCGACCGCGCGCTGCCGGTGATGGAGGTCTACTCCAAGATTTGCCGCCGGATCGGTGACAGCGGCTCCGGCCAGATGACAAAGATGTGCAACCAGATTGCCATCGCAGGTGTCGTGCAAGGCCTGTCCGAGGCCCTGCATTTCGCCGAGAAAGCGGGTCTTGACGGCCGCGCGGTTGTCGAGGTGATCTCCCAAGGGGCGGCTGGCAGCTGGCAGATGGCCAACCGCTACGAGACGATGCTGGACGACGAATTCGATCACGGCTTTGCGGTGGACTGGATGCGTAAGGATCTGGGAATCTGTCTGGATACCGCAGATGAGACGGGTGCCAGCCTGCCGCTGACGGCACTGGTGGACCAGTTCTATAAGGACGTACAAAAGCTGGGCGGTGGCCGCTGGGATACGTCCAGCCTGATCCAGCGCCTTCGCAAGATGGGCTGAGCTTCAAAAGGTCGGGGCGCTGCGTTCATGCAGCGCCCTGAACGTTTTACGGAATAATGCGGGTATATTTGCTGCCCTCGAGCGTCGCACCAAGGCGCAGGCCCGCGCGGCCGAAGACCACTGCCAGCACGGGAGCAAGCGCGGTCGTTGTATCGGCGTTCAGGCCGTCGCCCTTGTCCGAGATCACATATTCGACGTTTGCGCCAGCTGCCCAACCGGGCGAACGGCGGAAATTTTCCAGTGCTCCGGAAGTCATGAAAAACAGCACATGTGCATATTGCTGCGCGCCGATCTGCAAGCCGCCCGTCGCCTTGGTGACCGAATAATAGTCCACCGACACCCCGTTTACACGAAGTGCTCCGCGCCCGTAAGCGCCGCCCAGCCCCAGACCCGCCTCGGTCACCAGTGGCATCACCAGCATCCCGTTGGATTTTTCTGCCAATGTGCGCGTGTTGGGAAAGGAGGAATACATTTGCGCCAGCGTCGCATTGACGCGTGCATCAATCGTGCCGCCCCCGCGCGATCCGATACCGTTGCCGCATGCGGCCAATGTGCTGGTGCCAGCAACCGCGCCCAACGCAAAAGCGCGGCGCGTGAGAAGTGTATGGGTCATGTTATGTGCCTGTATCAAGAATGCTGCTCTAGTGCCGGTATGATCCGACTTGAGGAACACTATAGGCGGTATTTTGCAGCTTGTCATCGCCTTTGAAGCTGTGGGCGAAAAGACGCTTTTCTACGCATCAGCACGCAACGGCGGCTGTGCGGCCAGACACAGGAGACCACCTGCGATGGCCCAGTTTTTCACGAAAATCGACATCTGCCAGCCGTCGTCGGGAATAAAGTGGAAGTAGCTGGTCACCATGCAGTAGGCGGCCAGAACGAGGCCGACAGGACGCAGAAACCGGCCCGAAACCAGCGCCAGCCCGGCAAGCAGGTTGAAGGCGGCCACGGGCCAGACGAAGGACGGCGCGAGCCCAACGCTGCCGAGCATCTGCACCACCGGCGCAGGATCGGCAACCTTCTGGACCGCGCCCAGAAAGAACAACATTGCCAGACATAACCGCCCCAGCCGGTGAACCCAGAGCGCAAAGCGGTCAGTCGCGGCGGGTTGCATCAGCCGCGCAGCAGCTTTGCCGCCGCCGGAGCGAAATAGGTAAGCACCCCGTTGCAGCCGGCGCGTTTGAAGGCCATCAGGCTCTCCATCATTACGCGTTCCTCGTCGATCATACCGGCCGCTGCGGCCGCCTTGATCATGCTGTATTCGCCCGACACCTGATAGGCGAATGTAGGTGCGCCAAACGCATCTTTCACGCGGCGGCAGATGTCCAGATAGGGCAGGCCGGGTTTGACCATGACCATATCCGCGCCCTCCGCCAGATCACGCGCGACCAGACGCAATGCCTCGTCGCTGTTGGCGGGGTCCATCTGGTAGGTTTTTTTATCGCCGGTCAGCGCGCCTGACGCGCCCACCGCATCGCGGAAGGGGCCATAGAAGGCAGAGGCATATTTGGCCGCATAGCTGAGGATCATCACATCGCGGTGGCCGTCCGCCTCCAGCCCCGCGCGGATGGCGGCGATGCGCCCGTCCATCATGTCCGACGGTCCGATGATGTCCGCACCCGCGCGCGCCTGCTCCACCGACATCTTGACCAGCGCCTCGACGGTTTCATCGTTGATGATCTGGCCGTCCACCACAAAGCCGTCATGGCCGTTGATGTTGTAGGTATCCAGCGCCACGTCTGTCATGATCACCATCTCCGGCACGGCGGCCTTAATGGCGCGGATAGCGCGGTTGACGTGGTTCTCGGGGTCCCAGGCGCCCGCACATTCCTCGGTCCGTTCCTCCAGACCTGTATAGGGAAACAAACAGATCGCCCCGATCCCCAGATCGCGCGCCTCGCGCGCCGCGTCCACGATCTTGTCGACCGAGCGACGCATAACGCCTGGCATCGAGGGGATCTCCTCGACGATGCCTTCGCCCGCGCGTACGAAGATCGGCCAGATCAGATCCTGTGCGGATAAATGGTTCTCGCGCACCAGCCCGCGCACCCCTTCATTCTGGCGGACACGGCGCAGACGGGTGGCGGGAAAGGGGGCTTGGATGGGCTGCATGGGCTGTGTCCTTCGGGTGAAATTGTTAAGTCAAAGCTGGCATGTATTCTAGCCATGCTCAAGGGGCTTCAAGGGGGGTGGAAATCGCAGCCTTCGCCCGCTATGACACTCACGACGGGTAGCTTGGATGTTGTTTTGGACTGGTATCAGACGCTTTTCGAACTGATTGACATGCGCTCATTCTCGAACCTGTGGTTCTGGATTGTGCTGGCAGTGGTGTGGTCAACCACCAGCCACTACGGCCTTGGCGTGCCATTTGATATGGTGCTGCGCGCCAAACGCCACGGCGGCCAGACCGAGGCGGATCTGGAAGACCTCGTGCGGATCAACGTCAACCGCTTGCTGTTCATTGCGCAGATGTCAGGGCTGTGGATCGCGGGTTTTGCCTGCTTTTTCCTTACGATGCTGGTTCTTCTGGGCTTTGTCTATGGGAATGAATTCGCACAGGCGGTGGTGCTGATGGCGCTGCCGCTGTCGCTGGTGGGGCTGCTGAGCCTGTCGACCGCACGTCTGATCAAGGAAGAGGATGCACGCGGCGAGCAATTGCGCAAGCGTTTGATGCGCCACCGCCTCTATAGCCAGATCATCGGCATGGTCGCGATTTTTGTCACCGCCCTTTGGGGCATGTACCAGAACCTGAATGTTGGCCCTTTTGGCGGTTAACCAAAGCGCCAAAGAAGACACCCTATGAAACCAGCCAATCACATCACCCTATCGGGCGCGCCCGAAGGATTCGACGCGCAGCTGCTGTTGCAGGAGGCCACCAAATCCGGTGCCCCTCTGATCCATGTGGCGCGTGATGACAAACGCATGACCGCGATGCGTGATGCGCTGCGGTTTTTCGCGCCTGACATGCCCGTGGTTGTCTTTCCGGGCTGGGATTGTCTGCCCTACGACCGCGTGTCGCCCAACGCTGATATCTCTGCCGCGCGCATGGCAACACTTGCGGGTCTGGTGCACGTGATGCCGTCGCAGTTTATCCTGCTGACGACTTTGGGTGCCGCGACCCAGCGCGTGCCTGCCCGCGACCTGCTGCGCGATGCCGCGTGGAGCGCGCAGGTAGGTAGCCGTGTAGACGAGAAAGCCTTGCGCGAGTTTCTGGTACGCATGGGCTTTGTGCAAAGCCCCACGGTGATGGAGCCGGGTGATTATGCCGTACGCGGCGGCATCATCGACATCTATCCACCCGGTGATATGGGGCCGGTGCGGCTTGATCTGTTCGGCGATGTGCTGGACGGCGCGCGCCGCTTTGATCCCGCCACCCAGCGCACCACGGAAAAACTGGATCTCGTCGAACTTGCCCCTGTCTCCGAGGTGATCCTCGACGAGGCGGCGATCACCCGGTTCCGTCAGAACTACCGGATCGAATTTGGCGCGGCAGGCACCGATGATCCGCTCTATGAGGCGATATCGGCGGGGCGCAAGCATCAGGGGGCCGAGCATTGGCTGGCCTTCTACTATGATAAGCTGGAAACCCTGTTCGACTATCTGCCGAAGGCCACTGTCACACTGGATGACCAGCTGACCGCGATGCGTCTGGCGCGCTGGGACAGCGTGGCGGACCAATACGAGACGCGCAAGATCGCGATGGCGAACCGGTCCAAAATGGACAGCGTCTATAAGCCTGCGCCAGCGCAGGGGCTCTATCTGGATGATGCGGCGTGGGAGGCGGCGGTAGGTGACCGCCGTGTGCTGCAACTGGCACCGCTGCCGCAGCCGACAGGGCCGGGCGTGGTGGATGCAGCTGGCCGTATCGGCCGCAACTTCGCGCCGGAACGACAGCAGGAATCTGTCAGCCTTTTCGGAGCGTTGGCAGCGCATATTAAAGCGAAACTTGCAGACGGGCCTGTCTTGATTGCCAGCTATTCCGAGGGCGCGCGCGAACGCCTTACCGGTCTGATCGAGGAAGAGGGGCTGGCCGAGGCGATCCCCGTGCGCGACGCCACCCGTATGGGCAAACGCGGCCTTCATCTGGCGGTTTGGGCACTGGAACACGGGTTCGAGGCACCCTGGAGCAAGGACAAGAGCGGCAAGATCACCGTTATCTCCGAGCAGGACGTGCTGGGAGACCGCCTGATCCGTCGTCCCAAACGCAAACGCCGGGCCGAGAATTTCCTGTCGGAGGTGCAAAGCCTCACGCCTAACGATCTGGTGGTGCATGTGGACCATGGCATCGGGCGCTATCTGGGCATGGAGGTGGTCACGGCGGCAGGGGCCGCACACGAGTGTCTGGTGTTGGAGTATGCCGAAAGCTCGAAGCTTTATTTGCCCGTCGAAAACATCGAGCTGTTGAGCAAATATGGCCATGAAGAAGGGCTGTTGGACAAGCTGGGTGGCGGCGCGTGGCAGTCCAAGAAGGCCAAGCTGAAAGAACGGATCCGCATTATGGCGGACAAGCTGATCCGCATCGCAGCGGAGCGCGCGCTGCGCAAAGCTCCCGTGCTGGAGCCACCGGCGGGTATGTGGGACGCCTTCGCCGCGCGCTTCCCCTATCAGGAAACCGATGACCAGTTGTCTGCCATTGGCGATGTCGTTGATGATCTGACGTCCGGTGCGCCGATGGACCGGCTGATTGTCGGGGATGTGGGCTTTGGCAAGACCGAGGTCGCCATGCGTGCGGCCTTCGTGGCGGCAATGTCGGGTGTGCAGGTGGCGGTAATCGCGCCCACAACGCTGCTGGCGCGTCAGCACTACAAGAGTTTTGCGGAGCGCTTCCGCGGCTTTCCCATCGAGGTACGTCAACTGAGCCGCTTTGTGGGCGCAAAAGAGGCCACTGCCACCCGCGACGGCATCACCAAAGGCACCGTGGATATCGTCATCGGCACCCACGCGTTGCTGGCAAAGACAATCAAGTTCAGGGACCTCGGTCTGCTTGTCATCGATGAAGAACAACACTTTGGCGTGGGGCACAAAGAGCGTCTCAAGGCCATGCGCACGGATGTGCATGTGCTGACTCTGACCGCCACGCCGATCCCGCGCACCTTGCAGCTGAGCCTCACCGGTGTGCGCGATCTGAGCATCATCGGCACACCGCCCGTGGACCGCCTCAGCATCCGCACCTATGTCTCCGAATTCGACACCGTGACCCTGCGCGAGGCGCTGCTGCGCGAGCATTATCGCGGCGGGCAGTCCTTCTATGTGGTGCCGCGTATCTCTGACCTGCCGGAGATCGAGGCGTTCCTGAAGGACCAACTGCCGGAACTTTCCTATGTGGTGGCGCACGGCCAGATGGCCGCAGGCGAGCTGGATGACCGGATGAACGCCTTCTACGATGGCAGCTTTGACATCCTGCTAGCGACGACGATTGTTGAATCGGGTCTGGATATCCCAACAGCCAACACGATGATCATTCACCGCGCAGATATGTTCGGGCTGGCGCAGCTCTACCAGATCAGGGGCCGCGTGGGCCGTTCCAAGACCCGCGCCTATGCATACCTCACGACGAAACCGCGCGCGAAGCTGACTGCAACCGCCGAAAAACGCCTGCGCGTGATCGGCAGCCTCGATACGCTGGGGGCGGGCTTTGCGCTGGCCTCGCAGGACATGGACATTCGCGGCGCAGGCAACTTGCTGGGCGAGGAACAGTCCGGCCAGATGCGCGACGTCGGGTTCGAACTGTATCAATCCATGCTGGAGGACGCGATTGCGCGCATCCGTTCGGGCGAGCTGGAAGGTGTGGTGGATGACGACGGACAATGGGCCCCGCAAATCAACCTCGGCGTGCCGGTGCTGATCCCAGAAAACTATGTGCCCGATCTGGACGTGCGTCTGGGTCTTTACCGCCGCCTGTCGGAGCTGACCACCAAGGTCGAGCTGGAAGGCTTTGCCGCCGAGCTGATCGACCGTTTCGGCACGCTGCCGCGCGAGGTCAACACGCTGATGCTGGTCGTGCGGATCAAGGCGATGTGCAAACGTGCCGGTATCTCCAAGCTGGACGGTGGCCCGAAAGGCGCCACGATCCAGTTCCACAATGACAAATTCGCCTCGCCCGAGGGACTGGTGAAGTTCATTCAGGACCAGCGCGGCCTGGCGAAGGTCAAGGACAACAAGATCGTCGTACAGCGCGACTGGAAGACCGATGCGGACAAGATCAAGGGCGGCTTTGCCATCGCCCGCGATCTGGCAGAGTATGTGGTGGCCAAGGAGAAAGCCGCGAAGAAGGCGAAAGCGTCCTAGACCGGGGCCATCTGCCGGGATGCACGGCCCATCAGGACCATCACGCCAGAGGAAATCACCGCCAGCACAAAGACCGATAACGTCAGCAACCTTTCGTCGCCCGCAAACATCGTCCCGATGGGCGCCGAGATTAGAACCGCGCCTACAGTCGCAATTGCCCCAACCACAGAGGCAGCCATGCCCGCAATATGGCCCATAGGCTCCATCGCGAGTGCGGTGAGATTGCCAAAGGTCAGCCCTGCTTGCAGGAAAACGAACGCCTGCCAGGCCAGAAAGAAGTAAAAGCCGAGCCCGCCACCGCCCAGGTCAAAGAAGGTAAATGCCCCCGACAGTACGATCTGCGCTCCTAGCGCCAGCGATACAAGCCGGTGCATGCCCAGTCGTACGACCCAGAGCGCGTTCAGCAGGCTCGCCCGGCCAGACACAAGTGCGACGCAGAAAAACCAATAGGGAAACTCGTCACCGCGCCCGTAGACGATGTCGTAGATCGGATGCACCAGCATTAGCGTCAGGAACAACATCGAAGAGACAAGCAGCTGGACCACAATCGCCAGGCGGACCACCGGATGGTGCGCCATCTCTGACAGTGCGGCGAACATCAGGCGCAGGCGTAGGGGGCGTCGTTTCTCAACCGGGAGGGTTTCTGGCAGCCGCAGGCCCATCCAGATGGTGTAGGTCAGGGCAAAGAGGATGAAGGCAATGAAAATGCCGCGCCAACTGCTCCATAGGATGATAAAAGACCCCAGCAGGGGTGCTACCGCAGGCACCATGACAAAAATCATCATAATCACAGAGGAAATCTGTGCCATCTGCCGCCCAGAAAAGCGGTCACGGATGATTGCACTGGTCACGATCCGCGGTCCGGCAGCGCCCAGCCCCTGAAGCACACGGCCCAGCAGAACCATCTCGAACGCGCTGCTGGCCCATGCAATGGCGGCTCCCAGAATATAGACAACGCTACCTGCCAGAATGATCTGTTTGCGCCCGAAGGTATCGGACAGGGGACCCGTGAAAAACGTACCGACCCCCATGCCAAGCAGAAACATGCTGAGAATCAGAGGTGCGTTTTGGGGGCGATCTGGTGTCAGCTCCTGTCCGATCATCGGCAGGGCCGGCAGCATCGCGTCGATGGAAAAGGCAACGGAGGCCATCATCATGGCCAGAAGGGCCACAAACTCGGCGCGGCCCATCGTGAAGGGTTGGGGGGTAGAGGGCACGCAAGGCTCCGGTGCTTAAAATTAACAGGTTAAGGTATATACCCAGAACCGTTAACCCAAGGTTGCAACGCTGGCAATGCCACCCTGCACAGTCTCTGGCGTCAACCGCCTGTGGCGGCCCAAAGCTCGGCATCAGGCACGATGTTGAAAGGGCGGCGGTCCCCGATCATCTCCGAGCGCGGGAGGTAGACCACCTGTGTGATGTCCTCCAGATGGTCGAACTGCCCGCGCCATTCCTCACCCATGGCGAAAACAGAGACGTTGTAGTTAATGATGTCGGTGTATTTCTGGTCCCACTCCTGTTCCGCAATGACTCGGCTTACAAAACGGCAACTCTCCAGCATCAAGCGGCGTTGCGCGTAAGGTGTCACAGCCGGCACGCCCATGGCCTCGTTATAGGCATCTGTGGAGCAGCCTACGATCAGCTCGGATCCCATCATCGACAGCCTTTGCAGCAGGCGCGCATGGCCCTGATGGAATAGATCGAACGATCCATAGGTCAGCACTATACGCGAAGTCAGGGGGGTAAACATCTGATCGGCCTTTCTCAATACACCAAACCCTGCGCAAAACACGCAATGCGAGCCGTGTGAACGTGAGAAACCACATCCGATAAGGAGAAAGGACACACCCTGCCTTAGGTATTGTCCTGATCGCTGCCTGCACACCTGCTCAAAGGTTCTTATTTTTATTGGAGCTTTTTGCCCCTTGGGAGAAATCCTAAGCCACGCCGCCAGCGCCGCCTAGATGTTTTTGAATGCCGTGCGCGGGACGCGGCGCTTTTGCAACAGGTCTAGCTGCCGGTGATCTCGGCAATCACCTGGGCCCAAAGCTCGGGTGGTTGCGCACCGGGGACGGCATGACGGCCACCAACGATAAAGGTCGGGACCGAATTGATGCCCATCTCGCGACTGTGCGCGTCACGGTCACGGATTTCCTGCATGTCTGCATCCGTATTCAGCAAGCGCATCACCACGGAGGCATCCATCTCGATGCTGTCGGCGATATCGGCCAGTACGTCCAGCGATCCAATGTCGCGGGCGTCCACGAAATAGGCTTTGAACAATGCCGAGACAGCGGCGGTCTGGCGCCCTTCGATCCCCGCCCAATGAATCAGACGGTGCGCGTTGAGCGTATTGGGCGTGCGCTGCATACCCTCGAAGTTGATCTTGAGGCCGGCCTTTTCCGCATGCTCGACCACGGGCGCATAGGCGCGCACTGCACCCTCCTTACCGCCGAACTTGCCCTCCAGATAGGCGCGACGGTCCATCCCTTCCGCAGGCATTTCGGGGTTGAGCTGGAACGGATGCCATTCGATCTCGAACGGGTGGTCAGGATGCGCTTCCAGCGCGCGGTCCAGATGCGCCTTGCCGATATAGCACCAGGGGCAGATCGGGTCGGACATAATATCAAGCTTGATCGGATCGGTCATCGTGTGGCCTCGTATTGCTGGCGCAGCGCGCGGCGCAGGAGCTTGCCGTTGGCGCCCATGGGCAGGGCAGGCAAATGGATATAGAGGCGCGGCTGTTTGTAGCGCGCCAGATTGGCCTCGGCATAACGGCGCAGGTCCGTTTCGTCCAGTGGGGTGTCGGCGGTATAGAAGGCGGCGATGCCGGAGACATCCTGTTTCAGCGTCACCTCGGCCGCGCCAACGCCGGTTATGCCTTCATATTTCGCAAGGCAGCTCTCCACCTCGACAGGAGAGACGCGGAAGCCGCCGGCGTTCATCATATCATCATTGCGGCCCAGATAGGTGATCTGGAAATTGTCGTCCATGCTCCCCTGGTCGCCGGTCAGGAACCACTCGCCCTGCATTTTGGCGGCGGTTTCATCGGCTGCGTCGAGATAGCCGAGCATCAGCCCCGGATCACTGCGGTGCACGGCAATTGTGCCTTCTTCGGCCAGCGCCACGGGGCCATCCGGCCCCAGCAATGCAATACGGCGACCGTTTTGCGGGCGGCCCAGCACGGTTGCGGGCGCGGGATGGCGGGGCGAGGCAGAGATGAAGGTGGAGCATTCAGACATGCCATACGCCTCATGCACCTGCGTGCCGGTAACGTCTTCCCAGCGTGTGCGCACGGCGGGAGGCAGCTTCTCTCCGGCGCTGAGACCGTGGCGCAGACTGGGCATCGCGGTCAGGGAGGGTTGGTTGAGGAGTTGGCGGTAAACGCCGGGCGCTGCGGCAAAAATTGTCGCTCCATGTTCCGCGATGAGCGCGGGTAGCTCCGTGCCGGGCGTGCTTGCGGCGGGGATCAGCGCCGTGGCGCCCATGGTCCACGGGTCCATCAGGCCGGTGCCCAGCGTATAGGTCCAGTTGAATGCGCCTGCGTGCAGCATGCGGTCATCGCTGTGCAACCCGTACCAGCCGTCAAACATCATCTGCCGCGCCCAGATCGCGCGGTGCGCATGCACCACGCCGCGCGGCACGCCGGAGGTGCCGGAGGTGTAGATAATATAGCCGGGACGGTCCGGATCTCCCATGTTGAACGCGGCGGGTGGCAAATCGCGCATGGCGCGGAGGTCCTCCAGCGGAACAATCCGCGGATCGGACGGGCAGGCGACATCCGGATCATGCAAGATCAGCACTGGATCAAGGGCGGCGATCATCGGCGCGACCTCCCGCGCGGTTAACGCGGAGGCGGTTGGGACCGGCACCAGTCCTGCGGACAGCGCGCCCAGATAGGCCAATGGGAAGTCTACGGTATTGCCCAGCCGCATCAGAACCCGATCACCGGCCATAGCACCACGGTCCAGCAGCCCCGTAGCTGTGCCCAGCACAGCCGCCCGCAGCGCGCCATAGGTCATATCAGCATCACCCAGCACCGACAGGGCGATCTTTTCAGGGGACTGCGCACCACGCGCCAGCACATGGGCAGCCATGTTGAAGGGGGCAGGACAGGTCGGCGGCGGGCCTTGGTCAAAAACAGCTCTCATGCCCATGTCGCTAGCGCGCGTTTGCGCGCGTTGCAAGGGCCTCAGCAAGGCACTATACGGGTCTTCATGAATGATGAAGCCGCCAAATCCATGATCCAGATCGCCCGCGAGGATGGTGCTGCCCATACGGTGCCGCCCGTGGACCTAGGCGCGCGGGTGCGCGAGCTGCGCAAGGCGCGTGGCTGGACGCTGGAGCAGGCGGCGTCACAGGCGGGACTTGCCCGCTCGACCCTGTCCAAGATCGAAAACGCTCAGATGTCGCCGACATATGATGCGTTGAAAAAGCTGGCCGTGGGACTGGAAATTTCGGTGCCGCAGCTGTTCACCCCTCCGGCGGCGGGGCAGATCAACGGGCGCATGGCCGTGACCAAATCGGGCGAGGGCGCGGCACAGGCGACCGCCACTTACGAGCACGAGCTGCTGGCCGACACTCTGCGTAAGAAAAACATGCTGCCCTACCGCGCGCGTATCCGGGCGCGGCAGATGGAGGAATTCGACGGCTGGGTGCGTCACGACGGCGAGGAGTTCCTCTATGTCCTGACCGGCGTAATCAAGCTGTTCACCGAGTTCTACGAGCCGATCGAGATGCGGCGCGGCGACAGCGCCTATTACGACGCCGCCATGGGGCACAACGTGATTTCCGTCTCCGACGAGGATGCGACGATTCTCTGGGTCACGTCACTGGTTTAGTCGTCGCCGTCCCACCACCAGACCTCGGGCATCCATTGCGATCCGTCGCCGTAAATCGGCAGCGTATCGGGAAATTTCATTTCCTTCACGTGGGCAATGCGGCCCTCGGTATAGGACCAGAACGGGATGACATAGCGCCCCGCCGTCAGAATCCGGTCGAGCGCGCGGGTGGCGGCCACGAAATCCACACTGTCACGCGCCCCCAACATCTCCTCGATCATCGCATCGATTACCGGATTGCGCCCGCCCATCAGGTTGCGCGAGCCTTCACGGTCCGCCGCCTCCGACCCCCAATAGAATTTCTGCTCGTTTCCGGGGCTGAGCGACAGGGCAACGCGAAAGGTTGTTATGTCAAAGTCAAAATTACCGGTACGGGCGAAAAACTGCGCGTCATCCACCGCCTCGATCGTGGCTGTGATGCCGAGCCGTTCAAGTGCGCGCAGATAGAGCTCCGCGATGGCGATATCCTCGGTGCTGCCTTTCGCGATCAGAATGGTGAAGGTGACTGGCGTGCCGTCGCCGCGCTGCAACACACCTTCGTTGACTGTATAGCCTGCGGTTGCCAATTGCTCGGTCGCGGCACGAATGCCTGCACGGTTGCGGGCAGAGCCGTCCGAGACGGGCAAGGTGTAGCCCTCGAGTGCACCTACGGGCAGAGTGTCCTGATACGGTAGCAATAGTTCGGCAACCCGGCCCTGCGCCGGCCCCTCGATCATACCCAGAATGGAGTTCGAGAAATAGGATGTAATGCGCGGCTGTGCACCGCCTGTCAGCGTGTCGTTGATATATTCGAAGTTGAACGCCTTGATCAGCGCGTCGCGCACACGCCAGTCATCAAAGGGTGCGCGTCGGGTGTTCATGACAAATCCGGTCATGCCGGAGGGCTTGCTGTGCGGGATCACCGATTTGACGATATCGCCGCGGGCGATGGCGGGAAACTCATACTGGCTCTGCCAGCTTTCGGCGTTGAACTCGCGTACGGCCGAAATCTCGCCCGCCTTAAAACCCTCGAACAACACTTTGGCATCGCCGTAAAAGTCCAGTTTGATGGTGTCGAAATTATGGGTGCCTTTGCGAAATGCGATATCCGCGCCCCAGTAATCGGGATTGCGGGTCAGGGTCACATAGCGTCCCTGCTCATACGCTGTAATCCGATAGGGGCCGGAGCCGATGGGCACCTCTTGCAGCTGCGCGTCCTTGAAGTTGCGGCCCTCCCACTGCGCCTTGGACAGAATCGGGCGCAGACCGGCCAGCAACGCCAGCTCCCGGTTTTCGCCGCTGAAGGTAATGCGCACCTTGCGCGGACCAGTCTGCGCGACACTGGCGATCTGGTCGTAGAGGGTGAGATAGCGCGGATGCCCTTGGGTCCCCAGCATCTCGAAGCTGAAGATCACATCTTCAACGGTAAGCGGGCTGCCATCAGAGAAGGTAGTGCCTTCGCGCAGGGTGAATTCGACCCATGTGCGTCCCTCGTCCGTCTCAACCGATTCGGCAAGCAGGCCGTAGAGCGTGAAAGGTTCGTCCCACGACCGGCCCATCAGTGTCTCATGGGTGAAAAACGGCAGTTGCCACGGCGAGGTGCCTTTGAGTGTAAAAGGATTGAGGCTGTCAAAGCCGCCTGTATTGCCCAGCGTGATAGCGCCCCCTTTGGGCGCTTGCGGATTTACATACGGCAAGTTTGCATAGTCCGCAGGAAGCGCGGGAACACCATACATAGCAATGGCATGCTGCGGTTCCGCCTGTGCAGAGATTCCCGAAAGAATCAGTGAAGAGACGGTCACAAAGCCCCGTAGCCTTGGGAAAAAATCTAAAGCCATTTTCGAAACAATCCTGCGCTGCCCTTTTTTTTATTATCTAAACGTCTAACGGGGTCTGTCAGCGGGCGCAAACTTTTAGCTTGGAGTCTGGCCGGTAATTCCTTATAAAGAAGTCACTGCTCGATAGGTTTCTTGCCTGTATGAAACCTGCCTCAATAACTTGACGCCCGCCTTGTGCGGGCGTTTTTTTTGGGCAGTTCACGCTTGAGGCGGCGAATTGACGGTAGGCTCGCTGGCCCTTGGAACCATCCCGCTGCATTGTGCATTTCCATTAAGGCTGCTCCGCGCCATACAAGCGGGGCACGATATCTTTAAAGGAGTAATCCCATGGCCCTTACCTATGATCTGTCCGGCAAAACCGCCGTCATTACCGGCTCGAATTCAGGCATCGGCCTCGGGATCGCACATCAGCTGGCGCAGGCAGGCGCCAACATCGTGCTCAACTCATTTACCGACAATAAAGAGGACCACGCGCTGGCCGAAGAGATCGCCCGCGTCACCGGCGTAGAAGCGCGCTATATCCAGGCCGACATGTCCAAGGGCGACGAGTGCCGCAAGCTGATCGAGGAGGCAGGCACCTGTGACATCCTCATCAACAACGCAGGTATCCAGTATGTTGCAGCGATCGACAAATTTCCCGCCGAGAAATGGGATGCGATCATTGCGATCAATCTCACGTCTGCGTTTCACACCACTGCCGTAGCCCTGCCGATGATGCGCAAGGCGGGCTGGGGCCGCGTGATCAACATTGCGTCAGCGCACGGGCTGACAGCTTCGCCGTTCAAATCGGCCTATATCGCGGCCAAACACGGGATTGTGGGCCTGACCAAGACAACAGCGCTGGAAACTGCGGAAGAGCCGATCACCGCCAATGCGATCTGCCCCGGTTACGTACTGACCCCGCTGGTTGAAGCGCAGATTCCCGACACCATGAAGGAATATGACATGGACCGCGAAGAGGTAATCAAGAATGTCATGCTCAAGCGTCAGCCCAGCAAGGAGTTCGCCACGGTCGAGCAGATGGGCGGCACGGCGGCCTTCCTGTGCTCGGCAGCCGCCGACCAGATCACAGGCACCACGATCAGCGTCGATGGCGGCTGGACAGCACTTTAGACAAACCGACAAGGGCGGGATTTCATGGCAAAGACCAAAAAGATCAATCTCGCCCTACAGGGTGGCGGGGCACACGGCGCGTTTACCTGGGGCGTGCTCGACCGTTTGTTGCAGGAGGATGATCTGGAGATCTGCGGCATCTCCGGCACCTCTGCCGGTGCGTTGAACGGTGCGGCATTGAAAGCCGGCATGATCAGCGGTGGACGGACGGGCGCGCGCGAAAATCTCGAATGGCTGTGGATGCAGGTCGCAGGTGTGCGCGATCTGGCGGTAGGCGATTGGATGGCACCTTTCGGTGTGGGCGTGCTTGGCAAACAACTGGCTTTCAGTCTGCCCTATGCCTTTGGCACTGCGGTCACGCAGGCGTTGTCGCCGTATAGCTATGGACCTTTCTACAAGAACCCGCTGACCGACATTGTCGAGAAATTTAACTACGATCAGGTCTGCGCCCGTGACAAGCCTTTGTTCTTCGTCGGCGCCACGCGTCTGCGCAATGGTAAAATCCGTGTGTTCGAGGGGGACGAGATCGGTCCGGAGGCGCTGATGGCATCTGCTTGCCTGCCGACACTGTTTCAGGCGGTAGAGATTTTCGACAAGACCACCGACCGGGTCGAGGCGTTCTGGGATGGCGGCTATACCGGCAATCCGGCGCTGTTCCCGCTGTTCCGCAGCGACCTTCCGGGCGATATCGTGATCATCAACATCAACCCGCTGGAGCGTGACGATACCCCCAAGACCCCGCAGGACATCCAGAACCGCATCAATGAGATCAGCTTCAACTCAAGCCTTCTGCGCGAACTGCGCGCCATTGATTTCGTCCAGCGCCTGCTGGATGAGGGCAAGTTGACCACCGATAACATGAGCCGTCTGCGTATTCACATGATCGCGGATGACGCGCTGATGGCGCAGCTTTCGGCGGTCACCAAAAGCGTGCCGAATCCAGCGATCATCTCGCAGCTCAAAACGTCGGGGCAGGCGGCAGCCGAGGCGTTTTTGCGCGACGATATCGACAATGTCGGCACCCGCAGCAGCATCAACTTGCGCGAGATGTTCGCCTAA
>Ga0163215_101127_pt1 | contig 20574 bp, 16 predicted proteins | sample SynspAceP_FD_185934 | JGI IMG/M metagenome (GOLD analysis project Ga0163215, IMG submission 185934) | Saline lake microbial communities from Ace Lake in Antarctica - Synechococcus sp. Ace-P (Hybrid Assembly) | ecosystem: Environmental > Aquatic > Non-marine Saline and Alkaline > Saline | place... | reverse complement strand
TTCGAATAGAACTTGCAACGCCACATTTACTGGCTGAAAAACTGAATTCAATTGTTTCAAAAGAGTGGCCTTCAGGTGAATACGACCGAGATGCCATGGAGTTTTTTCTAGCTTGTTTTGAAAATGGCGGAAAAAGCGCACAGGGTTGGTATGGCTGGTATGCCATCAATATTGATCCTGTTTCAGGGCAACGTACTTTGGTTGGATCAGGTGGTTATTTTGGCCCTCCAGATACTAATGGCGTCGTTGAGATTGGTTATTCTATCTTACCCGAATGGCAGGGTCGTGGTTATGCAACAGACATAGTTAGAGTGCTAGTTTCTCATGCCGCTTCTTGTGCAGAAACAAAGAGTATTATGGCTCATACATCAGCGGAAAATGAAGCGTCAAAAAAGGTCTTACTTGCCGTTGGTTTCAAACAAGTCGGCATACATGAAGGTAATCTGCGTTTCGAGTATATTAGTTAATCAGAGTACTACTTAGTTAATTTTTCTTGCAGAATTAAGTACTTGCGACTAGGAAGTAAATACTAGCACTGTTGGCTGTAATTGAGATTAAAACTCACCTCTGCTATTGTTGTTTGCCTATTCAAAGGATTACGATGACTGACAACTCAAAAAATGCATTACAGCGTGGATTGGAAAATATTCACCAACCTTTTTCTAATTTCATTCGCACCCAGACAGCCTCTAGCCTGTTTCTTCTTATATCTACCATCGCAGCCTTATGGTTGGCGAACTCGGTATACTCCCCTGCCTACTTGAATTTAGTCCACACACCAATTGGTTTATTTGTAGGTGATTTCGAAATTCGCGCATCACTCAAACATTTTATTAACGATGGCTTGATGGTGATATTTTTCTTTTTGCTCGGACTTGAGATTAAACGCGAGGTGCTTAGCGGTGAGCTCGCTCGGGCGGAAAATCGACGTATGCTCATGATTTGTGCCTTAGGTGGAATGCTTTTTCCGGCGCTCATTTATTTGCTGTTTAACTGGTCACTCGACTCACAGATCGGTTGGGGGATCCCAATGGCAACCGATACCGCGTTTGCATTGGGCGTTTTAACCATAGTGAGAAAACATATACCTGCCAGTCTTTTGGCTTTTATCGTTGGCCTCGCAATAGTCGACGATGTTGGCGCAATTTTGGTTATCGCAATCTTTTATACTGAGCAAATATCCCTTATGCATCTATCAGGTGCACTGGCACTTATTGGATTTTTGGCAGTCGCCAACTACGCAGGCGTGCGACAGCCGCTTTTCTATATAATAATCGGTATTACAACCTGGTGGCTGATGCTTAAATCCGGCGTTCACCCCACTGTGGCCGGCGTCGCTATCGCATTAACGGTTCCAGCTCGGCCTAAGCGAGCATCAGAAAAGTTACTGGCAAAAGCTAAATCAATAATCAGCGCTTTGCAGAAAAAAAATCAAAAAGTGGATGTACTCGGTAGCAAGCAAGATCACCAGCAAGTGCAAGAAGTACGTGAAGTGGCAGAACGTGCCAGCACACCTCTGCGGCGTTGGGAAGATATACTCGATTTACCGGTAAGCTTATTAATCTTGCCGCTATTTGCATTTACCAACGCTGGCGTCGTATTTAGCTTAAGTTCGCTTACCGCTAGTCTGAAAGATCCTATTGGACTGGGTATTATTACTGGCTTGGTTGTCGGAAAGTTTATCGGCATTTCTGGTGCATGTTGGCTGGGCCTGCGTTTTAAAATTGGCTGCTTACCAAATGATGTTAACCTGCAACATGTCATCGGCGCTTCACTCATCGCAGGAATTGGCTTCACGATGTCGACGTTTATCGCTACCTTGGGTTTTGATGGGCATCCGGAACATCTTAATACCGCAAAAACATCGATTTTAATCGCCTCGGTTCTTGCTGCTATTCTTGGCCTTCTATATTTACGTATTGTTGCTCCGAAAAAAAATTCCTAACAAGCCAATTAGCTATTATTTGACTATGAAAAAATTAGCTTATTTAGTTAATATATAAGGCTCGCATATAAATACCAATAGCGCTGAAGTTTAGGAACAACAACCGTCGATGAAAACGATATGGATTATTGTCTTTATTTTTTGTATTAGCTTATTTACTTACTTAGGCCTAGGGCTCAATTTTGAAGCACCTAAACCCTCACTGAGGGATCAAGCAGACTTACACAACACAAGAGCACCAAATACGTCGAGTTTAACCATACTTACTGAGCACAGTCCTCCCGGTGCTTATTTAGATGCTTCAGGACAGATACAAGGTAAAACGGTTGAACTGATAAAAATAATAAGTCAGCGACTTGGTGAAAAAACATCTGTCGACGTTCTAGCTTGGGCACGAGCATTAGAATTAGCCAAAACTCAAACTAACATGGGTTTATTTGAAACCATCAAATCAGAAGAACGTAAAGATTGGTTCTATTGGGTTGGGCCATTAAAAATTTACGATATTGCTTTGTACGGGCGCGAAGACAATATCACTTTAGCCCTGTCACACAAAATCATTGCTACAAAGCTAGTTGCCTGTGCTAACCGAGGTTCAAGTTATGTCGATTATTTACAAGAACTGGGATTTAAAATAGGTCGCAATCTAGTACTAACGGTTAACGAAGATAACTGCGGCAAATTAATGATTCAAGGCAAAGTTGATCTTGCCCCCTACAACGAGCAGTCTATTGAAGCGATGGCAAAAAAACTAGATCCGCAGATAACACTTATTCCAGTGTTGCCACTTTCACAAATATCGCTCTACCTAGCGTTCTCAAAAGATATTAGCGAAGAACGGATCAGTCAATGGCAACAAGCCTTAGAACAAAGTTACCGCGATGGAACAATGCGCAAGTTGTATACCGGCACCTATAATGAAAAACTCATCAGTCGCCTCGAAGCTTTAGTTAATTCGTCATAACTCATGTTCATAATTTCCACTAATTCCATTATATGCGGCTTTCAAATTACGCTTATTATCTATCTTTTTTTACACTTCAAGCCTACAAATTGTCTTAAACAACCCTATCGTTTAGGCTTATTTTTTGCCATAGTACGCAGCTATTTTTATGACCGTCGTTTGTCGGAACTGGGGGATGTTGTGAACACACTTGAACACTGTGATACGCCGGGTTTAATGCCACTTAAAAATGCTATCGAAAATATATTGGCCCGCGTTTCTGCCATCAATGAAACAGAAATATTAGCCTTAGGATTGGCCAATAAAAGAGTATTGACTGCCGATATTATCTCTCCCATAAACGTGCCTCCTGCTGATAACTCAGCGATGGACGGTTATGCTTTGCGCGCCGACGATTTAGACAAAACCTCGCAACTCAAATTAGTAGGTACAGCCTTGGCGGGTCAACCTTTTAGCAAAAAATTGGCTGCCGGTGAATGTGTGCGTATTATGACAGGGGCCATTGTGCCACTGGGTGCTGATGCTGTGGTGATGCAAGAAAACACCCAAGTCGAAGATGGAATTGTGTTGTTTAAGGAACAGCCTAAAGCTGGTAATAATATTCGTTGTGCTGGTGAAGACATTCGCCAAGGTGAACTTGTGTTAGCCAAAGGCTGTTTTCTTGGACCTGCAGAATTGGCCCTTATTGCTTCAATTGGCCAAGCAGAGGTTGAGGTCACTCGACAACTTACCGTCGGTTTGATCGCCACTGGAGACGAACTCACTATTCCCGGTAACCCGCTTGCAGTTGGGGGCATATATGAAAGCAATAGCTACGCTTTGTGTGCTCAACTTGAAAACATCAAGGTAAAGATACGTAATTACGGTATTATCGCCGACGATAAAGACGCCTTACGTGAGGTATTTACCCAAGCGGATAAAGAGTGTGATGTCATCATTTCATGTGGTGGCGTATCAGTCGGTGAAGCGGACTTTGTTAAAGATATTCTGCTTGAACTTGGACAAATTAACTTTTGGAAGGTAGCCATCAAACCAGGTAAACCCTTTGCCTTTGGTCAACTCAACAAGGCCTATTTCTGTGGCCTACCCGGTAATCCTGTTTCATCTTTCGTTACCTTTGAGCAATTAGTTTTACCCTTATTACGTGCTCTATCTGGGCAAAATAGAGTGACTGAACCGCAGTTTTATGTGGTTGCTAAGGCGGCAAAAAACATCAGAAAACGCCCAGGCAGAGCGGATTTTCAACGAGCTTACTACTATCGTGATGAACAAGAACAACTGTGGGTTGAGGTGCAAAACAATCAAAGCTCTGGTGTGATGAGTTCAATCACCAAGGCTAATTGCTATTTACTCCTGACACAATCTCAGGGCAATGTGGTCCAAGGTGAAGATATTAAGATCTTACCGTTTGCACTCACCTGATATTAAAGCGACAAACCTATAATCCAGACTAAATTGCAAAAAAGAAGAATGAAGTGGCGTTTAAAAAAGAATTAAAAACAATTTTACACTTAGCTTGGCCCCTGCTTATCGCGCAGATCACCCAAATTTTAATGGGTGTATCAGACACCATTATGGCTGGTCGCTATTCAGCTACTGATATGGCGGCGGTCGCGATTGGATTTGGTTTTACCCTGCCAGTCATTGTGTTTATCCAAGGTATTACCCTTGCCCTGCCCATGATCATTTCACGCTTTAATGGCGCGAAACAAACCGACAAAGTTGCCAATTATACCCAGCAAATGGGATGGTTAGCGATGGCGTTTGCCTTGCTTGCCCTTGCTTTCAGTTTTGTTTTCCCTCCCTTGTTCGACTTGATTGAGATGGATGCCGAAATGCGGTCCATCACTTATGCCTACATCCAATATATTCTGTATAGCATGCCCGCCTTTGCCTTGTATCAAGTGTTGCGCAACTACTGTGAAGGCTTGTCTATCACCAAACCTAGCATGGTCATTATGGGCATTGGCTTGTTGGTTAATATTCCCGCCAACTATGTGTTGATTTACGGTAAGTTTGGTCTGCCTCAGTTGGGCGGTGTAGGCTGTGGTGTCGCCACAGCATTGGTCTTTGTGGCGATGTTTTTTGCTACCTTAATTTACACCAAATACGCGCGCAAACTACAGCAGTTTAATTTGTACCAGCACCTATATTGGCCAGATAGGCAGTTAATTAAGGAGTGTATTAAACTCGGTTTTCCTATTGCGATGACCATTTTATTTGAAGTCACGTTGTTTGCCGTTGTGGCTATTCTCTTAGCTCCTTTTGGCGCTACTGTGGTCGCTTCTCATCAAATTGCCCTGAATTTTTCAGCGCTGATGTTTATGATCCCGCTTAGTTTAGGCATGGCCACCAGCATTCGCATCGGTTATTTACTGGGCGAATCACGCCCTGAACAGGCAAAAATCGCCACCCGTTGTGCCTTTTTGTTGGGAATCAGTATTGCCGTTTTTACTGCAACCTTAACCGTACTGGCGCGCGAACCCATTGCACGACTATATAGCATAGACGAGGAAGTCATTACATTAGCCTCAAGTTTGTTATTACTCGCAGCGATGTTTCAATTCTCAGATGCAATTCAGGTTATTTCGGGTACGGCCTTACGTGGCTATAAAGACACCGCATGGATGTTTTATCTTAGTTTTATTTCTTACTGGATTGTGGGCATGACCATAGGCTGCATATTGGGTTTAACTGACTGGATCGTCCCCAAAATGGCGGGGGCTGGATTCTGGATCGGTTTTATCTGTGGATTGAGCACTGCGGCAATATTACTTAGTTTGCGCCTTAAACATGTGCAATCTCAACCTATCTTAGTTATTACAGAAAGCCACTAAATGTCCGATTCGATTACCTTACAGAGCATTGCCTTTAGGCCAAAAATTAAAGCCCCAATGCAACTAAAACAACAAGCAATGGTGACACGGGTAGCAGGTATTGACGGAGATGCCCGCGGCAAACCTGGCAAACGCCAAGTCACCTTATTAAGCGAAGAACAGTGGCAGTTAGCCTGTGATGCCATAAATATACAATTGCCCTGGACCATCAGGCGCGCCAATTTACTGCTTAAAGGGCTGCAATGTGACTCAAGCTTGGTAGGTAAACAAATTAAAATTGGTGCTCTAATTTTGTTGGTTACAGGAGAAACCGACCCTTGCTCTAAAATGGACGCCCAAGTAATGGGCTTAATGCAAGCCTTAACACCGGATTGGCGCGGTGGTATATGTTGTAAAGTGATTGCCGATGGCAGGATAACCATAGGTGATAAAGTACATATAGTTTAACCAGTAAGTTAGCTAATATTTATCTTATACTGGCCTAGAATTTAAACATTGAAGATTAATATTAATCGCTCGATATCATCATTTTTGGAGAAAACGATGAAATTACAACATCTAAGCCTTATTCTTGCCGCACTTGCCTTTAGCCCTCAAAGCCATGCCGAAGGTTGGCTTGACTCTTTAAAAAGCATATTAGGTATGGAAGTTGAAGCTGAAAAACCCGCCATGCCTAATGTCAGTGATATGATTTCTTCGGTAAGTGGAAAATTGGACGTGAATGATTCACAAGCCAGCGGTGGTTTAGCTTCCATTTTTAACTATGCCAAAGGTAATTTATCGAATGAACAATTTAATGGTTTGGCCGATTCATTACCCGGCGTAAGTGATTTACTAAAATCAGTACCTGATGTGAGTAATATGAGCAGTGAAGGTGGTTTGGGCGGCTTAATGGATAAAGCCGCCAACTATAACGATTCGTTAAAAGCACTTAATGACCTTAAGAAACAATTTGAAGCCTTGGGTTTAAAGCCTGAAATGATCATGCAGTATGTTAACGCTGCAAAAGCTTATCTTGATACCGATGAAGGTAAAAAAATTAAAGACACCTTGATGCAGGGTTTAAGTAAAATCAGCGCTTAAACTATCTCCATCGCTGGGCTTTTGAAGCTTTGGCGTTTACCAACCAAAAGCCCACTAACTCGTGGGCTTTTGGTTAACAGCACTTATCCATTTTACTCAGTAATCACTCTTTTACAGTAACTTGAATATCATGTTGCCAGCTAAATTTAAGATAAAGTGTGCTGGTTGATTCTTCCCAATACATGGCTGCTTTGCTGTTATCCAAGGTGCTTAAGTCAGCGACTAAGGGCAAAGATGCCAACATGGGGGCGGGTTTATTTTTCTCCGTTGCAAGCGTTACACTAGGCGCTGGTTTGATAACCGACTCTATTTCTGTCGTTTGACTTGTTACGCTATTTTCAATTAACCCAGGCTCAAGCAGCGTGTTTTCGGGTGACGGGCTGCTATCAGGCAACAAGCTTTGTATCACTTTTTGTGCTTGTACAGGGGCTTTGAGCCAATTATGAATAATTAAGCGTATATCACGCCTCCGTGGCATCCCTTTATATTTACCTACTCGATTCAAGCTAATTTCTAATTGTTTGTCTTGTTGCTTGGCATTAAAACTCAAGGTTTCGTATTCGCCTTGCGCGATAGCATTGGGGTTTTTACCATCATCGTCATACATGGTCGCTTGTGCCGCAGTAACGCTTGTATCAGAGTAGTAGTGCAGGTCTAATTGCGCTGTGGAATAATCATCGGTACTTTGCACCGGTTGCACCATTGGTAAAAAACTTCCTGCTCTGACCATAACCGGAATACGATCTAATTCGGTTTTTAAGACGATGCTTTGACTACCCTCATACGCATCATCACTCCAAAAGTCGAACCAGCGACCAGCGGGTAAATCAACGCTAATTTCACTTAAATTAGGCTCAGTAATAGGCTTAACTAATAAGGCTTTCCCCCAGAAATAGCTGTCTTTAATATCAATCAAGGCCGGATTATTTTCATCTTCAAAAAATACCGGGCGCATCAGTGGCATGCCAGTCAGGCTGTTTTCGTAAACGAGGGAATAATTATAAGGCAACATAGCGTAGCGCAACTTTATATGTTCACGCAGGATGTCCTTGGTTTGTTTGTCATGAAAAATAGGCTCTGGAGCGATTTCTTCCTGCCCGTGTGGACGATATACCGGTTGAAATACACCATATTCTAACCAGCGAATATATAACTCCTGATCAAAGGCATCTCCCCCAGCAAAACCACCTAAATCTGAATGAGTATAAGCTAAACCCAACAACCCCATTTGTAGAGATAATTCGACCTGTGGCACTAAACCACCCCATGAGCGGCTTACATCACCCGTCCAAGGGATCATACCGTAACGCTGCGAACCTATAAAACCACTGCGCATCATCACAAATGGCCTTTGTTTAGGCGCAATCGCCAGTTGATTATTAAACACTTGCTTAGCCCACATATGTCCATAGGCATTGTGAATTTCATCTGCAGTAACAAGCATGCCATTAAACTGATGGAGGGTATCGCTAGGATGAACCTCTGGCTCACCTAAATCACCCCACCAACCGGCAACACCTTGCTCATAGAGATTGGTATAGATGCCATTAAACCATTGATTGGCTTGCTCAGAAAACACATCAATCAAACCCGTGTTGCCAAAATAAAAATCATATTGCTTGGCTCGCTTATCAAGCCCCAGTGCCAATACATTATTATCCACGGCTTCTTGCCAACGTTTTGAGGTAGACAAGATAAATGGTTCGGTAATAACAATGGTCTTTACCCCCTGATCTTTAAAATCGGCCATCATATCTTTGGGGCTTGGAAAACTCTCTTTATCCCAATCCAAATTACCCATCATGCCTTTTATATCTTTACCAAACCAATAAAGGTCAAGTACCACAGCATCAAGTGGAAATCCTTCATCGATAAAGGCCTGTACCGTATCGCGGGTCTCTTGTTCGCTGCGGTAGCCAAAGCGCGAAGCAAAATTACCTAGAGCCCAGCGCGGGGGCAGAGGTTGCCGCCCGGTTATATTGACCGTATTTTCAATGAGCTGTGGATAAGATTCACCGGCAACAACAATGTAGGCGGTGCGTCCTGCCACTGCTTCAAATTGCAAGATATCACTTTGCGTGTGCCCTAAGTCCATAAAACCACTGGCAGAATTATCAAAAATCAAGGCGTAATGTTCGCTCGACATAACTGCCGACAAGCCAAAATACATTTGCTTGGATTCCGTGGTATACCCATAGTGTGCGCGGTTGTATAAGGGAAAGCGCTGACCGCGGCGATCCATACCCAACACTCGCTGCCCGCCACCAAGTAATTTTTCATTGGCTTGTAACTTAAAACGGAAACCGCGAGTAGTGGCATGCTGAAACAAACCCACTTCCTCAGCTATCAGCAGTTTACCTGCCTGATAATAAGATATTTGCAGGGGCGACTTTGATATTACTGCATTAATATTGCCCGCATTTACGGATAAAAAATCGATATTATTGGCCACATCTAAAGACGTAGTCTGGGCTTTTTCACTGATGGCAAAAGAAGGCAAGGGATTGCCCGGTGTTGTTCGATACAACACTTCAAACGCAGAATCCCCATAAGCTCGCATCACCACTTGACCTTCATCGGTGTCAATAGTGAGTGTATTATCGTCAACAGAATGACTCAGATAGTTGGCAGCGATACTGGCCGAACTTAGACCAAAAGCACATAGCAACAGTAGCAATGACCTCACAGAGCGACCTTGTGCCTTTAGCTTGCAAAGAGTTGTCTTCCCAAACCAAGGACTGGCACAATTCGTTTGCGTAAACATCGTTAGATAGCCTGTAGGGCTGAATTTCATATTGGTGTCCTTGTTAACGCCATTACGGACGGTTAACTGAATCGTTAGCTAATTAAATATATATTGTCACTGTGGATGACATAACTTACCTCTTAGACCCCGGGCCTAAGGGGCAAATAACCACTGAATTGCAGATGAAAATTCTTGGCGCCACAGGGCTTCGTTATGCTCGCCCCCCACAACCCGTTTAAACAGCATATTTTGACGAGGGTGTCCCTGCTCTTTTAATTGACGCTCCATATGACCGGTATCAACAATCATGCCATCCCCTTCTTTATCGCCGAACATCACATAAATTTTGGCATCGAGGGCTGCTTTATGGGTTTTGCTGAACTCAAATACTTGAGGTGAGTACCAATAGGCCGGTGAAAAGATCATCGCTTTGCCGAAAACGTGCGGATAGGCATGTAGGGCATAGTGGGCAATTAAACCACCCATGGAACTGCCGATGATGGCGGTATATTGAGGCTCAGGCTTGGTGCGATAATTGTTGTCTATATAGGGTTTGACCACCTCAATAATAAACTTCATATATAGCTCGCCTTCTGGCGGTCCAAAGCGTTTATTTTCCCACGGTGAGTACTCATTCATGCGTTTATCGCCGCCATTATCAATACCAACCACAATAAACTTTAAAGCCTGTTGTTGCGCGAGTTGATTGAGCGTCTCATCTACGCCCCATTCCCCAGCATATGCGGTGGCTTGGTCAAATAAATTTTGCCCATCTTGCATATAAAGTACCGGATAGGATTCGTCAGAAAGGGCATAATCTGGCGGTAAATAGAGACGTACCTTGCGTTGTCTATCTAAACCATCAAGCAGAAACTCAAAGGGCAGCACTTCGACATTAGCCGCGGCTGTTGACTCTTCAGCATCGCCTTTAGAGCCTTCAGTACAGCCACACAACAACAGCAAAATACTTAAAACCGAGAACTTAAATTTCATTTTAATTGGATCACCAAGGATTGCATGGGAGCTAATGTGGCATTAAATACCGCTTGTTGTCCCTCCACGTCAAGAGAATATTGTTGTCCAGTCAACATATCTGTAGCTTTGTGCTTGCCACTGCCTAACATCATGTTTTGCAGCAACTCAGGGCCCAGTGGTAAGCTCAGATTAACACTTTCACTAGGTGAGAAATGGCTTACCACAAGTAAACTGTCGGTTGCAGTGAAACGCAAAAAAGCCGCAACTTTTGCTGCGCTGTCATTGCCTAAGCGTGCAACGCGGCCTGCAGCGTCGGCTTCAACTGAATATAGATAATTCGTCAGAATAGGGATCCCTTGATAATCACCCAACATAGCCGGATGAAAAGCAGAAATACGCAAAACTTTCACATAGTAGTCACGTAAGGCTTGCTCTTCTGCGCTGAGCTGAGCGCCATCGAACTTACCATTATTCATCCAACGTTGATGGGCAGGTACCCCAGCATAATCAAAAATAGTCGTACGACTGGGTTTGCCAAAGCCCATATCTTCACTGCCATCTTCACCTACTTCTTGACCAAAATAGATCAAGGTAGGTGAGCGACTCATCAGGGCTGACACCACTAAAGCAGGTTTGCCCATTTGTGCACCTCCGACTAAACCCGCAAAGTCGTCACTGGGAATTCGTTGTTCATCGTGGTTTTCTAAAAAATGTAGCATATGCTGTTCAATATCAGCAATACCTTGTTGAATATAATGGAGTTTCTGCGCCGATTCCTTACCTTGCATGATAGCTTTTAAGCTATCGTAAAAATCAACTTTATCGTAAAGATAATCCATTTTACCCAAGTGAATATAATCACGGTACAAATCAGGGTTGTATACCTCAGCCAGTAAAAATGCCTGCGGATTGACGCTTTTTATTGATGAATTTAAATAACTCCAAAATTCCACTGGCACCATTTCTGCCATATCATAACGGAAGCCATCAACCCCCTTCTCTAGCCAAAATTGGGCAATATCTCGAAACTTTTGCCAAGAATCGGGTACTTGCTTGTCAGCCCAAAATGCCTGATGCTCACTAATACCAAGTTTTAAATATTGCTCTGGCAGACGGGGGAAATCATAAGACCCATCTGGCTTAACCCCATAGTTAACTTTTACGGTTTCATACCAATCATGAAAATGCGGTTGAGCTAAGCGCGAGCCATTGCCTGTCCATTTCGCCGGAGACTCTTTAAATAAGCCATCACTCAAAGGGTGCGAAGCACCGCCTAAAGGTTGGTAACCCTCAAGGGATGCTGGCACCTTAAAATCCTCACCCACCACATAATAAAAGTTATTGTCGCGGCGATATTCAACACTGCTATCGTCGTCTTGGCCGAAGTCTCGCAGGCCATCAGGTTTACCTAAAGACTGGTAATTGCGCGCTACGTGATTAGGTACAATATCGATAATGACCTGCATGCCATTGTCATGAGTCCGCTTAATCAAGGCTTCGAATTCAGCTAAGCGCTGCGCCGGGTCATCAGCCAAATCAGGATTAACATTGTAATAGTCTTTAACCGCATAGGGCGAACCGGCTCGACCTTTGACCACATCAGGATCGTCATTACTCATGCCATAGGCGCTATAATCGGTGATGACATCATGATGCGGCACGCCTGTGTACCAAATATGGGTGACGCCCAGTTGTTTAATACCTTGTAGAGCCGTATCAGTGAAATCACTAAATTTGCCGACGCCATTTTCTTCTATCGTACCCCAGGGCTTATTGGTTTTATTTTTATTGCCAAACAATCGAGTAAACACCTGATAAACCACAGGTTTACCCTCAGGTTTAGTGGGTAACATGGTGTCTATATCGCTTGACGATATAGTGCTACCAATTGGGGTTTCTTGATTTGCAGGGGTACAGGCCAAGGTTACTCCTAAGGCCAAGGCAAGCACACTTAAATAGCAGGCATGAACACCTTGTCGCAATTTGGTTGGGCGCATAGTTTCACTATCCTAACAAAGTTCAAGTCGTTGGAGAGATTATTATCCGACGCTTGTGCTATTAACAAAATAATTACAAATGATACCTTTAGCTGAGGGATTCTGACAGCGTACTACATACGTATTCAAGTCTTACATATAGTTAAATTTCAGCTCTGACACTTTTACGTAACCTGTTAAACTATACGCATTGTGCTACCCAGCTTTTAAAATAAAGAGAAGAAAATGAAAATACTCGTCAGAAACTTAGATCGTGAAACCACTGAAGAAGAACTCCAGAGAGCTTTTTCAGCTCATGGCAAGGTACAATCGTGCACTATAGTACGTGAAAAAAACAATGGTTTATCCAAAGGATTTGGTTTTGTTGATATACCTAAACCAGGTGAAGCAAAAGCCGCCATTAAACATCTTAATGACACCTTTTTAGGCGCCAATAAAATTAGAGTAAAATATGCACAAAACCTTAAACCTGAGACCTCACCTAAGGCTCAATGATATTTTTTAAGCCCGTTTATCTTGAGTAAAACATGAATAAATTAGTCACTCTTTCCGTTAAAGGACTCGTTGCTGTATTGCCTTTAACCTTGACCTTATACTTTGTCTATTGGTTTATGGAAGGCACAGAAAGCTTATTACAGCCCTTTGTTCCCAATCACCTATATTTTCCTGGATTGGGGATACTGCTTGCTTGCGGCATAATTTTAGTGGCGGGTTTATTAATGAACCTATACTTTATTAATGGCTTAGTAGCATTTTTTAATCGCCAAATTGAAAAAATCCCCTTAATTAAATCTATCTATGGGGCGATTAATGACATCATGACGGTTTTTTCGATCAAAGATAAAGACACCAGTAAAACGGTGGTTTCTATTGAAATTCAACCCAATATGCACTTAATCGGTTTTATTACAGGGGAAAAAACTGGCCAACAACTGTTTAACGACGAAGATAAAATTGGGGTTTATATTCCACTGAGTTACCAAATTGGCGGCTATACCTTGTACGTTAAGCGCAGTCAGGTTACCGCACTAAATATCAGTGCTGAAGCGGCCATGCGCATCGCGCTAACGGGCGGTGTAAAAGCAACTAAATAAAATGAAGTGTGCATAAGCTATGTTATGCACACTATTGAATCAGTTTTACTAAGGTCTGTTCTGTGTTTTACAAAGGTATGAGCTAAAAGTATCTGTAAGCCTGTTAGTGAAGATCTTAAAACTGACTAAAATCAACCTCAGGTAAACATTCAAAGCCAGGTTTTGCAAACAGATAACCTTGCATGAGTGAGTAACCTGCATCTGCTAACCAATGCATTTCATCAAGGGTCTCAATACCTTCTACCAAAGGTGTAATACCTAAATCATTAAACATGTTCAGACAATTTTTCACTATAATCTGTCTGGCTTTGTCAGTGGCAATGCCACGAATTAAACCCATGTCTAACTTGACTATATCGGTTTGAAAATTTGCCAATAATCCTAAGCCGGAGAAACCTGCACCAAAATCATCAATCGCCGTCTGAAATCCTAAAGCTCGATAATATTCAACGACTTTTTTGACATGTTCCGCATCTTCAATTTTTTCAACTTCAGTAAACTCAAACATAATATTTTCAGTTGGAAAGTTATACTGTTTTGCCGCTTCCAAGGTAGTTTTGATGCAACGTTCTGGATTGTATATGGCATTGGGCAAAAAATTGATACTCAACTTTGAGCTAAGTTTTAACTTCGCTGCCAGAGCAATGGCTTTGACTCGACATAGCTGATCAAATAAATAACGATTGTCATCATTTACCTGTGAAATTACCCAGTAGGCAGATTCGTTATTTGGCCCGCGACATAAGGCTTCGTAGCCAAAAACACTTTTAGTCTGCCAATCAATAATGGGTTGAAAGGCCATAGTAAAATCAAAACCTAAGTTATCTTTATTCTTACATTGGCTGCAATGGTGTTGGGACACTAATTCTTCTTGACTGAACACTTCATTAACCCTTTAATCTGTTTTACTTCGGTAGTCTAACTTAAACAAAACACGGGCAAAAGAAGCTTTGTCAAAAACTACACTTTAAATTGTAATACAATAGCACAAAGCTCACTTTAAATTACTCAAAGACTAAAACAAAGTATAAATAAAAGTGGCTAACGAAGATTGCTGTGTAGCTACCACTAATCCGCCTAGTAAGGCGAGTACCACAACGATGGGCAATAACCATATTTTTTTTCTAACCCGCAAAAAGGCCCATAAGTCTTGAATAAACTCCCACATTAAAACGGATCCTTCATATTCTGTTTAGCGTTATTATCTTGGCGTTTAATCCAAAATGAATGTTGTTTATGTTTATTTTTGCCTGACTGATACTGTAATTTACCCCAATTACGCATCAAAAAACCAATTGGCATGATTAAGCCATAATAGGCAAGGGCCAAGATAACTCGGGTATTAAACCAACCGAGCGCACTACTAATTGCCAACCATAGTCGGCAAGGATGGTACAAGCCTTTTGGATAGACAACATACAAACTCAGTAAGATAGTGCTCAATAATGCAGGCCACCAATAGCTTAGGCCCCAGTGTGGACTGCGCGCAAACAACCAAGGAAGCAAGCCCATAAACACCAGCGGAAATGCCCAAATCAAAGGAAACACCATGACTTTTAGACCGACGATGTCGGTTTTCTCTATGGTTAGGTTCAGCATAATGTCAATCTAATTCAAAGCTAAGAGTTTTGGCTGCCCGAATCAGTTCAAGCGGCATCAGGCTTTTGTCGAGCACAATATTATTCATCACTAAGTAGTCCATATCGGTGGCCAGAAAACAACGAATAGCATCCTGTGGCGAGCAAACAGGCGGTTCGCCCCGCACATTAAATGAGGTATTGATCACTACCCCACAACCCGTGAGTTGTTTAAAGGCAGAGATCAATGCATGAAACTCCAGATTAGTCTGAGCATGCACGGTTTGCACGCGGGCTGAATTATCAACGTGAGTAATAGCCGGTAAATGCGAGCGTAGTTGCTTGAGCTTTTCAAGTCCAAACAAAGTCTCTTTATCAGTATTATCAATCAACAAATCAGCCTGCACATCAGCCACTAACAACATATAAGGGCTTGGTACATCGAGCATAAAATACTCACTCACATCCTCAGCCAATACGGCAGGCGCAAAGGGTCTAAATGACTCTCTTTGTTTGATTTTTAAATTCATGATTGATTGCATTCTAGGGCTACGTGGATCACCAATGATTGAGCGATTACCCAGGGCCCGTGGACCAAATTCCATACGCCCTTGAAACCAGCCAATCACTTTATCCTCGCTCATTAACTTAGCAATGCTGGCATACAGAGTAGACCAATCATATTCCCTATATTCAAGCCCCTGTTGCTGTAAACAATGCACCACTGCTTGATTACAAAAGCGCGGCCCAAGATAAGCGCCATGCATAGCATCTTGACCCGTTTTCGATGCAGAGCGCGCTTGTTCAAAATACTGATGCCAAGCCAACAAAGCCGCGCCTAAGGAACCACCCGCATCGCCTGCAGCCGGTTGGATCCAAATGTTGTCAAATATAGCCGCGCGCAGGATACGGCCATTGGCCACACAATTTAACGCCACTCCACCAGCTAAACACAGATTTTTACAGCCAGTTTCACGCTGGGCATGGCGGGCTATTTTTAGCACAATGTCTTCTGTAACCACTTGAATAGAACGTGCTAAGTCCATTTCTTTTTGCGAAACCTGGGCATTAATATCGTTTGCCGGCCCACCAAATAAAACAGCAAACTTGCTATTAGTCATCGTTTCGCCAGCAGGATAATCAAAATAGTCCATGTTCAGTTGAAAACTTCCATCATCTTTCACCTCTATCAGATGTTGGTAGATAAGATCAACGTATCTTGGTTCACCATAAGGCGCCAATCCCATAAGTTTATATTCGCCAGAATTAACCTTAAAACCACAGTAGTAGGTGAAAGCTGAATAAAGTAAGCCTAGTGAGTGAGGAAATTGCAGCTCCCACAGAGGACTTAGATTTGCACCTTTGCCATGCCAAGCTGAAGAAGTCGCCCACTCGCCTACCCCATCTAGGCACAAGACAACGGCTTCATCAAAAGGGCTTGGATAATAAGCGGAAGCAGCATGAGATTGATGATGTTCACAAAATAGCAAAGTCGGCACCGGGGGTTTTTTTTGCTTTTTTTTCTCAACAGCAACACTGGTATTATTTAATATTGCCCGCTGTTGATGAATTAACTGACGGCATTCTTGACGTAATACAGCTTTTAAATAGAGTTTTTCTTTTAGCCAAATAGGCATCGCACGTAAAAATGACAAAAATCCGCGGGGCGCAGTGGCCAGATACGTTTCGAGTAAACGCTCAAACTTAAGCATCGGTTTGTCATAAAAAACAATAGCGTCAAGTTCGTCTAATAGGCAAGAAGCATGACTTAAACAATACTTGATGGCCTGAGCCGGAAAGGAAGGATCATGTTTTATGCGGCTAAAACGCTCTTCTTGCACTGCAGCAACAATATTGCCATCAACCACTAAAGTTGCCGCGCTATCATGATAGTAGGCTGAAATACCTAAAATTTTTGTCATGTACTCTCGTTAAAGCGTTTAAGTCAAAGTTGTAAATAATATGTTATTTATGATTAAATTCACGGTTTTTTTTATGAATACGAATGCACAACATTAGACTGTTTAAGTGAGTAAACCTAAGTGAATTTTGATGCTAATATCCTAGTTGCGCTTAAATAGACGACGTATCGATGACTGCTAGAAAAAAAATCCAAAGCCATGTTAAACACAGCAGCAATGCCAAGCCCCTGCGACCTGTGCGTAGTTACTTCTATGTCATTCTGTTGTTGTTACCTATTGTTATTTTAGCCAGTGTTGAGTGGGGCTTACGTTTAACGGGTTTTGGCCATAACTACCCTTTGTTTATCCCAGCCATGGGAGCTGAGGGGTATATCCAACCTAATCCTGAGCTGATTAAACGTTATTTTCATCGCCCCGAATTAGCACCTAATGTGAGTCCAGACACATTGTTATTTAAACAAATCAAAGCACAAGACAGTTTTCGTATTGTGCTGTTGGGCGGCTCTACCGCAGCCGGATTTCCCTTTGGTCGTTTTGGTGCGATCACGGGCCAGTTACAAACGCGTTTTAAACGGCTTTACCCCGATAAAAACATCGAAGTCATTTCAACCGCTATGGCCAGTGTTAATACTTATACCCTGTTGGATATTACGCCAGAAATAATCAACATTGCGCCTGACCTAGTATTGATCTATGCCGGTCACAATGAATATTTAGGCGTTATGGGTGTTGGCTCGGTGTATGCAGGTAAAGGCAGTCGAGCCGCAAATTTACTCTTTTTAAAAATCAAAGAATGGCGTTTATTTCAGTTAGTAGAATGGGCCTATTATGCTTTATTTGATACAAACCAAGCCCAACTAAATCCTAAGGATACGAGTCATACTTTAATGGCTCAGGTGGCAAAAGAAAAAAACATTCCACTCGATAGCCCCCTGTTTAACGCGGGGCTTGAGCAATTTGAACAAAATCTAGGGCTTATTTTAGCCCAGTTTCAACAGGCTAAAGTACCGGTATTAATTGGTACTTTAGCGGCAAATGAAGCTCAGCAACCACCGTTTGCTTCTGCTCCCCCTATCGATTTTTCAACCATTAATAATAACCTGCTTATGGATAGTGGCTTAGCTAAACAGCAACTAGAAAAAATGATCGACGAGAATCCCACCGCGGCAGAGCCTGAATATAAACTCGCTTCACTCTATCAAGCTCAAGCTGATATCCCTCTTGCCTTACAGCATTATATTCAGGCTAGCGACAAAGACTTACTGCGTTTTCGGGCCCCAAGTATTTTTAATCAAGTGATTCGACAGCAGGCTCAACGTTATAATGCCAGCGTAGTTGAAAGCCAAGCAAGTCTGAGGCAATACAACGGTGGCTTAATAGATCACACCCTGATGTATGAACACTTACACCCCAATAAGTTAGGTTATTTTGTATTAACACAAGCCTTTGTTGAAAAGATCCTTAAAAGTAACTTGCTTGGACCAGTGTCCCATCCGGTGAGTGAACAACAAGCTTGGTTAGATATGCCGTTGTCAGAAGTCGATATCATTAATGCAGACTTTAAAATTAAAAACTTACTGGCAGATTATCCCTTTAGTGCAAACCCGCAGAAAGTGGAGTTTGGTCCTATCGACAGCTTTGAACGCCAGATGGCATTGAATTGGCTCAAAGGCGCGCCTTGGCTTGAAATCCAACAAGCCTTATTAACTGAATATCAGCAGCAAAATAATCTGCCGCAAGCGGCAAAAATAGCGGGTATTTTATTTGATGCCCTGCCGCAAAAAGCCCAGATCGCTAATGTGGCAGCAAAGCTTTATCGCGATTCACAGGATTTTACTCTAGCTTATTATTATGCCCGCAAAGCTCATGAACTTGAGCCGAAAAACGTCAATTATTTGCTGACTTTGGCGCAAATGCTGTATCAAACCAAGCGACTAGATAAGGCGATCGCTAGCTTGCAAGAGGTGTTAACTTTGTCGCCAGGTCATAAAGAAGCACAGTATTATCTCAATCAATTAAGAATGCAGAAAAAAGCCCTATGACAGTCAAAAAACACTCTAAAAAAGCGACAGCGTGGTATTGGGCCATTGCCATCAGCTTACCCCTCGTTTTTTTGGGTGGATTAGAAGGTATTTTAAGAATGTCGGACTACGGTAACGACTACCCTTTATTTATTGAAAATCCAGCCAACCCCAACTACCTTCTGCCACGGCCAGATATTGTTAAACGTTATTTTGCGGCTAACGCAGAGATACCCAGTGTCACCATGGAAGCTAACTTTTTATTGGCCGACAAACCGCAAAATGGTATTCGACTTTTTGTGCAAGGCGGCTCAACCGCAGCAGGTTTTCCTTATGGCTTAGGTGCCTCACTTGCCGGTATGCTGGACAAACGTTTAAAAGCAACCTTACCTGAACATAGTGTTGAAGTGGTTAATACTGCACTTGCCGCCGTTAATTCATTCACTGTTTTAGACTTAACTGATGAGATTGTTGCACAGCAGCCAGACGCAGTATTGTTGTACTTAGGTCACAATGAATATTTGGGCATACTGGGGGTAGGCTCAAACTATACGGCGGCCAACTCTTATGCCAGTACCTTGCTATTTTTAAAATTACGCTCGTTGCGCCTATTTCAATTATTGCAAAATTGCTATGCCAGCTTGCAGCGTCACTCAACAGCCTTGGGCACAGAGCAAACTAACTCGCGTACTTTTATGGCCAAAGTGGCTAAGCACAAAGATATTCCGCTCAATTCTGATTTATATAAGGCAGGACTTGAACAATTTTCTGACAATCTGCAATTGATCCTGAATAAGTACCAACAAGCCAATATACCAGTGTATTTGGCCACGATTGCCAGCAACCTACTCGATCAAAAACCCTTTTCTAGCGAGCCCATTGCGCCTGAAATCGACCTTGCTCTGCAAAAAATCAAGTCCACCATGGCCGGTGCAGATCAACAACAAGCCATCAATTTAGCTAATCAATTAGCAACCAATGTCGATAGTTCTGACAATGCGCTAACTCATTTTGAATTAGGTCGGCTCTATACCCAGTTAAACCAAGCAAGTGCAGCCAAACAGCAACTCACCTTGGCACGAGATTTAGACCGTTTACGGTTTAGAGCACCCAGTGCGATCAATACGATTATTCGAAGCTCAGCAGCCCGGTATGACAATGTAATTTTAGTGGAGGCAGAGCAGCATCTTAGTCAATTTTCCCCCATGGGCTTGATTGGCAATAATTTGATGCTAGAACATTTACATCCGAATGTTCGAGGTTATTTTTTATTAGCCGATAGCTTTTATACTGCGTTAAAACAACAGTCAAAACTAACAGACTGGCAATCCGTGAGCATCGAAAAAGCGTGGGCAGAACGACCTTTACTGCCAGCGGAAGAGTACACAGGATTTGCCAAAGTCTTGCAGTTAA
>Ga0163215_101126_pt1 | contig 20577 bp, 17 predicted proteins | sample SynspAceP_FD_185934 | JGI IMG/M metagenome (GOLD analysis project Ga0163215, IMG submission 185934) | Saline lake microbial communities from Ace Lake in Antarctica - Synechococcus sp. Ace-P (Hybrid Assembly) | ecosystem: Environmental > Aquatic > Non-marine Saline and Alkaline > Saline | place... | reverse complement strand
CGCCGCCACCGCGAACAATGGCAACAGGGTTTCGGTTGCCGGCGCATCGCTGACCTGAGAGGCCAGTTCAACATAGGCCTTGATGGTCATCGGGGCGCGGCGGGGAAAGGCGACGTCCTCGGGGACCTGCCAGAGCAGCGCTGCGATGTCTTCCAGCGATGCCGTGCGTGAAAGCTCCACCGCATTTTGGCCCCGATAATAGCAATGGCCGTCTTCAATCAGCGTTAGCCCCGATTCGAGCACCGGCATGCCCCAGTCGAGCGTTGCCTTGGCAATTTCTCTGGGCTTGCGGCCACGTCGTCTCGTCTCTGCCAATTGCTCGACGGCAGCAGCAAGGTAACGGCTTTGGCGTGGATCATCGCCGGGTGCGGCCTTGATCAATCCACGGCTGACATAGGCGTAAAGGGTTTGACGGGAAATGCCGAGGCGGTGGGCTGCCTGTTTGGCATCAATGTAATCCGCCATGCTGGAAACCTCATAGTTGATTTATACAATCAATATTGACGATAACTGGATGTCGCGGTGTTGTGAAGCTCGGACTTGAAAAGGAGCTTTGCCATGACGCACATGCAAACAGGTGATGAAATGAGCGCACGCACGATGATTTACGGGCTTTGGAGCGCCTTGGGCGGAAGGCCGGATCAGGTGGAGAGGGTGGAAGTTGCGGGCGAGGGCTCGCTGCCGTCGATCTTTGCGGTGAGTGATTTTGCGGCGGCTGCAATTGCCACTGCGGGTCTCGCGCTTGCTGAATGGACTGCGGCGCGGTCAGGAACTGCACCTGATATTGGCGTGGACCGGCGGCTGGCGTCGCTGTGGTTCGGGTTTTCGATTGTGCCGCAAGGCTGGGAGCTTCCGCCTGCATGGGACCCGTTCGCCGGGGATTACCTGTGCGCTGATGGCTGGATCCGGCTTCATACCAATGCGCCACACCATCGGGAGGCAGCGCTTGCAGTGCTGGAAACAGCGCCCGAGCGCGCTGCTTTGGCCGCAGTGGTTGCGACATGGTGCGGTGAGGCGCTGGAAGCAGCGATCGTGGCCAATGGCGGCTGTGCCGCTATGATGCGCAGCCAGCTGGATTGGGCAGAGCATCCGCAAGGCCGCCTGGTTCTGGCAGAACCGTTGATGCGGATGGAAGAGGGCGGCACGGCGGCTGGCTTTGCCCCGGATTTCGATGCGTTGCGGCCGTTGAAAGGCATCAAGGTGCTGGATCTGACACGAGTGCTGGCGGGACCGGTGGCGACACGATTTCTTGCCGGATTCGGGGCGGATGTGCTGCGGATCGATCCGCCGTCATGGGATGAACCCGGCGTTGTGCCGGAAGTGACGTTGGGCAAACGGTGCGCGCGCCTCGATCTCAAAAACCATGCTGGTCTCGAGTGTTTCAAAGCCCTGCTGGCTGAGGCCGATGTGTTGGTACATGGCTACCGGCCGGACGCGCTCGAGGCTTTGGGGCTGGGAGCCGATGTCCGCGCGAAAATTCGTCCTGGGCTGATCGATGTGTCGCACGATGCCTATGGCTGGAGTGGTCCCTGGGCCGACCGTCGCGGGTTTGACAGTCTGGTTCAGATGAGCTGCGGTATTGCCGAGGCAGGCATGGCAAGCGCTCGCGCCGACAGGCCGGTGCCATTGCCGGTTCAGGCGCTTGATCATGGCGCTGGCTACCTGCTGGCGGCGGCTGCGGTGCGGGGACTGACCTTGCGGCAGACACACGCGACAGGGTCTAGATGGCGGACATCACTGGCGCGCGTTGGCGGATTTTTGAGCTCATATTCCCAAGAGGCAGGGTCCGGACGGATTGGCAAGCTGGAGAGTGCGGATTATGCGGACGACCTCGAACCGACTGATTGGGGGCCGGCGCTGAGACTGCGACCGCCGCTGAAGCTCGGCGATACCCGGATGGCGTGGGACAGGCCGGCCGGGAAACTGGGGGCATCACTGGCGGCGTGGTGAGCGAAGTATTGATCTGCAGAGCGATGGGGGTTCTCATCCTCTGTTGCTGATATCCGGGGCAGGTGGAGCTGATCTGCACGAAGGGCGACTCCGCTGTTGAGGAGGCTTTAAAGCATCGTTGACTGGGGTGCAGACGCACGGCTTCCGGGCTGCTAATTTGCGCCAATGCCGGTTCAGGATTCGAAATGCATCCCGTCTTCACAGATTCTGCACGCAAGGGCGTGGGCGGAAGCCTATGAGTTGATTGATCTTCAGCTTTCCCCGTTGGGATTGCGCGCCATGGACGTTCTGGATGCAGGCGCGGGAGATGTCGTTCTCGATATAGGGTCCGGAACGGGCCAGACGCTTCTTCAACTCGCCGAGCGGGTCGGAGCCGAAGGGCGGGTGATCGGCGTCGACGTGGCCCCGTTGCTTCTTGATGTTGCCAGACATAGGACCCGCCTGCTCAGCCAGGTGAGTTTAGTTCAGGCCGACGCCGCTTTTCTGGATCTGCCGAGCGGCAGTGTGGATGCCGTGTTTTCCCGATTTGGTGTGATGGTATTTGAGGATGTTGTTGCAGCTTTTTCCACTTTTCAAAGGCTTCTGAAGCCTTCAGGAACGCTGACATTTGTCTGCTGGCGCTCTCTTCAAGAGAACGAGCTGGATCAGTTCCCACTATTGGCCGCAGGTATGCAATCGACAATTGATGAGCGTCCATTCAGCATGGCTGACGCTGAATACATACGCCGTGTCCTTGAGTCAGCTGGCTTCACTCACATCAACATTCAATCGCATGATGAGCTCGTGTCGAGCGGCGATATTGATGCGATGGTTTCGGTGCTCCTGAAAGTTGGGCCGCTTGGAAAGACCATTAGGGAAAATCCCGCTCTGCGCGCGGCCGCAGAACCTCGGCTTCGTGAAGCATTGGGCCGTTTGGGCGACCCCGCCAGGGTGGAGCTCCGCGCTTCGGTGTGGATTGTGAGCGCTCGTGCTTGAAGGCCATTCCAGGACAGCGAGACAGAATCAAACAAAAGCAGCCGAAGCACGGCGTTTGCATAGCAGCAAACATGCAGCATAGTGAAATCAACCAGATGAGCCTGATGTATTCATGGTTCAGACCTTCTTTGGTTCCAAAAACCCTGCCGACGAACAGGAGGGAGCGAATTGCCGAAGTGCTTGTGAGTAAGGCATATAGATTGCGCGGCAAAAAGAGCACGGTGCGATGACCACGACTGCCACTGAGATAGTCTATCCGATTATGGGAACAGCCCGCCGCAGTGTGGCGGTCATTCTGGTTTCGATAACGGCTTTGGCAATTGGCCTGCTGTTTGTGGTCTCTTTGACCTATTTCAAATCGCTTGACCGGGAGGCGGCTGAAACACGGCTTCTGCTTTACAAAAGGTCGCTCAATGACACGCTGGAGCGTTTTCAGTACTTCCCTTTCGTGTTGGCGCAAGACCCGCTCATCAAGCTGACCCTGACCGGGTCTTCCAGCGGTGAGCTCAATCTTCGTCTGGCACGATTTGCCGAGGAATCGGGTCTGGAAGCGATCTATCTCATGGATACCGATGGATTGGTGCTGGCCTCATCCAACTACGACAAGCAACACTCCTTCGTTGGCCAGAATTATAGTTTCAGACCCTACTTCAAGCAGGCAATCGGCAGCGAGCGCGGCAATTATTTCGGCATCGGAGCCACAACCGGCAGGCAAGGCTATTTCGTATCCGAGCCGGTGATCGATTTCGCGGGCAAGGTCCTAGGCGTCATTACCATCAAGCTGGACGCAAGCGAACTTCAGAAAACCTGGGAAGAAGGCGACGAGAAAGTGCTCGCCTCCAATGCGGATGGAATTGTTGTTCTGGCTTCAAACCGTGAGTGGCTGTTTGGCGCCTTGAATGATCTGTCACCGGAAGCGCTGAGCAAGATCAAGGCGACAAAGCAATTCGGCACCATGACGGTGAAGCAATTGCCTTGGGAGAAAACAAGCGCCGCATCGGTGCGGTTTGGCGACAGCAGCTATATTTATTCTGAAGCTCAAGCCGACTATCTCAACTGGAAAATCCACTATCTGTTGAGCGAAGGTCGCGCCTATGAGCGCGCACTGCTCACAACGATTGTCTTCGGATCGGCCATCTCGCTTCTGGTTGGTTTTGCGACTTATTTGCGGTCGAAGCGAATTCAGACGGCCCTGGCAATCTCGCAATTAGACCGGGATCAGCTGCGTGACGCCAACAGGCAACTTGAGCAAGCGCATGGCGGATTGGCGCGGTCAAGCAAACTTGCTGCCCTGGGGCAGCTGGCTGCATCGGTCGTCCATGAGCTTGGGCAACCGATATCCGCCCTGCGCAACTATCTGACGGCGGAGGAAATCGCGAACAATGATAATCCCCATCCGATCCAGCAAAAGCTCAATGGCGTTGTCGACCGGATGGATAGCATCACCAAGCAGTTGCGGTTTTTCATAAAGCCGGGCGATGAGAAGATGGAGCGCGTGGTGCTCAACGATGTTGTCACTGGCGCCATGGCTCTGATGCAACACGATTTCAGCATGGCTGGAATCGACGTCACCTGCGAGCTTGAGGGAGTTGTTACGGTGATGGGAAACCGGCTGCGGCTGGAACAGGTCCTGATCAATCTGTTGACCAACGCTCTGTATTCGCTGAATGAAGTGTCCGAGAAGAAACTGAAAATCTTGCTTTCGCAATCAGATGATCTCGCCATTCTTTCGGTGGAGGATGACGGCGCCGGATTTGGGGATAGAGGGCTTTCACAATTGCAGGAGCCGTTTCATACCACACGCGCTTCGGGTGATGGAATGGGACTGGGGCTCTCGATTGCCACATCAATTGTCAAGGAACACAATGGTGAACTGTGCGCCGAAAACCAACCTGAAGGCGGCGCAATTTTTTCTATGAAATTGCCGGTGGTTGCCAATGAAGCTGAGGAAATGGCGTGAACAAGGGCTATCGCATCACCGTCATAGACGACGACAAGGCAATGCGGGAATCGCTTGCTCATCTGCTGGATAAAGCCGGTTTCGAGGTCGCGTGTCTTTCCAGGGCGGAAAATGTCCTTTCCCAGCTGCAGGCTCAAGATACGGATGTTCTGCTGTGCGATGTGAGAATGCCGGGCATGAGTGGCACGGAATTGCAGATGCAGCTCAAGGGCCAAAGCAATGTCCCTATTGTGCTGATGTCAGCCCATGGCGACATACCAATGGCGGTTTCGGCGATCCAGAATGGCGCCTACAGTTTTCTCGAAAAACCCTTTGACCCGCGACGCTTGATCAAACTTCTCGAAAACGCATCGCAGTTGCGCCGGCTGTCGCGTAATGCCGACAGGCTGAAGGCGAGACTGGCCGAATTGTCGGGGCTGGACCGCGTCATGATCGGAAACGCGCCGTCCATCAAGGCGTTGCGGGCCGAGATTGTCGATCTGAGTACGACCAATGTGAACGTCATGCTGCTTGGCGAGACCGGAACGGGCAAGGAACTGGTGGCGAAGGCTCTGCATGATCTGGGGCCCAGGTCTGCGGATCCTTTCATCCCGCTCAATTGTGCCGCCGTACCGGTCGCCAAATTCGAGGAAGTGTTGTTTGGCATAGCTGACAATGGCCCCGGATTGCTGGCGCAAGCAGAGGGGGGCACCTTGTTCATTGATGAACTGGGAGCAATCCCGCTCGAAATTCAAGCCAAGCTGTTGCGCGTGATCGAGACCAAGCAGTACACGCCGATCAATTCGTCCAAGATCGTCAATGCCGACATCCGGATTTTGTCGGCCGCTCAGGAGCGGCTGGAGGAGATGATGCGGGATGGCAAGTTCCGGGAAGATCTCTATTTCAGATTAAACACGATCATGCTGACCATGCCGCCATTGCGTGGGAGACGGGACGACATAACGACACTCTATATGCACTATCTGGATGTATTCGCCTCAACCTATGAGACCCAATCGCCGGTTTTGACATCAGGCGACGTCGCGACCCTCCTGGCTTACGAATGGCCGGGCAATGTCAGGGAGCTACGCAACGTCTGTGAGCGCCATGTTCTGGCGGCGCGGCGAGGGGCAGGATCCGTTGACGCAGCGCTTCACGACAGCCGTGAAAATTTCGAAATGCCGGATACGCTAAGGGAGGCTGTGGCGGCTTTTGAGCGCCAGCTGATCGGCAACGCGCTGGTGCGGCACAATGGCCGCATGGATGACGTTGCGGAGGCGCTTGGAATCGGCCGGCGCACACTCAACGAAAAGATCGTAAAACTTGGCCTGGATAAAGAAGCCTTCCTGAACAACTGAGTCCTGCGGAAATCCGCAGGCAGTTTTTCCGCTATTGGCAATATTTTTCATGGCAACAGAAAAGCGTTTTCCTCTACAAGTCAGGTATGCGCCGTGGAGGCGGCATTCAAAGGAGGAGATAACTATGAAAAAATCGACCATGCTGGCTGCATGCGCAGTTCTGGCGCTCACAGCTACTGCAACTTTGGCGCAGGATGCCAAGGATTACGTTCTCAACACCGCTTCGACCGGGGGCACCTATCACCCTGTCGGCACAGCCATTTCCACGTTGACAAAAATCAAGCTTCTGCCGAAGGAAAAGTTCAGCCTTACCGCAGTCAATTCCGCCGGTTCCGGCGCCAATGTGCAGGCACTTGGTTCAGGCACAGCTGATTTTGCAATTCTTCAGGGACTGTATGGTTCCTATGCGGCAACCGGCACAGGTCCGATCACGGAGCCACAGGAGAACCTGCGCTCGGTGACCATGATTTGGCAAAATGTCGAGCAATTCATTGTTGCCGCCGAGAACGTCAAAACCGGTACGGTCAGCGATCTGATTGCACTGAAGGGCATGTCCGCAGGTATGGGCAGCCAGAATTCAGGCACTATCGGCTCCAACCGGGTTCTGCTTGCAGGCCTGGGCATCGATATTGATACGGATTATGAGCTTGTTCATGCCGGCTACGGCCCGACAACAGACGCCATGGCGAACGGTCAGGTTGTCGCTGCCGGAATTCCATCCGGCCCGCCAACCGGTGCAATCACCAAGCTGATGGCTTCCAATGAAGGCAAGTTCACGGTGCTGGATGTGACTGCTGACGAGCTCGCGAAAATGGATGGTGGACGCAATTTGTGGGTGCCATACACAATCGCTGCCGGCACCTATCCGGGACAGGCCAAGGACATCAACACGATCGCGCAGCCAAACTTTCTGGCAGTCAATGCAAGCGTTGATGAAAACCACGTCTATCTTTTGACAAAGACCATGTATGAAAATCTTGGTTTCCTGTCGGCGATCCACCCGGCCACAAAGGCGATGGCTGTGGAACGCGCGATGGCGGGCCTTCCCCTGAAGCTGCATCCCGGTGCAGCGCGCTACTACAAGGAAGCCGGTCTGGATATTCCAGAGCACCTGATGCCATAACGATACGGACAGACCAATTGAAGGCGGGGGGCAACTCCCGCCTTTCCGGTATTGCCCATAACAAACATGATTGGCGTCAGGATGAATTCTCCTAGTCTGACACAGGCCGAACCCCAATATGATGAGCGTGCATTCTGGCTGTCGTCACTGCCGGCTCAGGGCAATCTGCTCAGGACGGGCGTTGTTGCCTTCGCCATTTGTTTTGCGATCTGGCACATCGCGACCAATATCTGGCTCAACGAGCCGGGAAAGTGGCAAAACGCCATCCATTTCGCCGGGTTTGCCTTTCTGGCTGCCATCACAATCAGTCCGTTCGGTCGAAATGCAGACAAAAGATGGGCGATTGTGCTTGATTTCAGCTACGGGATTGCCATCGCAGCTGCCGCTCTTTGGGTGGCCTATGCAGAGAACGGCGTCTACGAACGGACACTGGCTGTCACCGGTCAGGCCTGGCAATTTACCTGGGTGGACTGGGCTGCGGGCGGCCTGCTGATATTTGCGGCTCTGGATCTATCACGCCGTGTGTCGGGGTGGGTCATCCCGATCCTGATCTTGATATCCTTAAGCTACATTCTTTTTTTGGGCAGTCATTTGCCCGGAGTGTTTCGCGCAGCCAGCCTGCCCCTCAACGACGTGCTTTTCAGAACGCTCTACAATGATGAGGGCATGTTCGGTATCCTTGCCAGCATCTCATCGACCAACATCACGCTGTTCATGATTTTCGGCGGCTTCCTGGTTGCATCCGGCGCCAGCGATTTTGTGATTGAACTGTCCAAAATCGTTGCAGGACGCACCCGTGGCGGTGCGGCATTTGTGGCCGTGCTTTCGTCGGCCCTGACCGGAACAATCAGCGGCTCGGCCATTGCCAATACAGCCTCGACAGGGGTGATCACCATCCCGCTGATGAAGTCGAACGGCTTCCGTCCGCAATTCGCCGCCGGCGTTGAGGCCGCTGCATCAACCGGCGGCCAGTTGATGCCGCCGATCATGGGCGCAGGCGCCTTCGTGATGGCGAGCTACACGTCAATTCCCTATTCCACCATCGTCTCCGTATCGATCATTCCTGCATTTTTGTATTTTCTGTCGGTCGCCTTCATTGTGCGTATCGAAGCGGTGAAGCACCAGGTCGGCGACGGTGTTGATCTGGTCGTCAACAAAGGCAAGCTGCTCTCCGGCGGCCTTGTCTTCGTCTTGCCGCTTGGCGTCATGATCTACCTTCTGATGGGCGGCGTGACGCCGAGCTATGCGGCTTCATGGGCGATTGCAGCGCTGGTGGGTGTGTCGTGGCTCACGTCCCTGTTGGCCAGGTTTGTCGGGAACGATACATTCGAGCCGGTCCAGATGGGACCATCGAAAATCAGCGAAGCACTTATGCTCGGCATCAAGTCATCAATCATGACCGGCATCCTGCTGGTTGCGATCGGCATCATGAACAATGCCATTGTCACAAGCGGAATCGGCAATGGTTTTTCCTTGATGATTGCGCAATGGTCCGGCGGTTCGCTGGTTATCGCCATTTTGCTGATCGGTCTTGCATCGCTTGTGCTCGGCATGGGGCTGCCGGTGACGGCGGCCTATATCATCCTGGCAATTCTGACCGCCCCCGCGCTGGCCGGCATTCTGGCCGACGGTATTGTTATCGATCAGCTGGTCCAGGGCATCGCCGACCCGGCCAAGTCGGCACTGTTCATGCTGGTCGACAGTCCCCATACGGCCAAGATTGCCACGGGCATGCTTCGCGAGGAGGCCACCGCACTTATGGCGGCCATGCCATTCGAACTGGCGATCACCGTGCGGCCGTTGCTGGTCGATCCGTCTATCCAGGCATCATTCCTGCTGACTGCGCATCTGATCATCTTCTGGCTCAGTCAGGACAGCAATGTGACGCCGCCAGTCTGTCTGGCTGCGTTCACCGCCGCGGGCATTGCAGGCTCGAAGCCGATGGCAACAGGCTTTGAAAGCTGGAAGATCGCCAAGGGGCTCTACATCGTACCGCTGATGTTTGCCTACACACCGCTGATCACGGGAACGCTCCCTGAAATTCTGCAGATCGGCTTTTTTGCGCTGTTTGGCATTTACGGCACAAATGCGCTGATCCAGCGCTATGCGGAAGGACCGCTCAATGCGGTGCTGTACGGCATGATAATCTGCGGGGCTGCTGGTGCTTACTGGCCGCTCAACTGGACCGCAAATATAATCGGCGCGTGTTTGATCGTGCTGGCGATCATTGTTTCAGCCCGCAGAGCCACTTCGCGGGCCAGTCAAATCAACAGCTAGAAAGGCTCCTGCCTTACCGATCCCAATCCGGAATGCGACGAAACATAGCAAGGATGCTATCTTTACGGGAGTGGCCTGCTGGCCTTAAAACCTCTCGGACAGGGCCAGCGGCTTTCAAACGATGCGACCGCATTGGCGATGACAAGGGATGCTAACATTATGGGCAGGTTTTCTTTTCCGATGGCTCAGGGGCGCGCTGAAGCGCTGGGCGAAGTCCACGCGCGGCCGTTTGCGCTGGTCGGTAAATCACGAGTCATCTTTCAACTGGCGTTTTTGACGGACGGTGGTGCTGCGGTTGATCATGCGGTGCTGGCCGAGGTGGCGCGCGCGCGCGGTGTCGCCGTTCCGGGACGCGATGCTGCCCATTTTTCGATGCCGTGGGGGCAAGGCACCTTGCGCTGGGAGCGGCATACGGAATTCTCGACCTATTTCTGGGATGCGCCGGTGCCGGCACGATTTGGCGACGCGGTGGACACGCATCCTTTTGGCGACCAGTTTTCGCCGCCAGGCAATCTGATATCCGGGATACGGCTTGAGGTGCGGCTGGATTCGTCTGAAACTCAGGAGGCTTTGAAAGCCTTCGATCCGACCAGCCTGTGCCTGAGCGAAATCAAAGGTGGGCAAGCGATGATCGCCACGGATTTTCGTCAGGACGGCAACGGGCTGACGCGTATTCTGGTGATTGACAAAGGCATGACCGATGCCGGCCGGGGCGCGGTGGTGCAGCGGCTCCTCGATATAGAGACTTACCGGACACTGGCAGCCCTTGGCCTGTCTCTGGCCCGATCGCTATCGCCGGAAATGCGGCGGATCGAGGACAGTCTGACCAAGATCACCCAAGCCATGAAGAGCGGTGCGCGCGAGAATGCCGACGGTCTGCTTGCCGAAATCACTGTTCTGGCGGCTGAACTGGAAGCCAGTGCGGCGCTGAGTCTTTACCGTTTTGGCGCGAGCCGCGCTTACTACAATATCGTCCGCGAGCGCATTGCGTCGCTTGCTGAAACCCAACAGGCCGGGTTCGAAACCATTGGCGCATTTCTGGAAAAGCGGTTGGCGCCTGCCATGCGCACCTGCCAGTCTATCGAGGAACGGCAGGCCAATCTGTCGCGCAAGCTTTCGCGTGCCACAGCTCTTTTGCGCAGCTGGATTGATGTAGAACTTGAACGGCAGAACAGTGCGCTCTTAAGTTCGATGAACCGGCGGGTGAAACTGCAATTGCGGATGCAGCAGACAGTCGAGGGGCTCTCAGTCGCTGCTATTTCCTATTATATTGTCGGCTTGTTTGGTTATCTGGCGAAAGCGATCGTGGACGGCTTTCATCTGCCGGTGAAGGCCGGATTGTTGACCGGACTGTTCGTGCCTGTCGCCATCGGATTCACCTGGATGGTGGTCCATTCGATCCGCAAGCACCATGACATCGAAGACAAGACCGGCAAGTAGACCTCAGCTGCCCAGTGCTGCGCGCAGGCCCGCTTCGCAAAACCGGACCAGAGTGTCGGCGAGATCGTCCATTGCGATGGCGCTCTCAGATGCTTTCGAGAGAGCTTCAATGCGCCATTTCGAGGTGGATAGCGACAACATGGCGGAAACGGAAAAGACGAAGGCCACGGCGATGGTGGCTTTGTCAGCTTCCGGGAACAGTTGCTCGATCTCGGCGATGAATATCCCGGCGGTGGGGTCAAAACAGCATTCCGAGATCTTGTGCCAGCGGGCGTCGGCCGACACCATCGCCACCAGCCGGGCATAGGCGAGCCATTGCGGACCGCCGGCACTTGCCTTGTCGAGATAGGGGCGCAGGAAAGCCGACAGCACGGCTTCGAGCGTCAGCGGCTCGTGGCTGGCTTTGCGGGCTGCCAGCGCATCCAGGCGCAGTTGCGACAGTTCCGCTGCCCGCCGCTCGACGACGCGTTCAAACAGCGCTTCCTTGCCACCATGGTGAAAGCTGATCGAGGCGAGCTGTGCACCGGCGTGCGTTGCGATATCGCGCACCGAGGCGCCATCGTAGCCGCGTTCGGCAAACAACCGCTCGGCGGCATCAAGGATGTTCAGACTGGTGGCCAACGAGCGTTTGGACGCGGCGCGGCGGCGCGGTGCGGCAGGTGGATTGGGGATTGTCGAATTTTGGTCCATGATTCATCTTGCCTTATTATGAACGATCGTTCAATTGTAGGCGAGAGAGAAAAATCGACTGAACCAAGGGAGGGGGACAGTTGGACCAGCAATTGACACAGGCGGGTGCAAGTCCGGCCGTGAGCGATGATACGCGAACACGCTTCGCGCTGATCGGCGCGGGGCCGATGGGTCTGGCAATGGCCAAGACGCTGAAGCAGCAGGGAATTGCGTTCACAGGTTTCGAGCTGCATTCCGATGTCGGCGGGCTGTGGGATATCGACGGACCAAAATCGACGATGTACGAGACTGCGCATCTGATCTCGTCGAAGAAAATGACCGAGTTTGCCGATTTCCCGATGGACAGCCATGTGGCCGAGTACCCGTCGCACCGCGAGCTCAAATCCTACTTTCAGAAATTTGCCGAGCACTTTGGACTTCGGGAGCATTTCCTCTTTAGCACCGAGGTGGTTTCGGCAGTGCCTTTGGGCAAGTCTGGCGAAGGCTGGCGGATCACATGGCGCGACGGCGACGGCCAGGAGCATCAGGCGGATTTTGCCGGACTGCTGATCGCCAACGGCACCTTGTCGGAACCCAACATGCCTGAGTTCAAAGGGTCTTTTTCCGGCGAGCTGATGCATTCCAGCGCTTACCGGGATCCGGAGGTGTTTAAGGGCAAGCGGGTGCTGATCATCGGGGCGGGCAATTCAGGCTGCGATATCGCGGTGGATGCGATCCATCATGGCAAGAGCTGCGATATCTCGATGCGACGCGGTTACTATTTCGTCCCCAAATATGTCTTTGGCCGGCCAGCTGATACGATGGGCGGGGCGATCAAATTGCCAATGTGGCTCAAGCGCCGGGTCGACGGGATAATCCTGAAGTGGTTCACCGGAGACCCGTCCAAATACGGCTTTCCGAAGCCGGATTATGCGCTTTACGAATCCCATCCGGTGGTCAATTCGCTGATCCTGTTTCACGCAGGCCACGGCGACATCAAGGTCCGGCCAGACATTGACCGGTTTGACGGCAACACCGTGCATTTCAAGGATGGCGGCCACGCCGATTACGATCTCATTCTGGCGGCGACTGGGTACAAGCTGCATTACCCGTTTATCGATACGGCGTTTTTGAACTGGCAGGGCGATGCGCCACATCTGTTTTTGAACTGCCTGCATCCCGAGCGGGATGATCTGTTTTTGCTGGGCATGGTGGAAGCCTCGGGGCTTGGCTGGCAGGGCCGGCACGAGCAGGCGGAAATGGTGGCGCGTTACATTGCCGGGCTCGAGAAAGACACGATGGCAGTCAAGGCGCTGAGGGAAGAAAAAGCCGCCGGCTTCAAGCGTGCGACCGGTGGGATGAAATACATCGATCTGCCGCGCATGGCCTATTATGTCGACAAGGCCACTTACAGAAACGCCGTGACCAGCTGGATCGCGGCGCTGCAAGGCGGTGGCAAGTGAGTGATATTGACATGATCCGGCTGAATTTCAGCCCCGAAAGCCTGACCCTGCTCAATGCGATCCTGGCGATCGTGATGTTCTCGATTGCGCTGGATCTGAAGCCAACGGATTTCCGCAACCTGCTGCGTGCGCCCAAAGCCCTGCTGACCGGTATGATGTCGCAGTTTCTGGTGCTGCCGGTGCTGACCTATCTGATGTTGCTGGCCACCAATCCACAACCGTCGATCGCGTTGGGTTTGATCTTGGTGGCTGCCTGTCCAGGTGGCAATATCTCCAACTTCATTACTCATCGCGCCGGGGGCAATGCGGCGCTGTCGGTGTCGATGACCGGAGTGGCCACTCTTGCCGCGATCGTGTTGACGCCGTTCAATGTGGCGTTCTGGGGCAATCTCTACGCGCCGACGCGGACCCTGCTGCGGGAGACGACGCTTGATCCGGTGTCGATTGCCATTACCGTTTTTTTCATGCTCATTCTCCCGTTGATGCTGGGGATCGTGCTCAATGCGCAACGACCGGCACTGGCCGCCCGGATCCGCAAGCCGATGCAGTCACTGTCGATGGTAATTTTCATCGCCTTCATCGTGCTGGCGCTGGCGGCGAACTGGAGTTTCTTCCTGTCCTTTGCTGGGGCTGTGGCTGGATTGGTGGTGTTGCACAACGCGCTTGCGTTGTCGGGCGGCTATCTGATGGCGACGGTCATGAAACTGTCGGAGTATGACCGCCGGGCGATCACCATCGAAACCGGCATCCAGAATTCGGGTCTTGGCCTGGTGCTAATCTTTGCCTTCTTCAGCGGACTTGGCGGCATGGCCGTAGCTGCGGCGTTCTGGGGTATCTGGCATGCTGTTTCAGGGCTTGCACTTGCTGCAGTCTGGTCACGCCGGGAGGCGACGCGATGAGCCGTGTGCTGGTCACAGGTGCTGCGGGAGCCGTTGGGCAGGTGCTGCTCGAGGAGCTGGCGGCAGCCGGCGTGGAGGCGCTGGCGACCGATGTCCGCAGACCTGAAAATTTGCCGGATGGCGTTGGGTTTGAGACGCTGGATGTGCGCGGCGGTGATGCAGAGCGGGTTGTCAGTGGCTTCAAACCGGATGTGATTGTGCATCTCGCGTCGATCGTCTCGCCATCGCGTGGCATGACGCGTGAGTTTGCGCATGATGTTGATGTGAAAGGCACGCGCACCATTCTCGATGCGGCAGTCAAGAATGGCGTCAAGCGTCTGGTGGCGACCTCCTCGGGAGCGGCCTATGGCTATCATGCGGACAACCCGGTTCCGCTGCGCGAAAGTGATCCGTTGCGCGGCAACACGGAGTTTGCCTATTCGGACCACAAGCGGCAGGTCGAGGAGATGCTGGCCGAGGCTCGGACCACACACAAGGAGCTTGAGCAGGTGGTCTTGCGCGTCGGCACGGTGCTTGGGGCCGGGCTTGAAAACCAGATCACCGAATTGTTTCACCGGCGGCGGCTGATAGCTGTTCGAGGCTCCGACAGCCCGTTTGTCTTTATCTGGACGGTGGATCTGGCGCGCATCCTGCTGCGGGCAGCGGGCGAGGGACCGGCGGGCATTTTCAATGTTTGCGGAGATGGGGCACTGTCGGTTCATGACCTTGCCAAAACGCTTGGAAAACCGGTGATGGCGTTGCCAGCCTGGGCCCTGAAAACAGCGCTTGGCATTGCGCGGCCACTTGGCGTATCGCGCTATGGGCCCGAACAGGTGCGCTTTCTGCAATACCGCCCGGTTCTCGACAACACGGCACTGAAGACAGTGTTTGGCTATAGGCCGGAACTGACCAGTGCTCAGACTTTCGATCTGTGGCGGAAGGCTGCGGGATTATGAGCCGCGTTGCGGTGATTACCGGCGGTGCGGGTGGTCTTGGTCAGGCGTTTGCCACGCGGTTGCTCAAGGATGACTGGCACGTCGTGCTGATTGACCTGCCGGGTGCTTTGGATGCCTTGCCAGCGGCTTTTGCGCTGACCGGATCTGAGCGGGTTGAGAGGATTGCCTGCGATCTGACAGATGAAGCAGCGGTCGCCTCGGTGTGTGCAGAGATTTTAACGCGGCATCCAGCGCTTGATCTGGTTATTCACAATGCAGGCGTCACCCAGATTGGATTGTTTGAAGACACCACGCTGGCCTCGCAACGGCTGGTGATGGAGATTAATTATTTCGGCTCGGTGCGGATGGCGGCAGGCCTGCTGGCTGCAGTAAGGGCGGGCAGGGGGACGCATCTGGCGATCTCCTCGGTGGCGGGCTTTGCGCCGCTTTACAAGCGCACGGCCTATGCGGCGAGCAAACACGCGCTCAATGGCTTCTTTTCGTCGCTGGCATCGGAAGAGGCGCAGCATGGCGTCAATGTGGTGATCGCAGCACCTTCTTTCGTTGCCACCAATCCGGGACGGCTTGATGCCGGGACGGATGGCATCGGCAGGCCGGGAGCTGCGACAGACGGGTTTGACGAGATGAGCCCGGCCCGTGCCGCCGAAATTATTCTGGACGGCTGGCGTCGGGGCAAGCGGATTATTCCCGTGGGGCGCGTGGCCACGCTTGGCTGGCTGATTAGTCGGCTGTCGCCACGGCTCTACAGCTGGCTGATGATGCGGAAAATCTGCTCGTAAGCAGAAGCCGGGCCTTTCAGCACGCCGCTCTAACACCTACCGCGTCTTCTCGGATTCCGAGCTTGCCTGGAATGGGACTCCAGTCGATGAACCAACACACCCCCGGAACGCGTGTGGCCACGGACTGCGTTTTAATCAATCGATTGATTAAATCGTTTGATCTGATATGATTGAGCTGGAAAATAATTGACGGAAAACGCCGTGTCTTCAGACTCACCAGTACTCCCCAATGCCAGCAAAGCTGGTGACCAGACCCGCGCGGCTTTGCTGATGGCGGGTATCAGGCTGTTCGGGACAAAGGGTTTTGACGCAACCTCGACCCGTGAGATCGCGGCGGTCGCTGACGCCAATATCGCCTCTATCGCCTATCATTTCGGTGGCAAGGACGGTCTCCGGATCGCCTGTGCTGAAATGGTTGGAAACAGGATCCAGAGTGTCGTCGGACCGGCCCTGAGCGCGCTTGATCCGAGAGGCGATCCGGCAGCGGCGCAGGCTGCCTTCGAACGGGTGCTCATGGGGGTGGCCGATTTCATGCTCGGGCAGATCGAGGCCCGTGATATCGCCAGCTTCATGGTGCGTGAAATGGGTGCTGCCGGGCCAGTGTTCGACAAGGTCTATGACAATTTCATTCTGCCTGTGCACCGCAGTCTCTGTGGCCTTCTGGGGCTGGCCACTGGCCAGGATCCGGAAAGTGACCTGATCCGCATTGGCACCTTCAGCATTGCGGGTCAGGTCGTCTATTTCCGCATTGGCCACGCAATCGTGGCCAGGCGGATGGAATGGAAAACCGTCGGCCACGATGAGGTCGAGGCCATTAAGGCGGTCATTCTGACCAACATACGTGCGTTTATCACAACCCACAGAAAGCAGGGCTCATGATGTCGTTCATTTGCGCCATACCCATAATCGCCAGCCTGTTTTCGCCTTGCAGCGGCGCAGGTCCGCTCGCGGTCGGCTACGTCGAGGGTGAGTATGTGCTGGTGGCGCCGATCGAGACGGCCCAGATCGTTGATCTTGCTGTCAGGCGCGGTGACCGGGTGACAGCCGGTCAGGCCTTGGCACGACTTGAGAAGCGTGATGCCGAAATTGCCGTGGCGCAGGCGGCTGCCGGACTGGCTCAAGCCGAGCGGCAACTGGCCAATCTGAAGGAAGGGCGGCGTCCGGAGGAAATTGCCAGCATTGTTGCCTCCCTGAGTTCGGCCAAGGCCCAGACCTTGGAAGCTGAACGGGTGCTGCAGCGTCAGTCAGATCTTTTGAAGCAGGGCATATCCACTCAGGCCTCCTATGATACCGCCTCGACTTCCGTGGAACTCAACCGCGCCAAAGTCAGCGAACTCGAAGCCAATCTGGCCGTGGCCAAACTCCCTGCGCGGGTTAATGAGATCAAGGCTGCACAGGCTGCCGTGGATCAGGCCGGTGCCGTTCTGGAATCTGCCGAGTGGCGGCTGACCAAGCGGGTCTTGTCGATTCCGCAATCCGGTGTTGTCTCCGATATCATCCGCAACGCCGGCGAAGTGGCCGGTCCGCAAGCCCCGGTGCTGTCGGTGCTGCCTGACGGAGCACTCAAGCTCAGAGTCTATGTGCCTGAGACAGCACTTTCCAGCATTGGTGTTGGCAAAGTCCTCGTGGTGCGTTGTGACGGCTGCGGCGAGGGGATGCGGGCGACGGTCAGCTATGTGTCGCCTGATCCCGAATTTACCCCGCCGGTGATCTACTCGCTCGAAAACCGTCAAAAGCTGGTCTACCTCGTTGAAGCCCGGCCCAATGACGATGCCTGGGCGCTGGCGCCGGGACAAATCGTCGATGTCGTTCTTGAAGGTGACGGTCAGTGAACGCCATCGAGGTCAGCGGTCTGGTCAAGCGCTTTGGCGACAAGACCGTCGTCGACCATGTTTCCATGCAGGTGGCTGAAGGCGAGATCTCGGGGTTTCTGGGACCGAACGGCTCGGGCAAGACAACCACCATCCGCGTCATGTGTGGTCTTCTGACGCCTGATGAGGGGGAGGGCCGGGTGCTTGGTTATGATATCCGCACCGAGGGACAAAGCATCAAGCGTGAAGTTGGCTACATGACGCAGAAATTCTCGTTTTACGAGGATCTGTCGATTGAGGAAAACCTCACCTTCGTGGCCCGGCTTTATGATCTCGATCCTGTTTCGACCGTGGTGCGTGATACGCTGGAGGATCTCGGGCTGTCTTCGCGCCGAAAGCAACTGGCGGGCACCCTGTCAGGTGGCTGGAAGCAGCGGCTGGCGCTGGCGGCATGCATCATGCACAAGCCGAAACTACTGCTGCTGGATGAGCCGACCGCCGGCGTCGACCCGAAAGCCAGGCGAGAATTCTGGGATGAAATCCACGCGCGTGCCAGTTCCGGACTGACGGTGCTGGTTTCAACCCATTACATGGATGAGGCGGAGCGCTGTCACCGCATTCATTACATCTCCTACGGAAAGCTGCTGGCCAGCGGTACCGTGCCGGACGTTATCCGCGATGCAGGGCTGACCACCTTTGTCATGGAGGGTGGAAAGGTCACCGAGGCAGCGCGGCTTTTGCAGGGCATGAAGGGTGTTGATCAGGTGGCGTCCTTCGGTTTGAGCTTGCATGTTGTTGGTCAGGACGACGCGGCTCTCACGGACGCAGTCGTTAAGGTCGCTGGAGAGACAGGTGTCAGTTACCGCGAGGGCAGTACCAGCCTTGAGGATGTGTTCATCCAGTTCATGGGCAAGTCGACGGACAACATGGCATGAACACGTTTTTCTCGTTCCGCCGCCTGATGGCCATCATCACCAAGGAAAGCATTCAGATGCGGCGCGACCGGATCACGTTTGCGATGATGCTTGGCGTGCCGTTGATGCAATTGGTGCTGTTCGGCTTTGCCATCAACAATGACCCCAAAGGCCTGCCTGCGGCCCTGGTGACCACCAGTCATGACCATTACACGCGCGCCATGGTTTCGGCGATGGAGAACACCGGCTATTACCGTTTCGATCATGTTGTGGCGAGTGCTGAGGAGGCGGACCGGTTGATCCAGTCCGGTACTGTGTCCTTTGTCGTCACCGTGCCGTCCGATTTTGCCCGTCGGGTGCAGCGCGGCGATCACCCGCAAATCCTGATCGAGGCGGATGCGACTGATCCGTCGGTGGCGTCCGGTGCGATCTCGACGCTCGGCACCGTTGCAGCGCAAGCGCTGCTGCGAGAGCAGTCGGCGGAGGCGTCGGCCGCCCAGCAATCAACTGCCGCGCTCGAGGTCGTCGTTCACAAACTCTACAATCCGGAAGGCATTACCCAGTACAATATCGTACCGGGTCTTCTGGGCGTGATCTTGCAACTGACCATGGTGATGATGACCTCAATGGCGCTGACGCGGGAAACCGAGCGCGGAACCATGGAAAACCTGCTGGCCATGCCGGCAAGCCCTCTGGAGATCATGCTTGGCAAGGTGCTGCCGTTTCTGGTCGTTGGCGGGGTTCAGGTCCTGGTGGTACTGACAGCCGCCAAATTCCTGTTCAATGTGCCGTTCGTCGGGTCGTTGACGCTTTTGCTGATCAGCATTCTTATCTTTGTTCTGGCACTTGTGCTGCTGGGGTACGCGTTTTCGACACTGGCGCGAACCCAGATGCAAGCAATGCAGCTGACTTTCTTCTTCTTCCTGCCGTCGCTGCTCTTGTCAGGTTTCATGTTTCCCTATCGGGGCATGCCGCCTTGGGCGCAGACGCTGGGCGAGATTTTCCCGCTCACCCATTTTCTCAGGATTATCCGTGCCGTGATGCTCAAGGGGGCTGACCTTCAGGGGGTGGCCACACCACTTGCCGCATTGGTGCTCTTTGTCGTGGCTTTCATGGTGCTGGCTCTGATGCGATTCCGGCGGACGCTGGATTAAGACGTTCCGGGTTACCAGCATTGACGCTCCAGACCTGTTCTGGCGTCCAACCCCATCATTTTCGCCTGAGGATGGCGGCCGAAAAAATCTGATTTTGTTCTCTGGCTAATGACAAGCCCACTGAAGCCGCTCTTTGATCGGATTTTTGGCAATTTGAGCGTCGTTTTGTGAACGCTGCGGACACAACGGGGTGCACAGTCACGGTTCGCGTTATCTGCTCTATGACAACTTCGTATTTGTTAAGCCATTGAAAAACAATAAAATTCAATCGTGCTATGAATGCATGACGGTTGTTTCAAGATACAGTTTCAGCACGTGTTCTCACAAAAGTGTGGTTGGTAATTTTGTTTGGGTCAACCCATCTGTTGGTCATCGGAACGCAGCGACCAAGCGCCTCCCAACGCCCCGCCGTTCCGCTCGAAAAAATTGAACAAGAACACAATGACGACGGAGAAAAATACCATGAACAAGCTCATCATCGCACTCGGCCTTACCCTCGCAACTTCCACCGGCGCATTTGCCGCTTCGACTGCCATGGACGCCTATGACGTTCCTGCGGCACAGGGCTCAGCCACATACGCTGTTGGCGTCTCAAACGATCTGGTCAGCTATGACCGTGCCGGCAATGACGGTTCGCCGACTTTTGCCGCGCCAGTGGCTGGCATTGATTACACAGCAACCGCTTCGGTCGGTGGCGCTTCCAATGACCGGGTCATTTATGACCGTGCCGGCAACGATGGTTCGCCACACTTCCAGTAAGTCGCTTTTGACGGAGGCGGATCAAGTGGTCCGTCTCCACCAAGCGAGATTTTTCAAATATCGACTGTCCTCCCAAGACACGATCCGAATTTCAAAGGACTATCACCATGAACAAGCTTCTTATCGCACTTA
>Ga0163215_101124_pt1 | contig 20631 bp, 16 predicted proteins | sample SynspAceP_FD_185934 | JGI IMG/M metagenome (GOLD analysis project Ga0163215, IMG submission 185934) | Saline lake microbial communities from Ace Lake in Antarctica - Synechococcus sp. Ace-P (Hybrid Assembly) | ecosystem: Environmental > Aquatic > Non-marine Saline and Alkaline > Saline | place... | reverse complement strand
CGCACGTCCTCTGCCACTACACTTGTCCACGTACCCGACTTTTCCTGTTCCAGCCGGGATGCCCCTGCCCCCCTCTTCCCAAGGGAGGGGTTTAGAAGTTGGGCGAACCTTCTTGGCCACCCCCTTCCCCGTCCCTTTCCCCCCGACCGTCCCCCCGACCGTCCCCTTCCCCTCTACCACCCCCACCCCCTTCCCCAAAGATTTTTTCGTGGAGAACCTCACCCCGAAAACGACCACCCCCTGCTCTGCCCCGGCGTTTATTATGTGTAGGGCCTCGCCCTGATCTTCGATGCACTGGTTGGCTTCTACTCCTGATAAGGAGTTGAGGACCCGAATGCCCAGTCCTTTGGATTTTATCCACGCCTCATCGTCTCGGATCAAGTCCGTCATCATAAGATAGGGGGCGCTTTTCAAGGATTCTATTAGCGCTTCTTTGCTCAATACCATCAACTGACTGTAAGTTTGACTGTCCCACACACATTCAACACGATTGCTCTCGCATAAGTAACGGCTCAAGGTATTGTTAAAGTTATGGATTTTAAGCATGTTTTTGGCGTTATCTGATGGTAATGAGTAACTTTGGGCTTTATCTAGCCTAATACCGCCTGAAATCGCCCATATCAACAGTGATTTGCGCTCTTTATTGAGTATTTTGGCCCCAATATCGACTATTTCTGCCGTGTTTTCACAGGCACTATTTGGTATAGGGCTGTTTGAGGCGCTAACTAGGGGGTTTGAGGCGCTTTGTTTTAGGGTTGCTTTGCTGTGGATGGCTTTTTCAAAGGGGAAAATGAACCAGCGTCTTGCAAATCCCATCGAGTTATCACTTGACCGCGGGAGGTGATTGCTGGCAAACCAATGGGCGGCTAGCGATCTGATGGGGGCTCCCCCTATTGAGGCGTGAGTTAGGTTCGACCCATCGATAACTTGTTTGAAGGTTTCGCTTCTGATGGAGGAATCTTCGGCCAGCTCCGGGCACACGTTCAACATCGCGTCTGGGAATTTCCCTGCGTTTCGTCTTGCCGCCCATAAACTAGGATCGACGCTCACGGTTTTGTACCCGGGTAGCAGCCCTCTTAGGATATTTAATACCTGCGTCTTCCCAGAGTTGGCTACCCCGTAAAGCATGAATGCTTTTTGATACCGGGTGGCAACTTGAAAGAGGGTCGCGGCAAAAGCCTCCTGCAGCCCATCTACCAAGGTATGGCAGTCTTCTCTGTGGCCCCAATAGTTTTCTAGCATGGCCAAAAACTCGGCTGGGGGTTGTGCGTTGACTAAGTCAGCTTTGGTCAGCGGTAAGGTGTAGTTGAACCCATACGATTTATTCGGGGCCGTGACCTGCCCGTCAATTTTTAGGACTCCGTCAAGTAAGTTGACTGCCCCGAACGGCTGCTGGTCCTCGGGTATGGTGCACAAAGGTTCTACGAAGTAGCTTTTTACGGCTTCGAGTTGCATTGAGTTGAGTCGGGCTGTAAATCCTCGAGGGGTTAACATGGCCTGTAAGCAGCCGAGCACGAAGTTCGAGTAGTCTTTCCCCGTCTGCCTGATGACTTGGTCTGATACTCTGATGTACTTCACTCCGTCCCACCACCACATGTTTTTCTGGTCGGGGCATTTGTAGCCTTTTTGCGCTTCGAGTCTCTGGGTGAGGATCTCGGTCGAGGCATCTCCGAACTGCCCAACAAAGTGTTGCACTCGCTGCTGGCTAATCTGTCTTTTCATTTCGTTCTGGTGCAACCCCAAGTGGGACTGCGTTGCCAAAAACTTGACTAGCAATACGACTTCCACAGGTTTGACTACGGCTGACTTGGCTATCAGTGTTATCCACTCGAGTACCAACTCCATCCGTTTTCCTGCGTTGTTGATATTCTCGGATAGTCCCTCGAACGCCAGTGCTTTCATTTCATCAAATGTAATCTGGCTTGGGATCGGTAGTTTGAGTATGCCTGTTGGGTCAAACTTCGGTGGCAACAACCATCCTGTTTTTCTGTGGGTGCTAAATAGCGCGGCTCCCAAGGCGTCATAGTACGTGCTAAGTGGTAAGTCCTTTTCTTGCTGCTGGGTGTACAGGGATTTGATTTCGTCTAGGTAATCAGTCAGCGGGGTTGTGTCCAAATAGGCGCTATAGGCTACCCCCCCAATCAGGTGGTCCATCTTGGCTTTTACTTGGTAGTCATTGTTTATTCTTGTATGGCTGGTTACAACTTCACTTGTGTAACCGAGCACTCTCCAAGCGGGTGGGAGTATATCTGGGTCAGCCAGTTTCGATACCTGCACGTACTCCTCTTGCTCGGGGATGACCAAGGGTGTATCCGATAAGATGAAGTAGCCGAAAATATCCCCTGAGTCTGGGTCCCGTAACTCGTAGTCTTCACCTTTCTTCACCCCTGGGCTGATAAAGGTTTCCTGCTTGAACAGGTACAGGTCCCCGTCCAACGTATTGAGCTTTAACGCGCCAATAGGCGGCACTACCCCATTGTTGAGGGCGAGGGTTTGGTCAGTGATCAGCACGCCCCCGAACTTTGAGCTCTTGAGCGATAAACAGAAATAGGTCTTCCCCGGGATATCCTTGAGAAGCTTTTCCATGGAGCGCGTGGGTTTCATGGCGCTGGTCAGGCTCAGCTTGTATACCCGGCCAACAGGAATGTACTTTATCAGTTGCGGGATGAGTAGGTCTAACATCGGTTACTCCTTCGTGGGCCCAAACATGTCATCCATCTGCTGGCAGAAATCTGACTTCTGTTGGGAGTCTAAGTACCTGTCTAAGGTGTTAATGATCATTGTTTTGAACTGCTCAAAGTGCTCTAACCCCTCGGCTTTTTCTTTTAGGGTCAGGATCTTCTCAAGCAAGGTGGTCATCAAGCGGAATACGGCTACTTTTTCGGAGGTTTCGTCGGTGCCCATGTTGGCTTTGACCGTCTTAATCTCCCAGTACAGGGCTTGGGACTCTTCTGCGATATCAATATCTTTGTTTAGGTAGAACTCGATATTTTTGGGGTTGAGTTCTTGGTTCTGTGGGGCAAATAATCGCTGCAGTAACACGACCTCTTCTTCATACGGGCACTCAGGGTGGGTCAGATAATCAGCGTGTGTCTGCATGAGCTTGGGCACGAGGGTGAGAAACTTCTTTACGTCTGGGGTTAGCTCTGGGTAATAGGGTTTTGGGCTACTCATAATATCGTCAATTTCAAATTGTGGTGCCACATGATACCCGATAAAAGCTCCCCACACCTAAATCTTCAAGTTTAGTATTCATAAAAAGTAAAATGTCAGGTATGGTCGCGCCACAAATTGAAATTGACGATAGTATATGATTCACGCGAGTAATCCGTATGGCTTGTCATTTGCCAAATCCATAACAAAACGCTACAACCGCGACACCAGCACCATGACTCATGGGCAGTGGATGTGTCAGAACACGTCGCTAAATAAGAAAAATTTCTCCTTCGACAGGTACCCATTTCAAGAAGCTATTGCCAACGATATGCACGATAACCTGTGTTGCATGAAGCCCTCACAGGTTGGTCTGGCCCTAGCCTTGGATACACCTATCCCCACTTTGCTGGGGTGGAAGAGTATGGGAGACCTTAAAGTGGGGGATGTGGTCTTTGATGAGCAAGGGAAACCTTGCAACGTGACCTACATCTCCCCTGTCTATCGGGGTCACGATTGTTATACCCTGACCTTTGATACGGGGGAAACCATTACCTCCGATGCCAACCATCGGTGGTATTTTGAAGCCCATAAAGCGTTTGGTGAGGCCGGGTTGTATGGTAAAACAGGCACACCCGCCAAAGGGTATGCTAGAAAAGGGGTTTTAAAAACCTCCGTGTTGGCAGATATTTACCATGATAAGGGGCGCAACCTTTTCGCCATTCCTAACACCCAACCCTTACACACACCCATTCAAGACCTTGAGGTAGACCCGTATGTTTTAGGGTACTGGCTTGGGGACGGACACACCCATTCCAGCACGTTTACCGTGTCTAAGTCGGACGCTGACGCTTTTGAAACTCAGATAAAATCCTCTGGTTACGTCTATCGATTGGTAGCCAAGAGAGATAATACCCTCCAATACAACGTCACTCTTCCCCGAGATACAGACCTATGCCCTCGAGGGCACAGTAAGTCTACAGAGGGAACCCTAGCGCCTTGGGGAACGTGCAAAAAGTGCCGAGACCAAAACCTTGGCAAAGAATTCAGGGAAGAATCCGTTCCCTATGACACCCTCTACTCCCGGCTCACCTCCTTGGGCGTAATTGGAAAAGAAAAACATATCCCTAATCAGTATTTGCGAGCTTCGGTGTCTCAAAGACTTAACCTGTTACAAGGGTTAATGGACACAGACGGCAGCATTACCAAAAAAGGGCGGTGTTCTTTTTACAACACCAGTGAAAAGCTAGTTGCTCAAGTGCAAGAGCTTGTCGCCAGTTTGGGGTTAAAACCTAGAGTTCGTTGGAGGCCGCCCAGCGGGGGGGTCTTGAAGAGTGGGCATGTTATCCAAGGTAAAAAACCTGTTGCAGAAGTCTCTTTTGTGGCTTACACCAACCTCCCGGTCTTCAGATTACTTCGTAAGCTTGAAAGGCAACCCCTCTTATCTGAGGGCAGACCAACTGAGTCTTTGAGAAGACGAGTGGTGAAGGTTGAAAAAGTGGGGTCAGTCCCTACCCGTTGTATTACGGTTGATTCTGAGTCCCACCTTTACCTTTGTGGCAAAGGTATGATCCCCACCCACAATACTGAGATTCAAATACGTAAGTCATTGACTATTCTATCGAGAATGGATGGTATCTCACTCATCTACACGATGCCAAACGAGAAGATGTTTAAGCGTATTTCTCAGGCGCGTATCCTGCCTATCGTGCAGTTTGATAAAGCGTTCGCGTCCCCTGAGCGTCAGAGTATGGGCTTGATAAAGATCGGCACCAACTTCATGTACATCACCGGGGCCAGCGAGGGCGATGCAACCTCTATCGATGCTGACATTGTGTTTAACGATGAAGTGGATTTGACGCCTAAAGATATGTTGGCGTTGTTTGATTCTCGTTTGCAGGGTTCTGATTTACGGATACGCCAGCAATTCAGTACCCCAACCTATGAGGGTGTGGGTATTCACCGTTCCTATGCGTCAAGTGACCAGATGGAGTACATGTTTAAGTGCACTGGCTGCAACCATCATAACATCCCCCACTTTACCCCCAAGCATGTGGTTATCCCCGGATTACCTGAGGTCTACGAAGACTACAGCATGATCGACGGTAAACTGTTGGATGATGGAGTTATCGACCTCTCCACCACGTATGTGTGCTGTGAGAAGTGCCGTAAACCTATTGACCTTGGCGATACCTCCCGTCGAGAGTGGGTACCTCGGTTCCCAAGTAGGCTTCACTCGAGAGGGTACCGAGTCAGGCCGTTTAGTACTAACCGCCTCCTTCCCTCCTACATCCTGTCTTCGTTATTCAAATACAAGGCCCGGGATAATATCAAGGGGTTTAAGAATACTGTTCTGGGCGACGTCCATACATCTGAGAATATTAAGTTATCTGAAGAGCAAGTGACCCGGTGTATGCGAACCGAAGTCCCCCCGACGCCTGATAAGAATGACAAACACTGGATTGGTATCGATATGGGCTTGACCTGTCACATCGTTATTGGTGTGGGATCGTCTATTGCTGAGGTATCGGTCATCCTAATGACAAGCTGCAGAGAAGACGAGCTGCTTGGCACCATTGCTAGGTTGAGTGAAAGCTACAACATCCAAGGGGCCCTCGATAGATACCCCTACACTCCGTTATCTAATGATGTTAGGGATAAAAGCAACGGGGCAATTGTCCCTGTTGAGTATGGTAACAACCGAGAAATAGCCCCACAGAAAGACGCCCTAGGTAATATCAGCCACATCCAAGTATCACGAACAATGATGCTGGACTATGTGTTCGGTGGTATCCGCAAAGGGACATGGAGCTTGTCTGGATATGGGATGGAAAAAGCAAATGTTGTCCTGCACCTTACGGACATGGTCCGAGAAGAGGAACATGAGGGCGCAGCTAAGTGGGTTAAGTTAAATAACAACGACCACTTTTTTCATGCCCTCGCATTTATGGCCTCTGGTATGGTCTATAACGGTGTGTTAGAAGGTTCTAAAGATTTTGAACATGTACAACTAGGGATGATTGCGTTGTCCCAAGATTTCAACATGTTCGCGCCTAATGACCTTATCGGTTTCCACTCGGAGACCCCTCAAAAAGATAAGCAAATCAGACGACACAGCCGGAATTGACGATGCCTACTATACTCAGCAAACTGAAAATATTGTTACCGACAAGAACCAAACCCAAAGGTTCGGCTGAAACGGCTACCTACGATTCTCAGGCTAATACCGAAACACTCTCTACCCCAAATTACCAAGAGCATTTAACAGACCTACTCAGCACTCGAGTTACCTCCACCTCCCAAGAGCTTATTGCTCAGTTGGTAAAATCAGACCCAGATGCCAGTAGTGCTTTACATGCTTATTTAACCGTAGCCAACGTTAACCCTACGATAACGGTTGTGGACCCTGATGGGGTAATCGACCGTGACGGGTACAAGATAGTTAACGAGATAATCGAATACATGACTGTGCGTAGGGATTACAGCAAAGGGTTCCAATCCCGCAAGTCCTTACGGACGGTTGCTGAACAACTACGGTATATGGCCCTTGTTCGAGGCGGTGTAGCGGTTGAAGCTGTTTTTGATGAGTTGTTGCTACCCAGAGAACTTCGTGTTATCGATTTAGCCACAATTGAATGGCAAGAGAAAGAACCCGGGCAAATGATCCCGTGGCAGAACAACTCTAATGGGGACTCAATTAAACTGGACCTTCCAACAATCTTTGTTGAATGGTACCGAAAGTCTCCGCTTGATGCGTATGGTACGAGTGCGTTTATCGCAGCAATCAATACCATGGCAGCAAGACAGCAAGTTATCAATGACCTGTACAGGATCATGCAACTTACTGGGATGCCAAGAATATCGATTAAAGTTTTGGAAGAGGTCGTTACTAAGAATGCTCCTGCAGAGACTCGGGCTAACCCAGCAAAACTTAAAGCTTATTTGAACACTGCGTTAACGACAATTCGAGGCCAGTTCTCAGCCATCCGTCCAGACCAACCAGTAGTACACTGGGACTCTGCCGAGATATCAATGCTGAACGAGAAAAGCCCCGGTTTGGGTGTGGATATAAGCCCCGTCATTAACGTATTGAACGCCCAGAACCAAGCAGGTCTTAGAACCATGGCAACGGTCTTGGGTCGCGGTGAAGCTGGGGTCAACACGGCAACAGTGGAAGCCCAACTTTTCGCCATGAATGCTGGCAGTGTTAATGAACCTATTGGGGATTTACTCAGCGCAGCTTTCACAATGGCTTTAAGATTACAAGGGTCAGAGTCTCGGGTTATCGTAAGATTCCCTGAGGTTGAACTTAGGTCTGATTTGGAACTAGAACCCAATAAGACTTTACGGGCCCAAAGATTACGAACTGACTTAAGTGACGGTTTGATTACTGATGATGAGTATCATCTTCAGGTACACGGGCGCTTACGCCCAGACTCCGTAGCCGAGTTATCAGGTTCGAAGTTTATGTTAGACAAGGGCATGGGGGTTGACGCAGGTCAAATATCCCCCAACAGTGACCCCCTTGGTCGGTCAGTGAGTAAGGCCTCTGATAAGGCCTCGAAGTCTAACGCGAACAAACCCAATAAAGGGTAACAATTAGGAATTGACGATGGCTAAGAAAGTAAGTCTTACCGAGAGTATTAAAGCAGCTATTAAAGCCCAAGTGGGTGATGACATAGACTATTCTAAAATAGCTGTCTACGAGGCTGCTGTTGTCTCTACACGCCCAATCAACCAACGATATAGCGCCTATAACAATGCGCGGATATCTGAAGGGTACCTTACCCAGATGGTTGATTATTTGGGGGCACAATCGGTCCCCCTCCAGATTATGCACCAAGGCGGGTTCTTACCCATCGGGAAAGTCTTCCAAGCCCAAAAGTTTACCGACCCCGATGGCGAAGTAACCTTGAACGCTATGTTCTATGTGAAAGAAGCCTCTGAGTTTGCTGAAGACATTGACTTAGGAATTACTGATGAAGTCTCTATCGGAGCCCTACCCTCGCATGCCTTGTGTTCTGAGTGTGGTTATAACTACGCAGAACCGGGTAACGAAATGGCTTTTTACTACCGAGAGTGTGACAACGGTCACGAACTTGGGCTTAACGGTGTCCACTTACGCCTCACTGGTTTGGCTTCATGGGATGAGTTGTCCCTTGTCAACAAAGGCGCGTCTAAGAACCCTAAAATACTGGGCTCTTCTCAGCGAAGAATTAGCAAAGAAAACTTTACCCGGTTAGCGGCTGCTTCGGGGTCTGACTCTGTTCCAGAGTTAATGTACCTCCAAGCTGGAGCTGTTAATCAACCTTCACCACCACCCTCACCTAAGGATACTAAGATGGATTTAACAGCATTGACCGCACAAGTGGCTGAGCTGTCGAAGGAGGCGGGTCGCACATCGGTGACAGTTGAGAATTTAACAGCTCAACTATCTACCGCTAACGACTCTCTGACTGCGGCAACCGCCAAAAACGTGGAGTTAGAAGCAGCATTAGCGGCTAAAAACCCCGAAGAATTGGAAACTAATCTTGCCGCTACTAAGCAAGAGTTAGAAGCTGCTCAGGTTGGCGTTACCTTCCTGTCTGCCCAATACAAACACGCTTGCGTTGCTGCAGGGTTAACGTTCAAAGACGGTGCTTCGGTACCAGAAATGATCGAGTCTCTTAACACAGCTCAAGTAAAACTAGCCGCCATCCCTCGTGGTGGTATCTCCTTAGACTCGGAAAGCCAAGGTAAAGAATCTGTGAAGCATTCTTTCAGCGCTAACCTAGCCTACGTTAACTTATAAGAATTGGAGTTGATCATGTTTGGAACTTTAACCCAAAATGGTATTAGAAACGAAAGCTCTGCAGCTACTTGGCAGCTAGGCTCATCTATTACTGGATACGATGATGTGGGTAAAACTGTAAGCGTAAACGCTGCAGCTAACTTCACAGTTGAAACTAAGGTCGCTGGTGCGGAAATCTTAGGCTACTTAGAGTCTTATGAAGACCGTGTTGCTGAAGGTATTAAAGTCGGTGCCGTTTCTTGGCATGGCTGTTACACCTTTCCATACACTGGCACTGCCCCGACTCCCGGTGCACATGTTATGTGTAATGCGGCTGGCGGTGTAGCCGTAGCTACTGGTACTTTGGGTTTACACACCATCGTAACCTCAGTAGATACTGTGGCCCTAACTTGTGAAGTCTTGTTGAAATAACAAGACCCTGCAACCCGACTAATCGAAGGAAATTGACGATGAATGCTTTACTACTAGAGATTAAACGTGGCGCACCAGACCAAATTTTGGCTGGGTTAAACGACACTAACCCAGATGTGTCTTCTGCTGCAGGTTTACGCCTATGCCGCGAAGCCAACAAGTTTGGTTTAGATGTACGTAATTACTTAACCTTAGCCATCGATGTACGCGCTGCAAACGATGCTAATGGCCGTAACCCTTATGCTTTACCTAACGGTGAGTTAATGAGTGGTTACCAAGTGGCTTTGGCCAGCTTGAACCTACCCATCAAGAATGATTTCAGAAATGGTATCACTCTACAAGCGGCTGCTGACACGTTCAGTGCTCGTCCCGGTACTCGTGCCTTATTCCCAGAAGTTATCGACGATATGCTTCAGTGGAGTTCGCGCCAAGACCAGTTGGAAAGTACCCGTGGTCTTATCGCCCAATCTCGTACCATTTCTGGTAACGAGTTAATTACTGAAGCGATCTTTGATGACAACAACCCTAGTGGTGGCTCACCTATCGCTGAATTGGCAAACATCCCAATTCAAACATTGAAGAGCTCTGACCGCTCGGTCAAGTTCTACAAACACGGCTCAGCCATTCGTACTTCTTATGAGTTCGAACGCAGAGCAAGTTTGGATGTGTTAACTCCATACGCTGCCCGTATCGCTCGTAACTTAGAGATCGGTAAAGTGAAAGTTGCAACAGCAATGTTGATCAACGGTGATGGTGTGCACGCTGCGGCTGATGCTGCGAATCTTACTACCTTTTCTGCTGATTTATCAGGCGGTAAAACGTTGAAAGATAACTATCAGGCGTTAATGCGCTTCTTAGTGAAACGTGCTCAAGGCGGCTACCCAGTAGACACTATCGTTGGTAACTTCGATATGTATGTTGAGTTGTTCTTGATGTTCACTCCTGTTACTGGCAACCAGTCAGTTATGGAGCACTTGCAAGGCCAAGGCGCACCAACAGTTAGCTTGACTCTTCCAGTAATGAAAGGCGTTAAGTTTGAACTTTCAAGTGGCATGCCAGCCGGTAAGCTTATGTGTTACAGCCTAGGCGACACGATGGAAGAATTGGTTGAAGCGAATGGCGCAATCTCTGAATCAGAGATCGCTATCCGTAACCAATCAATCACCTACGTGAAAACCGAAGTGACTGGTTACCGTTTAGTGTACGGGGATACTCGTACCTTGCTAGACGTTACAGCGTAAACCTAATTGGCCTCCCCTCTTGGGGGGGCTTTTTTACAGCACACGGAGCTTTAACAATGTCCAAACAAATCGTAGTAACCACCGGAGCGTTCATGTTGGTTGACCCAACTAACGACCAAGAAATTCAGTGGAATCGCCCGTCAGTTGTCACCGCAACTCACTTCATCCACGAGCGTTGTAGCAATGGCCAGCTAAAAGTTTTAGCCGGGAATTTCTGTGACGAAGCAAGCGACCAAGATTTTAAGCAGTTCTTAATCGACCATGATAACGACTTTGATGCCGCTATCGAAAACTACCGTTTGAGCTTCACTTCTGAAGCTGCTTTAGATATGAAGTCTGACGAGGGTACGAATGAAACTGCAACTCAGGAAGCGAAAACTCAGGAAGCTCCAGCTAACCAAGCGCAAGCACCTAAAGAAGTAACTCCTCAAGCAGCCTCAAAAGCTAAGAAATAAGGTATCTAAATGATCCGTCTAGTTAGTGGTACCCCATTAATACTCAGTGAGTTAGAAATTCGGGGGTATACCTATACCCCAGATCAAGGTTCAGACCTCACCGTTAACGCTACCGATGTATACGGGGCCACTATCTCTACGGTTATATCTTACTCAGGGGGAGACATAATTATCCCCCCTGAGGCTTTCCCACTGGCTGTGGGTAAGCCTGTAACCTTTTACTCTACAACTATTTCATTCACTGCTAATGGGGACACCCTCACTAGCCAATTGAAGATCCGTACCGAAGCTAGCCTCCCTATATTTACGTCCCTACAAGATGTGCGAGATCTGCTGGGCGTTAATGAAATGGAAGTCCCGGACGAGAGTATGGATTTGTTTAGAAGTTACTTGGACGTCAGAGCGGAAATCCCCATTGTTGACTTGTTTGCCGATGACGAGGCAGTAATGAAAACTAGCCAACTGATTGCGTACCGAGAGGCGTTGACCCAGCTTAAATCTTTAGGGTTAAAGGTCCTCCAAAAGCGTCAGATTGATGACCACACCTATTCCCGATTGTCCTCCATTGATTTCAAGGCCCTCAAAGAGAACCTAGAAGCCAGTTACGGAGCGTTGAAAGCTGAGTTCTTAGGTGAGGAAACTGGCGTGCAACTCGACCTCGTTACCTTCGCGGATAGAACCGATCCATTTACTGGGAGTTAGTAATGTCACCCTTATCGACATACAAAATTGGTAACCGGATAGTTAAAGCAACTATTACTCAGCCCCAACCTATGATGGGTCAGCTAGACCCAACAAGGCAGCTAGTCCATGTGCCTGATAAATATAAAGCTAAAGGTGGGGATATCCTCACCGAACGAAATATCCCTAAGATGTTGTTGGTTAATCACCACACCATTCCCGGGTATAGAATTCTTTTAGGCCTAGCCATCAATAACACGGTAACCGTTACTCGTAACATACGAGTTATAAACCCGATCACTCAAATGCCGGGTAACACGTTCGCCAAAACAACGATTGCTAACGTACCGATTGTGACTGAGATAGAGTCTGATTTGCGCGAAGCCAAACACTTGAATGGCCGCGTAACTATTTATCTTGGCCAAGAAGTTTCTATCAATGATCTTATTGATGCCGTAACAGTTAAGTCGGTGAAAAAAGTTTCTGGTATCTACGTTGCTGAGTGCATGTAATGGGGCAACCGGTATACTCTAGCCAAGTTGACTTATTGGAGGTTCTAGCCAAGAAAATCCAAGGGGTTACTAACAGTGTAACCAAAGCCACCATGACTAAAATTAGCCGTGAGTATGAGTCTGAGGCTAAGAAGTTTTTTCAAGAACTCCTGTCTAACCTCGCCAAGATGGTCTCAAGAATATCCCCTGAAAACGACTCCATTGCTTGGGAAGGTACCGCTCAGACTTATGGGTATGAGTTTAACCGAAAATTGACCCCTGATTGGGTAACCAAAAAAGCTCGGTATCGATTCAAGAACGGTGAAGTACGGACTAGCCGGGTTAGGGGTTTCTCAAAGAATAGCAAGTACCCCCCTAACCTATTTAGGCACAAGGGGGAACTAAACCGACGTATCGTTTCTTTAGGGAGTCAAAGCTCTCAACTAGGGACTCGTCTATTTAATCTTTTTGGTGGGGTAACTACTGCGCCAAAGGCTTTGAAACTAAACCTACCCCCCGGATATGTTCAGAGTCTAACCACAGGTAAGTTAACTAACTTGCAAGGTAAACAAGTTAGTTACGCAAAAATAGTGACCCAAGAGATTAAGGACAAGTTGAACTATGGGCCTGTGAAGGTTTTACCGGGTTCAAATACCTTCAAAACTGATGGTGGGCGTTTCTCAGTTTCTAATGAAGGGCGTCGGGGTACAATCTCAGTATACCAAGCCGCCTTTGAGGGGAGACTCCAAGCGGGGTTAAGTTTTTCACTCCTGAGTAAGCTAAACAAGCAAGCCCTTAAAGCTCAGTCAAAAGGTGACCCCCTAGCTGAAGGGCTGCAATCTTTGGGAGCCCTAGGGGACCCAAAAGAGCGTAACGCGCTAAAACTTTTAGGCAATAAGAAACATGGGCACCACTTACTAAACCCCTTCTTTGTAGAACAATTATTTGGGGTTGGTTTGGGTACCCCTGACAGTTTGAATTTAAGATTAAGCCGCGTGCTTAATAAACACAAAGGTAAAAAGCGATGACCCCTAATATCTACCTGAACACTTACACTGGGGTGATGCTTTTCGTAAGCACCTTGGCGCAGGAATTGAGTACACAGTTTGGGGCCAAAGTGACCCCGATAAACTTCGATGCCCATGCTGAGCAAAGTACCTTCCCCCCTGACGGGGATCTGGTTGGCTTTGAGGGGTTGTCAATGAACTCCCCCTCCGATAGCACCATCCTCTCGGCTGGGTCAGTCGTTTTAACCTGTGGTACGCAATCGGATATTAATAATGAGCGGATAACGGCCTACATCAACTACTTGTTTGACTTGTGCCAACCGCTGGCTAATGAGATTGGATTTGTGGATAACCAAACGGGTGAAAAACTGGGGTACTTACTCGTTCATGGGCAAACTCAATTACTACCTGTTGATAATACGTCAACCGCCCGGACCTACCAATCTATCGGTATTCAGTTCTCAGTTATTTCTGGGTGAGCCCCATATCGAGTAGAGAACTAAAAACAGCTACATGTACTGCCTGTTGTCTGGTATATAACTTGGATTGAGAGAAGCCCTTTAATAACTTTAGGTCTTCTCGGGTAAATCTAAGGGTAAAAGCTTTACTGGGGCTATCGTAAGGGAATCCTGATAAGTCAGGGACCTTACACCCAGTATTGAAAAAATGTCTGACAAGGGTCGTTAACCTCTCTGAGGTTGTATTCCCCAAGTGTTGGGCACGATCCGCAAGCTCCACAAGAGCTTCTGGGCTACGCATTAGGATAGGATGTAATTTCATTTTTGATTTATGCACACTGTTACGGATATCTACAAGGTATCTATTGTAACCTATTAATGAGGAATTGACGATGAGTGAAGCTAAAAGTAATAAATTTATGCTAGGCGTAGCCACAGTAATGATTGGCCCCCGTGCAGAATTGTATGATTTAAACCCCGACACACACAGTGTAGGCCTAGTTAAAAACTTCACCAGTGAAGCCAGTAAATCCCGTACTGACTTAACAGGTGGACGAACTAATGAAATCATCTTCACGATGACTACTGGTTCAACAACTCGCGCAACATTTGAAATGTACGAGTACACCGCGAAGAATATGAGCTACGCTCTTGGTTTATCCGGTGCTAGCCTTGTACCAACTACCGGTGATCCATGGGTATTGACCGCTGTATCTACTGGTACTGCTGGGGCTTTCACACTAGTAGCTACCGTACCCGCTACACTTCAGACCATAGTTAATGGTGGTTTTGTTATGGTGCGCCAACCCAGCAACAACAACATCTTGTTGGCTAAAGTTGTAGATGCTACTGGTCAATCTACAGGGGATATTGATATTCAATTAGACCCAAGCTTCACAGGCAGCTTAGCTATTGGGACGGTTATCTCAGCGGTTAACGTACTTGAAATTGGATCTACTGAAGGTGATACTGACTTAGCCTGTAAGGTTAGCGGCCAGTTAGCGGATGGTACTTGGGTAACATTGTTGTATCCAAAAATCCGTATCACGTCTGGTTTGAACTTATCGTTTTCAACCGATAACTTTAACAACATTCCTTTCGAGTTCACCCCATTAAAACTATTCGCTGGCGAAGACTTTTATGCGGATTTCTCTGGTCACTCAGCAAAACTCTTGCTTGATACTGTGAAATCAGCGTTAGTCTAAGACTACGAGCGGTACCCTTAAAAAGCTCCCCCGGGAGCTTTTTTTGGATTAAAACACAAAACTACAAACTGGAAATTGACGATGACACAAGAAAAAGAAAAGCCTGTTACCCATTTCACCATCACTGCCCAAGATAAGAGTAAAGAAATCTTTATGAGCTTTGGCTTGCTGAACATTCTCAGTGGCTACTTCCAAGAGATAGAACAACTCGAATTGCTTTACTCTAACCCTGATCTGCAACTCGCCATTCTAAATGAGCTTGTCTGTGACCGAGACGAAAAAGGTCGGCCAGTAATACCCTCCCTTATCACCGTAGACATGCTAGAGATTGATGCTGTTTGGGAAATACTTGAGTGGGCCCAGAGTCATATAATTGATTTTTTTATACAAGCTCTGATGCGGAGAAATCAGGGTCGAATAAGGATGATGGAAAAAATTCAGACGATTTCGGAGTCTTCCGTGGCTGGTACGTAAAACTAGACCTTGAAGAAAAACTCTTCATGGCTACAAAGATCCCTCCGAGTCGGTTGGATATTTTCTTTTGGTCTCACTCCCATCGTGATATTCAGGTGGTACTAAAAGTAAACGTTGGTTTTGAGTGTGCGGTCCTAGAACAAGGCTTAGAGAATCTTGCAAAAGTCGTCTCTATGGCATTCGGGGGAGAGCCTGAAAAGACCCAAGAACCTCAGAACTACAATGAAGCCGTGAGCATGTTTAATTCAGTGTTCGCTAACAATTAAGGAAATTGACGATGAGTACCAACGCCTCGGATATTGAAACGGTCCTGCTCAGTTTACGCATGGACTCGAAGATTAAAAGTGACGCTGAAGCTATACTTAAAAAATACCGAGAGCTGCAAAGGGTCACGGCTGCCATAGAAAAGAACATGGCTGGCATCACGGGCCCTAAAGGTACCTCCTACACGACCAATAAGGGCGTTGACGGGACAGCCTACGGGTTAGCGAATGTTCGCACCCAGAGACTCCTTAAGGATGAGCAAAAGCAACTCGGCACCATTACTAAAGCGTTTCAAACTGAGCTATCTGGGGTAGTTAACCAGATTGCAAAAATCGGTGGCCCTAAGGCTGCGGCTGCTGCCCAAGCGCTTAAAAACTTAAACGATGGGTTGGCTACTGGTACGACTAAGATAAATGCCTTTGCAAGGGCTAAGGAGAAACAGGCTAAGGCAGAGGACAGAGCAGCGGTAGTCGATAAGGGTAAAGCCCGACAAGCAGCGCTGACCAACAACACCGCCAATAAATCCTCAGGGAGCCCAGTTGCCGATGTAGCCTCCGCTAAAAGTTTCCAACAAAAGACTGCGGTCAATCGTGAAAAGGCTATGCTTGCCCGTAACCAAGACCAAGGAGCCTCACTGCTTCGTAACCAAGCGACGCTCGTTAGAAACTACGCTTTGATCGGTGGAGCTGTCGGGGCGGGTTACAGTACCGGGAACTTTATTGTTGAATTAGATAAGTCCTTAAAGCAGCTCCAATCCATTGCGGCTTTAACCAATACAGAAATGGCCGGGCTCACTAAGAGCATTATCTCTGTGTCTGAGGCTACTAAATTCACTGCAGTAGAAGTAGCTGCAGCCGCGACTACTATGGCACAGGCAGGTTTTGGTAAAGACCAGATTGCGACCTCTTTAGAGTCCATCACCCTGTTCGCCACGGCTGTGGGTACGGACCTTAAAAATGCTGTGGACTTGGCAACAAGTACCTTAGGGGTTTATAACAAGTCAGCGAACCAGCTCCCGGATGTTACGGACAAGATGACTGTTGCCATCAACAGTTCAAAACTTAACTTGGACAAGTTGAGCCTTGGTCTGCAGTACGCGGGTAACATCGCTGCTCAATCAAACGTCAGCTTTGAAGAGACTGTGGCTACACTAGCAGCCATGGCTAACTCTGGTATCCGAAGCGGCTCCACGCTGGGTACTGGTTTACGACAGATCCTAATTGCGTTACAAAAACCCAGTGAAGGTTTGACGTCTACCCTTGCTAATCTTGGTATTGGGTTAGACCAAATCGACCTTAAAACCCACGGCCTCATTGGTGTAATGACCAACTTAGCCAACGGAGGCTTTACGGTTACTGACGCCATGAGAACCATGGAAGTAAGAGCCGGGGCAGCGTTTTCAGCCTTCGTGAACAACATTGATGTGGCTAACGACATTGCCAAGAAAATGGAGATTGGTGGCGCAGCAACTAAAGCTAACGCAGTCCAAATGGAAGCCTTGTCAAACCAATGGGCCAAGTTCGGCTCCATTGCTAAATCAGTTGCGTATGAAGCCTTTGAACCCACACTAAAATTGCTGACCGCTACCCTATCGGTAGTAGGAGACTTAATTTCTAAAATTAAAGAGTTGGGCGTGGGGTTACCCATTCTCGGGACCTTACTGAGTACGTATTTAGGGGTTAGACTTTTCCGCAACTTAAACAGTCTGAGAAAGGTATTCTCCACTGACTCAGGGATCATAGCTAGGGCCAAAGCCTTAGCTACTGGGGCGGCAGTAACTAGTGCTGGCGGGAGTGCTCTTGGAGGGGCCTCAGGCGGGTTTCTAGCCCGTATGGGTACATCGGGGTTAGTTCGTGGAGTTATAGCTGTAGTAGCTTCTGCTGGAGGCTGGGCAGCTATCTTAGTGGGGGCTGTGGCTACCTTAGGTTACAGCTTCTTTAAAAATAAGTTTGAGACCGCTGGGGCTGATGCTGCTCAAGGAGCGTTGAGTGAAACGTTCTCTGCCCGAAGTAGGCAAGAGGATTTGAATAAAAAACTCTCTGCGACGTTCATTAAGATCTTCGAGCGCCAACCAGTTTTGTCTGGGGAGGCTGGTTCGGAGGAACTTAAAAAACAGATCCGCGCCATCAACAGTGAGTTTAAAGAATTTGGGTTTTACCTAAACGAAAGCACAACGTCTTTTGAGGACTTAGTTGCTGGGCTTAAAAAGTTCAGAGGGTTAACTAACGCTGAGATATTACGACTGTCCCCTAAACTCGTGGCCCAAACTGAAGACTTGGCCAAGGCTCGGACAAAGCAGGGTTTCGGACGTAACGACTCCTACGTGGATAAATTTGTTGCTGGGACTCAGAAATACCAAACTTATCAAACAGGGCAATACTCAAGTAGTCTTAACACCCAAGACTTTGAGTTCTTAAACAGTATTGGCTCTGGGGGGAACTCTAAAAAATTCCAAGACCTCCAAGCTCAAGTTACCGCCATTGATATTAAGTCCCCTAGCGCGGAAGGAGCCTATAAATCTGCAGAAGCATCCTACCGTCAACTATATTCTGAGTTCAAGCGTATAGCCGATAGTGCGAGTGTTAATGAAGACCAAAAAGAACTCCTTGCTGGTGCGTTAAAGAAACTGGACGAACTCATAGTTGTCACCCAACAAGGACAAATTTCTGCGTTGGATGTACGGAACAATCTCCCGGGGCCCAATGGTGGACCGAGTTTAGAACAGAAACGTTTGGAGACCAATACCATACTGGAGACTCAGTTCACCAGTGACCTTATCCAACGGAATAATGAGCAAACGGCTAAACTGCAGGGGCTTGCACAGGCCAGTGCCAATACGTCTGATCCTGAAACCTCAAAGGTTATTTACGACCAGCTTTTAGAGTTCCAAAAAGAGGCCGATCTTTACCGGGAGAAGATGAAAGCTGAGTTTGAGTTAGCCCTTAGCGCTAGGGATATTAAACTTAAATCCACAGAGGGGGTTGGGCTTTCCAACACGTATCTTGAGCCTCAACTAAATGCCCTAGATGCTGGTATCAAAGCTCTTTTAGACACGGTTAAACCTAAAGCTAAGGTTGTGCTCGATGCTGAGACTGAGGCTCAACTAAAACAGTTAGCAACTAAACAAAAGGACTTGGAAGCCGAACGTGGGGACACCCTAAATGCTGAGAAGGTTGTCAAGCTGACGGAAGAAATTGCCACTATCATTGCTCAGAAGTACACCTTAACGCTTGGGCAAACTCTTTTCTCCAGTGATAAGGGGTCCGAAACCCTGATAACTGCTGAGAGTGGGTACGCTCTAGCGAATGAGCAGAGGGCTAATACCCGAGTGGGTGCCCAACAAGGCGAGTACATTGGTATTTATGACCGACTGTTAGCAGGGGATTTTGAAGGACTTACCAAAGACTCAAAGATTACTGACAAAGAGTTGGCTAAGGCCCTTAGGATGTTTATGAAGGAGCGTATGTTGGAAATCGACAACGCTTTTAGCCTAGCCCAAAGCGAGTTGATTTCCTATGACCTTGAAGACCTTCGTCTCAAGCAAAAGGTGAAGGTAGAATCACGCTTCACTGGAGACGCTGGGATCGTGAACTCTAGGCGGTTAACCCCCTTGATGAACTTGGGGAATACTCAGTCTAAAATTTCTGACAACCAGATTGCCAAAACACAACAAGAGATTAAGAACTTAGAGTCCCAGTTTGCTAAGCAAGCCAAACTCCAAGCGTTACTTAAGCAAGAGCTCACGTCCCTTGATGGGCGTAGCAACAGTGACGTGAAAACTGACTTAGACAAACTCACTAAGGAACAACTGGACGTAACCCAAAAGATCATTGACCTGAACCTTAGGATTGATGAGTTGGGTGTCGAGAAAGCGAATAACACTTTCGATAACAACGTTGAGCAGATACAACTTAGACGGGAACGAAGTGGTTTCATGTCAGACGACCAACTTAGGGCTGCTGCAGCCGTGAATGGGACTGGGTATCAAACTGCCTCAGGATCACAGGTCGGGCCGACTAGCCCTAACGCTTCAGGCAACCTAGGTCAAGGTGTGGCTAACGGGCTTAACTTTTCTCTGGGTGAGTTAGAAGCTTACTACGAGGGTTATGATGGATTGGGAGAATTGTTCTCAAGCCTAACTGAAAGCGCCAAGACCATGGGTGACTCTTTCGGATCAGCTTTTGCAAGCTTTGTAGACGGATCAACTAGCGCAAGTGATGCCGCTAGGAACTTTTTACTGGGCTTCTTAGGTGATTTAGCAAGTATGGCGGCTCGAGTGGCGGCTAACCAACTTATGTCTTACATCCTAAGTGCGGGGTTTGGTCTTGCTGGGGGGACTGCTGATGGGGCTGGCTCGCCAACTATTGGGCCTGACGGGGGGGGAATGCGTGTCTATCAGGGTGGGCTACAAATCGCTGGGCGTTATGCCACCGGAGGACTAATCACCGCAGGTAGAACCCAAAGAGACTCTAGCCTAGCCCATGTTGCTAAGGGAGAGTTTGTTCTGCGTAGAGCTGCAGTTCAAGCACTTGGTGTTGATACTGTGAGGGGACTTAACTCTCTTGACCCCAACACAAACTCCCTGCAGCAAAGTATGGGGTCAGTTAACCTTGGGGCTCGTGGGATGGATGACAGTAAAAAAGAAGTCAACGTCTACGTTGTCAATGAAACCTCTAGGCCTCAGGCCATGGGTAAGAGTGATATACTGGCTGTTATCAATGATGACGTGATGCGTAACGGGGCCACCAAACAATTAATTAAACGAGTCAGTATGGGGGACCTATAACATGTCAGCGCAGACCTTTGATTTTCCGTTTCATAAAGTAGCCACTAACTACCCGTCCAGAAGGACGGGGATTAAGTTGGGTGGAAACTGGACTTACTCCTCTAAACCCCACACACCCTTGGTTAGGAATTTTAAACTTAGCTTTGCAGCATTGAAGTGGTTTACAACCGTAGGTGGGCAGGTTGACCTTACGACTCAACCTAACGTCAACCTT
>Ga0163215_101122_pt1 | contig 20685 bp, 15 predicted proteins | sample SynspAceP_FD_185934 | JGI IMG/M metagenome (GOLD analysis project Ga0163215, IMG submission 185934) | Saline lake microbial communities from Ace Lake in Antarctica - Synechococcus sp. Ace-P (Hybrid Assembly) | ecosystem: Environmental > Aquatic > Non-marine Saline and Alkaline > Saline | place... | reverse complement strand
TTCAGCCCAGTTTGCGGATCTGGAGCCTGATACTCCCGATGGCCCGACTCCGGCGACCCCGGCGGAGCCAACAAATCGCGACACCGACGCCCCGCCAAGCCATCCGTTCGAGGCGTTCTGGCAGGCCAACCTTTCACACATTCAGCATTTTTCGTGGAAGGAGTTGCTGTACAAAGGCGGATCGAATGCGGTTCACAGGAACAATACCGACCCGCCCCCGCACCTGTACGCAAACGTGGCTCCTCTTGTGAACGCCCTGGAGGCGATCCGCAATGCATTGGGGGCTCGGATAAATTTGACAAGTGTGTACCGCAGTCCGGCGTACAACAAATCCGTCGGTGGCGTCGCCGATAGCCGGCACATGCATTTTAATGCCGCTGATTTTCAGCTGCCAGATGCCGGCAACGGCACGACACAAGACTGGGCCAATACTGCTAAACAACTGCGCGCCGATGGAGTATTTAACGGTGGCATCGGCATATACAACACATTCGTGCACATAGACACTCGCGGTACTCCAGCCAACTGGGATGAGCGATAAACCATAGGCTTAAGAAATACTATACCAAACGCGCAGGGTGTTGATGATGTGTTGATTTCGACAGCGTGAGATTGATCGCAACGAGTGAGTTCCCAACATGCAATGAACATCTAAAAAAACGCTTCGCAATAGTAGGCAGAAATAAATCGAAAAAGGAGGCAAATTGTGAAACTTCAAAATAACGTAATTATCTCTCTTCGTGTTTTGCTTGGCGCCGTTGTCTTATCATGTACCTCATCAGCTTCACTTCTTGCCCAAGACTACGTTGAATGTCCTGAGAACTTTATTGATTTTCTCGATCAGGAATACGCAGACAGTGGTGCACCTATGGACGCCGTTTTTTTCAGAACAAATATCGGAGGACCTTATACTGAGTGGAACATCGGCAAGTTGTGGAAACCGAACAAGAGCACATGGAAAAAGGCTGGTGGAACTGCCATTTTCGAGATCATTTTTTTGAATGAAGCATCTGATGCCGAAAATTACTATGTCATTAAAAGCGCCAGGCATTCGACAAAGAACTATTATCCGCAGAACATCACGGTCGAATATGGAACAAAATTCTCAAGTGCCGTTGTACGCGATTTTAAAAAGAGGTTCCAATACCCGCCGTTTCAGCAGGGGTCAACCAAAGCCGTTTTTACCGCTTCAGATTATCAGGAAGCCCACCAGACAGTTATTCCAGCGGACTCTAGACTTATATCTAGCGCATGGGACCTTTTTGACCTGAGACGCGGTTGGCATCTATGGATTTCGAAAGAGATCGCTACATTCTCTCAGATAGCGCAAAGAAACAATTTTGCATTTCCCCCTGATCTGGTTGCTGAGAGTGATCGCGCTAACCGGTCGCGGAATATTTTGGACGCGCAGATACAACGTATTCAGGATTCCGGCATCGTATGCGTGAGGATCGAGAAGAAGGTCTATAGCTCTATGGACAAGCTCTACGTCGATTTCTTACCGCTGTTTAGAAATGCCGAGCCTATAGCAATTCAATTTGAGTTTAGGCACTGAGGAGACGTGGAGGGAACCCCATGGCAGACGGAGAAAAAGAACTGATTTCCTATGATGGAATTTTGTCGGGCTTGTTGAGCATCAACTATTTTAACGTCTTTGAGAACGAGGAGGTTCGCTGGCAAGAAATATCAGCTGCGACAGGCCTTTTATTGGTTTTGCACAGTTTCAGCGGTGCTTTCATTTTTGGGCTTGAGAGTATCACTGAAATTGCATTCCAGACCTCCGTCATGCTGCTTATGCTTATCATTCTTACCGTTGTTTGTGTTTCCATGGAGCGCCTTTTCGGGCTTCACAGGCTACAGCCACGCCGTGTACTCCTGCTGCTGGCCGGGCATTACTCAACCACACTCATTGCCGTCTTATGTGCGGCGTTTCTTTGGGGCGGGAAATATCCATTCTACAACGACGTCGATACTGCGATGTTTTTGTATCCTGCTATCGCGCTCACCTTTTATGTTTTGAATTCGCTAGGCAGCAGACATCAAATTGACGGGCAGACACCTCTCAAATTCGGTGGCGCCGTCGTGGCCGTTGCGGTAATTGTCAATTTGTTTAACTGGCGTCTTTTTAGTGCATTAGCCCTCAATACCGACTCGGCCGGGTTTTGGAAATCACTTCTCGGAGCTGGACGTGAATTGGTCTTATAATTTCCAGTTATCTTAACTGGTCTGGTGTTTCCGCGCGCGGTTACAGATCAAGCGCTATATATCTCGAAGTGACGTTCTCCGAATAAACTCATTTATAAAAGCCTCATCGCCAGCCTCCACTACATGAGATTTTCCTCCGGATATTCCGCTTCCGGGCGCTCCAAAGACGGCGTGCACTTCACAAGTGGAACATTCCAGTTCTGAATGAGCGGAATCTTAGGAAGCAGGTCACCGAAAGCATCATGAAACCGTTGTGTGAATAGTCTCAATTTCCATTTTTCATGGGCCCATCAATGAATCAGGTCATCTTCTCAGAATTCCCGGGCGCGCAGGCATTCGGCCTTCGCCAATTTTGTCATCTGGCGACTTTACCGGATGTCTCTCTGGCGGGTACAAATCACTGTTTGATAGTTTTGCAGCGTTCCGAAGATGTACCGGAGTAGCAACTTTCCTCAGATCGGTCCTACCTGCTTGCTGGGCCTTTCTCAACTGATCTACAGCCCAGCGTGTTGCTTGCGGAGCGGCAAAACTTGTTCCTCTCAAGGTTCCGCTTGAACCGCTTTTCGAGCCGGTTGCGCGCACGCCGGTTTGTGACGGACTGGCGTCCACCGGAAACGAGGCATCCGGAGTTGATTTCGAAAAGCCGTGCCCAAGCCCTCGCTTGCTGGGAAACATAGTGGCCGAGAAGTCAGCCGGGCGCCCGTCAGATTGCCTGTGACCCGCAATCAACACTATTTTCGGGTAGGACGCCAAGGAATTTTGCGTTCCCTTGCGTTGGACCGGGCCAAACCGGATGGCCGGCTCCAAGTTTATGCCGTGCCCTGCCATGTTGTGTTCGTCCTCAGAGTAGGAAAAGCTGTCAATCAATCTGCCCGACGGCAGGTGCGTGCGATAATTCTCATCATCGAAATAGGTCCGCCTGTTGATGTTAGACATGGGCGAAGGCTCCTGATCGACCTGAACATTCACATAGATTTCACGCCCCTTCTCGCTGTCTTCGTCATCGCTGAAGTCAGCATGCTCCGACCATCGCAATTGAATTTTCCAACGTCCCGCCACGGCCACATGATGAGGTTGTTGATGATCGAGGGTTGGCCGCATTGCTATGACATAACGAATAGCCTGAATGGGAGTCAGCCCCCCATCAGAAAGTCCTGCTTCATTTGATTTGTCTGTGATATCGACAACATCTGCGTAGATACGCAAATATCCTTCATGGTGATCGAAGAAGTGGGTGTGTCTAGGCGACAACCAATCGCCAAAAGTCACATCAGGATTGATCTCACCGGCGGCGACCTGATAAGGCAACCATGGGCCCGCGGTCTCCCCCGGCTTCAGCAAGCGAATTTCCAGAGGCAATTTTCCCCCAAGCGTCTCCAGTTCTCCAGCTTTCAATTCGCCCCATATCTCCACAAAATTCGATGACTGATCCTGTGGTTGAACTCTCCATGGGACTTCAAGCGCCGCCGCACCCTGTCTCTGGCGCCAACGCGCGTTGCTTCGCGTCAGATTGTCGTTGCCGATTGGCATCACCAAGCGAATAGGCGCGCAATTTGCACGTTCCTTCTGCAGTCTTTTGAATGTCCGCTCGATTTTTGTGTTGCCGGTTTTCATGCCCCCCTGCTGGCCGTAGGAAAGATTGATAACCACGGGAAACCCCCCATCGGGGTCTTTCTCTCCATAGTGCTTTTGCCAAAGCGCATCGGCGAATTCGACAATCCATTCGATCGCTTTTGAGGCGTAGAACTCCAGGAATGTTCCCGACATACCAATCGCTTCGCGAGACGGAAGATTGACCGCAATAATCCGCCGTTTTTGTAGTTCTTCATCGTCCGCGACATTGAAATCCTCGCCCGTCGCCAAATCCAGCACATGGGTTCCATGAACTGTTGCTCCCATCAACCGACGAGCGGTGTAGGAGAGCGCCTCCCCATCAGGTGCAGCGTCAAGGCTGCGATTGAGGGCTTCTTCATCAAGCCGACCATTATGCGTGTTGGCCTGCATCCCGGCGGCAATGTCATTCTCGGTAAGTTCACGCCCAAATGGTTGAGGTTTGCCATCATGGGCTCCTCCCTGAATCCATGCGCCCAGAAAACGGGTTCCAATTTTTCCATCTTCAAGGGAGCGCCAAAACCGCGCATTCCCCAAGGCAATCCCATCATCAATGATTCCGACAATGACTGTGTCCCTGGGGATCTTTGAGATTTGATCGGCCAAATCACTTCGCTTCCAATCTCCCTCATTGAAATTGGGATTCTTGGCATGGAAGGGAAGGCCGTGGTCACCGACGAAGCCGGTGCTGGTAATCAGTTCAGGATCATCCCTACGCTGGGAAACGAATTCATCGTTTCTGTCGATCGGCAGGCTTGGTCCATCTTCCTGTATGTCCATCACCTGAAAGGCGCTGGCTAGCGCCGGTGATGTTCGAAGAAGCTCAGCCCTCCTCTTCTCAAAATACTCTTGCCCCCTCTCCTTGATGATCAGGTTCGGCGTCCTGTCGTTGTTGATCCACCAGTGAATGTAAGGCGAAATCTCTTTACCCAGTCCAGCCTCTTCATCCAGTGAAGCCGTTACATCCCGTGAAGCTACTTTTGCGCGCGTGAACCCTTTCCACTTGGTCATGCCTCACCTGCCGTCTTCTCCGGTTCATCCGGCCATTCTTTTTCAGCCAGGCCCCACAAGCGGGCGAAGGCCGGAGCGATATTTGTGCTTTCGGCAACACTGTCGCCATTGCTCGGTGCAATTTTCTCGAGATTTTCACTCAACCCCCTAAATGTGAAATCATCATCCTGACCCATCAAGGGAAAACCTTCGCCGCTGGCGTGCACAGGATTGGAGCCAAGGGGCTTCCCCTTCGCAACAGCGTGAAGTGCATTTGCCAGTGTGAAGCCCAAGACAGCGCCCGCCATACTGTCTATGGGGAAGTGCACACCGGCAATGGTCCGGTTGACCGCGATGCGGTACGCAATTCGAAACGGCATTGGAATTCCGCTAAAACCTGAAACCGGACTTTGACCCTGATCGTCTAAACCGAAGTCTTTCGGAACCAAACTTGAGTCCGATTTCTTGCTCATCAGGATATGCATCACCGTAGCCAGCGCGAAGGCCTCTGTTGCGTGGCCGGATGGAAACGTCGAGTGATCAGGCGTCTGGATGATAGGGAAGACTTGATTGGACAGATCAATCGGGCGCGGTGCACGGCAATAGTGTTTCACCAAATAGCCGGTTCTTACAACTTGCCCCAGAACAGCCCTCAACAATGCCAATGTGTGTTTTCGACGACTGGAATTCAACATTCCAACTCCGCCGAAGAAGGACAGAAGATCATTCATCTGAAGACCAATTTCATCGATGCGATCTGTACGAAGGTCAGCATAAGCCCTGAGCCATTTCAGCTGAGCGGTGAAAACATTAGTATTCGGTGTTTGAATCGACAGCAATGGTTGACTGTTCTGATGCACCATAACGATTCTAAGTCCCTCCTCGATCGACCCACCTTCACTTTTGACCGAGAAAACCTGCCCAAGCTCCGCGCCAAGCACATGCGTCCGCGACTCCCCCACGAGATACTCGAGATCACCATCATCATCCGTTCCAAGTCGGGCTCCCTTGTATATCCGGTCCCCCTCCCAGTAGCCAACGGTCCCGTCATGTGTTGATGCAAGTGCGAAGTTCAACAATGTGCTGGAGGGGCCGCCGGCGTGTGTTTGACCGCCTCCTTGACCTGATCCCTGGCCTGACCCCTGACCGGACCCCTGGCCCGACCCCTGGCCCGACCCTTGGCCTGAACCTTGTATAAAACCTGCACTTGTCATGACTTCACCTTCCAGCATTTCGTGTGCCTTGAATGCTGGCCCCGGCAACCAGTCACCGTCAATAGGAACGGATCGTCACATTTGACGAATTTGCGAAAAATTAGCGGTACTTCGGTTTATCTTGCTATTTCTTCGATGCAATGAGAAAGTCCTATCTGTCTGCGGCAAATATAAGCGCACCAATCCGCATGGGTGGAGGGCTCGCGTGTCCAGTTTCAAGGCGCGTATCTTTGTTAACTTGTGGGGATCGTTTTCTGTTTATACAGAAGACGGGGTCAATATTACTCCTCGCTTAAAGAAGTGCCAGGCACTCATTGCCATGCTCGCAACTGCACATGATGGACGGCGCTCAAGAAGCTGGCTTCAATCACGTTTGTGGAGCGACCGCAGCAGCGGACAAGCCAGTGGATCGTTACGGCAGGCTCTTGCAGAGATCCGTGGAAGGTTCGGTGAGTTCAAGGACATTGTAACTGCCAACCGGCAGAGCGTTTGCCTTGACATGTCTCAGGCAAAACTGGACGAGCCTGACTACAACCAAGAGTTTCTTGAGGGTTTGGACGTTCGAGATGAAGAATTTGATGACTGGCTCAGATTGGAACGAGCACACAGGTCTAGTTCCCGTCAACTGCCCGGTACCTTTGCCGAGACGCCCCCCGCCATTCAATCGCCGCTGGTTGCTCCCAATTCAGATTCCGACCCGGTGATAGTCTTGTCAGCAGGCAGGGCAGGCGACCCTTCGGCGGGCGCCATCGAGACTTTTCTTATTGACTGTGTGGCACGTTCACTGCGCGAAAACCTGTCCATACCTACCTATACGGACGGCTGGACAGGTCCGAACGCAAATGCCTTGAAGGTTCATATTACAGCCTCAGACCCAATCGATGGCCAACTGTTCTTGACAGCAAATTGCGTGAACTCCGGGACAACGGAGCTATTGTGGTCGGGCAATCAAATCGTGCAACAGCAAGATTCTTTACCATTTGCTGATGTTGGCCTACTCGGCTGGCTCAATGAAATTGTCGCAGCGATCGCCGAGTTTGTGGGGCGGCGAGGAAAAACATCAAAAGAGTCTCAAAACGCGACCCATCTCGGACTTTCAGCCTTGAGGGAATTGTTCTCACTTCAATCACCAAGAGTCGAAGAAGCTGACCGTATGCTGATCAGAGCATATGAAATAGATCCGCGCGCAATATTCATGGCATGGCGTGCCCAATTACGCGGAATTCAACTTGTAGAACGACACAACAAAAATTCGCAGGAACTGCGTGACGAAGGTTTGATGTTGGCACAAGCTGCCTTGCAAGCGGAGCCATCAAATTCTTCGGTCTTGGCGACGACCGCAAACGCCCGCTTGATTCTTGATCAGGACATAATCGCGGCTGAGGAACTCTCACGTGAGAGCATTGCCCGCAATCCATCAAACCCCTTGGCGTGGTGGTCGAGATCATTCGCCTATCTCTATACCGACAGGATTGAAGACGCTCTCCAGGCCAGCGAGCGAGGTCATCAACTGTCGAAAGGATCGCCCTATCGCTTTTGGTGGGATATGCAGGTGGCAATGTCAGCTTGCGCGGCTCGCCGACATGACAAAGCGATTCAGTCAGCTGAGAGATGTGCCACTTTTTCGTCAAGTTGCCGCCCACCGATGCGCTATCTGATTGCCCTGCATGCAGAGAATGGCTCGGTCGATCGTGCATCACACTGGGCGCGCAAGCTAAAAGCGCTGGAGCCAGATTTTTCTGTAGAGCGCCTCATCCTGGACGGCGATTATCCTGCCTCCCTGCTGCGTAAATATGACCTGGTGCAGGCTGAGAGCCTTAAGGCGATAAACGCGCTGCCCTAATCTGCCAATTTGCTCATCAATGAGGGAATTTGCGGAAACCTTCTGATTAATTTGCGGAGCATTTGCGAGCCGCCTCGATAGTGCGCCTTGATCTGCCAGTCGGCACATCCGCACTCAGGAGGTAGCATCAATGCTTGTATCATTTGCACATGGCCAAAACATTCCTTTGACCACAGGTCAGACCAAAGAGAACTGCGGTCATTTCGGATATTTCTTCGGTGACGCAACGACAGCGCCGTTTGATTCAAACACGCTGAACAAGTTGGATGCCGTTCATCGCGATATGGTTGAAAGGGGGGCAGATCCAACCGGAAACCATTCCAGTCTGCCGCCAGTATTCACCTATTTCGGGCAATTCATCGATCATGATATTACCGGCATGACGGAGGAAGGATCTGCAGACAAGCTCCAAAAAATTGAAGATCCGACTCTGATACCAGCGCCCCGCGACCAAGTTGCGAGCACCTTGCTTAACGCAAGAACAAGCCAATTTGATCTGGACAGCCTATACGGCCGGACTGGCCCGACGGGCAATGACGCGCTGGATAAATTGAACGGCTTGCTGCGGTTTCCCAAAGACAGAGCCTTCATGTGGATCGGAATGTTTGGCGACATGAACCGACGGGTCAAGTTTCCAATGGACCCCGCAGCGGACCTCCTGCGACTCGACCGGTTGATCAGCTCTGGAAGGTTTACCGAAAGCGATGTTGATACTCTTCCCGAGGAGCACAGGAAGCTTTTCCGCCGCGAAGATGGAAGTTTGAATTTGTCCCGCGCCATTATCGGCGATGCTCGCAACGACGAAAACCTCTTCATCGCACAAGTGCATCTTGCATTCCTGCGTTTTCACAATCGAATGGTGCTTTCCTGGCCAAAGCCGCGCCGGGCCGGTGATGAAGATGAAGTCTTCAACTGGGCGCGTTCCAATGTGAGGCGCTTTTATCAGTGGCTGGTCATCAATGTGTGGCTACCAGGAATTTGTGATCCCAAGGTTGTTCGCAGCATCTTGAACGATGGACCAGCGTTGTTTGACGATTTTCTGACCAATTGCGACTGGGCGCCCGGCAAGCGTATGCCGATGCCATTGGAGTTTTCGACTGCGGCCTTTCGGTTCGGCCACTCGATGGTTCGTGGAAATTATGATTGGAATGAAAATTTCGGGCGCGGAGACGATGTCCAACTCGAGCGTGCCACCTTTGCACTGATGTTCCTTTTCACCGGCTCTTCTCCCAGCCCAATGGGGGGAAATGGTCCACGTTTACCCGCCAACTGGGGTGCCGATTGGGACCGTCTGGTTCACCCATTGTCTGGTTTTGCTGATCGCTCGACCCGCCAAATTGATACCATCCTCGCTGATCCGCTCACAGACATGGCGAACGAGGGTGCGAACCCCATCAAGAGAAACCTGATCGCGCGAAATCTTCGTCGAGGAGTTCTGCACAACCTTCCAACCGCGCAAGAAGCAATTAGCAAGCTCAAGGGGTTGGGGATTTTGGTGCCTCAGTTGACCAAGGCGCAGATCGCATCCGGAGCGACCGCGGGTGAAATCAAGGACGGCGGTTTTGAAACCCATACACCACTTTGGTTCTACGTCCTCAAGGAAGCGGAAGTGTTGGGCAGCGGACAGCATCTTGGCCCACTTGGCAGCCACCTCGTTGCCGGCACAATTCTTGGCCTCATCTTGCGAGGCCCCGATCCGGTATGGGAAGAGCCAGGCTCGCATGAAGGCCGTTGGCACCCGGTGGACGGACCACGGGTATCAGGACAGCTCGTCGATAGTTTTCCCGCACTGATGCGAGCCGCGCTTCTCATGGAAAATCCAGACGCTTAGCTGTTTCAGCGACTTCAAACCTTAGCAAACAAACAAATCATGACGGATCTTCTTTTGGAGATCCGTCCAGGAGGATAGTATTATGCGCTTCACCGGCTCATTGCTCATTGCATCGATTGCAGTTCTGGTTTCAGGCTGCGGCACACCCGTATTTTCGGAACGGAAAGCAAATCCGGTCATAAAATCCAAAATTGGTTCCCTGGATTTGGCCGCCAACACTTCGGCTCGGCGAAATGTATATATCCGGACTGCGGACACCGCTGCGGCGTCAGAGCGCTCCAATAGACTGGGCATGGCGGGGATCGTGGGAGGGCGCAAAGGGGAAATGTGCGCCGAACCACCTCCTGAAGCAATCGAAGCCCTGGTGGCAACGTTTGCCGCACGGGCCGAAGTGTCAGGCACGTCCGGCAAAAGCTTCGAAGCCGGTTTGGAGCGGGGACTGTCTACGTCTATTGCGAGCACGTTTAAACGGTCTCAGGGAATTCAATTCTACAGGGATGCGGCCTTCACCATATGTACGGCCATGTTGAACGGATACATTAAGCCTGGAGAATATACTGAGCAGCTCTGGAGGGCTCGCGACGCCGCCAAGGAGGTCATGCTTGCGGAGTTCAGGACCAATTCCTGGAACAGTTCCCCGGACGTGATCGTGAATATGGAAGCACCGGTTATCCACCCGTTACCAGGCAATTGAAACAAGGCTCCGTCAAACCTGCACAGGGGAGGTCAAAATGGAACCCATAACGGAGATTTTAGCATCTGGATTGATTGCCTGGCTGGCATCAATAGCTGCCTGGACAGGCTACTTGCTTGTTTCCGGCAAGATCCGTTTGCTTGAAATGCTCGCGAAGGATTGCAACGAACGATCTGTCATTTGTCCCGAACGAGTGGCGTCCTTGATGGCGACGCTCTTCGTCGCTGGTTATCTGATCTCGTTGTGTTGTTCCTTGGACATCACTCCTGATCCGGAGACCAAACTCATCACCATGCCTGACATTCCGGAATCTTTGCTGGTGCTGCTGGCAACCAGCAAGAGCTTCTATCTCACTGGAAAGTTTATTAGATAAGGAAGCAATCAATGGCTAATCAACCCAACGGATCAGGCCCAACGCCTAAGCCGAACTCATTCGTTCAACTGCAACAGTTTGGTTTGGCGGTACTGATGTCGGCGGGCATCGTCACAGTCGGGTTATGGGCTGTACAGGCCTATGACATCAAAGCCAGTGACAACGCCGTGCTCGGATTTCTGGCAGTCACCACAATCATCATTGCCTTCGCGGGCATTGTGCTTTGGAAGATGGTCTCCGGCGAAATTGATTTGAGCCACATTGTTTCAGAGCCTGAAAAATATGACGATGCCGGAAACAAAACCGCCGGCAGCGGCAAGACGAGCCTGTCTCGTTTTCAGTTTCTCCTATTTACCTTCGTGACCGCCGGGCTTTTTCTCATGCTGTCCATAGAGGCGGGCGCCTTTGTGAATATTCCGTCCAATGTTTTGGGGCTGATTGGAATTTCCAGCGGCAGTTACGTGATTTCAAAGGCGGTTGGTCAACAAACCGGCAACAATGCGACCCAAAACCAGGAAAAACCGAAAACAGCGAACACTGGCAAGGAGTAAAGTAAGCATGCCCTTCTTCTCTCCTCAGACCATTCAATCGTCTTGGATATTTTGTGCGGCGATATTGATAATAGCGGGCACTGCTGCTGCCGAGGGCCGCGATCAGTCAGACGGGAGTGATCGATCATCCGTGAATGATCCCTATACCTGCGCGCATCTGTGGCAGGAAATCGGATTGCCACAATCGCACAAGCCAGAGAACCAGGAACTTGGAACCGCCGAGCGAGACAGACTGAACGCACAAATCGCAGATCTCAACAAACGGCTGGAAACAGTTGACGCTATAGAAGCGAAAAAACTGAAAAAGGAACGCAATCAACTCGTACGCAAAGCGGACATCATACAGAATTCTCGGGAGCAGTTTGAGAAGACGCCAAGAGTCAACATCGTCTGCCGTGATCACTTCATTACTCAGTATAACTCTTACACAAAAAACCCGGACTGGGTGATCGAAAGACTGGATCGGGAAACGGTGACCGGTACTCATAACCGGCCAAACAAAAAATTCACCCGTGATCCGAAATTGCCAATTGGCGCAGCGTCAGCTGAAGACCGGGACTACGGGTCAAGCAATCTGTCCAGAGGTCATCAGGCAGCATCAGCCGATTTCACGAGTAGTGAGGACTGGATGAAGGCCACATTCGTTTTTTCAAATGCTGTGCCGCAAACTCAAGACGGCTTCAACGGAGGCATTTGGAAGGACTTGGAAGAACACATCCAGGATTTGGCGAAATCTTTGAAAGACGATGAGGCGATCTACGTCATCACGGGGCCCGTTGACATGAATGTCGATGGGTCGGAAATTGTCGTGGATCCTGATAAAAACCCATGCGGCAAACCCATTCGTCTGGCGGGCCTGAGCAAGTTAAAAAAACGTTCGATTTGTGATGCAAACGATCATCATGCCGACAATATATGCGATCATGGCGTGGCCGTGCCGTCCGGTCTCTTCAAAATTATCTATTCTCCTCATCGTGACCGAGCCGTAGGGTATTTGATGTCAAACGAAGATCATCGGAATATTCACTTGCGTGGAATAAGCGTGACCCAGTACCTTGAACAGCAGCGCGCATCAATTGACTTGATTGAAGACCTCTCTGACCTCAATTTTTTTACAGGTAAGTCACAAAGATGGCGCCGAGTACACGAGGAATCATGCCCGGTACAGCAGTGGCGCCAATAGGTAGGTTCTAAGTTTGGTCTTCCAAAGTCCTCAGCTCCGACGCAAGAACCAAATTTATTGGGCTGCTACTTGATGCCGCGCTATTGATACGCCCCGACGTAAATGCAGAGCGGCTCACCGCCGCAGCAACTCGCTCAACCTCTCAGCGATGTCGCGCTCACTGGTGAGACCGCCCGCCCTCATCTGACCAAGGACGTCGTGGATGGCATGCATCATGTGCTCAACCCGCGGACCTGCTTCGCTCCAGGGCGGCAGGATCGCGCCGCGGGGCAAGGGCTGTCCAATCGCGGCCCATGCGAGGCGCGTTGTCTTGAGCAATTCGCGCTTTGTCAGCCGCTGGTAGCGCATCATCTCGAACACCATCCCGGTCACTGACAACTGGAAGCGCTCCGGCAGGTTGTCATTGAGCAAGGTCGCCAAGGCCTGTGAGGTGCTGCCGGCGGTTTCTAATGCTGGTGCATCAGACTCTCCCAATCGAGGAGCGTCCGACAATCGCTCGTCGAGCACAGTTTGCAGCAGGAAGACATTGCGCATCGTGACGCGGCGCCGGATCGGTTTCAAATCCTCCTCATCCATCGGACCCGTCATGGTCCAGCCCTCGTCTTCATCAATGACAATGTCATCCGGGTGGGGAACAACCCAGACCGGGTCAGCACCTTCAAGGACAGCCTGGTCGAGGCGGTTTTGCATTCGCTGCTTGATCCGCTCGCCCTCTGCCATTTTTTCGCGGATCAACGCCTGATTGAGAGCCTGCGCGTCATTGAGGTTTCGCAAGACGTGGCCGAGCGCATGCGGCGAACCATTGGTTGCGACCTGGAACAATCTGCGGATGACGGCTTCCGAAAGGGTCGCTTCCTGGGCGTGGCCGTCGCTTCGCAGCGTGATGGTCCGGTTGGCCTCCTTGAGCATGGACTTTTGGAACTGCGTCAGTTCCCGGTTCTCACCATTCTTGCCGGTGGTGGGTCGGTTGTCTCTTTTTCTGGCCATTAGAGTTCTCCTTCGCCCACGTTGACCGATGAACTGCGAAAGTCCGTCGTCTCGGCGGCGTCGATCTGCACGGATGCTTGACGCGGCATCGGGTCCGGGCCGTCACCGCAATCGGGCGCGTTCGCCCGCGCAATCGCGACTTCCGCAAACGATGCTCCGGTTTCCGCCAGTTTTGCCGGTTCACCAGTCACCCGCTCGAAGCGTCGAATGATGGTGTCGCAATAGAGCGGATCGATCTCAATCAGACGGGCCACGCGTCCGCACTGATCAGCGGCGATTAGAGTGGACCCGGATCCGCCAAAGACGTCGAGGACAATGTCGCTGCGCTTTGAGCAGTCGCGTATTGCATCGGCAATCAATGCCACCGGCTTGACGGTCGGATGCATCGCCAGCTCTTCATCCCGTGTGGCTCCGAGAGAACTGATGCCGGGATAATCCCAGACATTGGTGCGGTGGCGTCCTGTCTCGCCAAGGCCGAAGGTGTTGATGTGTTGCGCCGTGCCCTTCTTGAACACAAACACCAGTTCGTGCTTGGAGCGATAGAACGACCCCATGCCGCCATTGGTCTTGTTCCAGACGCAAAGGTTCTTCAGTTCATCAAACACCGCATGACCGGCCTCAAGCACTTCGCGCATGTGCCGCCAGTCCATGCAGACATAGGCAATGGCGCCATCCTTCAATTGTGAGGCTGCCGCTCCCAGGGATTCCTTCAGGAAAGCCGCAAACGAAGGTTTGTCCATCTCGCCCGAGGCCAGTGCAAACTCGCGATGTTTGATCCTGCCCAGGCCACTGACATGGCCGTCAATGGGTACATTGTAAGGCGGATCGGTAAACAGCAGCGTCGCCGGCTTCCCATCACACAGACGCGCTACATCTTCGGTTGATCGCGCATCTCCGCAGAGAAGACGATGCGGTCCGAGGTGCCAAAGGTCCCCTGCCCGCGTCACCGCGGGACCTGATCCCACCGGCTCGATTGCATCGAGCAAACGGTCGGGTTCGTTGATGCCGCTGATCTCTCCACCAATGGTCAGGTCAATCTCGGTGGTGGAGAAGCCGAGATCCTCGATATCGAAATCCAGATTGATCAGACCCTGCATCTCGATTGCCAGCACATCCCGGTCCCAGCCGGCATTCTCGGCCAACTTGTTGTCCGCCAGGATATAGGCGCGCACTTCATCCCGCGACAAATGCGAGAGCTTGCGTACAGGTATTTCCGTCATCCCTATCAGTTTCGCGGCTTCGACCCGACCATGACCGGCAATGATCGTGTTGTCGTCAGCGATCAGAACCGGATTGCAGAAGCCAAACCGCCTGATGCTCTCCGCGATCTGTCTGACCTGTTTCTTCGAATGGGTCCGGGCATTGTTGGCATAGGGCACGAGACTGTTGATTGGGCATGTTTGTTCAAGGCATGAGTCATCGCTTGGCGGATGCATCTGCATTCTCCATTTTCTCCGCCACATGGCGGATGAGGTCTTCGGGGTTTTGGCTACTCGGGAACTGAGTGAACAATACCGGAACGCAACCCATCATCGCAACGGGGGGTTATGCAGAACGCAAAACTGTTTCGGTTAGAAGGGGCACCCAACAGGCTCCCAGATCAAACAGCCGACCACGGACTTTGAAGCCGGTTCAAATTTGATTTGTTTCGGGGTGAAGAGTTTCGCGCCAAACCAAATCAAACATAATTAGAATATTATTTCAATATACGGCGTTTTCAAGCCTGATTCTAGAACGTAACGATTTCTTGCTCTCCGCACGAACTGGAACCGATTCACACGTTCTTATGCGGCGCTGAATTGATCCCGTTCCCGGACCACTCGTTTGACAACACCTGATCCCGCCTGGTCGCTGACCGCAGTGGCAACATCTCGATCAAAAGTGGAGATTTATGGGAAACCGAGTATGGCGCCGCCTGCCAAATGACAATTCGAAATCACCAATCTGCTATCCGCGCCAAATCCGCCCGCGTAACGCCATGTCAGTTCCCGGGAACTGACACACCAATCCCGCCCAACGACAATGTGATCCCACCTAACTGCAATCAGATCCCACGTAACGACAATCGGGTCCCACCTAACGACAATGTCATCCCGCATAACTGCAAGGAGTTCGCCGTGATCTCCCGCTCTACAGCACACAAAACGCGAGATTCGAAGACGCAAATCCGCCCCAAGACACCGAGAATGATTGCCCGCAGATTCTACAAGCCATTGAATTAAAGACGATTTCTATGATAAGATACTATCATGTGCCTCGGAAACTCTCCCGTTTCGCCAGAAGACACCTGAGACTGGTTCGCCAAAGAAAAAATGCACAGCCATCCACCATAGGTATCTGATATATAAGCCTTTTTCGCCAATTTGACGGCGACACTTCAATGGCTTGCGAGCCTCCCTCGCAAACAGAGACGGGGTTTCTGCCCTATTATCGGCCCGGAATAGCCGAAAGTCTCTGTTTGCCATTTCGGGGCTGACAGTTTGCAGAAACCGGATCGACACTCCATCGACCAACGATGATGAAGTCTCGCAAGTTTGCGAATTTTGAAAAAGATCGTTTTCAGAGAGTGGTGGCGATGCGCCGCTGGGCCTGCCAATCGGACGGCATCGGATTAAGCCCGAGCCATTTGGCGGTCAGGCCAACAGGCTGATCGCCGTGGGCGATTGATCTGATAATGTCCGGAGCGAGAAAGGCCAGATCGATGACTTGGAGAATGCGGCGCTTTGTGAGATTTTCACTTGCCGAGATTTCCTCGATTGTCTGTCCCTGTTTGATCGCCTCGTAGTACCGATCGGCCTTGGCGATGCTGCGGATCAGTGTGGCATCAACTGCTTTCAACGATGCGGCCCCAATCACCAGTTTGGTTTCGACACCACGCTTCCTGAGTTGAAACGGGGTGGTGAAGGTGAGTGCTTCCACATTCAACTCAGCTGCTGCAATGCCCAGGCAATCGGCGGTGTTTTGACGATCCAGTTCCAGGTCGATCTGCCCCGGCTTGATCCTGGCGCATTTGATGCAAGACAGGATATTCCTCAAAGTTCGCGCTTCTGGTTGCGAACCCGTTTCATCCAATGTCAGTTCAAGTCTCGCGACTGTCTCGGTGGATGGAGCGCTGAGCAGATTGATAGGAAGCCGATCGCGCAGATGGCTCAACACCACATCCGCCGTCTGTTGTTCCAATGCCTTGGCCGGCAGCCGCCAACCACCCTTCTGGGGATTCCCTCGCTTGTCTTTGCCCGTGCCGCTGATCAGCCGGTTGGAGACGTAGTAGCGGTACCGCCTTCCCTTCTTGTTGGCATGGCTCGGAGTCAATCGATCACCGGTTTCATCGACCATTTTGCTCGCCAGCAAGGTGGAGTTAGAGCCGCTCCCGGGTTTGCCGCGTTTCCGAGCAGCGCCATCTTTCAGACGCTCTTGAACCATCTCCCAGGTTTCCGGATCAACGATCGCCTGATGCTGTCCTTCATGGATTTGAGCGCGATGGCGGATGCGGCCGGCATAGACCGGATTACTCAGGATGTAGTGGATGTGTGAAGGCTCAAATGGAACATCACCGACAATCCTTCGATCAGCATCGACCGCGATGGCGTTTATCTCCGCCAAACCATCTGTTGGAACGAGTCCGTGCTCGTCCATGATCTGCCGATTCTTGCCGGCCCCCGCTTTGGTTGGCATCTTCAACCGCGCCTTGGTTCGCAAGCTCAACCGGTCTGCATCCTGCTTGACCGCTTTGATCGTTCCATGTTGCAGATAGAGATCAAACAACGCCCTGACAGTTTGGGCTTCCTGCTCCACGATCTTCAGTGTTCTGCCATCAGGCTCGTAGCCAAGCGGGATGGCTCCACCCATCCAGAGCCCCTTCTTCTTCGAGGCCGCTATCTTGTCGCGGATACGTTCGGCTGTGACCTCGCGTTCGAACTGAGCAAAGGACAGAAGGACATTCAGCGTCAACCGCCCCATGCTGGTGGCTGTGTTGAACGATTGGGTCACCGACACGAAGGAAGCTTCCGCTGCATCCAATCGATCTACCAGCTTGGCGAAGTCAGCCAGCGACCGGGTGAGTCGGTCGATCTTGTAGACCACGATCTGGTCGACCAGTCCCTCATCGACATCCTGCAGCAGTCGTTTCAGCCCTGCCCGCTCCAGGGTGCCACCAGATATGCCGCCATCATCATAGTGCTGGGGCAGCGGTATCCAGCCTTCATGCTTCTGGCTGGCGATATAGGCGGCACAGGCTTCACGTTGGGCATGCAGTGAGTTGAACTCCTGGTCCAGCCCCTCCTCCGATGATTTCCTCGTGTAGATGGCGCAACGGATCTTCTTCATGATCTATCCCAATCCGAAGAACCGTGGCCCGGACCAATGTGCGCCGGTAATCTTTTGGGCAATGGCGCTCAATGACCGATACCGCTTTCCATCCAACTGGAAGCCCCCATCAAGCACTTCCACCTGATAGGTGCGGCCATTCCATTCGCGAACCAGATGGGTGCCTGGACGAAGGACCTGTTGCAAAGACGATGCCTTCCTGCTCCCAGCCTTCTCGGCGGGCTTTTGCACCTCCTTCAAGGCCGTCTTGAAAGCCTTTCGAACCGACGCTGAATGGCCGCCATGGGCCTTCACCTGAGCCTCATAAGCCAGTGCGCTCTGCATGAACTGCACCGAAGTATATTTCGGCGGCTCACGACCGAACTGTCGTTTCCACAGCTCGATACAGGTCTCGCGGGTCAAAGTTTCGGACGCTATCCCATCCGAGGCATGAAGGTTTGTTTTACTCATGCGAGCTGAATCATTTGATCTCATGCCTGCACCTCTCCGGAGACGGAGGCATCGGATTCAGATCGGGGCAGAATTGTGTAAACCGTCTCGCCGGTCTTCGACGACTTCGAAGTCGCGAGCTCGAAACCCTGCTTCCGTAGACCTGACAGCGCGGCCCGGACCGTATGCGATTGCCAGCCCAGCTTTTCGACAATCACCGAAACGCGTGCGCCGTTCGGTTTCGACAACAGGACGATGAGTTGATCCTTCTTGCTCTTGCCTGCTGGCTTGGCTGAGCTGACGCGGGCAGAGTTCTTGGCGCTCCCGGCTTTTAAAGCACAGACAGCTTCGCCACTCTTTGCCCGGGGCGCTTTTGCACTACTTTTTCGCGCCTTAGTCGATGCCCTAGGTTTGGCGCTATCGCCGGCGCCGTCGTTTTCGATTTTCTGATTGTTCATGATGTTCTCCGCTCAGTTTCCAGGACCGGACGATCCGGCCTTGTACTGAGCGAAGCCCGCGGGTCGCGGGCCAGGGTCAGGCACCGTCTCCTGCCCAACCCGACAACACCAATGCTTCCATTGCATTGGAAGTCCAGCGGGAAACCTAGAGTTCGCAGGTGTCTTCTAAAAGCTCCCAATTTTCCTCGCACCTGTCGATGAACTCAACGCACTTGAATGGGCTTGCACCAAGCCAAGAACGGCCCAATGCAGACTTTAAGCTATGGCTCGTGCAATGGCTGCTTTGCGCCCCCATGTCGGCCTTTGAGGCCTGCTTTACCTTTTCCTGAAAGCAGACACCGCTGACGACGGAGCAGTCGTTCGATGCAAGTTCAGGTGATCACTCTTGAGGTTCCATCTCAACGGTAGGCCGGTGCCGCCTTGCCCATTGAGGGAAATCAATGCGCGGCATGATCATCTGTATAATCTCATCAAATGGATGATAATACAGATGATCGAGAACTGACATTCACGAACAGGGCCGAGGCCGGACGGCAACTGGCGGCCCGGCTTGCGGCCATGATGCTTGACAAGCCGGTGGTCTATGCGCTTCCGCGCGGTGGTGTGCCGGTCGCGGTCGAAATTTCGCGGATTTTGAAAGCTCCGCTCGATCTGGTGATGGTCCGCAAGATCAGCGCGCCTTCCAATCCCGAAGTGGCGCTCGGCGCTGTCGTCGAGGGCACGGTGCCGCAGATGATCCTGAACGAGGACGTCCGGCGGGCATCGGGCGCCGACGACGCCTATATCGAGCGCACTCGCGCCCGTGAGCTGGCTGAAATGGAGCGCCGCCGCGCGCTGTATCTCGGTGAGCGCGCGCGGATCGATCCGGCGGGACGCACCGTGATCCTCGTTGATGACGGTCTGGCGACCGGGGCCACCATGAAAGCCGCGCTGGCTGCGGTCCGTCGGCAGGGTGCGGCGCGGATCGTGGTTGCAATTCCCGTAGCTCCCGAGGAAACGCTTTCTGAATTGGCGTCTCTCGCCGATGATGTCGTTTGCCTGAACCCGTCGCGCGCCTTTCGCGGGGTCGGCAGTTTCTTCGCCGATTTTCACCAACTCACCGACGAAGAGACGATCGGCCTTCTGCGTCAGGGCTGGAACGCGGGAGCACCCGTCACCGGGAACGAGACGCGCTCGGTCCTGATCCCGCCGCTGGGCCTCGCGGGTGATCTGACCGTTCCGGCCGATCCCCGCGGGATCGTGCTGTTTGCCCATGGCAGCGGTTCGAGCCGGCTCAGCCCGCGTAACCGCGCCGTCGCCGCAAGCCTGAACGCGCAAGGTTTCGCCACGCTGCTTCTCGATCTGCTGGTGTCCGCCGAAGCCAGCGACAGGCGCAATGTCTTCGACATCCCGCTTCTGGCGGAACGGCTGGCCGAGGCGGCGCTGTGGATTGCGGCCGAGCCCGATATCGCCGATCTGCCGCTCGGTCTCTTCGGCGCCAGCACCGGCGCTGGTGCCGCGCTTCTGGCGGCGGCGGAACTTGAGGACAGGATCTGCGCCGTGGTATCTCGCGGCGGGCGGCCCGATCTTGCCGGACCACGGCTGGAGAATGTCCGGGCGCCGACATTGCTGATCGTCGGCGGCGATGACGATCAGGTCATCACGCTCAACCGCAAGGCGCTGGCGGCGCTGACTTGCGAGAAGCTGCTGAAGATTGTTCCCGGGGCCGGGCACCTCTTCGAGGAACCGGGCACGCTGGAGCAGGTAACAGAGATGGCAGGCGCCTGGTTCCAGCACTATCTGGTCCCGGATCGGCAAATCCCTGCGCAGCCGGCCGCGCCAGTGTCCGGGCAGCCCACGACAATCGAAACATTGCGCGCGGCGGCCGAACCGCTGCCAGCGCTGGACGATCCGGAATTTGCCGCTGCCTTTGACCGGTTCGCTGGTGCCCGCGTGGTGTTGCTCGGTGAAGCTTCGCACGGCACCTCGGAGTTTTATCGCGCCCGTGCCG
>Ga0163215_101119_pt1 | contig 20792 bp, 18 predicted proteins | sample SynspAceP_FD_185934 | JGI IMG/M metagenome (GOLD analysis project Ga0163215, IMG submission 185934) | Saline lake microbial communities from Ace Lake in Antarctica - Synechococcus sp. Ace-P (Hybrid Assembly) | ecosystem: Environmental > Aquatic > Non-marine Saline and Alkaline > Saline | place... | reverse complement strand
CACGGGCGGTACTAAAGGCTCCGGCACGGGCGGCACCAAAGGCTCCGGCACGGGCGGCACCAAAGGCTCCGGCTCAGGTGGCACCAAGGGTTCCGGCACGGGCGGCACCACAGGTGGGTATGGCCAATGGAGCGGGGTAGAAGCCTCCGCAGCAGCAAATACTCTTCCGCCCTTCGAAGCCTACCCTGAAGACACGACCGAAACCGGACAAGCATCAGTTCATGACATAATGTCATTGATGACTCAGGACGTCGATTGCGAAGAGCAAAATGACAACTGGGGCTCGGCCACAGCAGGTTATGACGATGCATACACTCACTAAAATTCATTGAGTGACAAAATTTCCGGTGGCGGCGTATGTGCGCCACCGGATAACCAACTATTAAGCTTGTTTGTTTTTCAATCCTTCACTGAACCGGTTGACCAGGCTCAGGGCCTCGATAATCGGGCTCTCTTTGTTAATGCAATAATGACGACTGGAATTTGACGACATTGAAAATGTCCGCCGCCGGTCCTTTTTGGCGAGGCTGGGAGCGGGTTCTAGAATGGCAGTTAATTTGCGACTCTTCCGTCCAAGATCTTCCCCGGGTTCATGCATCGGTTCGTGGTCAACACGATGGCTGCCAACATGATGCTGATCAGGTGTGGTACCCGAAGAGCCCACACCATAAGCGTGCTCAAAAGTAGGGTTCGACGACAGTCATGACCACGGCATCTTCGGAACCACGTCCCGGTGGGGACCTCGAATGGCCGCAGTCAAGCAGCCTTCAATGGCTGCTTCCAAGCGTTCAAATACTTTTTAAATGCCCGGCGCAAATTTACGTCACCCGCCTTGGTGACACCGCCAATGATGCCGCGCTCTCCACACGAGTGTCGCGATGGCGTCAAGCCCACCAGAGGTCCAACACGTTTGGAGGATCTGAAGGGGCTGAAATCATCGACGACGGATTTGAAAACCAGAGTGACGATTGCTCCGATGCCAGGCATTGTCATCAACAAATGGCAAACTGGGTCGTCTTTCGTAAGTCCGCGAACCTCGCGTTCCAGATTGCCTAACTCCACGCGCAATGCAGCGCGAGACTTCAGCATAGGTGTGGTTGCAGCCACCCATTCACGCACAGGCATGTTATAATGCCCGCGGGAGATCGCGCCGACCTTAACCCCGAAGTTTCACAATAGACCGCGCGGCGACATCTCCAATGCGATCATGCCTTGCTGGATCGCCTTACGCGCACCCAGAAGCGCACGCACTTCCTGTGCGTATACGGATTTGCAATGCACAAGCCTGAACCAACCGATACAAAGCAAGCGGGCAATACCTTCGGCATCCTGCCGATCCGTTTTGATCGGCATTGCTTTCAACGCACCCTTCAATTGTCGAAGCTCCATCAGCACGACATCGAGCCCAGCCTCAGTCAACCCATGATATAGCCACTGCGACAATGGTCCAGTTTCCAGTCCCATGATTGCAGCCGTTCAAGGCAGCGTGCCTGCAAAGGCTGAGAGAGTTTCCGGTTCGCTGGCAACCTCAGTTTACCTCACGATTCTACCGTGTTCGTTAACCACACAAACCGCTGTCTTTGGTAGCGATACATAAAGTCCGATAAACAGCTTCATCCCATATTGCTCCTTCATGATCCGATACGGGAAGGGCGACGGCGTGCCTTTGAAAATGCAAGGCACAAGAGCCAATGCGCGACGAAGGCCCCGTACGGCATCCCATAACAAGAATATGACGGTTGCGGCGAGCGTAATGGCTGACAGAGATACCTTTGGACATCTGTCATACGGGTTGCAACACGCCTCCAGTCCTTCAAGCGTCCGAACATGATTTTGATCACTGCCTGGCAATCATCAAGAACCGAATAGACCGCCCAATCGTCTGAGTCACTGTTTGCAGTTTCGTATCCAGACCGCGTTCGGTGCGCCCTCTCTCTCGGTAAGTTGCGTTGATTGATATCGTTTTGCTACCCGGCGCTTTAGCAGCCAACCCGAGCATGATACGTACAGGCTGGTCTGTGACCCTTCATGCCTTGAAACATCAATCGGACGTTTCACCGGTTCAAGTTCAAACGCGCCGACGGCGTGACGGGGATCGGGGATTTCAACTTTATTGATGAGACCCGCACCCTGATCATCTAGCGGGACAATGATGAAGGCGAACCGTTGCTGAAGTGCGCGGGTGCCCGACAGCTTCCCAAACCCAGCAATGGTTAAGCATGTCGTGCTGATCGAGACAGCAGACATTGATGCGGATCGATGACGCGGACATCACGGTTGCCATCGACAACAACCTGCCTTTCCCCTCCGGTCGTAAACTGGACACGGCGGCGGACAATGAGATTACTTTCCTGTGTGTGCCCGAGTTCCTTGCGGCAAAGTAACAGGCTTGGTCCCCTCTCGTCTTATGACTTGAGCCGTTCCTGTTCGAAGCTAAATAGCTACCAAGCACTGCTCAAAGACCGAGCAGTGGCAGCGGAAAGAGTACATCCAAGCTGGCCGTGCCGACACCAGACGTACCGTCAGCTACCGGCCGTCATCACAACACGGTCCGCCCCTGATCCAGGGGCCAAATATTGGCCGCCGGTGGCGACCGGAAAGTGAAAATACTGGTGATTATAACAGTCATGCACAAGCTTGTTGCCATGGCAAATGTATCGCTGCGCGACGGTCGAAAGTAGATTGAATCTCCCGCTTGGTCACTACGGATACACGGGGTTAATGGAAGTCCCGGCTGGGGAACAATCGCTTGGCCTGATCGCGCGGATGCATGGCGCGGGGTTGGGCGCGGGAGCGCGGCGCGTCGTCTGCCTGCGGCACCGTCTGTCCCACGGCATCATCCATCGGATGGCCAAGATCACTGAGGTGATGCGAGACGTCTTCAACAGTTTGCGCGATGAGGTGGACAACGATGCCTTCACGTTGCAAATGCCCGGTGATGCGCAAAAGCCTGCCCCCCATGACTGCGCGGCGGAACTGTTTGTAAATCTTCGGCCAGACCACCACGTTTGAGACGCCGGTTTCGTCCTCCAAAGTCAAAAAGATCACACCAGACGCTGTGCCCGGCCGTTGCCGCGTGATCACCAAGCCACAGACCGAGATGCGCCCCAAAGGCACATCGGGCAGAGCGGCATGGGGTGTGAGGCCAGAGATATTAGGCCGCAAAAGCTCCATCGGGTGGGCTTTGAGCGACAGGCGCAACGCGATATAATCCTCAACCACCTCCTCGCCCAAATGCATCGTAGGCAGATCGACATAAGGCTCGTGAATACCTTCGCCTTCAATCGAATTGTTGAACAGGGGTAAGGGCGTAGTCCCTTTGATCGCCTTCACCGCCCAAAGCGCATCGCGCCGCCCCAACCCAAGCTCGGCATAAGCATCCGCTTCGGCCAGCCGTTCGAGTACCGCCGGAGCGAGGCCCGCGCGCAGCCACAAAGCCTCCGGGTCAGGATACCCATTGCCGCGTGCCGCGATGATCCATCCGGCGTCCTCCTCGCGAAAGCCTTTGATCTGACGAAACCCGAGACGCAGTGCCAAGCTGCCATCTGATCGGCGTTCCAGGGTGTTGTCCCATGCGCTGGTGTTCACGCAGATTGGGCGCACCTCTATCTGATGCTCGCGGGCATCACGCACGATCTGGGCGGGAGCGTAAAATCCCATCGGTTGGGAATTGAGCAAGGCACAGGCAAAGGCTGCCGGATGATGCCGTTTGAGCCAGGCGGAGACGTAGGCGAGCATGGCGAAGGCGGCGGCATGGCTTTCGGGAAAACCGTATTCGCCAAAACCTTCGATCTGCGAAAAACAGCTGTCGGCGAACTCTGGCGTGTAGCCGCGCGCCAACATACCGGTGATGAATTTGTCACGCAGCTGACCAATGGTGCCCATCCGCCGAAACGTCGCCATCGAGCGGCGCAGCTTGTCAGCCTCCGAGGGGGTAAACCCGGCGGCAACCACGGCAATTTGCATGGCTTGCTCTTGAAACAACGGCACGCCAAGGGTCTTGCCCAACACTTTCTCTAAAGCGGCGGAGGGGAAACTCACGGGCTCACGGCCCTGTCTGCGGTTGATATAGGGGTGCACCATGCCGCCTTGGATCGGGCCGGGGCGCACGATGGCGACCTCGATCACCAGATCGTAAAATATGCGCGGTTTCATCCTGGGCAGGAAATTCATCTGCGCCCGGCTTTCAACCTGAAACACGCCGACGGCATCGGCTACGCACAGCATGTCAAATGTTGGTGCATCCGCTTGGGGCACGGTGGCAATCGACAAGGCAGGACCGCCATGCTGCGCAATCAGATCAAAGCTTTTGCGGATACAGGTGAGCATCCCGAGCGAAAGAATATCGACCTTGAGAATGCCAAGCGCGTCGATGTCATCCTTGTCCCATTCGATCAGTGTGCGGTCATCCATGGCGGCGTTTTCAATCGGGCAAAGCTCGTCCAGACGGCCTTTTGTGATGATGAAACCGCCGACATGTTGGCTGAGATGACGCGGAAAGCCTATGATCTCGCCAATCAATTTGAGCGTCAGCGCCAAACGTGGATCGCTCATGTCGAGGCCAAGCTCCCTGACCCGCTCCGGGTCCGCGCCGCCGCTTGAGGTGCCCCAGATCTGGCTTGATAGATTGGCGGTGACGTCTTGCGACAGCCCCATGACCTTGCCGACCTCACTGATCGCAGCGCGGGTGCGAAAATGGATCACCGTGGCGCAGAGCCCGGCGCGGTGACGCCCGTATTTGGCATAGATGTGCTGGATCACCTCCTCGCGGCGCTCATGTTCGAAATCCACATCAATATCAGGCGGTTCACCGCGATGCTCAGAGACAAACCGCTCAACCACCATGGTGATGGTTTCGGGGCTGACATCCGTGATGCCCAGCAAATAACACAGAATCGAATTGGCTGCAGAACCGCGACCTTGACATAAGATCCCCTTTGACCGGGCGAACTGCACGATGTCATGCACGGTCAGAAAATAGGCCGGGAAATTGAGTAATTTCACCAACGCCAGCTCTTTATCCATCTGGGCGATGGCCTTCTCTGGCGCGCCTTTCGGGTAGCGGGTTTTGAGCCCCTCCCATGCCAATCGCGTCAATCGCTCTTGTGGTGGCTCATCGCCTGCGATCTCGTCTGGATACTCATAACTCAGTTCGGACAGACAAAAACTCGACTTGGCGGCGAGCTCCATCGTACGGCGCAGGGCGGCAGGATGGCGGGCGAAGAGCCGCTGCGTATCGGCTGCGCCTTTGAGGCGGCGTTCGGAATTGGGCAGAGCGCGGGTGCCTATGTCATCAATGGAAATGCGGTGGCGCAGACAGGTCAATACATCGGCCAATTGGCGGCGTGATCCGTGATGCATCAACACATCCCCCACCGCAACCATCGGCGCGGCAGTCCGATGGGCCAGTTGGGCGCAGGCATCGAAATGCTCCTGATCGCTGCCATCATAGCGCGGAACAGCGCCCAAGAAGACATGGGCCGGAAAGTGCTTTTTGAGCGCAAGAATGTCGGAGCGGCAGCTGCTCAGGTGGGTTTGCGGCAGGGCTATCAGGGACATACCGGCACAGCCTGCACAAAGATCGCTCAAGTCGAGATAACAATCACCTTTGGGCGCGCGGCGTTTGCCAAGGGTCAAAAGGCGTGTGAGGCGAGCATAGGCGGCGCGGTCATGGGGCAAGGCAATCCAATGCGTATTGCTGTCACGCAACACAAGGCGCGCGCCGACAATCAGCTTTGGCAGGGGGGCATCATCACCAAACTCGCGACGCAATTCCTTGAGCGCAGAATAGGCGCGCACCACGCCCGCAAGCGAATTGCGGTCGGTGATGGCAATGGCGCCCAGGCCAAGCTTCGCCGCGCGGGTCACAAGCTCTTCGGGGTGCGAGGCGCCGCGCAGAAAGGTAAAATTTGAGGTGACGCAAAGCTCCGCATAGCCGGGATCAAAGGCGGGGTTGCGCGCGCTCATGCGAATTCTCCCTGCACAAACCAGCCGGGGTTTTGGGGTGTGTAAAACAACCACAAGCGTCGCCCCTGCGTGGTGTCCACCTTCCAATAATCGCGCAGCCCAGTGCGCCATGCATCATCTGGCAACCACCATTCGGGCGCGATACGTTCCGGACCTGTGGCGCGTCCGGTGGTGAAAAACATGTTCCGCCACCGAAACCGCTCGGGCGGGCGCGTGCCCGAGGCCGAAACCGGTTCAGGCGCAAACAGGCGGATGGGCCGCGTGCGCAGGCTGACCCAAGGGCCTTCAGGAACACTATAAGCCGCCACAACCCGCTTGAAACTACGCTCCGGAATGTGACTGTCGGCAGGCAGAAACCGTTGGATATTATCGAGCCCAATCCGATTGCCAAGCCGGGTGATCAGATCCTCCAATCCATCCGGGCGTGCCGCTGTGGCATGGGTAGTCTGGGTCTTGAGCAAGGGTTCGACCTGGGTCACCTCAAGGCGCATTTGATCAATGCCAAAGCCCGCATCGGCCTCGGCCACGCCGCGCTCAAACAGCGGCAAGATCCTTGCGGCCTCGCGCATCGGTGCGGCAAGGCGCAGCTCGACCTGTTGCGCTCCCTGATCGACGCGGCACAGGGTCAAGCTGAGACGGCGGGCGCCCATATCCTGGTCTTTGAGCTTGGCGCAGAGCCGCTCCAACAGACGCGCTGTGCCTGCCATCACATCGTCGCGCAGGCCGATCGGCTCCGGCAATGTCATGCGCACGCCGTAATGGGGCGTCTCGGGCAGTGGCGAAATCACCTCGTTCTGCGTGCCCATCGCCTGATCAAGACGCAGCACAAGGTCGGCGCCAAAGCGTCGGGCGAGCGTGGCGCGCGGCAGGGCCATGAGATCGGAAATCGTGCGCAGGCCAAGCCGTTGCAGCGCGGTCTCAGTCTTGGGCTCGAGGCGCAGAGCGGCGACGGGCAATCCGGTGATGTCTTCGCCGCACTTTTGCGACGTGCCAAAATGGGTCAACGCCCAAGCCGCCCCACGCGTATTGGCGACAGCAACATGCCCCGTCAGCCCCGCCCGCGCCAGCCGCGCGCGCATGTCATCCAACATGCCCGCCTCGCCACCAAAAAGATGTGACGATCCGGCGATATTAAGCAACAGCCCGTCACGCCCGTCCAGCCCCACCCAAGGGCAGTAGCGTTTGCTCCAGCGCGCGAGCATGGTCAAAAATCGCAAATCGGCAATCGGGTTGGCGGGACAACTTTCCAAGGCAGGGCAATAGGCGCGCGCATCGGACAAGCCCATACCGCGATGCAGCCCCTGCGCCTCAGCGGCGTGGTTCAGGCAATAGATGCGATCGGTATTTTTCTCATGATGGGTCAGCGCAAAGGGGGGATGTGTGGCCCTATGCTCCATGCGGTCAACCGCGCGTGCGCGTAGAACCCTATCGCTGGGCAGCCTCGGAAACCACACTGATACGACGCGTTTGCGCATCCCACTTCACTGTCCAAGCCTTAAGTGTTCCTGATTTGTTCTTTATAATTTCCCAACGCTGCAGAGTCGAGTCTGCAGCCGTGCGCGTAGCATCAAAAACCGGGGCGCAATACCACCGCGTTTGCGCGGCATTGCTACCCATGCCCTCGGGCAAAAGACACAGGCCCGTGGCGTTGCCCTCCTGAGCCGCCAATTGCAGCCGCCGCCCTTCGGTCAAGCCAACAGGTTTGGTGATCTCCATCACCACAAGCGCGACGGACCCGGATCGCAGCGCCTCTTCGGCACTGGCGAGCAGATCCCGGTGCGACGACGCCAAGGCCAAAAGCAACTGTTGCGGATCGAGATAGGGAGCAAATCCGACCGGATTGATCTGATCCCCTTGCCTCGCCTCGCGCAGCCACACCACCGCCCCCCCCAACTGTCCGGCCAAAGCCAGAGCGAAGGACAGAGCAGATGGCCCGCAGGCCTCATGGGTGCGAGCATTTATCGGTGGGAAGTGGGTACTAAGTTCAGCCATGTTCGCAATCATATATCATGAAATTTGGAATGCGCAGAACCCGTCTCGCAGCAAGGTCCAGATTCATTTCGGTCAGACGTTACTCTGAGCGCGAATCCCACAGTGCACTCACGATGGGTTTTGATGATGTAATCACCCCCTGACGGCATGTATGTGCACTATGGGATTCGCGCCTGGCAAAGTCCTCTGATGCCTCAGACGAAATTTAAGAAATCAAGCAGATCGATCAACGCTTTGACCGCATCGTCGAGTCGAACTGCAGTTCCGTGTTACCCGCAAATGAGAAGTGGATCGCTAAGCTTGAACGAGAGAGGATTCCCGCAGCGGAATAGCTGGCTCAACGGGGTAAGCAGCGCCATACCTTTGACAAATCGTTTGAACGCACCTTGAATCTTCCAGCAATTCTTTGAATTTTATTCATTAATTTAGAACTGGCGCTCAACAAAGCATTTCTGGCACGCGCATTTGTAGCGCCTCTGCCCTATTGACGAAGTCAGAGACCACAAAAACCTAAATTAGCCTTATCATTCAAAGGTCTAGGTAAAATTTCCAGCAAAAAAGTGAAATGGTGCACCCGAGAGGATTCGAACCTCTGACCCCCTGATTCGTAGTCAGGTACTCTATCCAGCTGAGCTACGGGTGCGCTCTGGGGCGGTTTAGTAGCAGCGCAGAGGCAATGCAAGCCCTCTTGCAGCCCAAAAACGCAGATCGGCAAAATTTCTCAGACTGCGTCATCCCCTTTGGGTAGCGACAGCAAAAACTCGGTGCCCTCCGCGCTGGTGTGGATCAGCTTGATCGTGCCGCCATGGCCACGCAGTAGCTCGGCCGAGATGGCAAGCCCCAAACCCGTGCCACCCTTGCGAACCGATCCCTGAAACGCTTCGAACAGGTGTTTTTGTGCCTTTGCCGCCAGACCCGGACCGGTATCGCGCAGTACTATTTTCCAAGCTTTTGAGCTCTCCCACGCTTCAATCTCGATTCGACCGCTGCCATGGGCTGCCATGATCGCCTGCCGCGCGTTGCGGACCAGATTACCCAACACGCGGTGTAACTGTTCGGGATCGACCCTGATCTGCATCGCCAGCGGGACATCACAGACGAGTTCAAGCGGAAACTCACCTACGGCCAAACGCTCGGCTTCGAGAACGTCGTCGACAATCTCGACAAGGCGCACCTGCGTCAGCTTCGGCCCCGGCTCTTCCGCCCGACCAAAGGCAAGGGTCGATTCACACAGATGCACTGCACGGCTGATTGAGCCGACAAGTTTTGGTGCCATGCGCGCCACAACGGGGTCTTCGGACATCTCGATCCGGTCGGTGAACAGCTGTGCTGATGTGAGGATATTACGCAAATCATGGCTGATCTTGCTCACCGCCAGCCCCAGCTGGGCCATCCTTTCCTTCTGCCGAAGCGCGCCGGTCAGCTCGGTCTGCAAAGCTTGCAGCGCTTCTTCAGCCTCGCGAAGTTCCGTCACACCCGCAGATGGGGTTATGATCCTGCGCGCATCCTCGGGCGCAGCGGCATAGCGCTGCATGTGGCCCACGACACCTTTAATGGGTTTGACCAGAAACACCCTCATCGCCAAGAAAAGCAAGATCGCTGTGAAGACAGAAATCACGGCAGAGAGCAGCAAGATTCGAAGGCCATAGTCGATCATCGCGGCGCGCATGGGGGCAGTCTCCATCGTCACCTCGATGAGCAGGCCTGCATCGCGTACGGGCGCGCCGATAACGCGGATCACCTCGTTTTGCGGGGTCACCAGCCGTCGCATCGCGTCGCGAATCAGAATAACAGCCGAGTTGTCACGCAGATCCACCGTCCTGTCGACCATACGGGGCATCGGTGAGGCCAGAACCAATTGGCGCACCTCATCGCGGCGCAGCACCACGTTGAACACTTCGGCATTGCGTAAAAGTTCGGCCTCAAGTTCGGGGTCCAGCATGTCCTGCGCCAACAATGTGAGCGATGCGATCTGCGCCCTCTCAAGCCGGTCGCGCAAATAATCTTCACGAAACCGCGCAACGGAGGGCACAAAGATCAATATCTCGGCCAGCATGACAAATATGGTCGTCAAGATCAGCAAGCGGCCGGACAGAGAGTTAAACATCGGAAGCCTTCAACCTCCGTGCGGGACGGCGGGTGGGGCGTCGTCGCAGACGCGCGTCACTGCCGTCATGGCACAAACCGCTGGACAAGCCGAACAACACGTTTCACCAGATCACTCTCGAACAAACGTGGGCTGAAGTAGGCACCCGCCGCGCGTTTGTTGATCTCGCCGATGGTGGGATACGGGGCTACCATGGCGGCAATCTGGCTCATCTTCATACGGTTGGCCAGTGCCAGTGCCCACAGGTTGATCAGTTCTCCCGCCTGATAGCCTACAATCGAAGCACCCACAGGCCGCCCCTTGACCACCATCACCTTGATGAAGCCCTTGGACTTCCGCTCCGCTAGGGCGCGGTCATTGTGGGAATAATAAAAGCGAACAACCTCCAATGCCTGCCCGTGTTTCTTGTGGGCTTGCTCTTCGGTCAGGCCCACCTGTGATAATTCGGGATCCGTATAGGTGGCCCAGGGAATGTGGGTCGTCTTTGCCTTGGAAGGCAGACCGAACAGCATGGAACGGATGATCACCCCCGCATGATAGCCCGCTACATGGGTGAATTGCAGGCCGCCCGCCACATCGCCGATCGCATAGACACGCCTGTTGCTGCTACGCAGGCTCTCATCCACTTCGATCCCGTTCTTGGACGGCGTGATACCTCCCGCCTCCAGATCCAGCTTGTCCGTATTGGCACGCCGCCCCACCGCCATCAGCAGGTGCGAACCTTTGAACACGCGCCCGTCTTTCGTCTCGATCTCGATGGCACCGGCCTTACCCCTCACTTCTGCCGCCAGCGCATCCTCGGCAATCTCCACGCCTTCGTCCTTGAGCGAGTTCAAGACAACTTCCGCCAGTTCGGGATCATCCTTACCCAGCGCCTTTGCACCCTCGATCACCGTCACCCTGCACCCCATGCGGATATGGGCTTGCGCCATCTCCATCCCGATCGGGCCACCGCCGACGATCAACAGATGCTCCGGCGCCTCGCGCAGATCAAACAGCGTCTCGTTTGTCTCATAAGGCACGCGATCCAGACCCGGAATCGGCGGCACCAACGGAGAGGAGCCGGTGGCAATTACGATCCGCCGCGCCTTTATCACCGTATCTCCCGCCTGAACTTCGTCACGCGAGATAAAGCGGCCGAATTCGCGGATGACGTTAACGCCAAAGTCCTCGAACCGCTCCTGACTATCGACAGGCGCGATCGTGGCAATCACATCTGCCACATGGTCCTTGGCCGCAGCATAATCCACGGCTCCCGCCGCATCAGCCACACCGAACTGCGCACTGTTCCGCTGGCCATACGCCGCCTTGCCCGTTGCAATCAGTGCTTTGGAGGGCACGCAGCCGTAATTCAGGCAATCACCACCCATCTTGTGCCCTTCCAGCAAGACCACATCCGCCCCCATCTGCGCCGCACCCGCCGCGACGGACAACCCGCCGGAACCTGCGCCAATTATGAGAATATCGGTTTTGATATGTTTCATTTCAGCAGGTCTTTCTTGCCGGTGACGGCTTTGATCAGCACTGGCGATAGCGACAATGCGCAAAGGCCGAGGATGGGGAACAAGATATGCGGCTCGAAGATGATGCCAAGATCAGGCGTTTCGCCGCGCGCAAAAACCGCACCCAGCCCAGCCCCGACAGAGGTATAGACCAGTGATCCGGGGATGATACCCAGAAAGGTCGAGATCACAAAACGGCGCAAGGGTACGCCTAGAAACGCAGGGATGAGGTTGGCCACAAAGAAGGGTACCGCAGGCACCAACCGAATGAAGAACAGCATGGACCACTGGTTTTCGTCCAGCCCCCTCTTGATCCGTGAGACCATTCCGTCAGATGCGTCCATCCGCGCCTTGAGCTTTTCGCCCAGCCCCATGCGTGCTGCCAGAAAGATCAGTACAGCACCTGTCGTCGCCGCCACCACATTGAACGCCGCGCCGGCAAACGTCCCGAAAAGGAAGCCACCCGTCAGTGTGGCGATAAGCGCGCCGGGCAGTGAAAACGTCACGATCAGTATATAGGCAAGCAAAAATCCCATAACAGTCAGGACAAAATGATCGTCCCGAAACGCAATCAACGCTTCACGGTTATCGCGCAGTGCATCAAAGCTGAGATAGTCGCGCAGCACGAACGCGCCCACTCCCGCTACGAGTAAAATCAGCGCAAGCGGCGCAAATCGTGCAATGGGGGATTTCCCGTCTTCGGCGTCACTCATGCCTGTCATCTTTTGCATTCCTCGGATTTAGTTTTTCTTTAGATGCGCCTTTGCGCTCTGCAAGAACACCCCGCTCACGCGCGCTTGATCATCCGTGTCATAATCCGGTGTTTGCGTGTCCGAATATTCGGCCTATTGAAACATATCCGCCGATGGTGAGGGATATTTGTTGCAGTAGACTGCATTTTCCGGCGACGCAGGGTTTGACTTGGGCACCGCAGCGCTTTAGAGGACGGGTCTGAATTGATGTGTATCGGCGAATCCGCCGCTCACAAGTTATACTAGATGGAGACGGAGCGATGAAACGCACCTTTCAACCCTCGAACCTCGTACGCAAGCGTCGTCACGGTTTCCGTGCGCGCATGGCAACCAAAGCTGGTCGCAAGATCATCAATGCACGCCGTGCCCAGGGCCGCAAAGAGCTGAGCGCGTAATATCGCCAGCCGAGGCTAATGCTATGACACCGCCGGAGACTGACCTGATTGGCAAGACTGCCAAAGGGATTATGTCGTCGGCGGTTTTGTCGCGTGAGCCCCTCACTATCCTAACCCAGCGGCGTGATTTTCAGCGCGCCGCGCGCGGCAAGAGGGTGGCGATGGCCGGATTTGTACTGCAATCCCTGCGCCGCCCCGAGGGCGATGCAGAGGGGATGCGTATAGGCTACACCTGTTCCAAAAAGGTCGGCAATGCAGTGGCCCGCAACCGCGCAAAACGCCGCCTGCGCGAGATCGCCCGCACCGTACTCCCACAAAACGGTGTGACTGGGCACGATTATGTCCTGATCGGCAGGCGCGACGCAACAGCAACGCTCCCCTACGCGCAATTGCTGACGGATCTGGAAAAAGCGGTCAGTATTTTACACGGACCGCGAAAATGACGTTTCTTGCCCGCTTGGTTGCCCTGCCCGTTCACGCATATCGCCTGCTGTTCAGCCCCTGGGTCGGGTTCAACTGTCGTTACCAGCCCACCTGCTCTGCCTACGCGCTGGAAGCGCTTGAAAGACACGGGGCGATCAAAGGAAGCCTATTGGCCGCGCGGCGTATAGGCCGCTGCCATCCTTTTGGTGGCGACGGCTACGATCCCGTTCCGGACAAGGACTGATACACTTACTGCTTTTCGAAGGTGATCAGAACTTCCCCGATATCGACGCCATATTTTTTCATATACGCACGATTGAGAACACGCCCGCCGCCCATGTCCCACATCCAGTCATCAAACGCGACGCGCAAGGTGCCATCGGGTACCGGCAAATCGATGCGGTATGTCCAGTTAAACGTATCCCCCTGCTCCTGACCTTTGGCGATTCCCAGCACACCCTCGGCAGAGCCGATCCACGCCTGATCCGCCACCACAGGACCGCTTTTTTCCAACCGCCAGATCCGCTGTTCGGTCACACCGTCGGAATAGGTAAAATCCTCGACCAGTTTCAGGGTATTACCATCCCATGAGCCGGTCACGATCACGTCAAAACGGCGCCGGACGGTACCAAAAACGTCCTGAAATTGGCCCTTGGCCAAAACACGGCCATCAAAGAACTCCTCGAGATTGAAGTCTATCGGTGACAGTTTTTCGTCATCCAGCGCGGGCTTACCCACGCACGCGCCCAGTATCAACACACAGGCGATTGCCACAAACCGCATTCTCTATCCTCCAGGGCCTTTAAGGTGGACATAACCTGATATAAATAAAATCAACCGCGCGAGGAAACCTGCATGCTGGATCAACCCGAAGACATTCACGCGCTGTTTAACGGCGCTCCACACACGACCGAATTCAAGAAACTGCGCAAACGCATCGTCCGCCAGACCCGTGAGGCCATCGCGCAATACGGCATGATCGAGCCGGGCACGAAATGGTTGGTCTGCCTCTCGGGTGGCAAGGACAGTTATACCCTGCTGGCCGTACTGCACGAATTGCAGTGGCGCGGTCTGTTACCGGTTGAACTTCTAGCCTGCAATCTTGATCAGGGTCAGCCCGGATTTCCCGCAACAGTCCTGCCCGAATTCCTTGAAAAGATGGGCGTGCCCCACCGCATCGAATATCAGGACACCTATTCCATTGTGATGGATAAAACGCCGACCGGTCGTACGTTTTGCGCCATGTGCTCACGGTTGCGCCGCGGAAACCTCTACCGGGTTGCCCGCGAGGAGGGGTGCTCGGCTGTGGTGTTGGGTCATCACCGTGATGATATTCTCGAGACGTTCTTTATGAACCTGTTCCATGGCGGGCGCCTCGCAACCATGCCGCCCAAGTTGCTGAACGAGGAAGGTGATCTGTTTGTGTACCGCCCGCTGGCCCATGTGGCCGAGGTGGACTGCGAGAAATTTGCGGCAGCCATGAAGTATCCAATTATTCCATGTGATCTGTGCGGATCACAAGACGGGCTGCAGCGCCAGCAGGTCAAAGCGATTCTGGACGGCTGGGAGCGCAACAGCCCCGGCAGACGACAAGTCATGTTCCGTGCCTTGAGCAATGCGCGGCCATCGCACCTACTGGACCCGAAGATCTTTGATTTTGCGGGATTAATGCGAGATTCCGAAAGTTTTATCTAAGTTCCTGCAAGGAAATACCACGACGTTAACTCCAGATTTTTCCGATTCTCGCTAGGGTCCCTGAACGGAGCGCAGATGTGCTTCAAACCGGAGGGGTGCCTGTGCCGTACAACACAATCAAAGGGTTTCTTTACACTGTCGCCGGGGTGCGGAAGACGGTCTTGACACTCGTCAGCAGTCCCGCAGCACTGGCTTTCATTCCAGCGTTTTCACTGGCCGCTTTATGGTTCGGCGGTGAAGGCGCGCTGCTTGTTGTTGCTGCGCTGATCCCGCTTTTGTATCTGATTGCCGGCGGTCTGACTGCCAGCAAGTTTCAAGATCGCGTCGGCACCACAACGTCCAGTGGTCTACTCGCGCGTTTTCCGATGATCGAACGTTGCGACGCGATTTTTTCCAAGACAGTCGAGGCGGGATACAAATCCTGCCTGCATGTTGTCGAAATTGAAGGTTTTGCAGATCTCACTGATCGCTATGGCCCCGCTGCGGCGGACAGTGTCATCCAGCGGATGGGGGAGCGGTTGACAGGTATCATGCGCGACGGCGACGCAATTGGTCAAATCGGTGATGCCCGTTTTGCCATTTGCGTAAACCCGGTCCGGCAGCTTTCACTGGAACTATGCATCCAACTTGCGGGGCGGCTCCAGGCCGCAGCAGAGGAGCCGTTCGCCGTGGACGGCACCGTGATCTACGTTGATGTGTGCATCGGATTTTGCCAACATAGCCGGGCGCCTGACGAGCAGGGAAAACGATGGCTTGAGGCCGCGACCCTTGCTCTGCGCAGCGCGCAGGCGAACGGCGCATCCAGCATCCGCGCCTACTCGACCCAGATGCATCAAGAACGCAAAACGCGCCGCGCGCTCCACGATGATGTCGTCGCAGCGCTGGAAGGCGGGGAAATTGTTCCTTGGTTCCAGCCACAAATCTGTACCGATACCGGTCGCATCACCGGATTTGAGGCGCTGGCCCGCTGGATCCACCCCGTTCGCGGCGTGATTCCGCCAACGGAATTCCTTCCCGCGATAGAAGCCACCGACATGCTGGAGCGCCTTGCCGAGGTGATCATATTTCATAGCTTTCGCGCACTCAAACAGTGGGATGCGGCTGGTGTCAAAGTGCCGCAAGTGGGCGTTAATTTTGCTGGCTCCGAGTTAAGCAATCCGCGTCTTCTGGACAAGATAAAATGGGATCTCGACCGGTTCGATCTGACACCAGACAGACTTGCCGTCGAGGTGCTGGAGACAGTTGTCGCCAATTCTCCAGACGATGTGATTAGTCGTAATATCAATGCATTGGGTGCATTGGGGTGCCGGATTGATCTGGACGATTTCGGCACTGGAAATGCTTCCATTGCATCGATCAGGCGCTTTTCCGTCAGTCGGATCAAAATCGACCGAAGTTTTGTGATGAAAGCAGATCGCGACCCCGAACAACAGCGCATGATTAGCGCAATCCTGACAATGGCGGAGCGCTTGCAAGTAGAAACACTCGCCGAAGGCGTTGAAACTGTGGGTGAACATGTGCTGCTGGCGCAGCTCGGTTGCAACCATGTACAGGGATTTGGCATTGCCAGGCCAATGCCATTTGACCAGACACTCGACTGGATCCATGCGCACAATGCAAAGCTGCGTGATGTGCCACAGATTTTCCAGAGCAAAGGAAAATAACCGGAAATTCGCATAAATCCGATCCCGCGGGGGCGTCGAGCGGCCCGAATCTGCTTGACCTTTGGGCCGCCCCGTTGTGTACCCACCAGACAGTTTTCAGACATCAGGTGGCAGTGCCAATGGACGATCAGAACAAGAACCTAATCATTGCAACAGCGCTAAGTTTTGTTGTGATCCTTGTGTGGTTTGTACTTTTCCCGCCACCGGAGCCTGACACTCCGGTTGACGGGACAAGTATCTCCCAAACCGAACCGGCAGAAGGCACACTGGCCACGCCAAGCGCGGACATTCCCGCAGCCTCCCCTGCAGCAACCGCGAACACGGAAACCGCATCCAGCGCGCTGGACGCAGCGCCCCGCGTTGCGATTGAAACATCACGGGTCAGCGGCTCCATTTCGCTGCTCGGGGGCAGGATCGACCAATTGTCTCTGATCGATTATAAGACCTCGCTCGAGCTGGACGCGGAAATTGTCGAGATCCTGTTCCCCGCCAGTGGACCAAACGCCCAGTACGCCCTTCACGGCTGGGCTGCTGCGACAGGTGTTGATCCAACTGCCGTCCCGGGCCCCAACACCCAATGGGAGCTCGCCGCAGGTGAAACACTGGGCGTGAATACCCCCGTTACACTGCGTTGGGACAACGGCGCCGGCCTGATATTTTCCAAAGAGATTGCGATCGATGAAAACTATATGTTTACCATCACACAGTCTGTTGAAAATACGGGCGAAACCACCGCATCCGTCGCCCCTTATGCGATCCTTGCACGACATGGCATCCCGCCGGATTTGAAAAACTTCTTCATCCTCCATGAGGGAGTAGTCGCCATGACAGATGGCGAGTACTCCGAGATCAACTGGAAGGACATGCCAGAGTTCGAATATGACCAGCGCGCAGGTGCCCGCAGTCAAGAGCGCAACATAACGGAAAACGGCTGGATCGGTTTTACCGACCACTTCTGGATGAGTGTGTTGATTCCGGTGCAGGGCACAGCCTTTAAATCTTTCGCAAAATATAACGAGCGCAGCGATATCTATCAGGCCGAAGCAGTGAGTCCGACGCAGACAGTCGCTCCCGGCCAAAACATTACTAACACCACACAGTTTTTTGCCGGTGCTAAAGAATGGGATGTACTCGACGCCTACGAGAAGGCCGGTGTTTACAACTTCGTCGATGCAATCGACTGGGGATGGTTCTCGTTCCTGACCAAGCCTATTTTCTGGCTACTCCACCACCTTAATCTACTGATCGGAAACATGGGCATCTCAATTATCGCCCTGACGCTGTTCATCAAGGCGCTGCTCTTCCCACTTGCGTATAAATCCTACGTTTCTATGGCCAAGATGAAAGAACTCCAGCCGAAAATGGAGAAGCTGAAAGAAGAAGCCGGTGACGACCGCCAGAAGATGCAGCAGGGCATGATGGCGCTCTACAAGAAAGAGAAAGTGAACCCCGCTGCGGGCTGTTTGCCTATCTTGCTTCAGATCCCGATCTTTTTCTCGCTCTACAAAGTCATTTTTGTCACGATCGAACTGCGTCATGCGCCATTCTTCGGCCCCTTCCGGGATCTCAGCGCGCCGGACCCGACCTCGATCTTTAACTTCTACGGCTTGCTTCCTTGGGGTGTACCAGAGACAGGCAGCATCATGGCACTGGTATTTATCGGTATTCTGCCGTTGCTTCTGGGGATTTCGATGTGGCTCCAGCAGAAACTCAACCCTGCGCCCACGGATCCGACACAGCAGATGATCTTTGCCTGGATGCCTTGGGTCTTCATGTTCATGCTGGGCGGCTTTGCCTCGGGATTGGTGGTTTACTGGATCGCGAACAACACCATCACCTTTACTCAGCAATACCTGATCATGCGCAGCCAAGGGTACAAGCCTGACCTGTTAGGCAATATTAAAGGTGGCTTTGGGCGCAAAGCCAAGGCAGAGCCCAAGAAGTGATCGAGGTATCGGCGCTTTGGCGGCACCCTATCAAGAGCCACGGACGTGAGGCGCTTACGCGTGTCACGTTACAAAAAGCGCAAACCATGCCTTGGGACCGAACCTGGGCTGTGACCCATGAAGAGACGAAGTTTGATGCGGCCAACCCGGAGTGGTCCCATTGCCGCAACTTCATGTTGGGATCGCGTACGCCAAAACTCGCAGCAATCCGGGCCACTCTGGATGAGGAAAGCCGCCGGATCACGCTGCGCCATGCGGACCTTGAAGAAATCACTTTCAACCCTGACGACGAATCCGATATCCCCCGTTTTCTCGCATGGGTAACACCACTTTGCGCCGCAGGCCGGGTTCTTCCTGAAACCGTTGTGAGTGTAGAGGGCCGTGGCATGACGGATAGCTCGTTTCCATCCGTCTCGATCATGAACGAGGCGAGCCATCTGGCCGTACAGGACGCGCTTGGTACCCCGATCGGGATGGAACGCTGGCGCGGAAATATATGGCTGAACGGGTTGACCCCTTGGGCAGAGCATGAGTGGATTGGACGTGATATACAGATTGGCGGTGCGACATTGCGCATACGCGAACGGATCAGGAGGTGTACTGTGACCAACACCAACCCCGTCACTGGCATTCGTGACACTGAAACGCTAAATGCTTTGAACACAACCTTTGGCCACCAGGATTTCGGCGTCTATGCCGAAGTGATCAAAGGTGGCGCAATTACACTAGGTGCAGAGGCGACCCTGATATGAGTCAACTACCCTTCCCCCTCGCGGAAGCGCCAGACGCGCACTCCGAAGAAAAAGGCCGCATGCTGTTTGCCGGTCCCACCGAATTTGTCAAAGGCGTTGTAGCAATGTCTGGCCTACCCGAGGCAGACAGGATCGAGGTATGCTTTGCTGGTCGCTCCAATGTCGGAAAATCGACGCTGATCAACGCATTGACTGGCATGAAGGCGCTCGCACGAGCATCCAACACGCCCGGACGCACGCAGGAAATCAACTATTTCACTGCCGGCGACGATCTCTATCTGGTGGACCTTCCGGGCTATGGCTATGCCAACGCCCCCTTGCCGGTCGTCGAAAAATGGCAGCGTTTGCTCAAGCAGTTCCTGCAAGGTCGCCAGACCCTGCGCCGCGCCTTCGTGCTGATTGATGCACGTCATGGAGTCAAATCGGTAGACGACGAGATCATGAGTTTGCTTGATAGCGCGGCAGTTACCTTTCAGGCCGTTCTGACCAAGGCAGACAAGGTCAAAGAGGTCGAGCGCGAGAAAATCCTGGATCAGGTGCGCGGCGCACTTGCCAAACACCCCGCCGCCTACCCCGAAATCATCGTGACATCATCAGAGAAAGGCTGGGGAATTCCCACCTTGCGGACAGTGATTGCCACGCTGGAATAAGCGCCTATGATCCGTGGAAACCCCTTGGGACCATGGATATGAGAAAACAAGATATGAACCGTGACTGGGCCGCCACCGCCGCTACTCTCTCACAGGCGCTGCCCTATATGCAGCGCTATAATGACGCCACTGTTGTGATCAAACTCGGCGGTCATGCGATGGGCAGTGACGACGCAATGGTCGAGTTTGCCCGTGACGTCGTGTTGATGCGGCAAGTTGGCGTGAACCCTGTGATCGTCCATGGTGGCGGGCCGATGATCAATGACATGCTAAAGCGGCTGGATATCAAATCCGAGTTCGTGAACGGCAAGCGCGTGACAGATGCCGCCACGATGGAAGTTGTGGAAATGGTGCTTTCCGGCCTTGTGAACGCCAAGATTGTGCAAGCGATTTCAGCACAGGGCGGTCGTGCTGTGGGTGTTTCGGGCAAGGACAGCGGGCTGATCATTTGTGAACCGGAAGACCCTGCGCTGGGGCTGGTTGGCAAGCCAACCAAGGTAAATCCGCGCCTGCTGCTGGATATGGCTGACAAAGAGCTCATTCCAGTGATTTCCCCACTGGGCATGGGCATGAACGGCGAGACATTCAATATCAATGGTGACACCGCAGCAGGCGCTATTGCCGGCGCGTTGAAGGCGGACCGACTTTTGCTTTTGACCGATGTGTCGGGTGTCAAGAACGCGAAGGGTGAGGTTTTGACCGAGCTGACCGCCACCCAGATTGAGGAGATGACAGCCGATGGAACCATCGCGGGGGGGATGATACCCAAGACGCAGACAGCGCTGGATGCACTCCGCGCAGGGGTTCGCGCTGCGGTTATCCTTGATGGACGCGCGCCCAATGCCTGCCTGCTGGAGTTATTCACCGAACACGGTGCAGGCTCGATCATCCGCGCGGGATAACGGGTACGCTTTGATGAAACGTCTTATCCTCATGCGGCATGCCAA